>Ga0308156_1000071_pt1 | contig 342835 bp, 326 predicted proteins | sample PhyAR2_FD_201041 | JGI IMG/M metagenome (GOLD analysis project Ga0308156, IMG submission 201041) | Phyllosphere microbial communities from UC Gill Tract Community Farm, Albany, California, United States - DLSL A.R2 | ecosystem: Host-associated > Plants > Phyllosphere > Unclassified | place...
CTTGTTTATTTGTTTAGTCACTTTTATTTTAGCAAAGGTGTTCTTATTTTTGTACAACAAAATAATCCAGATGCCAATCAAGTTGATTGGTATCTGGATTTTTCGTTAGGACCTATGTCCCAAGCTCTCTTTTTTTATTTTGGAATGCTTTTTTGCCTTTTAGCTTTGACGTGATTCCTAGTATGGGAACTTCTCTCCCTCTGGTCGCCAAGTACTGTTCATCATCTGCTCTGGCGAAGCCAGTCGTAGTCCTTCAATTCTTAGAGATTTAGCTCTTAGAAATTGATGAGATCGAAACGCAGTGTAGTGATTCACAGCAAATACCGCTCGGCTGGGTGACCGAGCGGAAAGGAGTTCTTTTTTACTTGAGGAGTAAAAATGAAAAAGTGTTTTGTTTGGGTTTGTTATTGGGTATGTATTTATAATAACTGGAAGATTTGAAGAAACTATGCCTAAATCATTTAGGTTTTCTATAGAATACTTAAGAAAACCTAAATACTATTTTCTTATAAGAAAAACCAATGATCCTATCTAACGTATTCCGTTAGACATAATCATTGGTCTATTTTTATTATTTAGGTGTTACATACGCTAGTGTATTGGCAGTGTCTTTGTCAATCACTCTAAATGAAACCATCCCTAAACCAGCTACATTCATTTCTGAAATTAGGATTGAACCATCTTCATAGACATGCTCTACAAATGCCACATGTCCATATGTTCCATCTGCTCCTGCAACTGTAGGTTGGAAGCTAACTGCGGTACCTGCTTTTGGTTTGTTTGTTACTTCATAACCATTGGCTTTTCCTGTTGCACCCCAGTCCATCCCGTTACCCATAGTTGTTTCAACATAACCATCTAATTGAACGATACGATTATAAACATATTGCGTACAATTACCTGCTGCATAAGCTTCTGAACCAGTATAAGTTTCTCCAGTGTATTCTTTAAAATCACTATCTGGATGACTATCCGTTACGATAATACCACTAGTTGATGTAGATGGTTTTTCCTTATCGTATTCAGTCAAATCATATTCTTCGATAAATGCATTCAGCTTTTGATCGTAGCTAGTATCAGTAGCATAAACACCAGTTAAAGATTTCGTTGCTTCACGATAACTAACTGCATTGGCTTTCCATGTTCCTGAATAGATTTCTTTATTTGAATCAATGCCTTCTTTCATCAACTTAGCGTAGTCTTCAAAAGACTCTTTGTAGCTAGGGTATTTTTTAAAAGATGCATCGATTGAGTACCAATTACCAGATCCGTCATCTTCCTGTGTAGAAAAGACAACTTTTTCTCCTTTGTACTCCCCTTTGATTCCGAAAAGATTATGATATGGTTGTTGACTCAAATCACTGTTACCAGAACCTGTCTCCAAAATAGCTTGGGCAATCATGACAGATGCGTAGAGATCATTTTTTTGTCCAACAGCACGGGCTTTTTCACCGATACGGCGAATAAATGTTTCTGTTGGTTCGTTTTTCAAGACTTTGATGTCTTGATTCAATTGTGCAGCTGCATCATAAACAGGCGCTGGTTGTGGTACTTCTACCGGTGCCGTTTCTGCAGGTGCTGGTTCAATGGGTGCACCTGGCTGCGGAGTTACAGGTACTTCCTCATGACTGTTTGCAGGAGGTTGGACCGTTTCTGAAGATTCTGTTGTCGTATCAGTTGTTGTTTCAGTCGTCCCAGTTTCCGTTTCTGAAGTTGATGAATCGGTTGTGGGCGGCGTTACTTCTGTTGAAGAAGTATCCGTTGTTTCGGTTGGACTTTCTTCGATAACATTTGATTCCGATTCCGACTGAGTTAATTCATCTGCATGGCTAATCACAGGGATTAAATTAACACTGAGCAATACACAAATCATCTGGAGTGATAATAGTTTTCTTTTCATTCATTTTAGTTCCTCTCACATGTATTAAAGATTCAATTATTTTTTAGAATCCATCACTCATTTTTAGGTTATCTCCATAGAACTGCCTGATTTTAAGCAGTTGGGTGACCTTGTCGTGATTTTAAAGTGCTAAATCTGACTGTAGCTTCTTAAGCTAGTAAAGCATTCTGAGTGTGAGAATATCATGAACTTCCGATTGTTCTTGCACTTCTTGTGATGTTTCTCCATAGCTTCACCTACCCATTTCCTCTAAAAACCGCATTTAACCTTCTATAAGTTGAGTTTATTTTACCATAAGTATGTTGGAAAATCTTGCACTTGACTCAAAAGATTGGAAAGTTTCGAAAAAAATTCACGTTTCAGTCAAAAAGAGAGCGATTTTGTTAAAAATAAGTAGCAATAGTAAAATAACGCTTATTTTATTACTTTTCAGCCAATCTAACTTTTTTTAAAATCGCTCTAGCTATTTCCTGATTTAACGGCTTTTGATTTTCTAATAAAGCTGTTACTTTCCCCACTTCATCCCCAATAGCTCCAACAGTTAAAGCAAGTGAACGGCTTTGCATTGACATATGTCCTTTTTGAATCCCTTCTGTTACTAATGCTTTTAGAGCAGCTAAATTTTGGGCAAGTCCTAAAGCGGCTATAACTTCCATTAACGAAATTGCCGAATCAACTTTCAATATTTCTAAAGCAATTTTAGCTTTGGGCAACACATTCGTTGCCCCACCTACGGTTGCAATGGCTAACGGAACAGTCAGAGTCCCAACCAGCGTCTCTTCTTTCATGCTCCAACAGCTCAATCCACGATATTGGCCCTCTTTCACCGCATACGCATGACAAGCAGCTGCAATCGCTCTAGTATCGTTTCCAGTTGCTAAAACAACTGCATCAATGCCATTCATAATGCCCTTATTGTGCGTTGCAGCTCGATAAGGATCAACTTTTGCTAGTTCAGAAGCCTGAACGATTTTCTCTGCTACCAATTTCCCGCTGATTTCGCCTTTGTTTAAAAGAGAAAAAGGAATCTCACAAGTTGCTGTTACCAATGACTCTGTTGAATAGTTACTTAAAATACTGAATAAAACTTTCTCGTTAGGGAACGCTTGTTGTAAACGCTCCGCCACGGCTTCTAGAATCGTATTGACAATATTGGCCCCCATAGCATCTTTGACATCAATGAATAAATCAAGTGATAGAAATTGAGAGGCTGCTAACCAGCGGATCGACATTTTTTCCAAGCCTCCCCCTCGCTTAATGATCGAAGGATAACTTTGACGTGCCACTTCAAAAATCTCAGCTTCTCTGCTTTCAATCAGCCGACGCAACTCATTTTCATCCTCAACATCATAAAAGACGATCTGTCCTCGCATTAAACGTTGGCTGACCGATGCTCTAAAACCACCTGCTATTTTTACTATCCTCGCGCCATTGCTAGCCGCTGCAATCACAGAAGGTTCTTCTGTTGCCATCGGAATAACGAATTCAGCATCATTGACCACGAAGTTTTGAGCTATTCCAAGCGGTATACTGATTTCGCTAATTTGATTTTCAATCAAGTTATTAGCGATATCTGCTGGTAGGGCAACATTATATAATAGCTCATTTTTGCTCTCTCGATCAATCGTTCCAGCATCTTCTAGTTTTTGTAGTCTTTCCTCACGAGATAACTGATAAAATTTCCGCTGTGTATCTGTCTCTGTTTGACATTCAATCAATAGGGCTAAGCCAAGCCCTCCACCTACACACAGTGAAGCAATTCCGTATTGCTTGCCTTCAGCTTTTAAACTATGAGCTAGTGTCGTAATGACCCGTGCACCAGAAGCGCCGATAGGATGCCCCAAAGCGATCCCCCCACCTTTAGTATTGACTTTATCCTCTGGTAACCCTAGCTCGTTGGTCACAGCAATCGACGTAGCTGCAAAAGCCTCATTGATTTCGAATAAATCAATATCACTGATCTTCAATTGATTATTCTCTAATAATTGACCAACGGCTTTTACTGGAGAAACACCCATGATAGAAGGGTCAATCCCAATCTCGGTGTAATCTTTGATCGTCGCTAAATAAGGCAATCCCTGCTCAATGGCATAGCTTTTTGAAGCTAAAATCAAGACAGCTGCACCATCGTTGATTGTTGAAGAATTTCCTGCTGTTACCGTACCATTTTCTTCAAATGCTGGTTTTAATGTCTCTAAATGATCCAATGTCATCTCTGAAGAAATTCCTTCGTCCTCATCAATGACCTCACCTGATTCCAATCTTATAGGTAGTATTTCTTGAGCGAATAGACCTTCTTTTTGAGCTTCTGCTGCTTTAAGATGTGATTTCAATGCAAATTCATCTTGCGCCACTCGACTAATCTTGAATTGTTTTGCGACCTTTTCAGCTGTAACACCCATTGGTTCTTGTGTAAATGCATCCTTTAAACCATCGTTCCACATACTAGAAGTTGATGTGTCATATGTATTTGTTTCAGCAAGATATTTTTTTATTTTCGGTGCTTGCGTCATACTTTCTACTCCGCCTGCAACAACAATCTCAGCTTTTCCTAATTGGATCAATTGTTCCGCCAAAATAACGGCTTTCATACCTGAGCCACACACTTCATTGATTGTCATGGCTGGTATTGTTTCTGATAATCCTGCACCTAAAGCGATTTGCCTAGCTGGATTTTGTCCTAAACCTGCTTGCAGTACATTTCCAAAAATAACTTGTTTAATATCTTTGGTATTGATTTCATTTCTATCTATAATTTGTTTGACTACTGTTTTGCCTAAATCGACAGCCGAAACTGTACTTAAACTACCTTTATACTTTCCAATCGGCGTACGTGCAGCGTCAATAATAACAACTTCTTTCAAAAAAGCACCCCCTCATGAGAATATAGCATTTTTATTCTATCAAAAGCAATTACTTTTGTGAAATAGAAGAAAATTAAAAATTCTTTAACCATTCTTAAACTATCGCCTTTTTTTGACTACTTTTCTGCGGAAATATGGTACCTTATAATTGGAGCTTTTTTAAATTTGAAGGGAAGTAGATTTTTATGAATATTGGTATTGATAAGTTATCTTTTTATGTTCCAAATTTGTATCTTGATATGACTGACCTTGCAAATGCCAGAGACACAGATCCTATGAAGTTTCATGTTGGTATTGGGCAAGACCAAATGGCGGTTAATCCTGTTAGTCAAGATATTATCACATTTGGAGCAAATGCAGCGGCTGCAATTTTGAGTCAAGCTGATAAAGAACAAATCGACATGGTGATTGTTGGAACAGAATCCGGTTATGATTCTTCAAAAGCTTCGGCTGTAATCATTCATCATTTATTAGATATCCAGCCTTTTGCTCGCTCATTTGAGATAAAAGAAGCTTGCTACGGGGCTACAGCAGCAATAAAAATGGCAACAGATTATGTAAGAAGTCATCCAGAGCGTAAAGTATTAGTGGTTGCCTCTGATTTATCTCGCTATGGTTTACATTCAGATGGTGAACCAACACAAGGAGCTGGTGCTGTTGCACTTTTAATCAGTAAAGATCCTCGTGTGTTAGTCTTAGAAGATGATAGTGTATTTTTTACAAATGATATTTATGATTTCTGGCGACCTGTTTATGAAGAGTTTCCTTTGGTAGATGGTCCTTTATCAAATGAAACCTATCTTCAATCTTTTGCTACCGTTTGGGCGCAGCATAAACAGCAAACTGGGTTGACTTTAGAAGATTATGCTGCTCTTTGCTTCCATATTCCTTATACAAAAATAGGCAAAAAAGCTCTATTGAGCATTGCTGAAGAAACTGATGAAAAAACACTCGAACGACTTATGGCTCAATATGAAGAAAGTATTACTTATAGTCGACGAGTTGGTAACTTATATACTGGTTCATTATATTTAGGGTTGATTTCTTTATTAGAAAATAGTTCTTCCTTAGAAGCAGGTTCAAAAATTGGTTTATTCAGTTATGGATCTGGCGCTGTCAGTGAATTTTTCTCTGGTTATTTAGTAGAAGGGTATCAAAATCAGTTACACAGCGTAGAACATCAAGAGCTTCTTGATAATCGCAAGCAGCTTTCTATAGAAGACTATGAAAACGTCTTTAGCGAAAGTTTACCGAATGACGGCCAATCTGTCTCTTTTGCAGATCCTGTCCCTTATTCGATTGAAAAAGCGGAGAATCATATTCGTTATTATCGTACAGATAACTAAAATTAAATAACTGAGCCGTAACTTGTCTGCTACGGCTCAGTTATTTAGTTTAGTCTAAAATAGTTTTATTATATTTCCATTTGGTTTGCTATTTCCGGTACATCTTAAACTCTAAAAACAAGTCATTATAAATCCCCAAATATTTTGCCCCTAGGTCCTCATAAACCTCCAGATGTTTGATAACTTCATCATTAGGATAAAATTGTTCATCGCTAGAGATTTCTTCTGGCAATAGTTTTTCAGCTATTTTATTAGGTGTAGAATAACCAATATATTCAGCATTTTGAGCTGCATTTTCTGGACGAAGCATAAAATTGATAAAATCATAAGAACCTTTGATATTTTTAGCAGTTTTAGGAATCACAATATTGTCAAACCACAAATTTGATCCTTCTGCTGGAATGACATAATGCAGATGTTCATTGCTCGTAAGCATTTCAGCAGCTTCACCTGAAAACGTCACAGCTACTGCGCTTTCTTCATTGATCATATACATTTTGATTTCATCCGCTACGATCGCTTTTACATTTGTGGTCAATTTATTTAGTTTATCTGTAGCAGCTCTTAACTCTTGATTGTTCTTGCTGTTCAAAGAATAGCCCAAACTATTCAATGATAATCCCAATACTTCTCGTGCACCATCAATCAGCATCACGTTATCTTTCAATTCTGGCTTCCATAAATCATCCCAGTGCTTGATTTCATCTTTGCCGATGAATTTGTCATTATAGATGATGCCTAACGTCCCCCAAAAATAAGGAATCGAGTATTTATTTTGCGGATCAAAATCTAAATTCAAAAAGCGTTCATCAATGTTTTCTAACCCTTTTAATTTTTTATGATCGATCGGTAAGAGCATTTTTTCTTTCATCATTTTTTGAATCATATATTCTGAAGGAATCGTAATATCATAAGCGGTCCCACCTTGCTGGATCTTGGTAAACATGGCTTCATTTGAATCGAATGTTTCATAATTAACCTTGTAGCCTGATTCTTTTTCAAATTTACGCAATAGATCAGGGTCGATATAGTCACCCCAATTGTAAATCGTCAATGTGTCTGCACCAGCCATGCCACTCGCTTTTTCCAGTTGATGTACGCCTAAAAATAAGATCAAAATGATCACTAAAATACCAATAAACAAGGATTGTAGTTTTTTCATTTTAGGTTAGCCACCTCACTCTGTTCTCGGCGCATTTTTTTCATTCGTTTTGATGTATTATCTTGACTGATAAAATAGTAGCCGATCACTAAAATCATCGAGAAGATAAATACTAATGCACTCAAAGCATTGATTTCCAAACTAATTCCTTGTCTTGCTCTAGAATAAATTTCAACTGACAATGTGGAGAATCCATTTCCTGTAACGAAAAAGGTCACGGCAAAATCATCAAGTGAGTAGGTAAATGCCATAAAATAGCCAGCGATGATACCTGGCGCTAAAAATGGCAAGATAATATTTTTAATCACCTGAAAGTTATTTGCTCCTAAATCACGAGCTGCATCGACCATAGAATCGTTCATCTCTTGAAGTTTCGGCAAAACCATCAACACAACGATTGGGATACTAAAAGCGATATGAGATAATAAAACACTAGTAAAGCCTAAGCTAATAAATCCAACGGCAGTGAAAAAAATCAAAAAACTAGCACCAATAATAACATCTGGGGAAACAAGTAAAATATTGTTAAAGCTCATTAGTGTTGTTCTCGTTTTTCTTTTCTTCGTATAATAGATGGCCATTGCGCCAAACGTACCGATCATCGTTGCTAGCAGAGCTGATAAAAAGGCCAACAAGAATGTATTCAGCACAATGATCAACAAACGAGTATCTTCAAAAACAGCTGTATAGTTATCAAGTGTAAATCCAGTAAAGGTATTCATTGTGTCAGTATCATTGAATGAATAGAAAATCAGGTAAAAAATTGGTGCATACAATAAAGCAAAAACGATGATCAGATAAAGATAGGACCATTTAAATTTTTTCTTTGTCATTTCACTCGCCCCTTTTTCTTCTTCTCACCCGTTAATAGCATTACAACGAACATAGCCACGATCAAAATCACACCGATCGTTGAACCCATGCCCCAATTTTGTGTGACCATAAAGTGCTCTTCGATCGCCGTCCCAAGTGTGATCACTCGATTTCCACCAATTAAACGAGTTAGCATGAATAATGAAAGTGACGGAATAAAAACAGCTTGAACCCCACTTTTCACCCCATTCAAAGAAAGAGGAAAAATCACCCGCTGAAACGTCTCAACACTATTCGCACCTAAATCACGACTCGCACTGATCAAGGAAGGATTCAGCTCTTCCAAAGCATTGAAAATCGGCAAAATCATAAAGGGTATTTCAATATATGTCGCGACAAACAAAAAACTAAAATCGGTAAATAGAATCTGATGCGGTCCAATTCCGATAAAGCTTAAAAACTCATTAATATTTCCATGAATGCTAAAGATCCCGATAAACGCATAGGCTTTTAGTAACAAATTGACCCAAGTTGGTAAAATCACTAACATCAACCATAATTGTTTATGTTTTAACTTAGTCAAAAAATAGGCTGTAGGATAGCTGATCAACAGCGTAAATATTGTAATCAAAAAAGCATACCAAACAGAATTTAGGGTCATACTCAAGTAGGTTCCAGAAGTAAAGTAAGTTTGATAATTTCCCAAAGTGAAGTGTCCATTCATATCGAAAAACGATTGGTAAATGATCATCAAAACCGGTGCAATCACAAATAATAATAGCCACATCATATAAGGAATTGAATAAATCCGACGCATTGTTTTCATTAATCTTCCCCCTATTCTTCGTAGCTTTCTAAACGAGCATCAAATTCTTCTTCAGATTCATTGAAGCGCATTACGTGAATATCTTCTGGTTCAAAAAAGAGTCCAACCTTGGCACCTTCTGTGGCTTTCCTAGTTGAATGAACCATCCACTCATTATGATCTTCATCGTGACAAATGATCTCATAATGAACGCCACGAAATAACTGTGTATCGACCGTTACGACTAGTTTCCCTTTATCCGCTGTAGTAATCGTTAAGTCTTCTGGACGTAATACGATTTCAACAGCTTCATTTTGACGCATACCGCCATCCACACATTCAAAGCGTTTGCCGACAAATTCAACGAGATTGTCTTCAATCATCGTACCGTTGACAATATTACTTTCTCCTACAAAATCAGCTACAAAATGATTGATTGGCTCATCATAAATATCGACAGGTGTCCCACTTTGCACAATATGCCCTTTGTTCATCACAAAAATCTCATCGCTCATAGCCAAAGCTTCTTCTTGATCATGAGTCACAAAAATAAAGGTAATGCCTAAACGTTGTTGTAAATCACGGAGCTCATATTGCATATCTGTCCGCAATTTCAAATCTAAAGCCGACAATGGTTCATCTAATAATAAAACCTTAGGCTCATTGACAATAGCACGAGCGATAGCCACACGTTGGCGCTGACCACCTGACATTTCACTGATTTCACGCACCTCATAACCAGGCAATTGCACCATCCGTAATGCATCTTTGACTTTTTTTTCAATTTCTTTTTTAGGTGTCTTTTTGATTTTCAAACCGAACGCTACATTATCAAAGACATTCATATGGGGAAACAAAGCATAATCTTGAAAAACCGTATTGACCTGACGTTTATTTGCTGGGATATCATTGATTCGTTGCCCATCAAAATAAATATCTCCCTCAGTAGCATCGACAAAACCTGCTAAAATACGTAAAATTGTGGTTTTCCCACAACCAGAAGGCCCTAACAGAGTATAAAATTTCCCTTGTTCAATCTCAAAACTAACATTTTTTAATACTTTTTCATCATATTCTTTCACAACGTTTTCAAACGTAATAATATTTTTTTTCACTCGTTAATGCCTCCTATTATTAAAAGCGAAGCGGGCTCGTTCAGCTCCGACTGAAAAATAGGAAAATATGAGGGTGGCGCTCTTTGCCACAATCAGATTTTATCTTTTTTCCGAGGAGCTAGCCCGCGTAGCTAGATAAATTTAAAAGTGAAGTGGGCTCGTTTAGCTCCGACAGAAAAATAGGAAAATAGAAGGGTGGCGCTTTATGCCACAATCAGATTTTATCTTTTTCCCGAAAAGCTAGCCCTTAAAGCCAGATACTATAAATAAGATTCCGTAGCCACAATCAATACGCGACTTTTCCCTTTTGAATGATTAATTAGCTGATGTGGTTCTGTCGCTTGATAATACATGGCTTCCCCTTTTTTAGCAGAATAAGTCGATTCTCCTAAGATCAAAGAAACTGAACCATCGATCACATAAATAAAAGTCTCAGATAAAGAAGGTTCAAACGTCTTATATTCACCATTCTTATCAAAAGTCAGCAAAACTGGCTCCATTTCTTTTTCATTCGATTCGGGAATCAACCATTTCAATTCATAACCATTTTCTTCATCGTAATAAAGCGTACTATCTTCGTCTCTATAAACAATTTTTTGCGCCAAGGTTCGTTCGCTAAAAAATTGTTCTGGTGTAATCCCTAAAACTTCAAGAATATTAAAGAACGTTTCCATCGAGGGAGAACTTAAATCACGTTCTAACTGAGAAATATAGCCTTTCGTTAAATCAGTTCGCTCACCTAATTCTTCTTGTGTCAAGTTTTTCTGCACTCGTAAATTACGGAGCTTCTCACCAATCTCCATTGCCCCACCCCTTTTCTATTTTTTAACTATCTAAAAGTTTGCTAATACTAAACTACAAGTTTAATTTTACTTTTTCTAGTATACGAATTTTTCAAAAAATAGCAACTAATTTTAATAAAAATTTTCATTTTTTAGTGTCATCTCATTCTTTTATGCTAACACTGATTGGATTATTTTGACAAAATAAAAAAGTGTCAGGGACATAACTCTGCGAGTTATGTCCCTGACACATGAATTCCGACTTATTTCTCGGGATTAAACACTTCTTCCCCAACCTCTTCTTCACTCTTGCCAGTTCTTATAAATCTTTTTTTACCAACTTTGCATGGAATTACGTAATTCACCAACAACGCAATCCCCATACCGATAAAGCTATCGACTACTCTTGCAAATGCATAACCATATGATTGATTAGCTGGGATCATAAAAACGATCGTCAACAGTGTTGCACACGCTCCAACTGTTCCTTCGTGATACCCTAAGCTAGCGAGTAGTGCAATCATCAGCGTAATGATTACTGGAATAAAAATCAGCTGTACTAATTCTGTCCTACCCAACCAATTAAATATAGCAATCACCGCGATAGACATGATTGCACCCAAGACATTCCCAATAATACGATGTTTGCCATATCTCAAGGTATTTTCCATGTCTTCTCTCAAAGTGAAGACAGTTGTAATTGCAGCAACTACGTAAGTTTCTCGTTTTAACAAAATACTGACTAAAATACAAAAAAAGACACTTAACCCTGTTTTAAATGTTCGCATACCTATCTTAAATTTCAACAAACTAAATTCCTTTCAAACTTGATCATAAAATAATGGCTCTCAATGACTTACTTTAGTTGACCGGGTCAACTAAGTAAAGACTACTCTTTCTCATTCTACCCTATTTCGGCTTAAGTATCATCCTAAAATCCAAAAGAGTTCTTACATTATTTTATGAACTATCTGTTTAAATAATTACGATCAGATAAACAAGTTCTACTAGGAATCATTTTTTATTTAATGTAATCACTCTTATTCATAACAGGTATACTCGGATGTTAAGCAATAAACGTATTAATTACCTGTTCTTGTTCCTCAGTCGTATAAAAAAAACTAAAAACAAGGCTTCAGACTCTTCAACTTCTTGTTTTGTCAATTTTTCAGAGCTAGTCCCCATAAAGCCACTCCGCATTCTGTACAGATATTTTTTTCCATATCATGACTCTCCTATAGTTCGTTTTGGAAAATTCTTTTTAATATCTGGTTCAATCAAGACTTCTCTCAAGCTTTCAATTTATTGCGTAATATTTTTTCTTTGTTCCCAGTCTAGATATGTATCAATCAATGCAATAATTCTTAATCACACTATGCGTTGCTTTTGTTTTTTCTTATGATCCATCACAGATCGTGTCTCTTTTCCTGTTTACTGATAATTATTTATTCATTCCGTAGTGTATATAATCCTGCCAAAGTTGATCGACTGCTTCTTTTTCATTTTTTTTTTCACTCTAAAAAAAGAAGTTTCAGTAGATTTTACCAAAGAAAAAAAACAGAATATGGTATGATAGTAACAATCAAAGAAACATCTAATAAAGGAGGTTATCTACTATGTCATTTTCAGCACTAACAATCAATGAAAACGAGGAAAATATTGCTCTAAACATAGAAGAAAAAACGATTGATACACTATCTCAAGGTGAAGTCGTCATTCAAGTTGCCTATTCCTCGGTCAATTATAAAGATTCACTTGCCGTTAAACCAAATGGCGGTGTCATTCGTACGTATCCAATGATTCCTGGAATCGATTTAAGCGGGACTGTTTTGTCCTCTCAAGATGATCGCTTTAAGAAATCTGATAAGGTTCTCGTGACCGGTTATGGATTAGGCGTTACACACACAGGCGGTTTTGCCCAAATCGCTCGAGTCCCAGCAGAATGGGTCGTTCCTTTACCAGAAAATCTAAGTTTAAAAGAAGCTATGCTTTTCGGTACGGCCGGTTTTACTGCAGCCTTATCAGTTCAAGCTCTTGAACAACATGGATTATCTCAAAATAAAGAAGCCACAATTTTAGTTACTGGAGCTTCTGGCGGTGTGGGAACTTTAGCAATTGCAATGTTGAAAAAATTAGGTTATGGGAATATCATTGCTTTAAGTCGAAAAAAAACAGTTACTGATTCCTTGAAAAAAATCGGAGCCGCTGAAGTTCTTTTACTAGATGAATTTATGCCTGAAAAAATCAAACCCTTAGCAAAACAAACGATTGATTTTGCGATCGATACTGTTGGTGGCGATGTTACTTGTGCCCTTTTACCCCAGCTTAGTTATGGTGGTAATATTGCGATTTGTGGAAATGCAGCAGGAATTAAGTTAAATACAACTGTGTTACCATTTATTTTAAGAGGAACCAATCTATTAGGGATTGACTCAGTCAACGTGCCAATGCCTCAACGAGTAGCTATTTGGCAACGTCTAGCAACTGATTTAAATGTAAGTCAACAGGCGCTAACGAATGAGATTTCATTAGAAGAACTTCCAACGATCTTTGAACAATTACAATCTGGGACTCATCATGGTCGTACTATCGTCAAAATGAAGTAAAGGAGCATCACATAAATGAATATTTTAATCACAGCAGGTGGAACTTCAGAAAAGATTGATAATGTCCGTTCCATCACGAATCATTCGACAGGACGTTTAGGAAAAGAGATCGGTGAACACTTTTTAGCTAACGGTCATCACTTAACCTATGTAACAACTCCTCAAGCTGTCAGACCAAAAGCAGAAGAAAATTTGACTCTTATCGAAATCGAAACAACAAAAGACTTAGAAGCAGCTTTGCTTGAACAATTTAAGCAGCAGTCGTTCGACGGAATCATCCATAGCATGGCTGTGAGTGATTATACAACTGAAACAACTATGTCAGAAGATATCTTTATTGAAAAACTGGCTGCTACATTAGCAAAACAGCCTGCTTTATCCGATTTAACTAAATTAACTGAAGCTCTTTACCTTAGTCTGGACGAAATTGGTAAAACTAGCCAACAAGAGAAAAAAATTCCTTCTGGAACCGATCGACTCTTGCTTTTTTTGAAGAAAAATCCTAAAATAATTGCAATGCTGAAGGAACAACAGCCACAGGCCATTCTTGTTGGATTTAAGTTGTTGGTCGGCGTTTCCACAGAAGAACTGATTCATGTGGGACAATCGATTTTAGCAAAAAATAATTGTGACTTCGTATTAGCAAATGATCTTGAAGAGATTCATGGAGACCAACATAAAGGTATCTTGATTGACGCACAAGGTCAAACTGTGACAGCTCAGACTAAAAACGAGATCGCTCAACTGATCGTTAAAAAAGTTGAAGAAAAATGGAGGAACTAATGATGAAAAACATACTGTTAGGGGTTTCCGGCAGCATATCTGCTTATAAAGCTGCAGATATAACGAGTCAACTCACGAAATTAGGGTATGATATTGACGTCATCATGACAACGAATAGTACCAAATTCATCACACCATTGACGTTACAATCACTATCTAAAAATCCAGTCCATACAGATGTTATGGAAGAAATTGCTCCAGATAAGATCAACCATATTGAATTAGCCAAAAAAGCAGATCTTTTTTTAGTCGCTCCAGCTTCTGCTAATATTCTAGCCAAATTGGCAAACGGAATTGCAGATGACATGCTTTCAACTGTTGCCTTAGCGTTAAAAGAAGAAGTTCCGAAGTTTATCGCCCCAGCGATGAATACGTATATGTATCAAAATCCGATCACGCAACGGAATTTGACGACACTGAAAGAAGTTGGGTATCATGAAATTGATCCCCGTGAAGCACTATTAGCTTGTGGTGATTTTGGGCGTGGCGCTCTGGCAACCGTTGAGGAGATTGTTGCGACGATCAATGAAGTTTTAGCGAAATAATTTTGAGGAGTCATTTATGAAAAATACAAAAACATTTACCTTAACCGCTATGTTTTTAGCAATCTTGATTTTATTATCTGCCGTTCCTTTTTTAGGGTTTATTCCAATTGGACCTATCAATGCAACCACTATGCACATTCCTGTGATTATAGCTTCTATTGTTTTAGGCCCAAAAATTGGCGCTTTTTTAGGCGGTGTCTTCGGAATTATCAGTATGATTCGTAGTACGATTATACTATCTCCGTTATCGTTTATTTTCTCCCCATTTATTCCTGTGATTGGAACAGATCAAGGAAGCTGGAAAGCGATTATTGTAGCTATGGTCCCAAGAATTTTAATCGGTATCGTCCCTTATTTTGTCTTTATCGGTCTTAAAAAACTAACAAAAAATAAACCGAGCTCTCAACCAGTCAGTTTATTCATCGCAGGCTTCCTAGGATCAGCTACTAATACGATTCTTGTAATGAACTTGATTTATTTTCTATTTAAAGATTCTTATGGACAAAGTATCGGCGTTAGTGGCGCGGCAATTTATACTGGTATTTTGACCGTTATCTTTACTAGTGGTGTTGTTGAAGCAATCGTTGCAGCAGTTGCGACTGTTGGGGTTGCTTCAGTATTATTACGTTTAGTGAAAAGGAATGCTACGCAAAAATTATAAAAAGATTGGGGCAGCTAATCCTGCCCCAATCTTTATTTTTTTTGTTTTTTCAATTTATAAGCATATTCACTCGCTTTAAACAACAAGCCATTAACTGGTAAATCAAATTCACCTATAAATTCATTTACGGTTGGGTTAAAGTTCGCTTTAAACTTGATCAAGCCATCACTCAAACTACCTTCTAATCCACCCATATTACAAGATGTACAGCCTCGTTCAAAACATTCATTGATTGCGTCAAACCAGGTTAGATATGCAGGCATATAGCGCTTATACCGTTCATCCATCCCAGCATACAAAATCTCACTAGTTGATCCAAAGGTAATCGCTAAAGCGCCAGCCACGACCGCAACATCTCCAGAATGTGCAATATTTTCTTCCAGTTCCGTCATTTCACGGGTTAGCGAAAAATCAAGCTCTTCTAAATTATGACGTTTTTTCACTTGATTTTCTTTGAGATTTGCTAGATCTTCTTTATTTTTATCAAAGCGTTGTTTGGTTTCTTCAAAACGTTCTTTCAAGTTGACTTGTGCTAACATGATAAATGAACTCTCAGGATAGATCCTTAATAATTTTTCAAAATAGTCACTATTTCTCAATGAAATATTTTGACGCTCCGTCGTCAATTCAATCACTTTAGCAAAATCATCAACTAATTCAGTATGTCCCATTTTAACCGTAACGCCTTTTTTCAGAGCTTGTTTCATCATTTTTTTTGTGCTTTTTGATAGTTGTTCTTCGCTGAAATCTTCTTTGTATATATTTGCTTGAAAACGAGGTTGGATCGTTGCATCCATCGCCATCGTCAAGCCTTGATGTTTCGCTCCACTTGCGACGATATTATCAATGACTGATTGTGCCATTGGATCAATTGTTTGTTCTTCGCCAAGATGAAAATCTTTATAATGAACTGTTGGATCCATTTTTACAAATAAGGCACGTTTTTTCTTACCGAACTGCTTTAGCTCTTTTAAAAAGAATGCAACTAGTTCTGAATTTGTATAATCCATGATTGGACCGCGTGGTGTATAAAGCATCGAAAATTTCATTGGTAATGGTCTAATCAATACCAAGCTAGAGGCAACTAAGGTACCATTTTCGTAAACTCCGACAATTTCTGAGCCCCAATTATCTTTTACTTTTGCCCATGCAGATGACTGTAATAAATTGCATAAGGGATGGCTTTCCACAAATTTATCGTGTTCTTTGGCATCAACGCCAACTTTAAATTCAAACATTATAAAAAAACTCCTCTACATTTTAGCTTCTGTATTACCATATCATAATTTATTGTACAGGAACAGTAAAGTTTTTCATGAAATTGGTTAAAAAATAATAAGAGGTGCTTTCTAGACTAAAAATAGACTAGAGAGTACCTCTTATTATTCTTTATTGATCAAAGTCGTTTTTCAAAATGAACGGATTTATTGATCCAGTACATTACAGGTGCCGCAACTGCCATAGTCGCAAATTCACTAAGAGCAAGTGTTGCGTAGTTCCCCCAGAAAGCTGCACCGCCATTTGGTGCCAGCATAAAGGCAATAATACACATTGTCGCAGTGAAAAATACCGTATTTAGTGCTAAGCGTGCAATAACATTCGGTACTCTTTTGTGTAATAATGCTGTCAGCCCTAACGAAATAAAGGATTGTAGTCCGCCATATAATGCATCAATTGCACCAAAGCCAAAGAAAAAATTATAAACTACAACGCCACCTAAAACGCCCCACATCAATTTCCGATTGAAAACAACTAAGTGATTCAAACTTTCAGAAATTCTAAATTGAACTGGCCCTGACGAAACAGGTGCAACTAAAATCGTTAAGCCAAGGTATAACGCCATCACAATACCATTCATGGTGATTGCTTTTACTTTATTGTTTGTTGTAATAGTTTTTTGCATAGTTTCCCCACTTTCTCCGAGTTTTTTTACAAGGGATGGTTGATGAACCTTGTTGAGGATCAGTTTCCTCAAAAATTGATACGTAGGCATTATATCGCATTATTAATGGTTTCACAATAAAAAGTCTAAACAAATCCATTTTTGTGCAGTTTTATTTATCGTTTTTAAGCATCCATTATTCTTAATTTTTCACATGTCTGTTATAATAAGACTTTGTACAAGGAGGAAACAAATGAAGAAACATTTTTATCTCGTCATCAATGAGAATGCCGGCAGCGGTACTGGGCGTAAAGCTGCAGATAAAATCATTAAACAATTACAAACGGCTACTATTGATTATACGACTTTTTATACAGATCATGCTGGACATGAAATCGAGATTGTCCAAAATTTAGCACAAGATACTCTGATTCCATGGAGCACTGATTTAGATATCGATACTTTCCCACTTTTAGTTGTTCTTGGCGGAGATGGTACCTTGCATAGTGTTCTTAACGCCTTACAACCTTTTGGCAGTAAGATTCCGATTGGCTATATTCCATGCGGTTCGGGAAATGATTTTGCCCGTGGTGTTGGAATCAATAGACAAGCCGAAAAAGCGTTCTTCCAACTTCTCAAAGCAGAAATACCGCAGGAAATCCAAGTGATTACTTATGATGAATCGATTCAAGAAGAAACTGGACTTGCGGTCAATAATATCGGGATTGGCCTAGATGCTGCGATCGTCAACGCAGCCAATACTTCTGCATCAAAAAATGCATTAAATAAATTCAACATGGGCTCATTATCTTATATTTTTTCTATTCTAAAGGTATTATTTACGCAAAAAGGCTTTCCAATTCTTGTTGAAGTAAATGGAAAGAATCATGAATTTGACCGAGCTTTTTTATGTACGGTGACAAAGCATCCCTATTTTGGTGGCGGGGTACCGATTGCTCCAGTTGCTGATCCACGTAAACCTGTTTTGGATTTTGTTTTAGTAGAACGAGTGAATATGTTTAAAATTTTTTGGCTCATTAGTTTATTGATTCAAAAGAAGCATATGAAATCGAAATACTTTCATCATTTTCAATCTAGCAAATTAAGAATCGTTTCTACCGTTCCCCAATATATTCACGCTGATGGAGAAATTCTAGGGAAAAGAAGTGCTGATATTTCTTTTGGGACAGAAACTAGATTATTTTGGTTTTAAATATGAAAATAAGGTTGAAAAAACAGCGAATGTTTTTTCAACCTTATTTTTTATGCTAATAATTCAAATGCCTGCTTCAAGTCAGCGATCAAATCTTCACTTGCTTCAATTCCAGTAGATATTCTTAATAAGTCTGGTGTTAGACCATATGATTCTCTTAATTCTTTTGGAATGTCCGCATGGGTTTGCGTTGTTGGATAAGTGATCAAACTTTCAACACCGCCTAAGCTTTCTGCGTAGGTGAAAATCGTTAAATTCAGTAGAAATTCTTTGATCATTTCTTGATTTTTGATTTTAAAACTCAGCATACCACCACGTCCTGGATACATTACTTCGTTAACATAGGGACTCGATTTTAGATAGGCTACCACTGCCTGCGCGTTCTTTTCATGTCTTTCCATACGCAAAGCTAACGTCTTGAGTCCTCTGATCAACAACCAACTATCAAAAGGTGACAGGACAGCTCCTGTTGTATTCAAACTATAGGCTAGTCTTTCGCCAACTTCTTGAGAGCGTGCAATCACAGCACCTGCTAATAAATCATTGTGCCCACCTAAATATTTAGTTGCACTATGCAATACAATATCCGCTCCTAAGTCTAATGGGCGCTGGATCAACGGTGTGTAAAAGGTATTATCCACGATCAATTGCGCTTGATGTTGCTTGGTAAAAATCGCAATTTTTTCAAGTGATACTTCACTCATTAAAGGATTTGTCGGGGTTTCAATGAACACTGCTGCTGTTTCGTCTGTAATGGCTTTTTCAAAACCTGCTTCATCATCAACATAAATAAATTGATACATCCCTTGATACTCTAGTTCTTTAAAATAGCGGTAACTGCCACCATATAAATCTCTTGATGCTACGATTTGACTGCCTACAGGAAACTGACTGAAGACTAATTGAATCGCACTCATGCCAGAACTTGTTGCTAAACCAACTGCACCATTTTCTAATACAGCTAAAGCGGATTCTACAACCTCTCTGGTTGGGTTTTTAGTTCTTGTGTAATCATAGCCCGTCGACTCACCTAGGGTTGGATGTTCATACGTTGTTGAAAAATAAATGGGCGTATTGATCGATCCAGTTACTGGGTTTTGATGATTACCGATTTGTGCCAAAAATGTGTCGGTTTGAATTTGTCCCGATTGTTCTTGCTGTTCCATTAACTTCCCTCATTTCTACCAAAATTAAACTACCTTCATGCGAATAAACGGCGGGAGCAAACGGTCCTCCATGCTTCGAGGATCGGAGTGAAACGAGAACCGTAGATGCAAAAGCAATCCCTTCTTATTGCTGTAAAACACAGCGAGGTACGAGCTGATGTTGCACAGTACCTACTTGGTTCTCGAGGTTAAACAATTGTCCCAGCCTCTGCTTTTCATTATATACACCAGTCTTTGCTCAAAGCAAGAAAAAAACTGGAATAACGGCGGTGCGTTCCTTCCAGTTTAGCGATTATTTCATAAAATCATAAGGCGTTGTTTGCCCCATGCCGATCATTGGATCAATTGTCTGCGTTTTTACTAGGTCTGGCGTTAGTAATCGATCTAGGACTTCGTTGACTTGCTCCGCACTTTCTTGCACCGGTTCATTAAATAATGACATTTCTTCTATTTTAGGTTTAACAACTGTACTGATTGGCTCTGTTGTTTCTTCGATTACCGCTGCTTTATTCTCATTGGTTGTCTCATACACGATCGACTTGTCTGCTCCCGCTGTATCAGAAAATGGTGTCTCCTTATTTAAACCTTCTTCATAAGCTTCCAGCTGCATTCTGGTAGTCAGTGACATATCATCAGCACTAGTAATTCGTTCTTTCAACATAGTTAAGCGACTCGCAGATTCATGGGCTACACAAGTATTAAACGCTTGAACTTCTCCCAGTAAAATCAGAATATCTTTACTTCGAGTAACTGCCGTATAAAGCAAGTTTCTTTGTAGCATCCGATGATACTGGTGAACCATTGGTAAAATAACCATTTTAAATTCACTACCTTGGGCTTTATGGATCGAACAACAATATGAAAGCGTGATTTTATTCCACTCATTACGTTTGTAGCTAACTTCATTGTTATCAAATTGAATCACTAATTCATCGACTTTATCTTCTGATTCCTTAGCTAAAATAATTCCGACAATTTCACCCATATCGCCATTAAAAACATTCAATTCCGGCGTATTGACCAAATGTAGGACCTTATCTCCAATACGATAAACCGACTCATTCCACTTTACTTCTTTTTTTGTGCCATCATTTGGATTGAAAATTTCTTGCATCATTTTATTCAGCGCATCGATCCCAGCAGCTCCACGATACATCGGAGCCAATAATTGAATATCTTGGGGTGAAAAACCTTTCGCCTTTGCCTTGGTCACGATTTGACGGACATAGGTCTCAATATGATGGACATCACTAGGGAAAAATGAACGGTCTTTTTGATTTACAGTAAAATTCTGAGGTAATTTGCCTTGCTTGATTTCGTGAGCCAACGGAATAATGCTTGACCCATCACCTTGTCGATAGATTTCGGTCAACTCTTTTTGGGGAATTTCGTTGATTTGCATCAAATCGTGCAATACTTGCCCCGGACCAACAGAAGGTAATTGATCCTTATCCCCAACGAAAATCACTTGCATATTGGTTGGAATAGCTTTAAACAAGGTATTGGCTAACCAAGTATCAACCATCGACATTTCATCGACGATCAAGAGACCACCCTCTAGTTCTTTGGCTGTCATACTGGGATTTTTTTCCCTCCCAGTTAGTCCCAACAAACGGTGAATCGTACTGGCAGGCAAGCCTGTTGTTTCATTCATCCGCTTGGCTGCACGACCAGTCGGAGCCGCTAACAAAATTGGAAACATTTCCTGAGTGTAATCTTTTACATCGAGAGAAAGTCCGTTTAGTTCAGCAAAAACTGAAACTATCCCATTGATGACAGTAGTTTTCCCCGTTCCTGGTCCACCAGTTAGGATAAATAATGGCGACTTGATCGCTTCTTCGATTGCTGCTTGTTGAGAATCACCATATAGAATCCCCAAACGTTTTTCCACACCTCGTATATTTTTTTCAATCTCTTTTTTCTCGTATTTAATTTCTTTTTTTCGTGAAAGTAAACGCTGGATCGAGGTCCCAATTCCCCACTCAGAAAAATATAAGCTGTTTTCAAAAAGTTTAGTGCCTTCTTGCTGGATTTTACCTTCTTCCACCAAATGAATGATTTGTTCTGCTACTTGATCTAAAGATATTTCAACAGGACGACTGGCTTCCAAGGTATTGATCGTTTCACGAAGGAGTATTTCCGCTTCCACATAGGTATTTCCTGACCGAACAGAATGTTGGAAAATCTCATGTGTGATCGCAGCTCTGACTCGTTTATCAGAATCAGCTCCAATGCCAAGTTGTTCTGCAATATTATCTGCTCGTTTAAAGCCAATTCCCTCAATATCCTCCACTAATTGGTAGGGATTTTCATGAATAATATCTAAGGTCTCTTCTTTATATGTTTGATAAATCGCAAATGACAGCTGACTACCAAAGCCATAACGATTTAACCCAACAATTACTTGTTCCATTCCGTGATTCAAGCGGATCGTTTCGATAATTGTTTGGCGTTTTTTTTCATTTAATTGAGGAACTTCTGCTAATACATCAGGTGTAGCAATGATTCGGTCAATTGCATCTTCCCCTAAGATTTCCACAATTTTCTCAGCTGTTCGCTTTCCGATTCCTGGAAATTTTTCACTAGAAAGATAATTTACCACACCACTTGCAGAAGTTGGTCGTTCTTGCTGGTAGCTATCGACTTGAAATTGTTTACCATAACGAGGATGATCGACGAAATGACCAAAAAAACGGTAAATCTCTTCTTCTTGGATTTGACCGAAGCTACCCGTTGTTACAATTTCTTTCTCTAAATAATCTGTATTCGTATCCGTGATCTTTACTAGTAAAACTTTATAAAAATTGCTAGGGTTTTGAAAAAAGATCGCTTGAACTTGGCCTACCACATATTCTTTTTCCTCATCACCAAACAATGTTTCCATCATTTTCACCTCGTTCCATCAAACAGTATTTTTTATTGTAAAAAAGAATCATCATTCCATAATTTTAACGTGTAAGCTGAATCAGCCTCTGATTCTGTTGTTTCTAGAATCGACAAACTATTATTTTTAAGTCCGCCCATGCTACGTAAATCGGCTAAATCTTTGCCAGTAAGTGCTTGGATTGCAGCCGTTAACGATGCCCCATGCCCAACAAAAAGATAAGGTCCATCACCTGATTCTACCGCTGCTTCAACTACTGTTGCAATACGGGAAATTGCCTGTTCGATCGGTTCTCCTTGAAAGACTTCTGGATTGTAACGATCCAATCGATAGCGCATATGTTCTAATTCTTTTTCGTATGTTTTTCTCATTTCAGCAATCGATTGTCCTTCTAATTTTCCTAAACCTAGTTCTTTCAGCTCATCTGTGTAAACGATTTTTACTGGCCGTTCAAGTTCCTTATTGATGCCTTCAGCTGTTTTTCTCGCACGCATTGAGGTACTTGAAAATATTTTTTCAAAAGGCACATCTTTGATCATTTGACCTAATTGCTTTATTTCATCATAACTCGTTGGAAGCAGTGGTGAATCACCGCTCATTCCCTGAAATCTAAGCTCTTGATTCCATTCTGTTTTCCCGTGACGAGTAAAATATAATTTCATTTGCTTTTGCTCCCTTAATTCTGGTTTATTCATTCGTTGCTTCCTACTTATCGCTAAGTTATCTTATCTAGTGTATCATTTTCACTGTGAAAATTCCATTTAACCAAAATGTTTCTCTAAACAAACTACTTGATTGTCTGCCTAATAAAAAGTAAATTAGACTAGGTAGTTTTAACTCACTAACTTTACTAGTATTTAGATCTAGGAGGAACCTGATTTGTTTTTTAAACACATTCATCACATTGCCATCAATTGTTCTGATTATCATAAGACAAAAGAATTCTATGTCGAAAAACTAGGTTTTGAAATTATCCGTGAAAATCAAAGAACAGATAAAAAGGATATCAAACTGGACTTAAAACTAGGGCAACAGGAATTAGAGATTTTTATAACACCTAATGCACCTAAACGTCCATCTTATCCTGAAGCTTTAGGATTGCGTCATCTTGCTTTTAAAGTCGAGGACATTGAAGAAGTTATTGCCTTTTTAAATACTAAAGGAATCGAATGTGAGGCGCTTCGGACAGATACATTTACAGGTGAAAAAATGACTTTTTTCTTTGATCCAGATGGTCTGCCTCTAGAATTACATGAATGAACCATTCACTTACTCTTCGATAAAAAAACTGTTCTCTTTGCAATCAAAGGAACAGTTTTTTAAACTCTTAATCTAATTTATCATTTTCATAATGATGCTTCAATTCTAAAGCAGGAAAACCCTGTTGGCGTAACGCTTCATACACCACCAACGCTACTGTGTTTGATAAATTTAATGAACGCACATGCTCATCATTCATTGGAATTCGTAAACACTTCTCCTCATTTTCACGCATAAACTCTTCTGGTAATCCAGTCGTTTCTTTCCCAAACATAAAGTAATGATCTTTACCATCAGCATAGTCCATTTCGCTATACGTTTGATTTGCAAACTTTGTGACCAAGTGCAGTGGACGATCCTCTAAGTAGCTTAAAAAGGCTGCTAAATCTTTATGATACATAATATTAACATCGTTCCAATAGTCTAATCCGGCTCTTTTCAAGTGCTTGTCATCTGTTGAAAAACCTAACGGCTCGATGAGATGTAAGGGTGAATTAGTTGCGGCACAAGTTCGGGCAATATTCCCAGTGTTCGCTGGGATTTGTGGTTCAAACAATACGATATGATTTGTCATGATTACAGTTTCCTTTCGATTAGATGGCTCATTATCTATTTTCTCCATTAAAATCAACATAAAAAAAAACGTATCGCCTCGGTGTCAATCACTGCGAGTCGCTACGTTAGTGAAGCTCTTTTCACTAACTTTTATCAGAACAGGAACCTGATAAAAACCAACGAAAAAACAACTTGTATGTAATATAACACCATTATCAGAGCTTTGCAATACCTTTTAGTAAATTAACTAAATGAAAGCGTTATCTAATTTTTCCTTTTAACATGCGGACGTCAATTGTAATTTCAGTTAATGGATTTTTTTGAACCGCTTCTTTCACCTCTTTTGCTACGCTCCACTCAAGTGGGGACATTTCCAAGAGATCCAAACGATTTTCTTTAGGAATAGTGAAAGTAAATGTAATACGTTCGTCTACCAATACATCCAATTCTTTCGAAAATTTAGCTAATACTTTATCATTTGAATAAACTTGTTTTATGTCATCTTCTGGGTAAAAAGCTGCTCGTAATTCTTTCAAGTAATGTGCTTCTGGAATGATTTTGATCACAGTACCATTTTTTTTTAATACACGTTGAAATTCTTGGTAATGTGAAGGCGAAAAAATATTTAAAATAGTTTCCATCGATTGATTTGCAAAGGGCAAATTTGTCAGATCTGCTACTGACCAAAAAGCCTCGATCGGCTGATTGCTAGCCAAATAAATCCCATCTTTTGAAATATCAAAACCGAACTTTGGACCATTTAAACCTAGCTTAGAAAGTTCAAAGAGAAAACTCCCCTCACCACAACCAACGTCTAGTGTGTTTCCAGCTAAATCCATTCTGTCCACGATCGTTTCCAGTATGGGTTGATACATTCCACTTTGAATCATCTTTCCTCTATGAAGCAACATTTTTTTATTATATTCAGTCTGAACACTATGGGAAAGAAAATAAATCGTTCCTTTCTTTGATAAATCAAATTGATGATTCTGCGCACAAATCAGACTGTAGCCTTCCAATTGAAATGACTGCTTACATACTGGACAAAGAAACTGTTCATGGTGCGTTTCTAAAAAATTACGTGCAAAATCAATTTTTTTTAACATAAGGCTACTTCCTATTCATTATAATTTCTGAAATTGTCTGCTAAACTATCGCTATTTATCTTACAACGAGAACCAGACTTTGGCAACCGCTAGAATTATGGTACAATGCCTGTGAAGAAAAAATGAGGAGTGAATCCAATGATCAAAGAATTTTGTGCTGAGAATTTCACAAATATCCCAACAGCTATTCGCAACGGAGCTGGAAGAATCGAATTATGTGATAATTTAGCCGTAGGTGGTACAACCCCGAGTACTGGTGTGATCGAAGAAGCTGTAGCATATGCTGGAGAAAAATCAATTCCTGTTATGACGATCATCAGACCCAGAGGCGGAGATTTTGTTTACAATGATATTGAGCTTAAAATCATGCATACAGATTTAATCGAAGCAAAAAAAATTGGAACTGATGGTGTTGTTTTAGGGTGTCTAACAGCTGATGGCTGGTTAGATGAAGAAGCTTTAGAGTTATTGATCGATACTGCAGAAGGATTACAAATCACGTTTCATATGGCTTTTGATGTATTAAATAAAGAAAATCAATTTAAAGCAATCGATTGGTTGGCTGATCATGATGTTCACCGGATTCTCACACATGGAGGTCCTGCTGGAAGCCCAATTGAAGAAAATTTTGATCATTTGAAAGAGCTCATTCAATACGCTGACAAACGGCTTATCATCTTGCCAGGCGGGGGAATTTCTAGTAAAAACGCGGATACTGTTCTAAATTCTTTAGGTGTCAACGAAGTCCACGGAACAAAAATTGTAGAATAATGTATAGATAGAGAGAGAGGTTTGTTTCATATAAATCATCTCCCTCTATTTTTGATCATTTACTCTGACTTATCTTGTAATTTTTTTGCCTCGATGCTCATAACTAAGCTACTTAAAAGACCTAAGCTACCTAAAAAAAACAGCTCATTTCGCTTTAAGAACACTCCTGCACTAGCTAATCCCCCACCAATAATCAAATTAACTGTTGCACTTTGATTCAATCTCTTACTTGTAAATTCCGGTAATTCAACATTTACACGCAACTTTTTATTAATCTTGTTTATTTTTTTATTCATTTCATTGATCATTTTTTTCCTCCTATGATTGTTTTCCTATTGAACTAATTTGTCTTACACTGACTTATTTTACTTCAAACAGATACATACTAACGGTATGTATTTATTAAAAATAAAAAATGCAACTACGCATTTTTATTCTTGAATCGCCCTAAACATCGTCACTACATCATCTATATACTCATCATCGATCAACGGAAAATTTACGCCTTCATAGAGCATTTTAAAAAATGACAGCTTGTTCAAAAGCGCGTTTTCATCCATTTTATAAAACGAAGGAGCTAACCAGATATTTGTCGAGATTACAATCAACTCGGCAATTTCTTGAGGATAATCCGTTTTGATTGAACCGTCCTTGATCCCTTCTTCAACGAATGTTTTAATATAGGGAATAATATTTGTAAAAGCTTCCGCATACAGTTCCCCAATAATTCTGGGGTTTGTAATCAATGATTTTGCAGAAAAAGCAAGTTTTTGATGCTCCAATGATCTTAAACTCATTGAATTGATTTTCTTAATTTTTTCAAAACCGCTTATGTCTTTCATTGATTCAATTTGATCCGTTATCCCAATAGCATATCTTTTTTCTAATATAGTATTAAAGATTTCTTCTTTTGATTTAAAATGGTGATAGATAACGCCTTTTGTTAGTCCCCCCAAATGATCAATTATATCTTGAATTGTCGTATGATCGTAACCTTTTTCTAAAAAGAGCTGTTCTGATACATCTAATATTTTTTTTACTGTTTCCTCTGGATACTTATTACGTGCCACAAACTCTCCTCCATACATACCGTTAGTATGTATCATAACTAAAAATATTATTCTTGTCAATCACTAGTCCTTTTTCCCGCCAAAATCATACAAAATAGGGAGTGGAATAAAAGTAAAAAATCACTTTTATTTCATTCCCTAGATATGAATAACGTTTTAACCCATTTAACGGAGAAACCCATTCTTATATTTACTTTCACACAAAATACTGCATAAAAAGACTAGCAATATTAAAATAAATCAAAACACTGGTTAAATCACTTAAAGTTGTAATAAATGGACCACTAGCTACTGCTGGGTCAAAGCCTAATTTATCCATCAGCATTGGAATCAAACTTCCTGCTAGGTTCGCTACAGTTATCGCACACAGCATCGCCATTCCAATGACAAAACCTAATGGGAAATTATGCTGCCAAACACCAACAACAAGAAAAATTGCTACTCCTGTAATTGCTCCTGTTACTAAACCAGTCAATACTTCACTGACAATCAAGCGACCAAAGTTATTATCTTTTTCATCTGATACTGCTAGTCTTCTAACTGCCACCGCTAATGATTGGGTGCCCGCATTTCCGGCAGTCCCTGTGATCAATGAGATGAATACAGCCAAAATACTTGCTTCACTTACTAATTCTTCATAATGGCTAATCAATGTTGCTGTAGACATCCCTAAAAATAATAACGTAATCAACCACGGCAATCGTTTTGAAGCTGCTTTGAATGGATTTTCACTGACTTCTTCGACGTTGACCCCAGCCAAACCAGAGTAATCACTGGCCGCTTCATCATCGATAACATCGATGATATCATCAACCGTTACGATCCCTAAAAGATGATCATCATAATCTGTGACCGGTAAGGCTAAGAAATCGTAATCCCGAATCGTTTGGGCAACATCTTCTTGGTCATCGCCAACATGAACAGAAATAACCCGCTCACTTAGAACATCAGAAATCATCGTGTCATCATCATTTACGATCAAATCACGCAAAGAAATAACACCGACTAAATGGTTTTCCTGATCGACCACATAAACATAGTAAATCGTCTCGGCCACATCTGCCTGATTTTTCAAGACATACATTGCAGAACGCACCGTTTGGTTAGCCACAATAGAGACAAACTCAGTTGTCATGATCGAGCCTGCGGTGTCATCTTCATAATGCAATAGTTCTTTAATCTCACCAGCATCTTCTGTGCTCATCAGACTTAAATATTTCGCTTTTTGACCTTTATCCAGCATATTTAATAAATCAACAGCGTTATCCGTATACATCTCTGATAACATTTCTGCAGCATAGCTAGGACGCATTTCAGCAATATAATCCTTCATGTTTTCGTTATCTTCTTCAATAACATCAAACATATCCGCCAATTCTTTTGGTGACAGATAACTATAAATTTGTTTTCGATCTGTTTCGTCAATCGATTGGTAGAATTGTCCTTGTTCGTATATGTGGAGCTCTAAAAACAATTCTCTGAATTCAGCCATTTGTTGGTCTTTCAATTTTTCTAGCAGTAACGAAAAATGATCGTCCATTTCTTGCCCTTCATTCACTTAAACCGCTCCTTTCAATCTATAATCGATCTACAATTTTATTCATATCTTCTGCTAAAGGAGAAGTTAATTCTAAGCGTTGTTTGGTAAACGGATGAATAAAACTCAATTTACAGCAATGTAGAGCCTGACGCTCAATACCACTATCCATTTTACCACCATACATCTCATCACCCAACAAAGGGCACCCAATCGCCTCAAAATGCACTCTAATTTGATGGGTTCTACCTGTATGAAGTTGAATATTGACCAAAGCTTCATCGCCTTTGCGTTTTGTCAGCCAATATTCCGTTTCAGCTTGTTGTCCGGTTTCAACAATCGTTCGTTTCAAAATAGAAGATAAATCCCGACCGATTGGAAGTTGAATGGTTGTATGCTCTTTTAATTCAGAAGTCGAACCGCCTACTAGTGCTTGATAAATTTTGATTACTGCTTTTTTACGCAATTCTTGATCCAGCATCGCATGAGCAAAACCATGCTTAGCAAATAGCATTAAACCTGTCGTATCTCGATCCAAGCGAGTGACGACATGTATCACCTGATTTTTATATTCTTGCTTTTTGTAATAGGCTTTTACACGATTGGCCATAGTTCCATTAGGATGATATTGAGCAGGGATCGAGGCAACTCCTGCTGGCTTATTCACAACTAGATAATGATCGTCCTCAAATACGATATCAATTGGCACATCATCTACAAGTAATGTCTCATGCTCTTTTTCATCTGGAATCGTGACTTTAACTTGATCTCCGAAAGATAATTTGAACAAGGCATTTTCAACTGACTGATTGACTTCGATTTTACCACCTTGAAACTTAATTTTCGCTAATAGACCTTTTGAGATGCCTTGCTCTTTTAAAAAAACTTTTACTTGTTGTGATTCTTTTTTTTCTACTGTCCAATAAAATTCCATTAAGTTATTAATCCTCGCTAATGAAGGCATCTTTTACACGATGCCAAAAATGCATATGTCGATAAGAGGCAAAGTGGATCCGCTCATCCGCAATACGATAATAAATCGACTTGATATCATCTTGATAAATATCTAATTGGTCGACCGTGATCAAATAATCATTGCTTTCCTGTAATTTAATTTCCAACCATTCTGTATGAGCTATCACGATCGGAGAGCCTAATGTTCGAAATACGCGATTATTCAATGAAGCAATTTCAGCTAATTGAAATGCATTAATACTTGGATGCAGCACAGCGCCGCCAATACTCTTGTTGTACGCTGTTGAACCTGTCGGCGTGGAAACAGACAACCCATCGCCACGGAAGCGCTCAAACAGTTCGTCTTTGATCAATACATCCGCAACCATCGTCCGATTGGCTCGCTTGATCGTTGACTCATTTAGTGCCAGAAAATGTTTATCCGGTTTATTTCCATGAAAACTGATTTTCACATCCAACAAGGGATAACTAATACTTTTTTCTTGATGAACTAACAAACTTTGAACTAATTCTTCTAGCTCATAATCCCGCCAGTCCGTATAAAACCCTAAATGACCAGTGTGAACACCTAAAAAACTGACTTCATCTAATCGATGACTAAAACGGTGAAAAGCAGATAATAGCGTCCCATCACCACCTACAGAAATCACAAGATCAGGTTGATGATCATCGATTTCGATTTTATTTTTTTTCAGAAGCAGGAGTAAATGGCGAGTAACTTCACTTGATTTGTGTTCATGATTATGAACAATGGCTACTTTCATTTTGCTCCCCCTATTCTTTCTCTAACTGCTCTTTACGATCATTGAAATTTTGATAATAATTAGCTTTTGATTTTCCTCGTCCATGTGAGAACAAATGCTGAGCTTCTTGAATTTCTTCACGGATCGTGGACATTTCTTCATCTAATTGATAGGCAGCTTCAGCCGCACGCTGCAGCCGTTCTTTCATCTCTTCTGGAAAAGCACCTTGATATTTATAATTTAATGAATGTTCGATCGTAGCCCAAAAGTTCATCGCCAATGTCCGAATTTGAATTTCAGCTAAAATCATTTTTTCGCCTGTAATCAATTGAACTGGATATTCGATCACTAAATGATACGAACGATAGCCACTCTCTTTTTTATTAGTAATATAATCTCGTTCTTGAATGATTTTCAAGTCTTTTCGATTACGGATAATCGCTACCACTTGCCGAATGTCCTCAACAAATTGACACATGATCCTCAGACCTGCAATATCCTGCATCTCTTCTTCCAAACGATCAACAGAAATATTACGCAATGCCGCTTTCGTTAAAATACTATCTACAGGTTTCACTCTTCCTGTTACAAACTCAATAGGTGTATGTTTATTTTGCTCTCGAAACTGCTTACGAATACCGCGCAGTTTAACTTTCATTTCTCCAACAGCCTGTTCATAAGGTGCCAGAAAAAGCTCCCACTCTTTCTCCATCCTAATCCCTCTATTTCCTTGAATTTGATTCACTGCTTATTTTACCATAGAGCTGAGAAAAATAGGGTAATTTGATAAATTGTATAAATTTTTTCAACAATAGGAAATTTTTTAACTTCTAGTTCACTTTTCTTGACGTAATAAGGGAAAGTATGCAAAAATTGAATTAAATTAAAGAAGGTGGGTCCAAAAACGTGAGTGAAAATTTAGAAATAGAATTTAAGACATTATTATCTATAGAAGAATTTTCACGTGTGGTTGACTACTTTCAATTTAAAGAAGAACAATTTTTTACCCAGATCAATTATTATTTTGACTCAGCCGATTTTCAACTTAGAAAAAGGCGGTTGGGTCTGAGAGTTCGTGTCCTATCAGATAATGCAGAAATCACTTTAAAAATCCCTGAAAAAGTCGGTTTGTTGGAAATCAATGATACGCTTTCTGTTGATGAAGCAAAGGCTATCGTTGAATCGGCCACACTTCCAACTATTGGAAATGTTTACAACAAATTGAATCAATTAGGAATTGACCAAAGTGATTTACGTTTAATCGGCAGCTTAACAACTAAACGAGCAGAAATAAAACTTCCCCAAGGTTTACTCGCGCTAGATGAAAGTTGGTACAATGAGCAACATGATTTTGAGTTGGAGTTAGAAGTAAATGACGCAACCAACGGTAAGAAAGATTTTCTTTCCTTATTGGATACTTTGACCATCAAAGAATCGCCATCTCCTAACAAAATCCAACGCATGATGCTAAGCTCAAAAGAGAAAGATTAAGAAGTTATAATAGTAAAAACATATCATTTCATTTTTCCTAGTTTTTCTGATAAATTAGGGTCACTTAGTTGAGAAATGATGTCTAGTTGCAAAAGAGTCAAATTGGAGGAAGTATGAATGATTGAAATCTATCTGTTCGTTAATCCTTTGGGGGGCATTTGTCTCAACGTAGAAAAGGATATTTTAAAATTGGTTGAAACTGAGAATAAAAAAATTCAATTTCGTTTCATTCCGCTCGTGAACATGCGGACCATAAACCATCTTATAAAGTTGTTCGAGATTCCAACACATGATATCGAACAACGGAATCAATTGTTTGAAGATGTTTACTCAGCTGCACTTGATTACAAAGCAGCACAATTGCAAGGAAAGAAAAAAGGGCGTCATCTATTACTTGGGTTACAACAAGCTGTAGCCGAGGAAAATATACCTTATTCATCAGAGTTAGCTGAAAAATTAGTTGTAGAAGCTGGCGGTGACCTAGATATGTTTAAAGCAGATCGTCAATCTGACTTTGTAAAGGAATCCTTTCAAACAGATCAACAAATTGCTCGTGAAATGGGGATCGTAAAACACCCTTCTGCAGTAGTTTATAACTATACATGTGATCGTGATTTTGGTGTACTCGTAGAAGACTGTGAATCAATGGATGAAATCAAACGGCTTTGCGAAACATCAGAAGATAATCTACAGTATTTTCATGAAAAATTTGAATTAAATCACTTTGAGGAATCCCGTGTTCCTCATGGTCATTTACATTTACTTTGAGTAAAAAAAGAATGATCAGATCTCTTCTGAATAAGAGGAAATCTGATCATTCTTTTTTATTGCTCTAAAGATTCTATAAGTTGTTCTAATTCATTTAATCTCGCTTCAAAAACTGTCATCGCATCTTCGATATACTCTGGTTTTGTCATATCTACTCCAGCTTTTTTCATTACCTCGATTGGATAATCACTACTTCCAGACTTCAGATAAGTTAAATAATTTTCTAAAGCTGAGGGCTCGTTTGCTAATATTTTATTTGCTAGCGCTGATGCTGCTGAAAAACCTGTAGCATATTGATAGACATAATAATTGTAATAAAAATGAGGGATACGAGACCACTCTAATGAAATTTCTGGATCTTTCTTAACATCAGGTCCATAATATTTCTGATTTAGATCTCCGTAATACTCACCTAGATATTCACTCGTTAGAGGTGTCCCCTTGGCATCTTCCGTATGAATAAAGTGCTCGAATTCAGCAAATTGTGTTTGACGGAAAATCGTTCCTTTGAAACCATCCAAATAATGATTCAAGACATACGCACGAATTCGGGGATCTGTCTCAGTCTCCAATAGATATTCGGTCAATAGATTTTCATTTGTCGTAGATGCTATCTCAGCTAGGAAAATTGAATAGTCGCCATAAACATATGGCTGATTGCTTCGAGTAAAATAGCTATGAACACTATGTCCCATTTCATGAACTAAAGTATATAGTTGATCCAAACTATCATGCCAATTCATTAAGATATATGGCGCTGTGTCATATGCCCCTGATGAATATGCTCCACTACGTTTTCCTTGGTTTTCAATAACATCGATCCATCGATCATTAAAAGCGGACTGAACAACCGTTAGGTATTCTTCTCCCATAGGTTTCAATGCAGTGAGCGCTTTTGCTTTTGCTTCATCATAAGAATACTTGATCGATGCTTCTCCTAAAATAGGCGTATACATATCATACATGTGCAGTTCGTCCACTTTCAATAGACGTTTACGTAAAGATACATAACGATGCAGCAATGGTAAATTATGGTTTACTACGTCCACCAATGTATCATAAACACTTTCAGGAATATGGTTGTTACTTAGTGCTGCTGCTCTCGCTGAGGAATAGTTGCGAACTTTTGCTTTATAGTTATGCGCTTTAACATGTGAACTTAACGTTTGTGCAAATGTATTCTTAAACTGTTCATAAACGCTATAGAGTCCTTTAAATGCTTCTTCACGGACGCTTCTATGGGTATTTTCCATCAATTGTCCATAGACACCGTGTGTCAATTGGATCTTCTCACCATTTTCATTTTCGATAACTGGAAATTTTAAATCGGCATTGTTCAAGATGGAGAACGTATTACTAGACGCTTCAAAAATTTCCCCTGCACCAGCCAATAAAGCTTCTTGATCAGCAGACAAGATATGCGGACGTTCATTTAAAATAGTTTCAATAAAATGTCGATAAGTTGCCAATTTAGGATTTTCATCAAAATAACCCCAAATTCTCTCGTCATCCAACGATAATACTTCTGGTTCAAACCAAGCAACTGATTCACTAGCCTGTGCTAATAAAGAGCTTGCTCTAGCATAAAGTGCTTGATACGTTGTATTCGTCGTATCTTGGTCATTTTTTAAATGAGCATAAACATAAATGACTTCGACTTTACGATAAATCGCTAATAACATTTCAATACTGCCTAGAAATGCATCACTGCCTTTATCTAAAGATCCCTTAAACTGTTCAACTTCTTTTAACTTATCAGATAAAGCTTGAAATGCCTCATCAAAAGCTTGATCATCCTTAAAAATTTTCGTTAAGTCCCATGTTTTTTCTACTGGTAAACTTGAACGTTCTGGTAATTGTTTTGCTTCACTCATTCCATCTACCCCTTTTCAATTATTCTTACAACAAACTTATCTTATCACATTTTTTAATGGAGTAGCAGTGATTAGATAGTTATTTTCAATTCCTTTCAACCATTTTAAAATAGTTGAGGTGCTTTGATCTCGTTGCCCAAGACTGACCTTCCAACCTGTTGGAACTCTAGTTAAATGATGACAATCGATCAGATAATTGAATACCTGGTTCAGACAATAAGCTTGGATAACTTTATGAGGGATATTAGGTAGCTCGTAAAATAACTCACTTCCTTTTGCTAACTCTTTTTCTAGCACATCGATCAGCTCAAAATGGCTAATAACATTCTGATCAAAAAACTGTACCAATTTCCAAATTCGGACTTTTAACAAGAGGTCTGATCCCCTACAGCAGAAAATGTGTAGACCTGGATAATAAAACCAATTTGGTAATTGAATCAGATGAAAACGATTGTTATATAATTCAGCTTGAATCACTCGGATTTTCTCATCTCGTCGATATAATTTTTTATTCAAGTCAGAGTAATAACTATGTAATAGCTCACCTATTTTATATTTACGCTGACTATGAATATTACCTTTAGTGGGAAAATGAACGATATTTATCAATGACTCACTGTAAAAAGACCACGTTTTCTTTGAAGCAAACAGCATTTTTTTCCAATCTTCTTCAATATGGAAATGCAGCGTTAATTCTGCTTGCTCCCAGTCCGCACTCCATAAGTAAAAGCCTAATTTTTCAGAATAATAACATAAATTTTTGGCTAATTCATTTAAACTATGATGCCTTGAGAATAACTTTTTACCGCAGATCCAAAGTGGGATATAGCCGTGTTCCTGATAGCTACGCGTTCGTTCTACTAATCTTGAAATGCTTAGAGAACTGCATTGAATTTCCACAGCTATATTACCTATTAAAATATCGGGCCGCTGATGTAAAGCAGGTAGATATTTTTCTAATTCATAAGAAAGGCCCTCTTGCTCACACCATCGAACAAACATCTCTTTTAACGTTAGATGTTCAATCGTCTCACCTTCTGAATAAACGCTGCAAGCACTTTGATTATAATGTGAGAAATGTGGGACTTTTACCTTGCCATTTTTTATCCTGACAGGATGATCACACGCAGGACAAAAATAGTGTTCTGTTTTTAACTGTTCGATTTTTTCTCTAGATAAATTCAATAGTGTTATGATTTCTTTGTTATTTGAATACGCACTCAACATATCACTCACCTCATAATGAAGATACGTAAGAAAAATGCTTTTTCAGCAAAAAAACTGAGACAAAACGATAATCGTTTGTCTCAGTTTTTAAATTATTCAAAGTAATATCTTGTTAGTTCTAAAGCATTACGTTCCATGATGCATGTACCATATTCATTCAAGGTTTCAGATGTAACAGCAGATAAATTAGCATATTCCAATAATTGAGCCAATTCATTTTCTACATCATTTTTTCCTAATTCATCTAATAAGAAAATAGTTTGGAGATAATACGTCCCTTTAAATGTATATAGATTCGCTATCACAGACTGTAAGAATACTTCATTTGCCAGTTGAACCATTGTATCAAAATCGTTCAGTTCAAATACTAAACTTTTAACTGTGTTATCAGCAAATTCTTGCGTCTCATCAGCAAAATCTTCTTCGATTTGTTTACGAATTATATTACTAACTTCTTCTGAATTTAAATCACTGAAGCCTTCAAAATTAGATACTTCATCGATCGAGGCATTCTTACTAATAAATAGTTCTAACCCATCACTTTTTGGCAGAACCTGAAAGGTAACAGCTTCACTGCCTTGAAATTCATCTTCCACATCAACTTCTTCTAAAATACTGTAGAAAAAATTTTCTACTTCTTTGTGGTTGCCAAGTAGATCTAAAAAGGTAATGCCTCTATCTGCTAGATCTTCATTGCCGATCAACACACGTATGGTATTTTCATTGATATGTTCCATTTCCATGTCGCTACACCTCACTTTTGCTAATCAGGAAACTTATTCTTACGTACATTGTAGCGGAATCACGCCAAATGTAAAGGGAAAAGTAACAATCTTCCTAAATAAACTGTTGTCTTAGTATATTCCTTAAAACTGGTTTTACAAACCTATGTGCACTTTTTTTATAAATATTTACAAAAAATCAATAAATCATTTACTATGTAAAGAAAAATAGAAAAAGAAAACCTCTGTCACAAGGACAAAGGTTCTCCTGTACATTTTATAAACCTGCCATCAATTGCGCTTGACGTAATTCCAACTGCCGAACTCCTCTTGGCAAGAAACGTCGAATTTCATCCTCATTAAAACCAACTTGTAATCTTTTTTCATCAATCATTATTGGTCGACGCAACAATCCAGGATTCTCTTTTACTAACTCTAGCAAGTCCTGCAACGGAAGTTCATCCAAATCCATATTAAGTTTTTGGAAAACCTTAGAACGAGTAGAAATAATCTCCTCTGTTCCATCTTCTGTCATTCGCAAAATTGCTTTCAATTCAGAAATATTCAATGGTTCTGAAAAAATATTTCTTTCCTTGAATGGAATCTCGTGTTCTTGCAACCATGCACGAGCCTTACGGCAAGACGTACAACTTGGGGAAGTATAAAGTGTCAACATGTGCATCACTCCTTTTTGTGATTCTCATCACTGTTTTGAAACAGGAAATCAAACTGTTTTCCTATTTAATGTTAGTATACCCAACTTCTAATAAAAATACTAGCTCTTTTTCCAAAAAAAAACATAGTTTTTCGTTATTTTACAAGTTTTTTTTAAATATTGAAATAAAGCGAACCTTTTTTCAACATAAAATTATAACGTTTTCAAAACGAATAAAAATGATACAGCGTTCACAGACTGCTATAACTGTACTAGTCTAAAAATTCTGACATTTTATTTTTTTCGAGTAATCCTGTTTTTTTTTTCTTTTAGCGGTATAATGATATCAATGACTTTTTATTAATTGATTAAGGTGGTTACTTTATGGAAACGATATTTTCTGGCATTCAGCCAAGCGGTACACCAACTATTGGAAATTATATTGGTGCAATGAAACAATTTATTGATTTACAAAATCACTATTACTGTTATTTTTGTATTGTTGATGAACATGCTATAACAGTCCCTCAAGATCCTATAAAATTACGACAACAGACACGTGGTTTAGCGGCTTTGTATTTAGCGGTAGGACTCAATCCTGAAAAAGCAACAATCTTCATTCAATCAGAAGTTTCAGCTCATGCTGAAGCTGCATGGATCATTCAATGTAACACAACGATTGGTGAGTTAGAACGGATGACTCAATTTAAAGACAAATCTCAAAAAAATGGCCGGACAGGTGTTAGTGCCGGACTTTTGACTTATCCACCATTGATGGTCGGAGATATTGTTTTGTACAATGCCAATTTAGTTCCTGTTGGTGATGATCAAAAGCAACATTTGGAATTAACACGTGATTTTGTTGAACGCTTCAATAAACGCTACGGACAAGCGAATCAAGAAATTCTAGTGCTTCCAGAGGTTAAAATCGCTGAACAAGGCGGACGTGTAATGAGCTTACAAGATCCAACTAAAAAAATGAGTAAGTCAGATACAAATGCTAAAGGATTCATCTCTATGTTGGATGAACCAAATATAATCCGTAAAAAAATCAAATCAGCTGTCACTGATTCAACGGGGATCATTGAATATGATCCAGAGAACAAACCTGGTATTTCCAACCTGCTAAGTATTTTCTCTGCTGCAACAGGTCGCCCAATTGAAGAACTGGCTACAGCGTATGCTGGAAAAGGCTATGGCGAATTTAAAACAGATTTAGCAGAAGCTGTCGTTGAGCTCCTTACCCCGATTCAAGAGCGCTATCATGAATTATTAGCCTCTGATGAATTAGATGATATTCTTGATACTGGAGCTGAACAAGCTCGTCTGGTTGCCAATAAAACCTTACAACGTATGAAAAATGCGATTGGTTTAGGTAGAAAACCACGGAAAAGAAATTAACAAAAAGCCAAGCTGAACGAATCAGCTTGGCTTTTTGTTAATCTCTAAATTGGGCATCGTGCAATCGACGATAATGCCCACCTTTTGCTAATAATTCTTCGTGAGTTCCTTCTTCTAAGATGCCTTGATCACTAACAACGATGATTCTTGTCGCATGTTTGATCGTTGCCAAACGATGGGCAATGATCAATGTTGTCCGTCCTTCCGCTAATGAATTCAAAGACTCTTGAATCACTTGCTCTGTTTCGGTATCTAAGGCAGAAGTTGCTTCATCTAAAATTAAGATTGGTGGATTTTTTAGGAACATTCGTGCAATCGCTACACGTTGTTTTTGTCCACCGGAAAGTTTGACGCCACGTTCACCGATCATCGTATCTAAACCTTCAGACATTTGATCCACTACTTTTTCCAAATGAGCTAACTGAACAGCTCTTTGAATCTCTTCTTCAGTGGCATCAAGTTTACCATACGCAATATTTTCTCGAATCGTTCCTGGAAATAGAAATACGTCTTGTTGCACGATCCCAATTTGACTTCTTAAAGAAGCCAATGTCATATCTTGAACATCGATGCCATCTATTGTGATTTTTCCTTCTGTCACTTCATAAAAACGCGGCAACAAGTTACATAGTGTCGTTTTTCCTGAACCGCTTTGTCCCACAAAAGCAACCGTTTCACCAGGAACAATCTGCAAATTGATATGGTTTAAAACTTTCGTTGAGTCAGCATACGAAAATGAAACATCATCATAAATAATATCTCCATGTAAATGATCGACAGAAATCGCATTAACTTTGTCTTCAATGGTCGGTTTCTTATCGATTTCTTCCGTAAAACGTTTAAAACCAGCAATCCCTTTCGGATAGCTTTCAATCATATTATTGACCTTCTCGATTGGACGAACAAAAACATTGGATAATAGAATAAATCCAACAAATTGCCCATCAGTGATCTCACCTTTGATTGTATAATAAGCCCCAAAAATCAGTGTAAACAAATTGATCAAACGAATCAAAAAGTAATTATATGCTGAACTGATCCCCATCACTTTATAGAAAGTAATTTTTGATTGGCGATATGCCTGATTCAACCCCTCAAAGCGCTGACGTTCAAATGGTTCATTAGCAAAAGATTGTGTGACACGAATACCACTAACTGACGCTTCAACACCTGCATTAAAGTCACCTAGATTGTCATAAATTTTGGTATTGACTTTTGTCATCTTTTTATTGAAAAAGACTAATGCGACTGTGATGAACGGCAAGACGATAAATGTTGCAAGAGCCAGTTGTACATGGATTCTCAGCATCAAATAAAAAGAGCCTACTAGCGTCATGATTGTAATAAATACATCCTCTGGACCATGATGAGCAACTTCTGAGATTTCAAATAAATCGGTTGTCAACCGGCTCATCAATTTCCCAGTCTTTTGATTATCATAATACTCAAACGGTTGCGTCTGTAAGTGTCCATATAATTCGCGACGCATATCTGTTTCAATATTGACCCCCAATTTATGACCGAAAAAGACCACAATATACTGTAAAATAGTGTTAAGTATATAAAATAAAAGCAACCCTAGACACGCTAATGCGATCAATCGGAAATTTCCTTTAGGCATGATTTTATCAATGACTTGATTTACCACTACTGGAAATGATAATTCCAGTAAACCAGCTAAAACTGCACAACCAAAATCTAAAATAAATAAGTGCTTATATGGTCGATAATAACTAAAAAATCGTTTTAACATAATCTCCCTCTTTCTTTCGACACTACCACCATTATACGCAAAGAATGATAGGATGCAAAGTTTGAAAGACATAAAATTGTAAGAAAATAACGCTAAATTTGGGCATAAAACCGCTCAAAACATATTTCTATTCATTTTAAGGTAAAAACAGCCCCAAATAGAATAATAATCACCAAAATTCATATTGAAAAAAAGTTCTTTTAACTATATTATATATAGGGTTGTATAATTAACTATACAGTCAATATTGATTATTATAAGGAGTGTTCAAGTGAAAACAGCTAAATTAGTGATTGGCATTATCAGTATTATTTTATCATTATTAGTTTTATTCCAATCTTGCGTTGCCGGATTATCAAACAGTATCAGTAATAATGGGGAAGCTGGCGGAAGCGCTGGTATGTTGTTAGCTATCTGTTTATTAGTCGCTGGAATTGTCGCGATTGCAACTAGAAATTCGTCTGGTAACGGTGGTTTTGTCGCAGCTGGATTTTATATTGCTGGAGGGATTATAGCCTTCTTACTTGCTGGTGGCTATGGAGATCTATATATTTGGTCTGTATTGTCAATTATTTTTGGGGCGACTTTCGTGATTGGGGATACGAAAAAAAGAAAATAACAACGATAACGACATCGTAAATAATGAGTTTTCAAACTGGGGAGAAGACATTCTCTCCAGTTTTTTAGACATTTTGAAAAACTCCAATTGCTGTTATGTCAATAACTTGAAAAGCAGCAAGCAATTTGTTAAATTAGACATATACATGTACATCATTAAAAACACCGATGAGTTGCTTATGTCTTGGGGAAGATAGGCCTGATCGGTGTTTCTGTTTTTATTATACTAAATGTAGGGTTTTTTCACCACTTCAAAAAAGTATTATCGATAGTACTTTTTTGAAGAACAAATTGTCAAAATATGTTTTTTTATTCGCTTTCTGATCATGAAAGTGAATTTTTTAGCGTATGTATTTTTTATGATTTTATTTACCCCAACATACTTTTTAAGAGCCCCTTCCTGACAGCATTCTAATCTATATTAAAAATTTCTTTCTGTTCTTTTGTGAAGAACTTCGCTACAATGAAAAAGGATTCAGAAAATTTTTGTGAAAATTAATAAGGGGTGCAATTTTTTTAATGAAAACCATTGTTTTTGATGTAGATGATACGATTTATGACCAGCAACAACCATTTAGAAATGCAATAAACGCAGTATTTCCAGATGTAAAACCTGAGGATATGCATGCGCTATATATTCGCTTTCGCTTTCATAGTGATGAAACCTTTCCCAAAGTCATGTCTGATGACTGGACACTAGAGTTTATGCGCTTTTATCGAATTAACGAGTCATTAAAAGACCTAAATTATCCAAGTGTTTCACAAGATAACGGGCTGATTTTTCAAAAAACATATGAAGAAGAGCTGGATAATATCGTGATGCATCCGGAAGTAAAAAAAGTGTTCGATTTCTTAAAGGAAAACAATATTCCGATGGGAATCATCACAAATGGTCCAACAGATCATCAATTCAAAAAAGTGAAACAACTTCAATTGGAAAATTGGGTTCCTACTGATAATATCATTATTTCCCAAAGCACTGGTTTCCAAAAACCAGAGAGAGAAATTTTCAACCTTGCTGCTAAAGAATTTAATATGGAATGCGCCCATACATTATATGTTGGTGATAGTTTTGAAAACGATATTGTCGGTGCAACCAACGGTGGTTGGAAATCTTTATGGTTCAACCACCGCTTACGAGAAATACCAGATGGTGAAAAAGCACATCATCTGAAAGAAGTCACTTCATTTGAAGACCTTTTCCCAACAATCCAATCATTATTCTCATAATAAATCCAAAAGAGCTTGGAGCATACCAGTGGTATGCTCCAAGCTCTTTTTATTCACCAATACTCAAAATCGTTCGAATATCGTCTTCCGTCATTTTGGCTAATTGCTCCTCATTTCCTTGAATTACTTTTTGGAATAGCTCACGCTTTTCTTGTTGTAAGGAATCCATTTTTTCTTCAACAGTTCCTTCAGCAATCATGCGCCAGACTTCAACAACATTCTTTTGCCCGATTCGATGGGCGCGCCCAGCCGCTTGTTCTTCCACTGCTGGATTCCACCATAAATCGTAAAGAATCACGGTATCAGCACCCGTTAAGTTTAAGCCTGTTCCCCCAGCTTTCAATGAAATCAAGAAGACATCTTTTTCACCTGCATTGAATGCATCCGCCATAGCCATCCGTTCTTTTGGTTTTGTACTGCCTCGTAGATAAAAGGTCGTTAAACCTAATTCAGTTAATTCTTCTTCGATAATCGACAGCATACTTGTAAACTGTGAAAAAAGTAAGACTCGTCGATTATTTTCTTTAGCCGCTACTAGTAAGTCTTTAGCTTGCTCTAATTTTCCAGAGCCACCTGTATAATCATCAATGAATAAACTAGGGTCACAACAAATTTGACGTAAACGAGTCAAACCAGCTAAAATACTTAAACGATTTTTCTTGAAGGAATCTTGGTCCATTTGGCTGACATCTTCTTGCATTTGTTTCAGATAAGCCAGGTAAACTGTTTTTTGTTCTTCTGTCAGAACACTGTACAAGTTACTTTCAATCTTATCAGGCAAGTCGGCCAGTACCGTTTTCTTATCTCTTCTTAAAATAAACGGTTGGATCATTTTAGCGATTTCTTCTGGTTTCATCGATCTAAACAAAGTTTTAGACGGAAATAATCCTGGCAAAATCATTTGGAAAATCGACCATAATTCATCGATATTATTTTCGATTGGTGTCCCACTTAAGGCAAACCGTTGAGGAACGGTCAAGCTTTTTAGTGCTTGTGCTGTTTTTGTCGCACTATTTTTTACCATTTGAGCTTCATCTAAAATCAAGTAACCCAGATTTAAAGCTTGATACATCTCAATATCTTGTCTTAAACTAGCATACGAAGTGATCACAATGTCTAATCCCACTTGATTAGCTAGCCGCTCACGTTCTGATTTATTTCCAGCAACAACTTCGGCTTGCAATTCTGGCGCAAATTTTTTGATTTCCGCTGCCCAGTTATAAATCAAACTAGCAGGTGCCACAATCAGTGCAGCTCCTTTTTGTTTTTGTTCCTCTTTTTCAGACAATAAATAGGTGATCGTTTGTAAAGTCTTCCCCAGCCCCATTTCATCCGCTAAAATACCGCCAAATTGATAATAGCTAAGCATTTTTAACCATTTGAATCCATCTATTTGATAGGTTCTAAGAGTCGCTTGAATGTTTTCAGGCAACGTTACTGCAAACTCTTCCGGATGAGTCAAATTTGAAACCATTTCTTTAAAAGAATCTGAAAAATGCGCACGACTATTGTTTTCCAGCATATTTTCGATCATTAGTCCTTGGTTTCGTGGTACTTGGATCGTTCCTTGAACGTTTTTCATATTTTGCCTCAACATGGTTAAGACTTCACTGGTTTGTTGAAATTCTTCCGAATCTAATGATAAGACTTCTCCGGTTTCCAACGTATAAAAACGATCATTACGTAATAAGCTAGCCAGTACCGCATCGATTTCTTGTTCAGCGATACCTGTGACATCAAAACGAACATCTAACCAAGAATCTGAATCAGACACTTCAATCAATGGTTGATGATGGGCAGCATCTAAATATAGTTCTCGTAGTTTTTTGCCCATTCGTACTTCTCCCAAACGTCGAAAAGTCGGTACTTCTGCTTTGAAAAAGTAATATAATCGTTCACCAGCTGGTAATACTTTTTCATAGCCATCTGCTGTTTTTTGATAACCAAAAGCTGCTAATTGCTCTAAAATTTCTTGTTCTTTCTTACTGTCGCGTACGACTTCCTGATTATCATCTGATGCAACTGAATGTTCTTTATCCGTTGAAAAGACGACTGCTCCATAGGTAAAGTCTACCCGTACTTTGATCATTCCTTTGATTTTACGGAAAATGAAAATCGTTTCTAAAGGATGATAAACCACTTCTTTTGCCACCACATCACTAACAGAAACTGTTCCAATTTTTTTCAACAAAGGAATGACTGAACCAAATAAATCAGATAATTCATTTTTTTCATATAGAATCTCTGGTTTTTCCACACGCTTTAATAATTGCAGTAATGTCGTATAAATTGCTTCTTGCTCTTGCGTAAAAATAAAAACTTGCTCTTGACTAAAGCCCCATTGATAATGGGCTAAAAAGGTAGTCAACTGGTCATCGATCGTTAGTCGATAATGGTTATCTTCTAGCTTATTCAGACTAAAGTAAATCGGTAAAGCTCCTTTTACAAAGGACAAATGTCGATATTTTTTGCCTTCATCATTTAATTGAAAATGAGGGGTTTTACTCATTTTTTCAAGTAGTGTTTGACCTTGATCGATTGGTAAAACGAGATATCGCTTATCGATCTTCCCTTTAACTTGAAGTCCATTGGCACCTAATAATTGACTTGTTTGATAAATCGCTGCTAATTGCTCTAACAACTCCTGATTTTCAATTGGAAAAGCTTCTTTCTTTAAATCAAAATGATGCTGTTTATTGATCAAAAAAGTGCCTTCTTTTTGAAAAGTTTGAAAAAATTCACCAATATTTTTAATGATATAGGTTTTCGGTTTAACGCCTTGGAAGCCAAGTCGCAGTGAAATCCCTAAAACGGCCAATTCAGGATAATAACTATTCGTTTCAATTACATCAACGATATACTCGACAGTCAACGGTGTAATAGTCGTTTTTTCCTCTAACTGATTTAATTTAGCGAAACCTTTCGTAAACATTTCTGAGATTGATAAAGCTCGTTTTTCAAATGTAACAGGTTGGTCTGCCTTTATGATTCGAGCAGTTCCTTTTTGACGTAAATATAATTCGACGGCAACTGTATGTTTGCAATAACCATGATCCTTCCAATAAGGACATTCACAAATATCATTTTCTTTGGCTGTACCGTCCAATTGCACCCGATATAGTTCATTGCCTAAGACTTCCGCATGCCATATTTTACGTTCAGAGTCTTGAACAACTGACAGGACTCTGCCTTCTTTCATATATTCTCGACCTCGTTCAACAATTCGCTCTGGAATACTCCACTTCATGTTCTCACCTCCTAGGCTGTTTAAGCCGTTTGATAGGTCACTTGACTTTGACCATTTCCATTTGTTTTGATTTGTAATTGTTGTGGAATTCTTGCTTTTAATTCACTTACATGACTGATAATACCGATCATTCTTCCTTCGTTTTCGATTGTTTCCAATGCCTCCATCGCCATTTCCAAGGCTTCTTCATCTAAAGAGCCAAACCCTTCATCAATGAAGAGCGCTTCGATTAAAACACCACCCGCTTGCTCTTGAATTACTTCGGCAAGAGATAAGGCTAATGCTAGGGCTGCAATAAAGCTTTCTCCACCTGACAAGGTATGAGCGCTACGCGCATTTCCCGCATTATCGTCATACACATTGATTTCAAGCCCAGTTTGATTTTTAAAACTCCCAGAATCCTGATTCAATTCAAATTGATAACGATTTTTCGTCAATAAGCCTAAACGCTGATTTGCAACTTTTAAAACTTCTTCCAAATAGGTCTGTAGCACGTATCTTTCAAGACTAGTTTTTCTAGGATTATCCCCATTGACAGTGGCTGCTAATTGATGCAAAGCTGTCACTGATTCCCATTGCTGTTCGATTGAAGCGATTAATTCTTTGACTTGTTGTTGAATTTTTTCGTTTGCTTGGATTTTTTCTTGTTGTTGATAATAATTAGCTTCTTTCGTTTGAAGCGAGATTGTTAAGGCTTCAATTTCCTCTAGCAAACTTGTTAGCTCTGGTTTCGCTTTATTTGTCAATTTATTTTCTAGTTCTATCAATTGAAATGTCAGCTGATCCTTTTTCTTATCAAATGCAGTTAGTTCTTCGTTGATAGCTTCTAATTTAGGGACTTCTCTCAATAAAACTCGTACAACTTTCTCGTCTAAATCAAAGCTTGACTCTTTTAACGCTTTCGTCAACTGTTGCTCTAATGATATTTTTTCAGCTAGGTTTGTCGCTTGCTCTTTTTCTAGGTGTTCTTCACTATTTTTTAGTAGTAAGCGACGCTCTTTTACGTTTGCTAGTTGAGCTTCAATTTCTTGTTTTTGTTGTTCCCACTGTGCAACTTGCTGTTCAAGTTGCTCTTGCTTTTCTGTTATTTCAGCTAAGGAAAGTGTTTCATCGTTCAATTGTTCTAAGATTGTTTTTAGTTTTGTTTGATTGGTTGCTTGCTCTTGCTGTTTTTCAATAACGATTTTTTCTTGTTCATGAACTTTTTGTTGTTGCGCTTTAACTGTTTTTTCTATCTCAATAAGGCTAGCTTCAGCAGTTTTGATTTGGTCTAATTCAAATTTGAGTTGGTCAGCTCTACTATTTAAATCAGTGGTCACTTGGTCGATTTCTTTTGAATTTAACGGTGCCTGTAACGTAATGACTTGTTTTTCTTGTAGTTGTTCAAATAATGAACTAACCTTGCTCTTTTGTTGAGTTAATTCCTTTTGTAATTCTTGTTCAGCAAGCTTCATTTGAGCCGCTTGAGTTTCTAATTTAGCAACGCTCGCTTCTTGTTTTTGAGCAGTCTGTTCAATTACATTGAGTTGATGTTCAATTGATTGAATTTCCTCTAATGTAAACTCTTGATGTTCTTTTTGACTTGGATGTTCCATAGAGCCACAGACTGGGCAAGGCTCTCCATCTACTAAAAATAAACTTAAACGGCTAATTTGCATCTTAGCCCACTGACTTTTTTGTTGCGCAACTTGATGGTAGATCGCCTCTTTTTCAAGCACCGCGTCTTTTAGTTCTGCTTCCTTTGCGGTTAATTGCTCTATCATGTTGCTTGTTTTTGTTTCAAGTTGTTGCTGTTTTTCCCAGCTTTCTATAAAAGTCAGCCACTGATCCTGTTGTCGCTCTAGTTCCAATTGATTTTTTTCAATTTGGGCTTTTCCTTCGATAACTGCAAGTTCCTTTTGATAGCTTTGCTCAGCGCTCTCTTGGATTTTCTTTATTGCTGTAAGCTGAGTTGCTAATAGGTCTAACTCAATCTGAGCCTGTTCAATTTTGCTTGCTACTTTTTCCTTTTCCTCATATAAAGGAAGTTGAAATTTCAGCTTGGTTACTTGTTCTTTTAGAGCATTCATTTCAGTAGCTCGGTTAAGATTTTCTTCTTGCTTTTGTTCCCATTGCTGGATCAATTGTAGCTGCGTTACTTGCTCGTTTTGATTTGTTTTTAGTTCTTGATCATAGTTTGAAATCAATTTGGTTTTTTCATCGATTTTTTCAATCATGCTTTGATGCTTTTGCACCCATTGAAGTTGTTGCTCTTCTGAGCGTAGCTTTTCGATCATAATAGCTGCTTGATCTAGCTCTTCTTTTTGTTTTTTTAGTTGACTTTGTTTTGTAAATTCATTAGCTAGTTCTTCTAAAGCAAACTTTTCTTGTTCTTTTTGCTGTTTTTGTTTTTGCAAACTGGATAATGCAGTTTTTTCAGTTTCTTGTTGCTTAGTTAGTGTCTCTTGTTGCTGAGCTAATGCGGTTAATTGTTGCTCTACCGTCAATTCTTCTGACAATGGCTCTTGCCAATATAATTGATCCAATTTTGCTTGGATCGTCTGCTGTGTTCCCTCAATGTCTTTATTCACTACCTTCAGTTGTAGCTTTAGCTGTTCATTTAAGGTCTGATACAATTGCGTGCCAAACAAGTTACGCAAAACTTTTTCTTTATCATTACTATTGGCAATCAAAAAGGTGCGGAATTCTCCTTGCGGTAAAAGAACGATTTGCGCAAATTGAGTCGCATCTAAATGTAGAAGCTCTTGGATAAAATTATCAACTTCTCGTCTTTTCGTGTACTCTCTCAGCTCTTTGCCAGCATGATCTTTAACGATCAATGAAACCTTTGCGCTTTGAGTCCTAGTACCGTCACCACGTTTTTTGTACAGCTCTTGTTCTGGCTTTCTCGTGATATCATAAAAATAATCGCCATGAGAAAAAGCCAAATGCACTTCTGTCGGCTCCGATGGATCAGCAAACGTTGAACGCATTTCTTTTCCTTGCCGTAATTTCCCTGAGCTTTCGCCAAATAAAGCATAGCTCATCCCATCAAAAATCGTAGTTTTACCAGAACCTGTTTTTCCGCTGATTAAAAATAAAGATGAATCTTCAAATTTAGTAAAATCGATTATTTCATCAATATAAGGTCCAAAGTTTTTCAATGTTAGTGCTAATGGTTTCAACTTATTTCCCTCTTTCTGCTTGATGAATATCTGCTAGATTTTCTTTGATCCATACCTGTTGTTGTGCCGTCAATTCCTCTCCTGTTACTTCTGAAAAGAATTGGTCAACTAACTCTGTTGGCGCTAAGGTTTTGATCTCTTTTTTGGCTTTATTGCTTTTTTGTCGCTCTTCTCTTCCAAATAGACGCTCAACACCGATCACTCGCGGATAAATTTGCCGCAGCTGATTCATCATATTTGGAATCACAGCGCGATCTGTTAATTGAATATGTAAATAATTTTCACGATTGATCGCCTCATAAATTTCTGGTGTCGTCAGCTCTTTAAAACTACCTTCGATTTGCAACACATCTCTTAGTGGTGTGATCTCTTTAAACTCAAATGTCGTCTCATTTACTCGAGCGTCAACGATCCAAACCCCTTTTTTCTGGTTCATTTCTGACAAAGAAAATTTTAGTGGTGATCCACTATAACGAGCATTTTCAGCTTGCAACGCATTTTTTCCGTGCAAATGACCTAATGCGACATAATCAAATGATTCTAATAATGACAATGGAACTGTATCTAAACCACCAACCATCAGTTTGGTTTCTGAGTCAGACTTTTCACTACCAGCGACAAAAAAATGACTAACCAGAACATGGGCCATATTAGGCTTGAATTGTTTTTCCATTGCTGCAATGACTTCCTTCATTGCTTGTTCAATCGTCCGAATCTCTTCATTATCAAAGTACAAACGAGCTGAAATTGGTTCAAAATATGGCAATAAGAAAAATTGTGTATTCGCCAGTTCCACTGGCTGAAACGCTTGGTCTAGACGCGTATTCAAGTGAAAATCCGATTGAATAAACCATGGTCCTCCCGTCTCTAAACGAGTGCTACTATCATGATTTCCAGAAATTGCCAACACAGGAAATTTTTCCTGCAAGTTCATTTCTACGATCATCCGATTAAAGACCTCGATTGCTTCTACTGAGGGAACTGAACGATCATACAAATCGCCTGCTACAACGATTGCATCCACTTGTTCTTCTTTAGCAATCATTAAAATCTGCTTGAATGCATCAGTCTGTTCTTCTAATAAATCATAGCCATGTAATTTTTTACCAATATGCCAATCTGCTGTATGTAAAAAACGCATTTTCCCACCACCTAAAAAAGTCCTTCTTACTATTATACCAAATTTATGGAGAAATATATTGTTCAAATGTATCCTATTTTAATTACTGCCAAAAAATTATGCCTTAACGGGTCTAAATAGGATTAATTTGAAACTTGATTAACGATCGAGCTAATCAAAAAAACGAACCAAAACTATGCTTGTTTTGATTCGTTATGTTCTATTCTTGTACTTCGTATTTAAAATTAGGATCGATTTCTTTGTCTAGAGTATCAAAAGAAGCCTGCATTCTACGTTCAACTTCTGCAATACCCTCTTTATCCATCTTAACAATATCACTTACATCGATCGGTTCACCAAAACGAACGGTCACACGACGACGTTTAAATAAATCTTTCAATTTTAATGGTCCTTGATAAACTGCAGGAACAATTGGCACCTTCGCCATTTTTGCAATCAAGGCAACGCCGCCTTTTAACTCAGACGAATGACGTGTTCCACTTGGAAACATCACTAAACTTAAATCAGTATTTTTTAAGCTTTTCACAGGTGTTTTGATGGCACTTGGACCTGGTTTTTCCCGATCTACTGGGAAGGCATTCGCATGTTTTAAAATAAAACTTAAAAATGGATTTTTAAATAATTCTTTTTTCGCCATAAAACTAAACTTTTTTGGTGATCCGCCAACCGCTAAATATAACGGCTCCCACCAGGTTCTATGAGGAGCAACTAAAATAAAATTTTCATTTTGAGGAATACGGTCTTTCTTTTCATAGTGTGCATTGCCGTTGATAATCAATAAAACAACCCGGACAACGCCACGCATAAACGTAAAAAACATAGTCTTCTTCCTTTCTTTTCACTAGCTATAAGTATGCCGAAAACTGTTGCTTTTGACAAGTCTTTTTTCATAGGTTTCTTCTGTATCTTAATCGTAGTATAATATAAGGATATGTTATGTTCCATTAAAGAGTGTTATGAAAAACTGGAGGTGCCACTTATGATCGAATTTAAACCACTTGCTATTACGGAAAACGAAGCTTGCCTGATTGATTTACTTTCTGAAAATCAAGTAGAAGTCAAAAAAGTTCCTGTCGAAGAAAATAGAGCATTTTCACTAGCACTATATGATGGCAATCAATATATCGGTGGCATTACAGCGAATAAATGGATGAACGCTACCCATATTTCACTATTAGCACTCAGTAAATCCTACCGTCATCAAGGCTATGGTACACAGTTACTAAAAAAAGCCGAAACTTTTGCTAAACAAGAAGGCGCAACACTTATCACAATCAATACTCAAGATTATCAAGCAAAAACATTCTATGAAAAACAGGGCTATCACGTTTTTGGACAACTAGCTGATACGCCTTTTGTTGGAACCACAAAATATTATTTAGTTAAGCAAATTTAACACAAGAAAAATTAAAGGAATGAATCATACATGTTATTACCAGGCGAACGAATCGATCAACTATTTGCAGATGATATTCAAATCATTCAAAGCAAAGAAGTTTTCTCTTTTTCCATCGATGCTGTCTTACTAGCAAATTTCCCAGCGTATCCTAAAAATGGCAGTATTGTAGATCTCTGTGCTGGAAATGGAGCCGTTGGTTTATTTGCTAGTCGCAAAACCAATGCAAAAATTACGCAAATCGAGTTGCAAGAGCGTCTAGCTGATATGGCCCAAAGAAGTATTCAACTAAATCAATTGGAAGAGCAACTGTCGATGGTTGAACTGGATTTAAAACAAGCAACTACCTTAATTAAACCAGACTCAGTTGATTTAGTTTTGTGTAATCCCCCTTACTTCAAAGAGCTGCCTACTAGTCAAAAAAATCCTAACCCTCATTTAGCGATCGCTCGCCATGAGATTCATACTACATTAACCGAAGTCGTTGAAGTCTCTGCAAAACTGCTAAAAACAAATGGCCGTTTAGCAATGGTTCATCGTCCTGATCGCTTTTTAGACATTTTACACGCGATGGAATCTGCTCATATTGCCCCAAAACGAGTTCGATTCGTTTATCCTAAAGTCGGCAAAGAAGCAAACACCTTGTTGATTGAAGGAATCAAACAAGGGAAAAAAGACGGCTTTCGGGTTTTACCACCCTTGTTCACGTATGATGAACAAAATAACTACTCACCAGAAATGAAGGCGATGTTGTATGGAAACTGATCATTATTTTTATGTACTGCACTGCAAAGATGATACTTTTTATGGTGGCTACACAACTGATCCCGCGCGACGATTAAAAGAACATAATAGTGGTATAGGGGCAAAATACACACGACTTTCCTCCCGCTTACCTGCTAAAATGATCCATATCGAAAAATTCACTAGCCGCAGTGATGCGACTAAAGCTGAATATGCGTTTAAAAAATTAACAAGAAAGCATAAAATTGCTTATTTAAGAGAGAAAGGAGTAAAAAAATGGCCTTAATCATTCGACCATTCAACAATAATGATGCGCCTAAAATTGCCCTGCTCTTAAAAAGAAACTTCTTAGAAATAAACAGTAACGACTATCCACTTGTCCAGATGCACAAATTAGCCGCTGAATATACGCCAGAAAAAATTTCTACTCAAGCAATATTTGGTCATACTTATGTAGCTGAAATAAATGATACTCTAGTCGGTACAGGAACGATTTGTCCATTTTGGAATAGTCAAACGGAAAGTATTATTTTGAGTCTGTTTGTTCAACCAGAATTCCATGGACAAGGGATCGGTTCAGCTATTATGAAGTACCTTGAACAAGATGAATTTTATCTTAGAGCGAATCGAATCGAAGTTCCTGCATCTAGAACTGCCAAAGAATTTTATCTACATTTAGGGTATCAGCTAAAACATGCTGAAGGCATTGAAGATGAGAACGGCTATATTCGGATGGAAAAGCGATGTTAAAAAAACCTCCGTCATTCATTCAACGGAGGATTTTTATAGCTCATCTATCTAAGCTCTTGTTTAACTTTATAAAGTAAGAATAGTAGAAATACAATATTAACGAATAAAAATGGTACTATAAAATCTTGTAATAGTAAACTTGCCACGATCCAAGCTACAAAATACAAGACACTTTTACTAATAAAGGGAAGATAGTTATGCTCTCGTTTGCTATAAACAACCATATTCACAATACTTCCACCCAAGAAACATACCAAACTTACTGCCAAACATAAAATAAAGAATAGCGGTTGAATTTCGCCATTTACATAGTTTTCATATAAAACGATCGACAGTCCTAAACCAACAAAAACAAAATAATGAGAATGGATCAATACTAAGCCCGCTGTCGACTTTTCCCGGTCAATCCCTGATTTGTATACAGCATTATAAAAGAGAAACATCACCACAACTAATAGAAAGAACAAAACACTGCCAATGCTGATCTTATTAAAGGCAAATGTACTCGCCACAGCAATCACTGCTTCACCAAATAATAATAACGTAAATAAACTATAACTTTCCGTCAAATGACCAAAACTCGTTGGAAAATCTTCTAACGCTTTTTTCATTACGATTGGGAAAAAGGCTGTAATAAAAATTGAAAAAGCATATACGGCAAAGCGAATTGCATAGGTACCCCAAGGTAAAATGGTAATAAAACCAATCAACCCACTTGCACATAAAATAATTGCCAGCTGATAACATAATTTTTTGACCACAAGATCTTCTGTACTTCTCATTTTTAAATAATACTGTAACGCAATGCTAAAAAATAAGATCGATGTAGCTCCGGCAAAAGTAAAATGGGTCTTTTCAAAATCCACATTGATTGATTGAGCCAAAACCATTACCCAGAACATATCAAAAAATAAAAACAATGCACTGGTCTTATTTTTGATAGAAAAGCGATTAGCAAAAACGGTTTGATAGGTCCAAATCGTCCAAAATACCAGCATCAACATTAAAAATTCACCTAGGCTTTGGAAAGATAACACTTGATTTGCATCAACAAACAAGATTGATGCAATACGACTAATGGCATAAGCAAAAATCAAATCATAAAACAGTTCGAATTCGGAAACCTCTTTTTTTAGTACCTGCATTCGATCACTTCCATTCTGATTGATAGTTATCATCGTTTAGTTTTATTATAATCTCGTTGGTCTAGTTAATACAAAAATAGTGACTTTTTGTCATCAAAAAAAAGAGCCCTGAAACAAAACTTATCATCAGTTTTGTTTTAGGGCTCTAAATCCGAAAAATGGGAGAAAAAACGACATTGCTATTCTATTATTTCTGCACCTAAGGTTTGTTTAAAATGGTTCAACGCCCATTCGTGACCTACTGGATCAAAACTTGCAACGGAATGTTTATGGATCACGATTTTATAACCTAAATTATAAGCATCCACAGCGGTATGCAATACACAAATATCTGTACAAACACCCACTAAATGAACTTCTGAAATGCCTCTTTCTCTCAAACGAATATCTAGATCTGTTCCACTGAAAGCTGAATAGTGGCGTTTATCGATCCAATAAACATTAGCTTTTTCACGGCTTTTTTCATAGACTTCTGCAAGTTTCCCATACAGATTTCGACCAGAACTATTCGCGAGATTATGAGGTGGAAACAGAGCATTTTCTGGATGATACGGATCTTTTTGGTCGTGCCTATCAATCGCATAAACGACGAAATCTTTATTTTGAGTAAATTCTTTTGTCACCATTACGATTGCTTCTTCAATTGCTTGTCCAGCAGCTCCCGTGGTCAAAGCACCCTTTGTTGCGACAAAATCATTTGTATAATCAATCGAAATCAATGCCTTCATTCTAAGACCTCCAATTCGTATAATCGACTAGACAAGGTGCTCTACAAAATGAATCACCATTTGAGCTGACTTTTCTCCCGCTTCTTCAATAAATTCATCAAATGTTTGTGACGCTTCATGGTCAGCTGTATCACTGATTGCTCTAACAACTAAAAATGGAATATTGAATTGTGCCGCTGCTTGAGCGATCGCTGCACCTTCCATTTCACAAGCTAATGCTTCAGGAAATTCGTGGATGATCTCTTTGACTTTTTCTTTGTCATTCACAAATGAATCCCCAGTTACGATCAATCCATGACGGATCGACATACCTGTCTTTTCAGCCGCTTTTTTCATTTCCAGTTTTAAATAATCACTTGATTCATAATATAACGGCATACCAGGCAATTGACCAGGTTTGTAGCCAAATCCTGTGACATCTACATCAAAATACGCTAATTTATCGGCAATCACGACATCACCTACAGCTAAGCCTTGACCGATACCGCCAGCAGATCCTGTGTTGATCACCATGTTCACACCATATTGATGAATCAACAAGGTTGTTGTAACTGCAGATAACACTTTCCCAATTCCAGAACGGACAACGATCACTTCATGACGACCTAAAGAACCTGAAACGAATACTGCACCTGCTCTTTCCCAAGAACGCATATCAGATAAGCCCTCTTTTAAGATTTTTACTTCTTGATCCATCGCACCGATAATTCCAATTTTCATTGTGACATCCTCTTCTCTATAAATTCAATACTATAAATATTACTATAGCCAACAAAATCGCTACAACAATAATTGCTTTGGTCAGCGTACTGCTGCGTTCGCGAATTTTTGTTTGCTCATTTGAGCGTGATTTGGTTATTTCTTTTTGCTTCTTGTGTTCTTTTCGGTAGAAACTCGAGATTTCTTTTTCCTTTTTACGGTACTCTTTATCCGCTTCTTTTTGTTCTTGCTCAAATATTCGTTGTGCGGCCTTTTCTTCTTCTTCTTTTCGTCTCCGTAATTCTGTCCGAGTGACCAGCGGACCTTTACTCATCGTTTATCCTCCTTCAGCAGCTCTTTCATTTGCTGCAGTTCCCAATATTGTACAGCAAATATCGTTTTTGCATCGCAAATCAAGCCACTGGCGATTTCTGCTTTTGCTTCATCCAATGTTAGTGTATATAATTCTAAAACTTCATCCTCATCTTGAGGACGAGGATTAGGCACTTTTTCTAAGTCTTCTGCATAATAAATATGAAGGAGTTCATCAGCGAACCCAGGCGAAACGTACATCGACGTTACAAAGGTAAATTTATTAGCCCGATAGCCAGTCTCTTCTTCTAATTCTCGCTCTGCTGTTTCTTTGGGATGATCATGTTCACCAGGATCGATTTTCCCAGCAGGAATCTCTAAAAGAATTTTTTCCATCGGTTTTCTAAATTGTTTGACCATGATCATTTTATGATCGGCTGTAATCGGAATGACCGCAACCGCTCCTGGATGGAAAACCAATTCACGAGTACCAGTTTCTCCATTTGGTAAGCGGACTTCGTCTAAAACAACGTCAATGATCTTACCTTTAAATATTTCTTTTCTAGAAATCGTCTTTTCTTCAAACTCTTCAAAGTTCATCATGCAGTTCACCAATCTTTCTACGGATATATCATACCCTAATTTTGAAATTTTATCACTTATCGGTCTTTTTGTGAATCCTTTACAGACTCTATCGAGGTGTTTTTTGAGTTTATTTAAGCAATTTAATAAAAATAGAGAGGAATAAAACTAAGAATCTAGTTTTATCGCTCTCTAAAGATCTTGATCTTCAATCATTTTATTATTTTTCTAATTCGGCTAGAGAGTTCATGATTTTAATTAAATCAGATTCATTATCACTTTTCTTACTATCTAATGTCCAACTGATACATTGTAAATAATGATCTTTCCCTTCCATTAAATCATAGATATAATAAACCTCGACACCATCTTTACTAGCAGTAAACTTGCGACGTTCACCTTTTAGTTCATGGTATTTGATCTCTTCTTTTTTTTCATCTTTGATCTCACCTAAATCAGATAGATCCACGGAACTCTTGAAAGCATCAAAGTTCTCAAAATCCTTTTTAGCTTCACTTAATACCATATAATATTCTTCATTTACCGCATTTTTCAAACTAACATCGGCATTATCACTTAACTCTTTTGCCTCAACCGTTTGCCAACCATCCGTCAATTCTATTTTAAAATTGCCATTTTTAGTTTTGACTACCTCTATCTTGCCCTTCGCCTCTTTTGACGAATCTTGGGTTGTTTCAGTGGCTGTTTTATTCTCATCAACAGTATCGCTTGTTTTTGTTTTATCACGTGGTTCATAGAAAACTTCATCGTCACTATATGAACTTGATTCCTCAACACTAGAACTAGTTTGATCCCGATAAGCATCGAAATCTTCTTCTTCTTCAACTTTACGTCCAGAGCAGCCCGTGACCAATAAGCCAACCAACAGTATTGTTATGATTTTTATTTTCTTCACAATGTTTCTCCTTTTATCCAGATCGTTACCTTCCATTATACCTCACGTTTTTAATTTTTTCTCTTTTTTCTTTTGACTTTTTTGTGAACAATTTAGTTCATTCTACATCTAAGGTAGGAAAAAACACGATTTTGCCTTGCCATTTCTTACATTTTCTCTAAATATCAAAATCAACCTTTGGACTGATATTCTTTCTATATCAGAATGTGCTAAAATAACTTATGTAGCGAAGGTTAACCACTTTCGATGGAATGAATGATTGGAGGGAATTTAAATGAGAAATAGAAACATGTTCAAAATAATTGCAGGTTTATTTTTAGTAGGTTTAATTTTGCGCCTTGTCACTGGTATCCATACACCAGTTATTGCTGTGGCTCTTTTGATCCTATTGATTTTATTTTTTGTCGGATCAAAGAAAAAGTCTGGAAAAACAGAAGATCCACTGCCTAACCTTACGAAAACTAAAGAAGAGCATTATGCCAGTTTAGGAATGACCGATCAGGAAATCGATTTTTTCCGTGATACAATGAACATTACCAAGAAACAAATCGTTCAGCTACAAGAGAATATGAATGCCTCTACTAAATTAAGAGCGATAGACTTGCGTAATGATACATTAAGAGTTTCAAAAGCATTGTTTAAAGAATTAGTGAAAGAACCAAAAAAATTGCATTTAGCGAATCACTTTCTTTACACTCACCTACCTAACTTAGTTGATTTAACAAGCAAATACTTGGAAATCGATGATCATGAGATCAAAAATAAACAAACTTATGAAAAGTTAGAGGAAAGTGCACAAATCATCGATCAAGTCTCTAAATTGATCAAAAAGGACTATGAACAGTTTGTAGCAGAGGATTTAGAAGACTTAGATGTTGAGATTTCTGTTGCTAAAAATAGCTTAAAAAGAGATAATGAAAGTAACAATAATCAGGAATAATCGTTTTGTTTCGCTTTTACTTTGAAACACAGTGAATGAAATGAACTGATCTTGAAAAGCACAAGGTGAAACGAAGCGGAACGTTGTTACCGCATGTTATCTAGCTACGCTTTTAAAATTAGGAGGACCAAAAATGGAAAATGACCAAAAAGATGTAACACCAGTGAATGATACGCTGGATGATTTATTAAATAATCCCTTTTCAACACCTGTTGATTCGTTGACCACGACGCAACAAAGTGAAATTTCTGCATTGCAAGATCAACAAGTTGCTGAACGTTTAGTTGATAAACTACCTGCTGATAGACAAGCTCAAGCAAGAGAGCTTGCTTCAAAAATCGATGTTCAAGATTCGCAAGCAGTTATCACGTATGGATCAGCTGCACAAACAAAGCTAAGTGAATTTTCACAATCAATGTTAAACCATGTACAAGCACAAGATATCGGACCTGTCGGTGATTCATTGACTGATTTGATGTATCGTTTAAGCGAAGCAAACCCTGATCAGCTTAGAGCTGGCGAAGGAAATTTCTTTTCAAAAATGCTTGGGAAAGTAAAACAATCTGTTTTTGAAATCACTGCAAAATATCAAAAAATCGGTGCTCAAATCGATAAAATTTCAATCAAGTTAGATCATGAAAAAAATGGTCTTTTAAAAGACAACTTAATGTTGGATCAACTATATAATAAAAATAAAGACTATTTTGATGCGTTGAATATTTATATTGCGGCTGGAGAATTGAAGATGGAAGAATTACAAACCACCATCATTCCCGAAGCCATGAAAAAGGCTGAAGCCTCTGGTGATCAGATGGATGTTCAAATCGCGAATGACTATACTCAATTTTTAGATCGTTTAGATAAACGAACACATGACTTACGTTTGGCACGTCAAATCACGATCCAACAAGCACCACAAATTCGTTTGATCCAAAATACAAACCAAGCATTGGCAGAAAAAATCCAAGTGTCAATCAATACTGCCATCCCACTGTGGAAAAACCAAGTGGTCATTGCTCTAACACTCTTACGACAAAAAGATGCTGTTACAGCACAACGCCAAGTTTCTGAAACAACCAATGACCTATTGAAGAAAAATTCTGAAATGCTTAAAATCTCTGCAATCGAAACCGCTAAAGAAAATGAACGTGGTATCGTTGACATTGATACATTACAAAAAACACAAAATGATTTAGTTGAAACAATTCAAGAAACCCTAAGAATTCAGCAAGAAGGTAAAGAAAAACGCCGTGCAGCTGAAATTGAATTAGGCCATATGGAAGAAGATTTGAAGAGTAAATTATTAGAATTAACTCAATAACGATAAGCATAAGCGTGAGGCAAAACTAAAAATAAGTTTTGTCTCACGCTTATGTTTTAAACTAATTCATGATAAGATGTGCGAATTTTTTCAAATAATTTTGTATATGGTTTTAATCCAGTGTACTGTTCAATCGCTTGATCCAATCCCTGCTCTTTAATCGCCTCTTGTAGTGCGCATGCTTCGGCATCTGTTGGCTCTTCAAATTTCATTGCTGCCGCAATCGCAATCGCCAACGCTTTTGGTGTTTCATTAAAGGCTTCCACAAATTGTCTCGCTGGTTGAATAAACCGATCATTTTCACCAATTTTCCTAATTGGCGAGCGGCCGACGCGAGTGACATAATCTGAAACGTACGGATTTTTGAAACGTTCAATAATTTTATCGATATACGCTTGATGTTCTTGGTGGGAAAATTGAAATTTTTTTTCTAATAATGCCCCCGTCTCCTCCAAGGCACTACGTACGATAAAGAGCACTTTTTCATTATGGATCGCATCTTCAATTGATTCTATATTTCGCATATGCCCAAAGTAAGCTGTCACAGCATGACCTGTATTAACAGTAAATAGTTTCCGCTCAATATAAGGCGTTAGATCTGGCACATAGTTTAATCCGGCGATTTTTGGTGTATTATGTTTATTCATAGGTGCTTCTACTACCCATTCATAAAATGGCTCTACCGTTACAGTTAAAGGATTTTTATGGTGCTGGTTAGGTACGATTCGATCCACCGCAGAATTAGGAAACGCAACAAATTCATTCGCATATTCTTTAGCCTCAGTAGATAATAGTGGCAACACGGCTGATTGAAGAATTTCAGAGCCCCCGATCATATTTTCACAAGCAATCACAGTCAAATAGTGTTGCTCATTTTTTCTTAGCTCAATCCCTTTAGCAATGATTTCTGCCAATTTTGGTAAAATTGTTGGCCCGACCGCAGTTGTTATTATCTCAGCTTTGCTAATATAAGTCGCTAACGCTTCAGTTTCAGTTATACTATTAACGGCCTTGATTCCTTGAACAGTAAATTGCTCTTGTTCCTCATTCGCCAAAATAACCTCATATTCTCCTTGCTCCTTGATTTGAGCTACAATTGCTTCATTCACATCAGCAAATACCAGTTTATAGCCTGCTTGAACCAATAACCAGCCAATAAATCCTCGCCCAATATTACCAGCACCAAAATGAACAGCTAATTTTGTCATGCGATCACCTCTTCTTTAAACAAATCGATAATTTCTTCTTTGGACTCAGCAGCAATCAACTGATGTACGTTTTCCATCTCGGCACAAACTAATGCAATACTAGATAAAAGCGCTAAGTGTTCATCACCTAATCCTGCGATTCCAATAATCAATCGTACTTGATTTCCATCAAAATCCACCCCTTCTGGCACTTGTAAAACAACGATCCCAGATTGCTTGATCAACGATTTTGAATCGTCTGTTCCATGAGGAATCGCTACCATATTGCCGATATAAGTGGTTGTTAGACAATCACGTTCAATCATCTTTTCAATATAATCAGCCGATACATACCCCTGATTCGATAATTGTTTCCCTGCTGCTCGGATAGCTTCTTTTTTATTTGAAAAATGTTGTTGCAATACTATATCATCTTTTTTCAATGTAATCATATTATTTTTTCCTCATTTCTAAATAAGATAATAGTTTTTGAACAAAATAAGACGTGATCTCTTCGTTCGCTCCATGTTCCAAAAGTTGGATCATTTGTTGATTATCTACAAATAAAGTGCTGATATAGCTGATCACTTCTAAGCCTTCTTGCGAAAATTTCTCAGGAACTAAAAGTAAAGCGATTCGATCAACGGGCATTTTTGTATGATCCATTGTTTCAATGAGAATAGGCTGCTCTAATGAAAACAATTGAAAAAATGGCTCTTTGATTGATTCATTGCGAGCGTGGAACAGTCCAATTTTTGTATCTGGAATGCCAAAAGCTTTCCAATTTCCATCATGTAAAAAAGTACTGACTAATGACTCCACGTCTAATCCTGGCGCTTTTTCTAACAATTGCGTACAAATAACTCGAATCGTATCTTCCATTGTCCCTACGTTTTCATTTAACTTAGAATAGTTAAAGTTTTTTAAAATGGCTAAAACGATTGACGTGAACATTTGCTGCTGTTCTAAAAAATGAGTGGCTTCCAGCAAGGTTAGCTGCACTGCTTGCTCTTCTTCGGCAATTTTTTTATGATAGCCACTGTGTAAACTTTTCAAGAAAACACTGATTTGCGAAAGTTCTCTTTCCGTCAAAATAGGTGACACTAAAAAATAATCAAAATCCACTTGACCTAGATCAATTGTAGAAATAATGACATTGTATTTACCTTCAGCTTTCCTTTTCCCTAACTCAAATAAAGAGACTGTTTCTAATTTTTTTAATTGAGGAATTCGTTGCCGTAATCGGGTAACAAGCATCCTAGAAGTGCCAATACCACTAGCGCACACAACCAACCCAGAAAAACTATTTTCACTCTCTAATTGCAACAAGACTGCCCCAAAATGTAATACTAAATACCCGATTTCTTCATCTGGTACTGTCTTGTCTTGATAGACTTGATCAAATGCTCGTCTGACTACTTTAAACAAAGCTTCATAATCTTGCTTGATTGATTGAATCAAGGGATTGTAAATACGCATACCTTGTTTTAATCGTCTTAGTGTTGGGCGTAAATGAGCGATTAATCCTTTTGTTAAAAGCTCTTTCGGTAATTTTTGACCCAATTCTGTTTCAACATTTGCAATTAATTTTTTGACGAACATCATGACTTCCAGTTCTTCATTTTCTAAGAAATATATTGTACTTTCAGTGCTTTTAACCCCTCTCAGATGCGTTGTAACATAGGCCGCTTCACCATCTGGTACAAATTCTGGTTCCATATCCAAAATATCAGCCAGCATGTTTTTCGCTACTGTAAACTCGGGGTATTGTGTCATTTTTTCACCTGTGACATTGGGTTGGATAAAATTACCTGCGATCATTCGTTCAACTGAAATCGAAATATGCACAATCAAATTCGCATAGGCTTCATCATTGATTCCTTCTAGATTGTTATTGCGCCAGCTTTTAACACTGCGCTCCACTTTTTTTAATAGCGTTTCACTAACTAAATCGAGTAGACGATCTTCCACCCATTCATTTGTGGTATGATCTCGAGATTTTTCTTGGAAAAATTTTAGTAAACGATAATCTGGAAATTGCTGCCCAAAAAGCTCGCTCATCAACTGTCTTTTTTGCACTTCATTTGCTTTTAGAGAGACACCAAATCCTCTTCTTCTTTCAATTTTGACTGTATTCGGTAATCGTTCTTCTATTTTAGTCAGATCATTACTAATTGTTGAAATTGTGACACTTAAATCATTGGCTAGTCCGACTAATTTTACTGACTCTTCTTTTAGAAGAACTTTAAGAATTTTCTGTTGGCGTTCTTCTGGACTATAATCGTTATAAGATAAATCCATCAATTGCCAACGGAAGCGCTGTTTATCAGAATCAAGGCCTACTAAGGATAAAATTCCATGCTCTTTTGCTAACGTAAGTTGATAAGAAGTCAGCGTACTTTCGACTTCCTTTAAATCACGTCGAATAGTTCGATGACTAACACTTAGATCTTCTGCTAGTTCATTGATTGAAACAGGACGATTACTTGTTAACAGCTGTTCCATGATTAGTCGAGCTCGTGCTGAAAGATACATGGAATTCTCCTCTCTAACTCTTTTAGTTGTTAAACAGATGTTTTAACAACTAATAATTTTTCAACTAATTCATCATAGCGATCATTGCTTAAGAAATTATCAACAGACACATGGTACGCCTTAGGTAATTTTTCCTTTGCTCGCGAAGTTAAGTCCTTATGGGTTACAACAATATCCGCATCTTCAGGTAATTGTGCGATAGCAGAGTTAATCACCTCGATTGATAACCCAGCTTTTTTCACTTTGTTTCGTAAAACAGACGCTCCCATTGCACTTGACCCCATGCCAGCATCACAAGCAAAAATAATTTTTTTCGTATGCGCAAGAGTTTCAACAGTATCACTGAATTTTTCAGCAGACGAAAAGCTACTTTGAACTTCTGGCACTATTGTCTTACGCCCTTTTAAAGCAATGGCTTTTTCAGAAGCATCTTCAATCGTAGTGTCCGTTGCTTTTGATGTTTTCAAGACAACGGCAGAAATCGCAAATGAGACGATGGTCGCCACTATGATTCCTGCTAATACGCCCACATAACCATCACGAGGTGTCATTGCTAAAATTGCAAAGATGCTACCAGGTGAAGCTGGAGCTACTAATCCAGCATTAAATAATGAAAACGTCATGACACCTGCCATTCCACCACCGATTGCTGAAAGAATCAAAACAGGTTTCATCAAAATATACGGAAAATAAATTTCATGAATACCACCTAAAAAATGAATAATAATCGCGCCAGGTGCCGTTTGTTTAGCGCTGCCCCGACCAAAGATTGTATAGGCTAATAAAATACCTAATCCTGGTCCAGGATTTGATTCTAGTAAAAATAATACTGAACGCCCTGTTTCGGCTGCTTGCTCAATAGCAATTGGACTGATTACGCCATGATTTATGGCATTATTTAAAAAGAGCACTTTAGCTGGCTCAACGAAAATACTTGCTAATGGCAACAATGAGTTTTCAACCAAGAAACCCACTCCAGTTGCCAAAAAATTATTCAATGCTTCAACTGCAGGACCAACAATCAAAAATGCAATAATGGCTAAAATGGAGGATAAAATCCCTGATGAAAAGTTATTGACCAGCATTTCAAACCCTGGTTTGATTTTCCCATCGACAAGTTCATCAAATTTTTTAATACAATATGCACCAGTAGGACCTACGATCATCGCTCCTAAGAACATAGGAATCTCTGCACCTGTAATCACGCCCATTGTAACCATTGCACCAACTACTCCACCGCGAATATCATAAAGCAAGCGCCCACCTGTAAAACCTATCAAGATCGGCAATAAATAAGTAATCGTCGGACCTGTTATTTCATTTAATTGTTCATTTGGAAACCAACCTGTTGGAATAAATAAAGCGGTCAAGATTCCCCAAGCAATAAATGCCCCGATATTGGGCATGATCATTCCACTAAGAAAACTGCCAAATTGTTGAACTTTCACTTTAAAATTACCTTGTGTTTGTTCCATTTTTTTCCTCCTTCTTCTTATAACAAGAAAAATGTTGAGTCATCGATCTGCGCAGATCTTCTCAGACAACCCTTCGTTGTCTTTTACATTGTAAACGCTCACTAAAGATGATTCAAGAAGATGAAAATTCAGTTTTGTCCAAGGTCTTTGGACAAAAATTGAACAATAGGTTTCACTTATCAAATGAAATGAGTCCAAACCTTTTAGGGACAACAAAAAAAGTCGACCAAAACGAAATATACGTTTTGATTGACTCCTTAAATTCGAATTATCTTTTTAACATGTTATTCCTGTTCACTAAAATAAATATGACTATGCAATGCGCAGTTTGGGTTAAATAAATGCCCACAATTTACACATTTAGTATTTGTTTTATATTCCATTGCACTTAATTCAGTGCGGCATGAACCACAAAGAACGATTTTTTCATTTGAAACTGGCCAAGCAGAAAAAAGATGATCTTCCAGCTCATCATGGCACTGAAAACAAGCGTAATACTTTTTACAAGAATAACATTTATTCGCCACTACATCGACTGGTGAACTATAATGAACACACCGTCCTTCATGATCGATCGTCGCCCCATATAGTTTCACCATACTAGTTTCTCCTTTGATCGAACGATTTTGATATTCTTTGTGCTATAAAAACAGTCAAAAATGCTTTAATCGTATCTCCAGGAATAAACGCTAGGTTTGCCATCAAACTTTTAGACAAACTCATATCAGATAAAATACTCATCCCGACTGCTCCACAAAAATCAATAAATAATGCACCAAAAAGGAAGGTAATTCCAAATCCCCAGAAAATATTTTGATTATAAGGATTGACCCTTTCACTAGCCCAGCCTATCAAAAAAGTCGCAAATGGATAGGCAAAAAGGTAACCTGCTGTGATACCGAGAAAAACGGCGATTCCCCCTCTTCCTCCAGCTAATACAGGAAAACCAATCGCAACAAGTAGTAAAAACAGTAAAGTTGCAATCGTTCCATTTTTCTTACCGAGTAGCAATCCACTTAACATAAAGCCAGCATTTTGAATCACAATCGGTACCGGTAATAAACCAAGCGGTATCGGTGGGAAAAAGCCTAAAACAATAATAATGCTGATCATAATAGCAATTCTCGTAATATCTTTTGTTTTCATTTGTTCTCTCCAAACGTAAAATAATATTTTGTCTCTCTAAAATACTATTTAAAAGCACTAATGTCAACCTTTTAATTAAACTGGTTAACGAAGAGAATTTATTTTAAGTGTTATCAGTCTTTAGTTGTTTTTCTTGTTGATAATGATACAATAAAGTACAAAGTACTTTTATCGGATGTAGAGAGGATGAGCAACTTGACACACTTTAGTTCAAAGGAAGCGGAAAAGCAATATTATGAACAAGAAGCCAGCGAAACTGAGTTTTTAAAATGGTATCACCAACAAGAACTTCCTGAATATGAAAAGCCTTCTCTGACTGTAGATATTGTTTTAATGTGCTATAACAAAGAAGAAGATCAACTTAAAATACTGCTGATTAAAAGAAAAGGACATCCTTATAGAAATTCTTGGGCCTTACCTGGCGGATTCGTCAATAGAAATGAATCAACTGGAGAAAGTGTTTTACGGGAGACGAAAGAAGAAACTGGCGTGGTTATTTCTAAAGAAAACATCGAACAACTACATAGTTTCAGCCGGCCTGATCGAGATCCTCGCGGCTGGGTCGTAACAGTTAGTTATCTCGCTTTTATTGGTGAAGAACCATTGATTGCAGGAGATGATGCTAAAGAAGTCCGTTGGTTTACAATGGAGCGGAAAGAAAACACACTGGCTCTTACCAATGGTGATGTAGAAATCATTTTGGATTTACAGACAGGTGCTTCAACTGGGAAAGATACTTTAGCTTTCGACCACAGTGAAATTATTCTGAAAGCTTTCAATCGAGTGGCGAATAAAATGGAACATGATCCTCAGGTATTGCAAGTTTTAGGGAAAGATTTTACGATCACAGAAGCTCGCAAAGTATTTGCAAAATTTTCTGGTATTGATTATAAAACAATCGACCACTCAAACTTTAAAAAAGCCATGCTTCATCATTTTGAAGAAATTGGAGAACGTCCGGTAGGTATTGGTCGCCCTTCAAAAATTTATCAGCTAAAACCTGAAAACTCCGATAAAAAATAATAGCTCCTCACATAGTTACGGTGAAGAAAGGCGGATGAAATGGTCGTTTATTTAAGAAAAGCTGAAGCAACTGATCTAGTTAACATCATGGAAATTATTGCTGCTGCGAGACAAATGCTCCATGATAAAAATATTCCTCAATGGCAAAATGGTGAAGGTCCTAATGAAGAACAGTTGAAACAAGATATTGTTTTACAACAGTGTTATGTCTTGATCGTCGATCAACAAATTGCTGGTCTGGGCATCCTTTCAACCAGTCCTGAACCGCCATATGAACAAATAAAAAATGGACAATGGCAACAGACTCCTGGAAATTATTCAGCGATTCACAGAGTCGCTCTTGCTCCTACCTATCAAGGAAAAGGATTAGCATTGCTTTTAATGAATCTATTGATTACGACATCTAGATTGAATGGTTGTCTTGATATTCGAATTGATACTCACCCAGAAAATAAAACAATGCAACAATTGATTCAAAAAGCCGGTTTCACTTATTGCGGTGACATTTTACTGCCTGTAGCTGATGGCGAACGATTCGCTTATCAATTGGTATTGACTTAAAATAAACTAAAAAGCCTAAAACAAACAATTCAATCGTTTGTTTTAGGCTTAATTCGTGCCTTACTTTCTTCTTTTCTATCTAGTGAACGTCATCCTAACAGACATGTCGTGTTAGTTCAGACGTTGCAGCGTTCCTTATCTGACTCTTATTTCACTAACTGTTTTGCAATAAAACTTGAGTATTTTACTTGTCCATCTACATTCGGATGAACTCGGTCATCATAAAACCATTCCTCATGCTCATTACTGTAGCCGTACCAGTCAATAATGACAAGGTTTTTGTACTTTTTCTTCATTGTTTCGAGCATTCCATTGACTTCATTTTGCCATCTACGAGTAGGAACGCGAACATTGATCCAATAGACCTTTCGTTTTGAACCGATTGCTGTCATGAATTCATCAAATTGCGCTTCGGTAAATGATCCATTCGTCCCAAGACCAACTAAAACATTATCTTTCAATAATTTTTCTTTCTCTAGTTTTTCAATGACTGGTGTACTGGTATATAATTGTCTCCCCACTTCACCATCCACAATCATCTTAGGAAAAATCTCTTGTAATCCTGCAGCTGCATCTAAGATAACAGAATCACCGAAAGCTGTAACGTCCATCTCTTTGGCTTTCTTCGCTTCTTCAGCAGTTAAATCAAAATTCGCCTCTGGCTCTGGCGTTGCCGCTTTTGTCGAATCGGTCGTTTTGCCTTCGTTTTTGGCTTTTTCTTCTGCTTTTCTCTGTTCTGCTTTCTTTTTGTTTGTTTCAATATTTTTTTGTAGTTGTTGCTGTTCTGCAGTAACTTCATTGGAAGGCGCAACAGCTAGAGCAAAGAGTGCAAAACAAGATAAAACAACACTGATCAAAGCTGTCACTTTAGCCACTGTAAACCATGGTTTACGGAAAAAATCTTTGATAGCAAACCACGTATACTGATAATAAAATTTGCCCAATGGTTTCTCGATAAATCGATAGGATAATTCACTAATGCCTAAAATCAAAGCAATCTCGATCAAAGAATGCAACAACACATGATCACTTAAATTTTTGACTTTAGCTTCATAAAAAATCATGACTGGGAACTGATACAAATAAATTCCGTAACTTCTTTTTCCAAACCATGTGAAAACAGGATTTGTCAGCCAACGATTTAAATCGGCGCCTGGATGAGCTGTAACTGCCACTAGAATCGTTGCAAAAATACTGACGATAAACATTCCACCATAATAGACAAAAGCTAGATGGTCTGCTAAAAATAGGAAGGAAAGCAGTAAGACAACCAAGGAGGTAATTCCAACGCCATTCAGTAAATTTTTAGCCTTTATCGGAATTTCTTCTTTCAAACGGAAACTTGGCCAAACAAAGGCCAACCCACTTCCCATTAAAATCGAAAATAATCTTGTGTCTGTTCCATAATAAACTCTTGTCGGGTCGGCACCAGGAGTATACAAAACTGCCATCAAAATACCAGATCCAACAGCCGCCGCCATGATCAAACCAAAAATTTTACCACTGTGCTTAACATATTTTTTTAGCACAATAAATAACAACGGCCAGATCAAATAATTCTGTGCTTCAACTGCAAGAGACCAAATATGTGTAAATGGTGACTGGGTGGTAAATCGATCAAAATAAGAAAATCCTTTAAAAATTTGCCACCAATTATTATAGTAAAAGACACTACTGGCGACTACACTACGTAAATTATTGAGTAAGTCTTGCTGGAAAAAGACAATATAGGCTGAAGCTGCTACCAGCATGGCAACTAAGCCTGGATAGAGCCGTTTCATACGGCGTATATAAAAACTTTTAACATCGATTGTTTCGGTTTGTAACCATTCTTGCCTTAGTAAATCAGTAATTAAATAACCAGAGACTGCAAAAAAAATAGGGACGCCTAAATAGCCCCCATGCATTATATTAGGGAACAAATGATACAGAATCACGCCGACGACCGCAATAGTTCGTATCCCATCGAACCCGGTAATATAACGGCGATTTTCTAACCTTTTCTTATTATTCATTTATATTTTCCAACTTTACTAATATTCTTTTTTATATTTCGAGTAATTTTTAACAAAGGAACATGATTTTAAAAATGATAGACGATAGAAAAAATAAGTCTTATTTGACCCGAAAAAGGTGGTCTGTTGAAGTGTTAAAAAAATTCTATCTGGGCTCATGTTCTTTGACGGTCGGTGTTTTTCTGACCGATTTAATGTAGTAAGTTAAATATACGTTCTTTCCAGACAAATGGCAAGAACTCTCTCTCCTATTTTCCATTTTTTAAGTAAATTTTAGACATTCTTTTGAAATAAAAAAAATGAGTTGTCAGTTAGAATTTTATCTAACCGACAACTCATTTTTCATTCATTTGCACGAGAGCGAATCAACGGCGAGAAAAAAGCAGCCCCTTCTTATTTCTAGGAGCTAAACCTTTTATCTCGGCTTCTAAACAAGTAACGCATACAATGACGGATTATCACTTAAATCAATATATTTAGGATCAAACTCAGCCATTTTCTGTAGTAAATTAGGTAATTCCTCTTTGTCTTTCAGTAAAATACCCAACACTACTGGGCCTGTTCCACGATTGACTTTTTTCGTATACTCAAACCGGGTGATATCATCATTTGGACCTAAGATATCTGTTACGAATTCTCTTAATGCGCCTGGTCGTTGGGGGAAGTTGATCACAAAGTAATGTTTTAGTCCTTCAAAAATCAAAGAACGTTCTTCGATTTCTTCCATTCGATTGATATCATTATTACCACCACTGATGATACAAACAACATTTTTCCCTTTAATCTCATCTTTGATCAGTTCTAATGCTGAAACACTCAGAGCTCCTGCTGGCTCGACTACAATTGCTTGTTTAGTGTATAACTCTAAAATCGTAGAACAGACTTGCCCTTCATCCACAGCTAAAAGCTCATCAACATATTCAAGCGCATGTTCATACGTTAAATTGCCCACTTGTTTCACTGCTGCCCCATCAACAAATTTTTCTACACTGTCCAGCATTACCGGTTTACCTTCATCAAAAGCAGCCCGCATCGATTGGGCACCTAATGGTTCTACGCCAATGACAGCCGTCGTTGGACTAACGCTTTTGGTATAGGTAGAAATACCACTAACTAAACCACCGCCACCGATTGCTGCTAACAAATAATCTACTTGAAATTCAGCTTCATTCGCCTCTTGAAATACTTCAACGGCTACTGTCCCTTGTCCAGCCATGATATTTAAATCATTAAAAGGATCGATAAAAGCTTGATGATTGGCGCTAGCATACTCTTTAGCAGCTTTAGCGGATGCATCAAAAGTATCACCAATTAATTTGACCGTTACTTCATCTCCACCAAAAAACTTTACTTGAGAGATTTTTTGTTGTGGCGTTGTTGTCGGCATAAAAATCGTTGCCGCAACGTTCATTTCATGGCAAGTGTATGCAACTCCTTGAGCATGATTCCCCGCACTTGCACAAACCACACCGTTTTTCAGCATCTCATGAGGAGTTTGTTTAATCGCATAATAGGCCCCTCTTAATTTGAATGAACGAACTTTCTGTAGATCTTCTCTTTTTAAATAAACGTTGCATTGGTATTTTTGTGATAGATACATATCATATTGCAATGGTGTTTTGGTTACTACGTCTTTTAGCACATCATATGCTTCTTCAACATTTGTTTTTGTTAATGTCAACAAATTCTCCCCACCTTTCAGTATGTAAGAGAGACCGAGAAAAATGACTATTTTCCCAGCCTCTGCTCGCTAATCGTTTAATTTAGTCTTCTCTTGAAACAAATGGCATCATCTTACGTAGTTCTGCTCCAACTTTTTCGATTGGATGTCCAGCATTTTCTTTACGCATTTGATTGAATTCTTTAAAGCCGTTTTTGTTGTCATCAATGAAGCCTTTTGCAAACTTGCCGTTTTGGATGTCCGTTAGAACCTCTTTCATGTTTGCTTTAGCTTCAGCGGTTACGACACGAGGTCCTGAAACATAATCGCCGTATTCTGCAGTATTTGAGATTGAGTTACGCATTTTCTCAAATCCTCCTTCATAAATCAGGTCAACGATCAATTTCAATTCATGACATACTTCAAAGTATGCCAATTCTGGTTGGTAACCAGCTTCTGTCAACGTTTCAAATCCAGCTTCGATCAAGCTTGTCAAACCACCACATAATACTGCTTGTTCACCGAATAAATCAGTTTCAGTTTCTTCTTTAAAGGTTGTTTCTAACACACCAACACGTGTTGCGCCGATTCCTTTGGCATAAGATAAGGCAACATCACTAGCTTTTCCTGTTGCATCTTGATAAACCGCAAATAATGCAGGTACTGCAAACCCTTCTGTAAAGGTACGACGAACCAGGTGTCCTGGTCCTTTAGGAGCAACTAAGAAAACATCCACATCTTTTGGTGGGTTGATTACATCAAAATGAATATTGAAGCCGTGTCCGAAGGCTAATGCGTTACCTGCCTCTAGATTTGGTGCAATCTCTTTGTCATAAAGATCTCCTTGAATTTCGTCTGGTGCTAAGATCATCACAACATCTGCTTTTTTAGATGCTTCTTCAACAGATAATACGTCGAAACCATCATTACGAGCAGCTTCTGCTGATTTTCCTTCACGGATTCCGATGATCACTTGATTACCGTTATCTCTTAGGTTTTGCGCATGAGCATGACCTTGTGAGCCATAACCGATGATTGCAATTGTTTTTCCTTCTAATTGATTGTTCTCTACTGAATTATCGTAATATACTTTTGCCATTGTTGAACCCTCCAAATTTTTTATGCTTATAAGCGTATGCTTTAAGACCTGTTTTTAGTTGTTGCCTCTGGTAAATCCAGTGACGCCTGTTCTTGCTAATTGTTTGATGCCATATGGTGCGACAACATCAACGAAAGCACTTATTTTTTCACTCGTTCCTGTAACTTGGATCACCACTGAGCGAGTGCCGACATCGATCACATTGGCTCTAAACGGATCGATCACTGAGAATAATTCAGCTCGAACTGCTGCTGGTGCATTGACTTTTACCAATGCTAGCTCTCTTTCTAAATGTGCTTCATCTGTGATATCTGAAACCTTGATCACATCGATTTGTTTATTTAATTGTTTAGTAACCTGTTCTGCTTCTTTTAAATCTGATACTTGAACCACAATGGTGATTCGTGATACATGATCTAACTCTGTTGGACCGACTGAAATGCTGTCGATATTGACTTGTCTGCGTGTCAGCACACCACTGAAGCGATTCAAGACACCAGAATTATTATTGACTGTTGCTGTAATGATCCGTTTCATTTTAGTCCACCCCCAGCATTTGATAGTTTGCTTTGCCAGCTGGAACCATTGGTAGTACATGTTCAGTCGGCGAAACCATCACTTCGATCAAAATCGAACCAGTTTCTTTAAATGCTTCAGTCAAATCAGCTTCAACGGTCGCCGGATTATCGAGCCTAACGCCTTTGATATGATAAGCTTCTGCCATTTTAACAAAGTCTGGCTGGCTCTCAAAAACTGATTCTGAACGACGTTCGTTAAAGAAACTTTCCTGCCACTGGCGAACCATTCCTAATGATCGATTGTTTAGGATCACAATCTTGATTGGGCTATTATAAATGTTCAAAATAGCTAATTCTTGATTGGTCATTTGAAAACCACCGTCACCAACGAATAATACGACTTCTTTATCTGGGCAGCCCAGTTTTGCACCGATTGCCGCAGGAATACCATATCCCATTGTTCCAAGACCGCCGCTCGTGATCAATTGCTTCTCATTTTTGAATGGATAAAACTGAGCTGCCCACATTTGATGCTGACCAACATCCGTTGCCACAATCGCTTCACCATTCGTCAATTCACCGATGAATTCGATGACTTTTTGCGGCTTGATTTCATTGGTTTGCTCTTTATCGTATTTAAACGGATGTAATTTTTTTCTAGAAAGATTTAACTTTTTCCAATCAGTCGTATCGGTACATGTGAATTCGATTTTCAGCATTTCTTTTAAGGTCTCTTTAGCATCGGCTACAATCGGAATTTGTGTTTCAATGATTTTCCCAATTTCCGCTGGATCGATATCCACATGAGCAATCATCGCATTTGAAGCAAATTCTTTTGGCGCACTGGCTAAACGATCATCGAAACGAGAGCCGATATTAATCAGCAAATCGCAATCTGTCAGCGCCATATTGGCTGCAAACGATCCATGCATACCACCCATCCCTAAGAATAACTCGTGTTCAGTTGGAATAGCCCCTAACCCTAGTAAAGAACTCAATGCTGGTACTTGATATTTATCGATAAACGCTAGTAATTCTTTTCCTGCATCAGCGTGTAAGACACCCGCACCGACAAGTACTAGTGGTTTTTTGGCTGTAGCAAGAGCTTCCATCAATTTTTTCACCTGAAGTTTATTCGGTTTCACGGTTGGTTGATAGCTTGGTAAGTTTAGTTTGACCTCAATCTCTGCGTCTGATTCCATTATGGTGATATCCTTTGGCAAATCGATCACAACTGGTCCTTTTCTGCCCGTTGTTGCAATATGAAAGGCTTCTTCGATAATTCTTGGTAGCTCTTTGGTTTCTCTAACCTGATAATTATTTTTGGTGATTGGCATGGTTAATCCGATCACATCGGCTTCCTGAAAAGCATCTTTTCCGATACCATCTGTGAGAACTTGACCTGTAAACACAACCATCGGAATCGAATCACTCATTGCATCCGCAATCCCTGTAATTGCATTCGTTGCACCAGGACCGCTGGTTACAATCACAACACCAGGCTTCCCAGTTGCTTTGGCATAACCTTCAGCCGCATGCACAGCGCCTTGTTCATGTCGCGTCAAAATATGAGGAATATCGCCATCATATAAAGCGTCATATAAAGGAAGGACTGCTCCACCAGGATAACCAAAAATCATTTCTACCTTTTGCTTCAACAACGCTTCAATCAAAATCTTTGAGCCATTTTTCATTTTTCTCTGTTGTTCTGCCATGAGCTTCCCTCCTCTAGTCTAGCAAATCTTCTGGAATCTGCATGATCCCACCTGTATGAGCTGACGTTACCAAAGCTGTATAGCGAGCTAGGTATCCTGTTTTTACCTTAGCTTTGAATTTTGGCAATTGGTCATTTCGTTTCGCCAGCTCTTCATCAGAAACATGTAATTCTAACGTTCGATTAATCAAATCAATTTCGATCTCGTCTCCATCTTCAATCAATGCGATGGGTCCTCCAGCCGCTGCCTCTGGAGAAATATGTCCGACAGCAATTCCCCGAGTTGCCCCTGAAAAACGACCATCAGTGATTAATGCTACATCTTTGCCTAAACCACGTCCGACAATGCTTGATGTAGGTGCTAACATTTCTGGCATACCTGGACCACCTTTTGGTCCTTCATAACGAATTACGACAACATGTCCTTTGGTTACAGTATGATCATCAATTGCTGCAACAGCCTCATCATGAGAACTGAAACAAATCGCTTTTCCTACAAATTTTTTGATTGATGGATCAACACCACCGACTTTGATGACACTACCTTTTGGCGCAATATTGCCATATAAAATCGATAAACCACCGACTGGGCTGTATGGATTTTCTTTTGGATGGATGACTTCTTCATTTTTGATTACAGCATCCTGAACATTTTCACGAATCGTTTTTCCTGTAACCGTGATCCGATCTGGATGAATAGCATTACCTAGATCGACTAACTCTTTCATGATTGCTGGAACGCCGCCAGCTTCATGTACATCATGCATTGAGTATGCAGAAGATGGTGCAATTTTAGAAAGATATGGAACACGTTCTGCAATCGCATTGACTTCCTCTAAGTTGTAATCAATCTCAGCTTCATTAGCGATTGCTAAGGTATGCAAGACTGTATTGGTTGACCCACCCATTGCCATATCTAAGGCGAATGCATCATCGATTGCTTCTTTGGTGATGATATCTCTAGGTTTCACTTGATTTTTGACTAGATCCATCAAATGAAAAGCTGATTTTCTAACTAATTCTCTACGTTCATCTGATACAGCTAAAATCGTACCATTACCCGGTAAAGCCATTCCTAAAACTTCCATCAAACAGTTCATAGAGTTTGCCGTAAACATTCCTGCACATGAACCGCAAGTTGGGCAAGCATTTTGTTCCATAAAATTAAATTCTTCTTCAGTCATTTTACCTTCTTTAAAAGTACCGACCGCTTCAAACATATTAGAAAGTGTGGTTGTATGTCCTCTTGGATCAACGCCTGCTTTCATAGGTCCGCCTGAACAAAAAATTGCTGGGACATTAGTTCGAACGCTGGCCATCAGCATTCCTGGAGTGATTTTGTCACAGTTTGGGATGTAAAAAACACCATCAAACCAATGAGCATTAATGACCGTTTCTGCAGCATCTGCAATAATTTCTCGACTTGGCAGTGAATAACGCATACCAATATGCCCCATAGCAATCCCATCGTCTACACCGATAGTATTGAATTCAAAAGGAATTCCTCCCGCTTCACGGATTGCTTCTTTTGCCACATCCGCTAATTCTCTCAAATGCACATGACCTGGGACAATATCAATATAAGAATTACAAATTGCAATAAACGGCTTGTCCATATCTTTGGCATTTTTTACCTGCCCAGTCGCATAAAGTAAGCTTCTAGCAGGGGCGGCTTCGATTCCTTTTTTGATTTGATCACTACGCATGTTCCATCCACTCCAATTCTGTTATCTGCAGAGAATTCTATTTGTCAGATTCTTCTGCTTTGGTTTCTTATTTATGCCTTGCCTCTTTACAGCACTTTCTACAAAAAAAACATCCCATTGATTAAATGGGATGTCTTAGTAAGAACCCCATCTACCAAAGACAAACAGGACTCAAACATCTGCGAAATTTCTCAGCGTTCTAAGTCCTACACGATAAAATAATGACTAATACGTGGTTGTTGTTTGTCTTTTTCATGGCAATGGTCTCCTCTTTTATAAAATTTATAAAGATTAAAATAGCATGTGATAAATAAAAGCTTTTGTTAACTATAAACCGAATAAATGAGAATGTCAATAAAATTTGATAAAAAGATTCAGAAAATTCTAAAAACATCCACATTGCTTTTCTTACTTATCGTTTGTATTTTTGACTATATAAAAAAAGACACCCCAAATGATTGGAGTGCCAGCTATTTTTAACCTCTTTGGAAATAATATAACGGTTTATGTGTTAATCGCTTCATTTGTCGTTTCTTGTCTTCGATGATTGAAAGTAACTCATCTGAAAAACTTTCTAAGATGACCCGACCGCCTTTATACGTGCTACCGCCCATTGAGATTACTTCATCAGGCGTTAAAATGACTTTTCTATGTGCAATTTTTTTGAAAAACTCTTCAATCAAGTATGTAGGCAAATAGAAATTATTTTGAGCCGAAAACGATTCTAAATAGATAAAATCGTCAATACTGATATAACAATCATCCATTGAAATAAAATTGACTGATTTGTCGACATAGATGTCTCTTTTTTGGAGGATCTCATTGATTTTCTTGTTCAGAAGATTCAATGTCTCTATTTCCTTGACATAGTTTTCTAGTTCTCGATACCGGACAGCCTTACGCTCCTCATAGGTCACACGTAATGCTACCCCGACTGATACGATCACAGCACCGATCAAAACACCTGTAATACCTGCAATAAAAACAACCATTGGGATTCCCTCACTCTTTTCGTTCTTGTTTTTTTAGTATAACACACTCTTTCATATGCGCAAAAAAATAAGAGAAAAAAAACAAAGATTTAGGAATGAAATCAGCAAATAATATCATTCGATTTTTCAGTTTATTTGAGAGCATTAGTGTTGACCTTTTTTGACCAATAAAGTATACTTTTTTTAAGCATTAAGGTATGCTTTGTGATAAAATGATTTTGAAGAGTTTTTTATATAGGAGGAATATACTATGAATTTAATACCAACAGTCATTGAACAGTCATCTCGTGGAGAAAGAGCGTATGACATTTATTCACGATTATTAAAAGATAGAATCATTATGTTGAGTGGTCCGATCGATGATAATGTAGCCAACTCAGTCATTGCGCAATTACTATTTTTGGATGCGCAAGACTCTGAAAAAGATATCTATATTTATATCAACTCACCAGGCGGAAGTGTTTCTGCTGGTTTAGCTATTTTCGATACAATGAATTTTGTTAAAGCAGATGTTCAAACAATCGTCCTTGGCATGGCTGCTTCTATGGGGAGTTTCTTACTAACAGCTGGTACAAAAGGCAAACGTTTTGCCTTACCAAACGCTGAAATTATGATCCATCAACCACTAGGTGGCGCTCAAGGTCAAGCAACTGAGATCGAAATCGCAGCGAAACACATTCTTGACACGCGCGATCGCTTAAATAAAATTTTAGCAGAGCGCACGGGTCAACCACTTGAAGTTATCGAACGTGATACTGATCGTGATAACTTTATGACAGCTCAACAAGCAAAAGAATACGGCTTGATCGATGAAGTAATGGAAAATAGCAGCTCATTAAGCAAATAAACGCAATGCCCAAAATTTCTTTTAAGAATTTTGGGCATTTTTATTTAAACTACGAACAAAAAGCGCTACACTAAAGAGAGAAGAAATGAAAGGATGGTATCAAAATGGATATTTCAGTAATTGATGCAACAAAAGTTACAACAAAGAACGGATTAGCGATCGGTAATGATTCGGCACCCGTAAAAATGGTAGAATTTATGAATGTTCGTTGCCCCTATTGTAAAAAATGGTTTGAGGAATCTTTTGACTTATTAAATGAATATGTTAAAGCTGGCAAAGTTCAACGAATCATCAAACTTTTAGATAAGGAAAAAGAAAGTTTGCAACGTGGTAATGTCATGCATCATCATATCAATTATGATCTACCTGAAAAGGGTTTGACCGATTTAAAACAAATGTATGATACCCAAGATCAATGGGGACATCTTTCTTTAGAAGATGTCGCGATATTTGCAGAAGATAATTTGCAACTAGCTAAAAAAGAAGAACCTGCAATTGTTCAAGCCATCGTAGCGGAAGCGGAAGCTGCTAATATTAAATTTGTGCCAACCATCGTAATTGGTGAGCATATCTTTGATGAGTCAGTGACAAAAGAAGAATTAATTCGCTATATTGAAGGGTACTAAAAAAATGAGACAAAGCTATTTGGGCTTTGTCTCACTTTTTTTATTTTCATGATCGGTATTTACGCTTTTATCTATTGAGGAGTCTTCTACTTCTTTTTTAGCATCTTGACCAAAGCTCAAAATCTTATCTACATCTTCTTTTCCAAGAAAAGTCCCTAGTCCTTCTCCCAGTTGTTTGATTTGCCTCATGATAAAATCTTTATCTTCTACACCCATTCTACTCACCTAGCCCTCTGCTATTTAGATATAGCCATCTACACGGAACTATGCACTTTTTTCTCTTAGTTTATCTGCAAATTCATTGATTTTCCGAATCCGATGATTGATGCCTGATTTTGAAATAGCGCCAGATGGAATCATCTCACCCAACTCTTTCAAACTGACTTCCGGATATTCTAAGCGTAACTCTGCAATCTCCTGCAGTTTCCCTGGTAAAGCAGCTAGTCCAACAACACTTTCAATATACTGAATATTTTCAATTTGTTTCGATGCTGCATCAATAGTTTTATTTAGATTTGCGGTTTCACAATTTACTAAGCGATTCACTGAATTACGCATGTCACGAACGATACGGACATCTTCAAATTTTAGCATTGAATTTGTCGCACCGATCAAGGTTAAGAAATCAGCAATTCTTTCGGCACCTTTCAAATAAGAAATGTAACCATTGCGCCGCTCTAACGTCCTGGCATTTAAATCATAGTAGTTCAGCATCTGGCAAATATCGTCATTATGTTCTTCGTAAATCGAAAATATTTCCAAATGATAACGACTTGTTTCCGGATTATTGACTGAACCGGAAGCCATAAATGCTCCTCTTAAATATGATCTCATTTTTTGTGCATTTCCGATAATATCATCGGATACATGGGTGTTGAACATCATGCCATCTAAAATATCCAAATCTGCTAGGACACTTTTCGTGTCTTGCTTTAGTCGAACGATATACACGTTATTTTTTTTTAGTTTCATTTTTTTGCGGACTAACAATTCCGATCGAACATCGTAATGATCTTTTAAAAGAGAATAGATTCGTCTAGCAATCGCTGCATTTTCGGTTTGAACATTCAGTACAAATTGCTGGTTTACAATACTTAATGATCCGTTCATCCGAATCAAAGCAGCTAACTCAGCCCTAGCATGCTCTCGATGAACCTCTAATGTCGTCAGTTCTTTTTTTACATCTGCTGCAAATGACAAGTTTCAGCCCTCCTCTCTTATTGATAAGTCCTTAATATCTTGCGCCAAATACGATTCGGAATAATTCATCTACTACTTTATCCCCATCATGAAAAACGCCGCCATCTCGTAATTTTAAAAAGTCCGTGGAAATCACACGACAGCCTTCATCTCGTAATTTTTGGAAGTCATGTTCCACTTGAACTAAGTACTCATCATAAACTTCTGGATCCATATACCCATCAGGAACGTTTTCTGTATTGACTAAAACAGTATCAACAAATTTACTATTTAAATGTTCATGAAGTACACACACATGATCAGCATCCGTAAAATGTTCTGTTTCACCTTTTTGAGTCATGATATTACAAATATAGACGACTTCGCCTTCCGCGTTAATGATCGCCTCTCCGATTTCGTTGATCACCAAATTAGGTAAAATACTTGTGAACATACTACCTGGTCCCAACACGATCATATCCGCTTCCTCAATTGCTTTAACGACTTTTCTAGCCGCTTTGGGTTGCTCATCATCATTCGTATTGGTTACAAAAACATGATCAATTGTTTTACGATCAACGGCAATGCTTGATTCACCGATCGCAGTCGTACCATCTTTAAATACCGCATGAAGAGTCAATGGTCTTTCTGATGAAGGATAGATATGCCCATCTACATGCATCATTTTTGATAATAGCTGAATTGCTTCATAGGTGCTCCCGCGCATTTCTGAAACAGCAGCAATAATCAAATTACCAATTGCGTGATTAGCAAAATAATTGTCTGATTTATCAAACCGATATTGAAAAATATCTTCATAAAGCTGGGGCATATCAGACAATGCAACCAACACATTACGTAAATCTCCTGGTGGTGTCATATTCATTGACTCACGAATCGCTCCACTGCTGCCGCCATCATCAGCAACAGTCACAACAGCTGTGATATCAGCACTTTGGTTCCGCAAGCTTTTTAAAATAACTGGCAAACCCGTCCCACCGCCAACAACGACGATTTTAGGTTTTCTAATCCGGTATGTTTTCATTTTCATGAACGGTTCACCGTCTCTTTCCGCTTGCCTTTATCACGATGTGTGATGTTTACATGATAGTCCTGTTCAAGTTCTTTAGCCACCCGTTCCGTCAAAGCTACTGAGCGATGTTGGCCACCCGTACAACCGATAGCAATCGTTACACTGGATTTGCCTTCTTTTTCATAACCAGGCATCACGTTTTTCAACAAATCGATAAAGCGAGTATAAAAACTTTCTGTCTCTGGAAAACTCATGACATAATCATAAACAGATGAATCTTGACCTGTCAGCGGTCTTAGTTCAGGGATATAATGAGGATTTGGTAAAAAGCGTACATCCATCACAATATCAGCATCGATCGGCAACCCATATTTAAAGCCAAATGAAATCAGCTCAACACGAAATTCATGTGTATCTCTTGATTTAAACTCTTCATTGATTCTTTCTCGTAATTGTCTTGGAGATAGTTCAGTCGTATCGATCACAACTTGAGCATCACCTCTGATCTCTTCAAGAATCGCTCGCTCTTTTCTAATGCCTTCTGTGATTAGGCCATCCATTGCTAATGGATGCGCACGGCGCGTTTCTTTATAACGAGAAACTAATTCTTCATCTGTTGCATCTAAAAACATGATCGTTGTGTCGATCAAATTAGTATTTTCTAATTCAACTAACATATCTTGGATTTCTCTAAAAAAGTTACGAGAACGTAAATCAATTACTAAAGCAATTTTCGTTACTTTTCCAGATTCTTTGATCAATTCCCAAAACTTAGGGATTAAACTTGGAGGCATATTATCGATGCAAAAATACCCCATATCTTCAAAACTTTGAATGGCTACAGTCTTCCCTGCCCCGCTCATTCCAGTGATTATCACTAATTGTAAATTATCAGCCATTTTTAGCGCTCCTTTGGAAACATTTTACTAATTATAGCATCCCGGGCGTATCAAAGAAAGCTTTTCAAACGATTCTATTGATTTATTCGGATTTTCTTATGAATCGATGCAAATAAAAATTGGAACAGTATTATCTAGTAGTATTGCTTCAGATGAGTATTTAATGGATTACTAAATCACTTCGATTAGAGCCAAAGACATTTTTCTGCTATATTATAACCATATAATAATGGATTCAATATATTTAGTATATATATATAATGAATAAAAAAACATTTGTAAAAAAACAAGAGAACAAAACAAATGTTTTGTTCTCTTGTTTTTTGTTTATATATGTTTGAATAAAATAATTTAAGCAAGTCTCTCTACCTAACTATGCATTCTCAATGACATTAAAATAGGCTAAATTTAAAATAGGCTCATCACAACTTATGACCGGACGATCAGACGGGTGGCATTTAACCACTTTGACTTGCACATCTTCTTCTTTTTTGGAGATGGCTTCTCCTACAAAAAACCAAGAAAAATTTGATTCATGACAAACATAATGTTCACCAATTTTTACTTCTCTTTTTTCCAAGAAAAAATCATCCTTTCATACTATTTTGATATCTATAGAATATCATGTTTTTTAAGAAATTATCATTCAACTTACGTATAGATTCTTTCTTTTTTTGACTTTTTTTAAATGAAAGTGATTAAAAAACATATATTTCCATTCGTTTTATCATATTATTCTCATTTTTATTTATCGAATAATTCTCTTATATTTATTTTTCACAAGATAGTCTTTATTTTTCAAAAAAAAAAAGACAACCTCCACTAATGAAGGCTGTACTTTTCTTTTTTGAACGGATTATTTATAGAAGGAAAGATATATACCAATTAGGTTGAACAATATATCTATCTGATTGTGATTCTACTGCAATTACTTTAAGAAATCAATACCAATAGACAATTTTGTTCCAAACTTCACACTTTCTTTAAAAACAACGGTAATACTTTCAAAATGGAGTATACCAATTTATAAAACTCGTTTTAAATACTTACCCGTGTAGCTGGCTTTGACTTTGGCGATGTCTTCTGGCGTCCCTGTTGCTACGATCGTTCCACCACCATCTCCACCTTCTGGACCCAAATCAATTACATGGTCTGCCGATTTTATCACATCTAAATTATGCTCAATCACAAGAACCGTATTTCCAGCTTCGACTAATCGTTCCAAAACGACTAGCAATCTCGCAATATCATCAGTATGCAATCCTGTTGTTGGTTCATCTAATATATAGAAATTTTTACCATTTGAATTTTTGTGTAGCTCACTAGCAAGTTTCATTCGCTGTGCTTCTCCACCAGATAGCGTAGTTGCTGGTTGGCCTAAAGTTACATAGCCTAATCCTACATCTACAATTGTTTTCAATTTACGATGAATCTTAGGGATATGTTGAAAGAATGCCACTGCATCTTCAACGGTCATATCCAATATATCAGAAATATTCTTTCCTTTATAATGAACTTCTAGTGTTTCTGAGTTATAACGTTTACCATGACAAACTTCACAAGGAACATAGACATCTGGTAAAAAATGCATTTCAATCTTAATAATTCCGTCGCCACGACATGCTTCACAACGACCGCCCTTCACGTTAAAACTAAAACGTCCTTTTTTGTATCCACGAACCTTAGCTTCATTAGTCTTTGCGAATAAATCGCGAATGTCATCAAACACACTTGTATAGGTCGCTGGATTACTTCTAGGCGTGCGCCCAATCGGACTTTGATCGATATCAATGATCTTTTCGATATGTTTGTATCCAGTAATACTTTTGTGTTTTCCAGGTTTATTTGAATTACGATTGATTTTTTGAGCTAAAGCTTTTTTCAAAATTTGGTTGACCAAGGTACTTTTCCCAGACCCTGAAACGCCAGTTACAGCCACAAATTCTCCTAAAGGAAATTCTACTGTAACATTTTTCAAGTTATTTTCAGCTGCACCCGTAACTTTGATTACTTTACCGTTCCCTTTACGGCGTTCTTTAGGAACTGGGATTACTTTTTTCCCAGATAAATACTGACCAGTTAAAGAATTAGGATTTTTTGCGACTTCATCCGGCGTACCAGAAGCTACGATTTCTCCGCCTAAATGTCCAGCACCAGGTCCCACATCGATCAAGTAATCAGACGCTCGCATTGTGTCTTCATCATGCTCCACGACGATCAAGGTATTGCCTAGATCACGCATTTTCTTCAATGATTCGATCAGACGATCATTATCTCTTTGATGAAGTCCAATCGATGGCTCATCTAAAATATATAAAACACCCGACAAATTAGAACCAATTTGAGTCGCTAAACGAATCCGCTGTGCTTCACCACCCGACAATGTCCCAGCTGCTCTGCTAAGAGTTAAATAATCCAAACCAACATTTTTTAAAAAGTTCAGACGATCCTCAACTTCCTTTAAAATCGGTTTGGCAATCATTTGTTCTTGTTCAGATAACGTCACTGTTTCGAAAAATTTTACTGCATTTTTAATAGCTAATTCACTGACTTGACCGATATTCGTGTTATCGATTTTAACGGATAAAGCTTGGGGATTCAAACGGTACCCTTTACATGTTTGACAAGTTAATTCAGTCATATATAATCGCATTTGATCACGAGTAAAGTCACTATTTGTTTCATGGTATCGACGTTTGATATTTGTTAAGACACCCTCAAATGGAACTTCCACATCACGCACTCCGCCAAAATCATTTTCATAATGAAAGTGGAAAGGTTCTCCATTCGAACCATTCAAAATAATTTCTTGATGTTCCTCGGGAAGTTCGTTGAATGGTGTATCCATGTCAATATTGAAACTGTCAGCTGCTTGTTCCAACATTTGCGGATAATATTGAGAACTGATTGGATTCCAAGGTGCAATTGCCCCTTCTCGCAATGTTTTAGTTGGATCTGGAATGACTAGATCACGATCGACTTCCAATTTTATTCCTAATCCATCACAATCAGGACACGCTCCAAATGGCGCATTAAAAGAAAACAATCTTGGTTCTAATTCACCTACAGTAAAACCACAGTATGGACAAGCATAATGTTCACTGAATAACATTTCTTCTCCACCAATCACATCAACTAGTGCATAACCGTCTGCTAATCTCAATCCTGCTTCAAATGAATCAAATAAACGAGAACGGATGCCTTCCTTTACAACAATACGATCAATCACGATCGCAATATCATGCTTTTTATTTTTTTCAAGTTCAGGTGCTTCGCTTACATCATAGGTTTCCCCATCTACCCGCATCCGAACATAGCCTTCTCGTTGAATCATTTCAAATACTTTTTTGTGTTGCCCTTTTTTCTTCACGATCACAGGTGCTAGTACTTGGAGCTTCGTTTTTTCCGGCAGTTCTAAGACTTTGTCTACCATCTGTTCAACAGATTGACTCGTGATTTCAGTACCATCATTTGGGCAAATTGGATGCCCTACTCGAGCAAACAACAATCTTAAGTAATCATTGATCTCGGTTACGGTTCCTACTGTTGAGCGTGGGTTTTTACTTGTCGTTTTTTGATCGATCGAAATCGCTGGACTCAACCCATCAATACTGTCTACATCAGGTTTATCCATCTGACCCAAAAATTGTCTTGCGTAAGCTGAAAGACTTTCCACATAACGGCGTTGCCCTTCTGCGTATAGCGTATCAAAAGCTAGTGAACTTTTCCCAGAACCAGAAAGCCCAGTTACTACAACCATTTTGTCACGAGGAATCGTAACATCTATATCTTTTAAATTATGTGCACGTGCGCCATGAATGACGATTTTATCATTTGCCATTACTACTCTCCTTATACTTATTGGTCCGATGCCCCTTACTTCTTAGCGAATAAATTCGCAAGAGTAACGGCTCTCCTTTGCTGTGAAACATGCCAAGAAACACAACGAAGAAATGAGTTGATGTTGAATGCTCCTGCGATTACTCGTCGCACGAAAAGACTTGGTACAAGGTGACTGCAAGGAACGTTGCTTCCTTCTGTTATTAAGACGTTGATCCTTATCATTTTCTATTCCCTTTAGCCAATCCACCTTACTCTGCTGCTTTCAACTCCAAAATCGTATCTCTTAAAGTCGCCGCGGTTTCAAAGTCCAATGCTTTAGCTGCATCGCGCATTTCTTTTTCTAGCTTCATTAATAAATCGGCTTTTTCTTGACGACTCAATTCATGATAAGATTTATCGATCTTGATTGGTTCACCTTTTTCATTTGTTTTAGAGATTGAAATCAACTCACGGATTTCTTTAATGATTGTTTTCGGTGTAATACCATGTTCTTCATTATATTTTTCTTGGATCGAACGGCGTCGTGCTGTTTCATCCATCGCTTTTTGCATCGAATCAGTGATTTTATCAGCATACATAATAACGCGACCATCTGAATTACGAGCGGCACGACCAATGGTTTGGATCAATGAACGCTCACTTCTCAAGAAGCCTTCCTTATCAGCATCTAAAATCGCAATCAATGATACTTCAGGTACATCTAACCCTTCACGGAGCAAGTTGATTCCGATCAAGACATCAAATTCACCTAAACGTAAATCTCGAATGATTTCTGTTCGTTCTAAGGTCTTAATGTCACTATGCAGGTATTTGACTTTGATCCCTAACTCTTTAAGATAATCGGTTAAGTCTTCAGACATTTTTTTCGTTAAAGTGGTAATAAATACACGTTGATCTTTCTCAACTCGCTCATGGATCTCACCTACTAAATCATCGATTTGTCCCATGATCGGACGAACTTCGATTAATGGATCTAATAAGCCTGTCGGACGAATGATCTGAGGAATTACAGTATCTGTTTGTTCATACTCGTATGGTCCAGGTGTTGCAGAAACGTACACCACTTGATGCACATGTTTTTCAAATTCTTCTAACCGTAACGGACGATTATCCAAAGCACTAGGTAAACGGAAACCATAATCTACCAGCATTTGTTTTCTAGCACGGTCACCATTATACATACCACGAATTTGCGGCATCGACACGTGTGACTCATCGATCACAAGTAAAAAGTCATCTGGGAAAAAGTCAATCAATGTATACGGTGGTTCGCCTTCTGATCGGCCATCCATATGACGAGAATAATTTTCGATACCAGATGTATAGCCCATTTCTCGCATCATTTCGATATCGTAATTTGTTCTCTGCTCCAAACGTTGTGCTTCTAATAATTTATTTTCATTACGTAAAACAGTTAGACGAGCGTCCAGCTCTTCTTGGATTTGCGAAATGGCATGTTCCATATGATCTTCATTGGTCACAAAGTGCGTTGCTGGAAAAATCGCGACATGTTCTGTCTCACCGATCACTTCACCAGTCAATGCATCAACTTCTCGAATCCGCTCAATCTCATCGCCAAAAAATTCAACTCGTAACGCATGATCATCTCGTGATGCAGGAAAAATTTCAACAACATCGCCACGAACACGAAAGCGCCCACGTTGAAAATCTATATCGTTTCGCTCAAATTGAATATTTACTAAATCAGTCAACAGCTGACTACGATCCATCTCCATGCCTACACGAATCGAAACAACTTGCTCACTATACTCTTTGGGATCACCTAAACCAAAAATACATGAGACAGATGCCACTACGATCACATCATTTCTTTCTAATAATGAACTAGTTGCCGAATGTCGCAATTTATCGATTTCGTCATTGATACTAGCATCTTTTTCAATATATGTATCACTTGAAGGAACATAAGCTTCTGGTTGATAGTAGTCATAATAACTAACAAAATACTCGACCGCGTTATTTGGAAAGAATTCTTTGAACTCTCCATAAAGCTGTCCAGCTAATGTCTTATTATGAGCAATAACTAATGTCGGTTTGTTTACTTCCGTAATGACATTAGACATCGTAAATGTTTTACCGGTTCCCGTAGCACCTAACAAAATCTGTGCTTTCTCTCCGCCTTCGATACCTTCTACTAACCTTTTGATTGCTTCTGGTTGATCTCCATCTGGCTTATATTTTGATACTAAGTCAAATGTATTGGAGGTCTCTCTTTCTATCATTCAACATCCTCCCCTTGCCTATAATAATTGTAAATTCAATTCAATCAAAATGAAAACGATCACGTGTTACACCAAAATATATTCTACTTTTTTGAATGATCACCCTATAATTGAAAAGAAACTTCTGAAATTATTTTAACATACCGAACATATTTTCGCTAGTTTTAGAACGGATTGCGTATACGCATTCTTTGCTGATTTACATTTTATTTAATCTTTTGTTTGCATCCTTCTGCCACCCAAAAATAGCCGTTAAGATTTTTAACTCATCTCGGATATGTTATATTACGTGACATGCGATGTAAGGAAATGATTTTTTTTTGACTTTATCATGGTGAATGACTTGTGTTTTTGCCTTTTCTTACTATATAATTATCCAATATGCAAATATAGGAGGTATTTTATGAAAAGGAAACACTTTTTACTTTCATTCATTGTAATGATGGCAAGTCTACTGACATTTACCCTTGGGCAGAATGCTCAGGCTGAGGAAAAAACATATAATATAGGAACAGATTTGACATTTGCCCCATTTGAATTTCAAGATTCTAAAGGAGAATATGTAGGAATCGATGTTGATTTACTTCATGCGATCGCTGAGGATCAGAATTTTGAAGTGAATTTGAAACCTTTGGGCTTTGATAGTGCCATTCAAGCTGTCCAATCAAAACAAGTCGATGGCATGATCGCAGGTATGAGTATTACAGATGAACGTAAAAAATCATTCGACTTTTCAGAACCTTATTTTGATAGTGGCTTACAAATGGCCGTCAAAAAAGGCAATGATAAAATCAAAGGCTATGAAGACTTAAAAGGAAAAACTGTAGCCGCAAAAGTAGGGACGGAAAGCGCCACTTTCTTGGAAAAGAATCAAGAAAAATATGACTATACAATCAAAAATTTTGATGATGCTACAGGTCTTTATCAAGCTCTTGAAAATGGTGAAGCCGATGCTATCTTTGATGATTATCCGGTTTTAGGATATGCCATAACAAATGGTCAAAAATTACAGTTAGTCGGTGAAAAAGAAACTGGTAGTTCTTACGGTTTCGCTGTGAAAAAGGGCGAAAACAAAGAATTGATTGAAAAATTCAATGCTGGTTTAAAAAAACTAAAAAGTTCAGGCAAATATGATGAGATCGTAAGTAAGTATATTTCTACTGGAACTGAAAGCGACTCAGAATCTAAAATGAAAAAAATCCAACCAAAAAAAGACACTTATGTAGTCGCTAGTGATTCGACTTTCGCTCCATTTGAATTTCAAAATTCTGATGGCAAATATGAAGGAATCGATGTTGATTTAGTCAATCGAATCGCAGAACTACAAGATTTTACTATTGAGTTTAAATTTATTGGTTTCAGCTCAGCTGTTCAAGCCGTTGAATCTGGTCAAGCCGATGCAATGATCGCCGGCATGACGATCACAGATGAACGTGAAAAATCCTTTGACTTTTCTACTCCTTACTTCAATAGTGGAATTCAAATTGCTGTCAAAAAAGGCAATGACAAAATCCATTCTTATGAGGATTTAAAAGATAAAAAAGTCGGCGCTAAAATCGGAACTGAAAGTGCTGATTTCCTTGAAACGAACAAAGATAAGTATGGTTATTCGATCAAATATCTAGATACGACAGACGCATTATACAGTGCACTTGAAATCAATGAGATCGACGCTATGATGGATGACTATCCTGTCATTGGTTATGGTGTGGCTCAAAAACAACCATTAACAACGCCAATTCCACGTGAAGAAGGTGGAAAATATGGATTTGCTGTTAAAAAAGGTAAAAATCCTGAACTGATTCAAATGTTTAATGAAGGTTTAGCAGAATTAAAACGAACTGGTGAATATGATGAAATCATAGGAAAATACGTAAAAGATGGCGCTACTGAAAATAAAGTGGATGAATCAACATTCGTCGGCATGATTCAAAATAACTGGAAACGATTATTAAACGGATTATGGATGACGATTCAATTAACCTTGATTTCATTTATTTTAGCCCTGATCGTGGGAGTACTTTTTGGATTATTCAGTGCCTCACCATCAAAAACTTTACGCGTGATTTCGACGATTTATGTTGATATTATTCGTGGGATTCCCTTAATGGTATTAGCCTTCTTTATCTATTTTGGTTTACCAGGAATCCTAGGTTTCAATATTCCAGTATTTCTTGCCGGAATCATTACACTGACCTTAAACGCAAGTGCCTATATCTCTGAAATTGTCCGTGGCGGGATCAATGCAGTACCAGTCGGTCAAATGGAAGCGTCACGTAGTTTGGGTCTTTCATACAATCGTACGATGCAAAAAATCATTTTACCACAAGCAATCAAAATCATGATTCCTTCTTTCGTCAATCAATTTGTTATCTCGCTAAAAGATACAACTATTCTATCTGCGATTGGCTTGATTGAGCTACTACAAACGGGTAAAATCATCGTGGCTAGAAACTTACAAAGTACTATGGTCTACTTCGTGATCGCAATGATGTACTTGATTTTGATCACAGCCTTGACGAAATTAGCTAAAGTTTTAGAAAAGAAGGTGAAATAATATGGCTGAAAAAATTCTAGTAGAACATTTAGTAAAAAAATATGGTGATAATACCGTCCTTAACGATATCAATGCATCCATTCAAGAAGGCGATGTTGTTTGCGTAATAGGTCCTTCTGGTTCTGGTAAAAGTACTTTCCTTCGTTGCTTGAATCAGCTTGAAGAAGCAACAAGCGGTGATATTATCATTGATGGCGCAAATTTAACAGATAAAAATACAAATATCAACAAAGTGCGTCAACATATCGGTATGGTGTTTCAACATTTTAATTTGTTCCCTCACTTATCGATCATGGAAAATATTACATTAGCCCCGACTGACCTAGGTCGTCTTTCAAAAAAAGAAGCAGAAGAAAAAGCCATAAAGCTTTTAGATACGGTTGGTCTAGCGGATAAAAAAGATAGCTATCCTGAATCATTATCTGGTGGACAAAAACAACGGGTAGCGATTGCTCGTGCCTTAGCGATGAATCCTGATATCATGCTGTTCGACGAGCCAACTTCAGCACTAGACCCCGAGATGGTTGGGGATGTGTTGAATGTGATGAAAAAATTAGCAAAACAAGGCATGACCATGGTGATCGTAACACATGAGATGGGCTTTGCTAAAGAAGTTGCAAATCGCGTGATGTTTATTGATGGCGGTAATTTCTTAGAAGATGGCACGCCGCAACAAATCTTTGAAAATCCGCAAAACGAACGGACAAAAGATTTCTTGGATAAAGTGCTTAATATTTAGACAAAGAAAGAGAGAATGCTTCTATTGCAGGGCAATCTCTCTTTTTTGCTTTACACTTGATAATTTAGTCTTTTTAAAGTAAATTTGAACAGTCTTCAGAATATCTTTTCCTAAAAAGGAGCGTTACTAAATGAAACGATTATACACTTTTTTTACCGATGATTTATTATTTTCACTTTCGCTTCTCGTTGCGATGATCAGTTGTGCATTTGGTCGATTCTCTTTAGACTCAATTGATTTTAAAGTTATTTTTTGTTTATTGGGTTTGATGCTTTTGGTTAAAAATTTTGAAAAACTAGGGATTCTAACTTATTTTGCTGATAAGATGATCGATTATTCTGCTAATACCCGCAGTTTGATCCGAAATATTGTGATCTTATCCTTTATTAGTTCTATGATTTTGACGAATGATGTCGCAATACTTACATTAATGCCAATTTACTTAACGATCATCAAAAAATTTCCAGAAATGGAAAATAAGGTTTTTGGGGCCGTTTTACTGATTGTTGCGGCAAATTTAGGGAGTAGTTTTTTCCCCTTTGGGAATCCACAAAACCTCTTTTTATTTTCGTATTATTCTCTCTCCACGTTGATTTTTTTTAAGTGGTCTATTGTACTGCTTTTTTTTTCAACTTTGTTTTTATTGATTTCTTTTCTGTTTATAAAGAAAAACGTGATTCCCGCACAGCATACTTCGATTCCAACAATCAACAAAAATAAAACAGTTTTCTTAAGTATGGTTGGAGGGTTCATTATTTTAGGTATTTTTAATGTCCTTCCTTATTATATTGTCATTCCAATTGCTGTGATAATTCTTGCTGTTTATGATAAATATTTGCTTACACAACTTGACTATAAACTGTTGGGAACGTTCATTTTTTTCTTTATTGCTGTTGGAAATTTTGCACAAGTAGAATTACTTTCTTCATTTATAAAGGTACAATTTACGACAAGTACTCGGACTTTTTTTGGCAGTATTCTAGTCAGTCAAATTATTAGTAATGTTCCCGCAGCCATTTTGATTGCGCCATTTACAGACCAAGCTCAAGCACTTTTTTGGGGTGTGAATGTTGGGGGTTTAGGAACCATTATTGCTTCTTTAGCAAATCTGATCGGATTCAAATTGTATAAAGAGTATTATCCTACCCAATCAAAAACATTTCTTTGGCAGTTCACTGCTGTGAATCTAGTATTTTTACTTTTCTTTCTTTTATTTTTTGCTTTTATACTATAAAAAAATTCGACACACAACGATCAATCGCTGTGTATCGAATTTTTTGTTTTAGTGATTAATTCGCAATTGCTTCAAGTCTAGCTTTTACATCTTGTTCAGAAAGTTCATTTCTCATCACATAACGATTTGCTGGATGATGACGACACTCATCTGAACAGCTACCTAGATACTTCGCTTCATTTTCTTCTGAAGCTAGGATTTGCTTATTACAGAAAGGATTGGCACAGTTGATATAACGTTCGCAAGGCGTGCCATCAAACCAATCTTTTCCGATGATTTTTTTATCAACGTGATTGATTTCAACACTGATTCGTTCATCAAAGACGTACATTTTCCCATCCCATAACTCACCTCTTGTTTCTGGGTCTTTCCCATAAACAGCGATACCGCCATGTAGCTGAGCAACATCTTCAAAGCCTTCTTTGATCAACCATCCAGAAAATTTCTCACAGCGAATACCGCCAGTACAGTAAGTTACCACTTTTTTATCCATAAATTGTTCTTTATTGTCTCTGATCCATTGTGGTAATTCTCTAAAGTTACGAATATCAGGACGAACAGCCCCTCTAAAGTGACCTAGATCATACTCATAATCATTTCGAGCATCAATCACTACTGTATCTTCATCTAGAAGTGCTTCTTTAAATTCAGTAGGCTCCAAATATTTCCCTGTTAACTCTAATGGATTCACATCTTCTTCCAGACTCAAAGAAACCAGTTCTTTTCTAGGACGGACAAACATTTTATGAAAGGCATTTTCTGGCACCTCATCGATTTTAAAATACGTATCCTTGAAACGTTCATCTGCTAACATTGCTTCCATATAAGCATCTGTATCAGCAATCGTACCTGAAAGTGTCCCATTGATCCCTTCAGTCGCTACTAAAATTCTACCTTTTAAGTTCAACGATTTACAAAAAGCTAAATGCTCCTTTGCAAATTCTTCTGGGTTTTCGATCGTCGTATATTTGTAATACAGTAATACGCGGTAATCCATTTTATCTTACTCCTTTTTTCTAGAAACTGCTTAGCTATCTCCAAAATAACCGTACAATTCCCATTTTCTATTCATACGTACTAAGTATATAAAAAAAGAAATACGAAAAGCGAGGTATTTGCTTGTGGAATAGTGAACATAAAGCGAAAGGCGAAATGAACCGATTAGCTCTGACAGAAAAATAGAATTCATCTTTTTTCCGAAGAGCTGGTTTATATAGCTAGATCATGAAAAGCGGAATAAACCATTAACACGCACTGAAAATAGAAAAACTACCCGCACTTAAAAAAAATGTGGGTAGTTCATTTAAATTGACTCTTTATTGACCAGATACTGCAAAATAATTTTCATCATTGTCTGCAAAGTTGAAGACTAAACCAGTTGGTAATTGTACTAATTCACCAATACGCACATCAGCATCTTTCATTTTTTTATATAGCTCCACTACATCTTCTGCAAAAAACATCAATGATGGTGTATTTCCTGCAACTTCTGGTGAATGTTTTTGGATAAATGCTAAGTCATATAACACAATCATTGTTTCTGCAGTTTCACTTGGTGCAATCTCTACTACTAGGGTACCGTCCACTGCATCTCTTTCTTTTTCTACAAAGCCAATTTTTTGCCAGAATTGGCTTGATTCTTCTACATTTGTGACATATAGCATGATTTTAATTTGATTGGTAAACATGGTTTTAGCTCCTCATCATTTTTTTTCTCATTTTAAACTAAATGCTTTTTCATTATATACTTTTTATCTTAGCTTATGGTAAGCTTTATGAAAATAAATTTGCTTCAAAAAGGAGAAAAAATGAACTTAACTGTTTTGGTAGATAATAATGTTTATATCGATCACTATTACTTAGGAGAACCCGCTTTATCTTTTTATCTAGAAGACGGTGACGAAAAAATTCTCTTTGACACAGGTTACAGTGACGTTTTTATAAAAAATGCAGACTTACTTGCTATTGACCTGAGCCAAGTAACAAAGTTAGCGTTATCTCATGGTCACAACGATCACACTGGTGGCTTGAAGTTAATTTCGAGTATTTTTACAAAAGAGAAACCACAAATCATTGCCCACCCGCTCACTTTTTTTCCTAAAAAAGAAGAAGAATTAGTTATCGGTTCAGCTGTGACTAAAGAAGAACTCAAAGAAAACTATGAGCTGGTGCTTACAAAAGATCCAGTTAAACTTTCACCTAATATTACATTTTTAGGGGAGATACCTGAACTAGTAGATTTTGAGCCACGTAAACAAGTAGGCGAAACAAAATTATCCGATCATTTTACACCTGACTATGTGCTAGACGACTCTGCCTTGGTCTATGAAGGTCATGATGGTCTTTATATTATCACTGGTTGTTCTCACAGTGGTATTAGTAATATTTGTGAGTACGCCAAGCAAGTTACCGGTATCCAGACGATTAAGAGTATTATTGGCGGGTTCCACTTATTTGAGGAGGATCAACAGTTAGACAAAACGATTGACTATTTTGAAAAAAATCAAATTACTACGCTCTATCCTTGTCACTGTGTTTCCTTTCAAGCCAAAGCTAAACTTCATTATCATATACCAATCGAGGAAGTTGGCGTTGGTCTGCAGCTTGAATGGCATTAAAAAAAAGGTAAGATCACATTTAAACGATCTTACCTTCTTTTTATTATAACTCTCTTGGGGAAGAGAAGCGGATCACATCTTAAGCATTTTCTTCAATCACTAAGTTACTATCATTTAATACGTCACGATCTAATTCGTTGATTCGAGAACTTGTCACGATACCAGCTACCATACTGTCACTAACGTTAACAGCAGTTCTTGCCATATCGATCAATGGTTCTACAGAAATAACTAAACCAACGATTGCGACCGGTAAATTCATAGCACCTAAAACGATCAATGAAGCAAATGTTGCTCCACCGCCAACACCAGCTACACCAAATGAGCTGATTGTGACGATTGCAACTAACATTAATATAAATTCTAAACTAAAGACATTGATTCCCACAGTCGGTGCAACGATTGTCGCCAACATCGCAGGATAAACCCCAGCACAGCCGTTTTGACCAATAGATAAGCCAAAACTTGCAGCAAAGTTTGCTGTTGCATCATCAACACCTAAGGCTTTGGTTTGTGTTTCAATATTTAAAGGCAATGCTCCGGCACTTGATCTTGACGTAAAAGCAAAACTCAAAACTGGGAAAGATTTTTTCAAATAATTCACTGGGTTTACTTTCACCGCAACTAAAATCAATAAGTGAACGAGCATTACAATTATCAACGCAGTATAGGAAGCTAATACAAATTTTCCTAAGTTAAGGATCGCATCAAAATCACTGGTTGCAACAACATTGGTCATCAACGCTAAAACCCCATAAGGTGTTAAACGTAAAACCAAAGTTACGATACGCATTGTGATTTTATAAAGACTGTCGATCAAATTAGCAAAAAATTCTGCTTCTTTCGGTGCTTTTCTCTTCACACCTAGATAAGCAACTCCTACAAATGCAGCAAAGATTACAACACCGATCGTACTTGTTGGACGAGTGCCTGCAAAATCTGCAAAAACATTTTTAGGAATAAAAGCTAAAATTTGTTGAGGAATCGATAGGTTTTCAACGGTTTCCTGTCTCGTTGCAAGTTCTGCAATTCGTGCCGTTTCTGCCGTTCCTTGTGTAAATTGTGCGCCTTGTAGCCCAAACAATAATGTTGTTCCGATTCCAATCAACGCAGCTACAGCTGTTGTACCTAGCAATGTTGCTAATACATTGAAACTGATTTTACCTAGCTGTTTGGATTCTTTCATCTTAGTGAATGCTCCTACGATAGAAACAAAAACTAAGGGAATTACGAGCATTTGTAAAAATGCTACATATCCATTACCTACAATACCGATCCATTCCATTGCTTGCGTTGTAACTTTGTCTTGGGTACCGAATGCGAATTGAATAATTGCACCTAATACAATCCCGACACCTAATGCAGCAAAAACACGTGTAGAGAACTTATAGTGTTTTGTTTGCATACGATAAAAGACGTATAACACTGCAAGAAAAGCAAGGACCACTAAAACAGTGATGAGTGTTGTCATTTTTTTCCCTCCTAAATTTATAAGCATAGCAAATAGATTAATCCTGTAGAAAATTAGTAAATCAGTATTGAAACGATCTATGTTTCATTGACAATTTATCTATTTTCCTAAGAATTGATTTGCGCAGCTAGATGTATTAAAAGCTGAACGGGCTCGCCTAGTATCAACTGAAAAAATAGGACTGGGGTGTTTTTGCCTCATCCATATTTTTTCGTTTTCCAAGGTTGTAACTCATAAAGCTAGATAATACAAATGACAAGTACATCAAAGGAAGTAAAGGTTCCCGGGGATCATTCTTCAACGATCCCCCTAAAAATAAAAGCATTTCATTTTCAGTGATAGCTCTATTGTACCTGATTTAATAGGTCATGGGGTATTATTTTGTTTCTAGAATGATAGAAAAAAGAGTTGGTGATAGCTAAAAACTATCACCAACTCTTCTATTTTACTTTGTCGCTGTCAATATTATTCAGCAGCTGATTGAAAGTTCAATTGAATCCCTGGTTTATCCAATGCAATTTCAGTCACTTCATACGCCATACGTTGAACAATGCTGAATAATGGACTAACCAATTCATCTACTTCTTCTTGTGAGATATCTTCTTGATTTTCAATTTTATGATTGATCACATGATTGATTTGACTCACTGAACCTGATAAAACATACTCTTCAAAAACGAGACGAAACTCTAAACGAGCTGCGATAATTGAATTTTCTTTTGGATAATTTTCATCAGTTGATTCAATTGGTGAAAAGCCTACTCTAAGATCCGTTTCTACTTCTTCCATATCCTGCGTACGCATATCATAATGAAAAGCCTCTACGACTTCTTGTTGACGTTTTATTTCCATGTATTAAAATCTCCTTTTTTATGTTCAATAACTATTCGTTCACTCTATAATGAATATAGTTTATCTATGTTTTTATTATACCATACATCTTTTTATCACAAATAGTTATACTCATTTTTTCTAATCTAATTTTTAAATGAATGGATTGGTGCAGGGATTCTACCACCACGGAGAATAAAGTCTGTTGAAGCATAATCATTAACTTTCATAACGGGTGCTCTTCCTAACAAACCACCAAACTCGACCATATCACCGACTTTTGTCCCTTCAGCTGGAATGATACGGACAGCTGTTGTTTTGTGATTGATCACACCGATTGCTGCTTCGTCTGCGATCATTGCGGCAATCGTCTCAGCTGATGTTTCACCGGGAATAGCGATCATATCTAAACCAACGGAACAAATTGCCGTCATCGCTTCTAATTTTTCTAAATTCAACGCACCATTATTGACTGCATCGATCATTCCTGCATCTTCTGAAACAGGGATAAACGCACCTGATAATCCTCCAACATGATTACATGCCATCACGCCGCCTTTTTTTACTGCATCATTCAATAAAGCTAGTGCAGCAGTCGTTCCATGTGTCCCAACACTTTCTAAACCCATCTCTTCTAAAATGTAAGCCACACTATCACCCACAGCCGGCGTTGGAGCTAACGATAGATCCACAATGCCAAAGGGAACATTCAAACGTTCTGACGCAATTTTCCCAACTAGTTGACCCATTCTAGTAATTTTAAATGCCGTTTGTTTGACGACTTCTGCGACTACATCAAAAGGTTCTCCTTTGACCTTCTCTAATGCACGTTTGACAACGCCAGGTCCACTCACACCAACATTGATTACGCAATCAGCTTCCCCCACACCATGAAAAGCACCCGCCATAAAGGGATTATCTTCCACCGCATTTGCAAATACGACTAATTTAGCACAACCCATATCAGATTGGGCCGCCGTTTCTTTGATGACATACCCCATATGACGAACAGCATCCATATTGATCCCAGCTCTTGTTGAACCGATATTTACTGAAGAACAAACAAATTCGGTTTCAGCTAAAGCTTGCGGAATAGAATTGATCAAAATCTCATCTCCGTGTTGATACCCTTTTTCAACTAAAGCACTAAATCCACCGATAAAATTAACCCCAACTGCTCGAGCCGCTTTGTCTAAAACCTTCGCATATTTAACATAATTTGAATCCGAACTAGCTGCTGCTACGATTCCAATCGGCGTTACAGAAATCCGCTTGTTGATGATTGGAATCCCGTACTCAGATTCAATCTCTTCTCCAACTTTGACTAGATTCTTCGCTAAACGCGTTATTTTGTCATAAATTTTTTGACAAGCACGATCACTGTCACTATCAATACAATCTAACAATGAAATCCCCATTGTAATGGTTCTAATATCTAAATTTTCTTCTTCGATCATACGGATCGTTTCTAGAATTTGATTCGTCTCCAAAATAATTCCTCCTAGTTTTAAAAGCGAAGCGGACTCGTCCAGCTCTGACAGGAAAATAGGAAAAATCGATTGTGGTGCTTTTTACCACAAACTATTTTTATCTTTTTCCCGAAGAGCTAGCCCGCGTAGCTAGATAGTTTTAAAAGCGTAGCGGGCTCGTTCAACCTCGACTGGAAAATAGGAAATTATGACTGAGGTGCTTTTTGCCTCATTCATAATTTATCTTTTTCTCGAGAGGTTAGCCCGTGAAGCTAGATAGTTTTAAAAGCTGAATGAGCTCGGTCAACCTTGACAGGAAAATAGGAAAAATTGAGGGTGGCGCTTTTTGCCACAATCTATTTTTATCTTTTTCCCGAAAGGTTAGCTCATGAAGCTAGATAGTTTTAAAAGCGTAACGGGCTCGTTCAACCTCGACTGGAAAATAGGAAATTATGACTGAGGTGCTTTTTGCCTCATTCATAATTTATCTTTTTCCCGAGAGGTTAGCCCGTGAAGCTAGATAGCATTAAAAGCTGAATGAGCTCGGTCAGCACCGACTGAAAAATAGATTGAGACGGTTCTTATCCCACTCTACTTTCACCTTTTTTCCGAGATACAAACCCGCGGAACTGATAATTATTATAGTTTATGCATAACATTAAAAATCTCTTCGTTTTGAATACTAATGGTCACACCTAATTTTTCACCTAAAGTGTTCAACTCAGAACGAATTTCTTCAAAATTATTTTTGTCTTTAGAGATTTCTAACACCATCATCATTGTAAAATAGCTGTCCATGATCGTTTGTGAAACATCCAAGATGTTCATATCAAGCTCAGCTAATTTGTGACTAACACCAGCTATGATTCCAACCTTGTCTTTACCAATTACTGTTAATACTGCACGCATATAAATTCCTCCTAATTTTAAAAGCTGAATGAGCTTGGTTAGCACCGACTGAAAAATAGGAAAAATAGATTGAGGCGTTTTTTGTCTCACTCGATTTTTATCTTTTTTCCGAGGTGCTAGCTCCTGAAGCTAGATAGTTTTAAAAGCTGAATAAGCTCGGTCAGCTTCGACAAGAAAATAAGAAAAAATGACTGAGGTGCTTTTTACCTCATTCATTTTTTATCTTTTTCTAGAGACCTTCAATCCTTAGAGCTTTAGCTCTTAGGATTTGATGAGATCGAAGCAAAGCGTAGTGGCTAGCTCATGAAGCTAGATAACATATGGTGACAACATTCCGCTTCGTTTCACCCTGTACTTTTCAACATCAGTTCACTGTGTCTCAAAGCAAAATAAGTTTTTTTCATTATATCATAATTTGTTCAATTATTAACAAAAAATCAGAACGAAATACTTATAAATAGATTTATCGTTCGTTTTTTATATAAATTAAAAAACTTCTGAGCTTTAGAGGCTTCTCAGAAGTTTATCTTCATACTATTTTAATAAATTGTTGTTTACAACTTGAACAAGTTACTTTGATCTTGCCCTTTCCTTTTGGTACTCGCAACTGTTGTTTACAATTGGGACACTTAAAAAAAGTATACGTCTTACGTGTGTTGACTCTTTCTTTTGCACGATCGAATTTTTTTCTTAGCTGCTGCATTTTTAAAATATAACGAGTATTTTCATTTGAACGCGCATAAATTCTTTTTGAAAAAAAGCGGTAGTTGATCCAGATTAATAGCGCTACTGCTAGCCAAAAAGTAATCGATGTTGGTAAAACTAAATTGAGCAATAATAAAACTAGCGTGCTTTTCATCAGCATATTGTTCAATCGATCCATTTGAGCGTATCGTCCTACCAATAATTTTTGAATCTTTGCATTCCAACGAAGTAATCGTTCAAGCCAAATTTGTCCCATATGCTCCCTCTTTTCTTTGCTATTATCTCAATCAATCAGCATTCTTTCAAGAGGAAAAATAGAAATAGTTGAATAAACGAATCAAAAATAAATTTGGGTGATCTTTGTGATCTCTTCTTTGATTTTCTCTTTCAATTCAATTGGCTTCACCACTTCAACCGCCGCGCCGAATGACAATAAATAAGTAGTCAGCCACGTGCCTTCTGGCTGCCAAGTGTTGACTTTGGTGTATTCACCCACTTGCTCGAACTCAATATTCGTTAAGTCTTCCTGTATGCGGTAAAACAGGTCATTTTTTATCTTAAACTCAACACATATCTTGGCAAATTCTGGTTGATAATCTTTGATCAAATAAGCATCATCAATATCGTTTGCCGAAATTAGCAAGTCCTTCATCCGTCTTAATTTAAATAGTCGAGTCGTTTCTCTGGCACAACAATAGCCTGCCAAGTACCAAGCATTTTGTTTGAAGATCAATTTATTTGGCATGACTTCTCTATCAGCTTTTTTTCCTTTTCCATTCGTATAGGAAAAAATAATACATTTTTTTTGATTTTTTGCTTTAGTGATCAATTCGATTACAGTTGCTTCATCTTCTCGTCCCCATGTTGAAAAATCAATGTCGATCCAAGGTTCGACTTCTTTCTTAAATAAGGAGGAAAGCTTATTCATTAATGGGGGAATGCTTTTTAGATTGGTTGCGGCTAAATTCTGCAAGGCCACCATAATATGATCTTGCTCTTCATCATCCACGAACGTTGCGGATAGATGATGAGTATCCAACAAACGGATTCCGCCATCTCGTCCACTTTGAGCATATACTGGAAAACCTAAGGAAGACAGTGTATCAACATCTCGATAGATCGTACGAGTCGATACTTCCAGTTGTTCTGCCAAAATTGTCGCGTTTGCTTTATTATGCATGGTTAAATAATGCATAATATAAAATAATCTGGATAGATTATTCATCAGCCTTAAAGTCCAAGATCAACTTACTGTTTTCGCCAACAAAATCATATTGATAAGACCCCGTCAAAGCTTGTAACTCTCCTGTACCTTTAATGATCATTCCTGGTGAATCAAGTGATCCTTTGTCAAAAATTCCTTTTTCAGCCGCTGTAAAGGTTCCTGTTTTTTCTTTATATTGGCCTTCAAAGTGAAGAAATCCTGATATTCGTGCTGTTGCGAGGTGTCCATCTTCTTTGTTGCTTTCTAAATAATAAAGAAGATACTCGACCCAAGCTTTGCCTTCTAGATCCCCTTCAAGTTCATATTCTGCCTGAACTCGATTCACTGGAAAATTGATTTTTTGTTCATCTACTGGTTGTTCATCCCATCTTGTCACATTGAATGTTGCGCTCATAATGATCCCTCCTTATGAATAACAGGATAGCAAACATACGTTCTTTTCGCAAGCGAACATTACTATAATTTTTTATTTGTTCCAAATTTTGGCTTATTCTTAGTTCAATAGAAATTCTTTGATTTTTCTACTAAATACAGTAACATTTTCTGATTTTGATGCTGCTGTTGTCACATCTAGATAACCAGGATCTTTTGAACAACCACCTGAATCTGCCGTTAAAAAAACACTCAGTTTTTCTTCATCTTTATGCTTATTTATGTAATCTAAAGCTGGTTTGGGAGGCTCGCTTGATTGTACAGTGGATAAAATGATCACTTTATCCCACTCTTCAAGTTTATTCTCGCCGATTTCTTCAACTGGTTCGACTTTCAAATAGATATTTTCATTTGCTAAATTATTTTTCACTTCATTTATCACCTCATTTTTAAACGCTCGATCTTGGGTGTAAATGATTGCTTTGTATACATTTGGTTTATCCTTCAGTGCTCCATTGATTTCATAACTTGAAATAACACCTTGAACTCTGGTCAAGCGGTAATATCCTAAAAAACCAGCACCTCCTAAAACGATCATAAGGATTCCGAGCACGCCATATCTAATTAGTTTATTTTCCCATAATTTTTTCATTTTTATTCCTACCTTCCTGATTTTATTCGTATCGTAATGCAGTTATTGGATCTAATTTTGCTGCTTTAGCTGCCGGATATAGGGCAAAAATGACACCTAAAAGTCCAGTGATCCCTAACGTAGCTAGCGCATTGAGCGGTGCGATTTGAATCACTTGGTCAAAACCGATATTTGATTCGATCACAGGGTTTGCGACAAGTTGAATCAAATAAGCAAAAGCCACTGAGATAACATTTGATAAGAGCATAATGTAGATTGCTTCCATTCTAAATAAGCGCTTGATATAGCTCTTTTTATAACCAATAGAACGCAGTACGCCGATTTCTTTCGTCCTCTCAACAACTCCGATATATAACACAACAGCTATCATCACACCGGCAACAATCAATGAAAGGCCTGCAATAAAGGCTAATAAATAGACGATAATATCGGTAAATTGTTTAAATGTATCTAAGAATGAAGAAGCATTCGTGATGGCATAATTTTCATATTCTGGATCTTCTTTATATTTTTCAATAAATGCTTCAGCATCTTCTGGATTTTTTGCAAAAGCATCAACCGTATAGATCGGCTTATCGATTCCAATACTCTTTATCATTTCCGCAAAGGTTTTTGGTGAGGCCATAAATCCTTGGACAAAACCTTCTTCATCAGGTGAGGTGATCCCTTTAACAACTGTCTCGATCTCAACTGAGCCATTTACACTTCCTTGTTCTCGCCCTTGATAAACTAGTCTGATAGGCTTGTTGATCAGCTGTGTTACATTCTCTTGCGTTAATTCTGAACTTTTTAAGCCTAGAATTTCTCTTGCAACCGACGCTGGTAAAACAATACCTGCTTCATCTGCTTTTATAAAATTTCCAGCTAACAAATAGCCATCTGCCACTGTATTTGTCTGATATCTTTCTTTATTTAAATTTGCTTCATCCATTTGTGATGGTGCTAAGTTTTCAATTAATCGATCGTCATATTTAAAGCGGATTCCCGCCAAATTGGCACGCTCATAAACTTCTGTGATTCCTTCATTTTTATAGAGCTCTTTTAATTTTTTTATTTCTTCCTCTTTTAACAATTCAGAAGGCCTTGGCGGTCCCCCTCTTTCTGGATCTTGATAATAAGAAGTAATCTGATTAGGAGAATAGGCTGTTTGAAAAAAATCGCCCAATACTTCTGTGATCCCATTACCGATTCCCAGTGCTAATAAAATTGCCGTAATACCGATTGAAGTCCCGAAAGCGACTAATAGATTTCTCAAGATCCGACTAAAAAAATTTTTACTAACTAGCTGTAAGGTGGCAACTAAAGAAAGCGAAACTCTAGAAGCAACTTTTTGCTGTGACTGTGTCTTATTGAAATCTGGTGTCTTGATTCGATCGTCGCTTAAAATGTGACCGTCTTTGACTCTTAAAATTTTCGTTGCGTAAGCTATCAAACTTTCATCGTGAGTAACAGTGATTACTAACGTCCCTTCAATACTCAATTGTTTTAATAAATCAATAATCGCCGAAGCCGTCACTGAATCTAGAGCTCCTGTTGGTTCATCTGCGATGATTACTTTTGGATCATTAGCAAGTGCTCTAGCGATTGCCACACGTTGCTTTTGTCCACCTGAAAGCTGATTAGGGTATTTATTAACATGCTCCGCTAAACCAACTTTGGTCAAAAGCTGAACTGCTCGTTCTGTCCGCTGAAAAGGGTTTAACATTTTATCTAAATAAAGAGCGCTCTTGACATTTTCAAGTACAGATAGATGGGAAACTAAATTAAAACTTTGAAAAACAAAACCAATCTCATTTTTATGAAAATCATCCATATTTTCCTTTTTTAAATTTTGCCCTTCATAGAGAATCTCACCTTCATAATCGCTATCTAGTCCACTGATAATGTTCAATAATGTCGTTTTACCACTCCCACTGGCGCCTAAAATCAAGGCAAAATCGCCAGCTTTAAAGGTGGTCGTAATCTCGTGTAAGACCGGTTCTTTATTATGATCGATCATAAAACTTTTCGATACTTTTTTTAGCTGATACATTTTATTCCTCCCAACGATCGTCTTTTAGTTGATTTTTTTCTAGCCATAGATAAACGAATACAATTGCTGCAGATAAACATGCATTTAAAATAAACGTGCCTGGATAAAACTCTCCATTATTAACAGTTAGTACGCTGTCTATACTTTGAGGGAAATAATGACGTGTCACATCGTTCATTAAAACGATCATGACCCAACCGATTGCAACAGCAAATGGTTTAGAAACATTTGGTAGCCAAAGTTTAGCGATCACGCCTCTAAACAAAATGGCATAACTGATCATGCCCGCTAGATAAACGGCTAATTCTAATGCGATAATCAACAACTGGGTCACTCCTAGTGAAACAGTCGTAAAATTAAATACTAAATTAACAGCACCAATTACAAGTACTTGAAAATAAGCTAGTAAATACTTCGCAATGATTTTTTCTAACGTCGAATGGGTTGCTGTACTTGCTAAGGTTTGATGATTTGACTGAATATCAAGCTGATTGATCCGCCAAGTCAACACGACAGCTGCAATAAACGAAAGTAACATCGGCAAACGTTCCCACTGAGATTCAGGCATGATCCATTGAAAAACGTATTTGGCAAAATAGCTAGTTAAAATCAAGAGTAAACTACTAAAAAAGAACTTCTTGCTTTTTTCATGGTAAAAATTAAATAAATGTATCATCAGCTTCCTCCTCATAGATTTCTTTCAGGGACATTCCTTTTTGTTCTCGTAAGTCTTCGAGATTGATCACTTCACAATAGCGAAATGGATTCATAAATAAAACATCTGTAAACAATGTATCCATATCTTCAATAAAGTTAGTTGAGACTATGATCATCTTGTTTTCGCCACTGGCTCTTCTCAACATCTTTTTCACTTGGATGCGAGAGGAATAATCTAAATAGGCAAATGGTTCATCTAATAGCAAAAGACTTGTCGCTTTGGCATATTCACAAGCAATCTTGACTTTCACTTTGCTGCCTTCTGAAAGTTCTTGCCATTTTTGTTTAGGCGAAATCTGCCACAACTCCAATTGTTCGACAGCTTTTGCTAGCTGAAAATCTGGAAATAAGAGCGTGTATTCCAGTAGAATCTGCTGTACCGTTTCACTTTCATCAAAATAATTTTTAGTTGAAACATAGGCAACACTTGTTTTAAATACCAGACTACTTTGCGGTTGGTCATTATACATGATCATGCCGTTGCTTATTTGCTTTTGTCCTGAAATACAATCCAATAAAGTTGTTTTCCCTGTGCCATTTTTTCCGAGGATTCCCAGAATCTGTCCCTCATTTAAATTAAAAGACAGGTCTTGAAAAACACTTTTTCGATAGTGCTTGCCAATATTTTTTATTTGTAATTTATTCATTTGCACTCCTCACAATCTTCTCAATGATATGCTCCCTTTCATTTTGTGTTAGCTCAAGTTTCCGTAATTGCGTGATAAATGCTGTTAAATGGGTTTCGATCAAGCGCAAGCGTAAATCGCTGATTTTTTCGGTTTTATCTGTCACGAACTTACCAATTCCTCTCTGACTAACCAAAATCTCTTCTTGTTCTAGTAAACTGTATGCTCTTTGGATGGTGGTTGGGTTTACTTCTAGATCTTCGGCTAGTTGTCTAACAGATGGAACTTTTTCGTTTTGCTGCCAATGATTACTGGCGATCCAATGTTCAACTTTCTCGATGATTTGCTGATAGATGGGTCTGTTCCCGTCATAATTCACGTGCATCCTCCCTTTTCTAGTTACTCACTGTACTGCTCATGTCACACACTCAGCTGATAAAACTTATTTTAGAGGAAATAAAAAAAACAATTTATATCAATGATATAAATTGCTGCTTGTTCCATTTATTTAGATTTTGACTCAAAAAATAGCCAGTTTATGCTATACTTTTTGTACTTGAAATTATAAATACAAGGAGGGACGGGAAATCGAATTATATAAAAACAATTCAGCTTTAGTTGACTACTTAAAACAAGATCCGCTCACTAAATGGACTGAAAAAACATATGAGAAAGACCGTTTGATCATTGATGAATATGAAAAATCGTCCACTTTTTATTATGTTGTTGAAGGTGTCATCTCCGTTGACATTCTAAATGAGGGCAAACGCTATATTTCTTCTTTCATTTTTCAAAATGATTTTTTTGGGTTAGACAGCTTCTCTACCTTTAAACAAAAAGAGCACAGTATTCGGGTCATTAGTGAGCAAGCAACGATTTTTTCTATATCCAAAGAAATACTGTTGCGCTTATTAAATGAAGAACCACATTATTATGAATTATTACTGACGAATTTTGCTGATATTTTTCAGCGACATTACGGGTACTTCAATTTTCTTCATTTACCAACTACTGAACGGATCAAACACGCTTTGCATTATTTAAGCGATCATATCGGTCTTTTAACAGCTGCAGAACATTTGGAGCTGCCAACGTTTATTACGCAGGAGATTCTATCAAAGTTCTGCCGAACCTCTCAATCTAGAGTTTCCGTTTCTTTAGGTGAGTTAGAACAAGCTGGATGGCTTTTAAGAAAGAAAGTCCCTATCACCATAAACTAAGAAAGTGGCAATCAACATTACGTTGATTGCCACTTTCTTAGTTTATCTCGTTTTTACAATCATTTCCAACGCTTTTGCTAAATCATCACTAGCTAAGTCGATGTTTTCATCTTCCATACACTGTTTCAGATTCTCAGTCACAACAAGACCAATGACTTTATCGATACTAGAACGGACTGCCATTAACTGAGTAACCACTTCGCGACAGTCTTTTCCTTCATCCATCATTTTTAAAATCCCACGAATTTGTCCTTCTGAACGTTTTAGACGATTCGCTAATTTAGGATCACAAGCCATCAACAACTTCTCCCCTCCAGGCAGACATACCGCCCATCACATTAGTAACATCATACCCTAAAGAGGCAAAATATTCACTAGCCATTTGTGAGCGTCCGCCAGAATGACAAATAATATAGTAAGGTTTTGTTTTATCTAACGAGGTAGCTGTCTCTTGTAACTGGCTTAATGCCATGTTTTTTGACCCTTTGATATGTCCCGAAACATATTCATCCTCTTCACGCACATCGACAATTGCCAATTCATTTCTTTTTTCTAGTTGTTCAAATTCATCGATCATCATTGATTTATACATTATTTAATAACCTCCTGAGGGTAAATTGCGCTATATATTTGGAATGCACCATCTAAATTTTTAACATTAAAGCCATTGTTTTTCAATATTCGTTCTGCTAAATAGCTGCGTTGACCGCTTTGACAGCTGACAATGATTTCTTGGTCTTTCGGTAGTTCTGCTAAACGATCTCTTAACTCATCTAAAGGAATATTCATAGCCTGAGGCAACGAACCGTTGTTTTTAAGTTCACCAGGATTTCTCACGTCTAGGAAAAAGGCACCATTTTGGATTGCTTCTTTTAATTCGTAATATTGGATATTTTCAGAAAAACCTTCGATAATATTTGTCGCAGCGTAACCGATCATGTTTACAGGATCTTTCGCTGAACCAAAAGGCGGTGCATACGTAAATTCTAATTCTGGTAGATCCATCACGGTTAGTCCCACCTTGATCGCTGTCGCAATAATATCGATACGTTTATCGACACCATCTTGACCGATCGCTTGAGCTCCGTAGATTTTGCCTGTTACAGGGTGGAATAATAGTTTCATCACGATTGGATGACTACCTGGAAAATACCCCGCATGGCTTTTTGATGTTGTATGAACAGCCTTATATTCTAGCTGGCTATTTCGTAATTGACGCTCACTTAAACCTGTACTAGCTGCTGCAAGATCAAATACTCGGACAATTGCAGTTCCGATGCTACCCTGATTTTTGCGAGCCACTCCAGCAATCACATCTGCAACTTGGCGTCCTTGACGATTAGCTGGTGAAGCAAGTGAAATCAAGGCGTCTTCAGCTGTGATTTGTTGTTTGACTACAATGGCATCACCTACAGCATAGATAGCAGGATCATCAGTTTGATAGCTTTGATCCACCAGAATCCCACCTCGTAAACCTGTTGCTAAACCTGCCTTGACTGCTAAATCACTAGATGGTTTAACACCAATCGATAGGACGGTAAAGTCACTTGTAATAGTTTTACCTGAGCTTAATTCGATTTTTTTACCAGACTCTTTAAAAGCCGTTGCGGCCGCTCCTGTGTAGACCGTAATGCCTTTTTGTTTTAATTCTTTTTCAACAAAGGCCGTCATTTCTTCATCTAAAGGCGGTAAAATTTGTGGTGCGGCTTCGACAAGAGTGACATCAATCCCTAAGTGACTTAAGTTTTCTGCCATTTCCAATCCAATAAAACCTGCTCCGATCACAACCGCTTGTTTAGGCTGTTCCTGTTTTACCGTTGTGACGATTTTATCAACATCGGGTACATTTCTTAATGTGTAGACATTTGTTGCTTCAGCTAATCCTTCAATTGGTGGAATGACAGGTTCCGCTCCTGGAGAAAGAATCAATTTATCATAAGTGATTCGTTCTTCTTTTCCTTTTGATTTTGTTACGATTGTTTTATTTTTCCGATCGATACTGATGGCTTCCGTTTCTGGATAGACATCGATATTAAAACGTTTCTTCAGCTGTTCAGGCGTTTGTAAAATCAATTCTGAACGGTCACTGATTTCACCTGAAACATAATAAGGCAACCCACAGTTCGCAAAAGAAACATATGGTCCTTTTTCTAAAACAATGATTTCGATTTCTTCGGATAATCTTCTTAATCTAGTTGCAGCTGACATTCCGCCAGCAACTCCACCTACAATCACTACACGCATTATAACTTTCCTCCTCTGATTTCTCCACGCCAAGCACTCATCCCGCCTTTAACGTTGATGGCATCGATGCCTTTAGCTTTTAATTTTTTAACTGCTTGTCGACTTCTCATGCCCGATTGACAAATGACGTATACAGGTTGATTTTCTTTTGCTTTGTATGATGCGATTTTCCCTAATGGATTATTTTTTGCACCTGGAATATGACCTGCAGCAAATTCTGTTTTTTCTCGAACATCAAGGATTTCTGGTTTTGAAGCTAGTTTTTGTTGAAGTTCGGTTGTACTGATGGCATTTCCTTTAAAAAATGAAAACATATGCTCCTCCTTTATACCCATACGGGTATTTACAAAGATTATCATAAATGATTTTGGTTCACTTGTAAAGAGGGTTGCTTAGAATTTTTTCTAAACACTATTTCTTTTAAAAATGATAATGATTCATATTCACAACAATCAATACATATCGTGTATACTAAAAACGCTGTCCCCATGAAAGAAAACAATTTCCTTCTGATTAAAAAGGTCACAAAATATGATATCCTGATTCGCCCTAATGACACTATATTTTATCCAAATTGATATTTTTATTGGTGACATTACACACTAATAGAACCTAAAACCGACTAGATATATCGACAGGTAATCTTCCTCAGTCAATTCTTCATTCTACTAAGATAAATCATTAAAATAATTTCACAGTTATTTCATATCAACCGTTACTTCTTAAGAAAGCAAAATAATTATTAACTTATTTGGCATATTTTTGTAACATTCAACCTCTATACTAGAGATAACACTTAAAGAAAAGAGGTTATTCTATGAATCAAGGAATTCTAAAAAAGCAAAATATTTTACCATTACTATTGATTCTACTTCTTTCATTTGCTAGTATTTTTCTTCTATTTAATCGAGAAGAACAACCAATCCAAGATGAAGCCACTGCTTATCAGCAGATTTTTATTGATGAAATAGCATCTGAAGCCAAACTTTTACAAAAGCAAACACATCTGTTCGCCAGCATCACGATTGCCCAAGCGATCTTAGAATCAGATTGGGGCCGGAGTGATTTAGCGGTCGAAGCAAAGAATTTATTTGGGATCAAAGGGGCCTTTAATGAGCAATCCAGCATTATGCCTACAGATGAATTTATTGACGGGGAACGGATTACGATCGATGATTCGTTTAAAAAATATGAAACAGTTCAAGAATCAATGGTCGATCATATGGAATTTTTAAAAGGTGGGACGTACGATGGAATCAAAACCAGTAAGAATTATCGAGAAGCGGCTGTTGCGCTACAAAATGGCGGTTATGCTACCGATCCAGATTATGCTGAAAAGTTGATTCAATTGATCGAAGAATTTAAACTCAATAAATATGATAAATAAACAAAGCGTATTTAGAGCTGTCTTGGTCTAATCCTGTTATGCTTTAACTTGATTAGATTTTTTCAGTTTAGGCATCTATCACACTTTCTTTCTATAAATAACGGATCTTTAAAAGGAGTCTTACACATGAATATTTTAGTTGCCGATGATAGTCCAGAGATGGTTCAAATCGTGAGCGCCTATCTAAAAAAAGACGGGTTCACAGTCTATACAGCGCTAGATGGCGAAGCGGCTTTAGATATTTTTTACCAAGAAAAATTAGATTTGGCGATCATTGATTGGATGATGCCAAAAATTGATGGATTAGACGTTGTCCGAACAATCAAATCTGAAAGTTCTTTAAAGGTCTTGATGTTAACGGCAAAGTCAACTGGTGAAGATGAGTTTCTTTCCCTATCTAGCGGTGCAGATGACTACATTACCAAACCCTTTCATCCTCAAGTGCTATTATTACGTGTAAAAAAATTACTTAGTTTGACTCATTCATTTTACGTAAAAGAGCTACTGATCGAACCTACGACGTTAAAGGTATGGAAAAATGAACAGCCTTTAGCGTTAACCAAAAAAGAATTTGATCTATTGATGATGCTCGTCAAAAATCGTGGTTATATTCTAACAAGAGAGCAGCTTTTAGTCGGTGTTTGGGGTATGGATTATGATGGCGTTGCGCGAACAGTAGATACTCATATTAGAAGACTTCGTGAAAAAATCGGCGATGAGATCATCACCACCAAAAGAGGAGTGGGCTATCTCATTGAAAAAGAAAACTAGAAAAATCAGCACGACTCTAACCTTAACCTTTTCATCGATCATTATTGGTAGCTTTATCATCATGTTTATTTTAAATAGTCTGATCGTTCCCCACTACTATTTTTCAAAAATGGAAGCTAAAGTTACTTCAGTCATGACTGATATCCAGAAAAATGCTCATTCAGAGCAACAACTAGCTGAATTAGAAAACAACAATCAAGTTACGATCCTTAGCCGAAGTTTAGAACAGAGTTCACTAGATGATTTTAATGAATCACTAAATATTGAATTAAATCGAAAAAAAGTTGCACTTAATCGCTTTTGGATCACTCAAGAAACGTTAGATCAGCTTGAAAATAGTCCCCAGCCGATTCAGCGTAATTTTGATCAAGGAAAACAAAAATCCAGTTTCCTAGTTGAAATGCAAGTCATCGACCAAACCTTTTATTTAGTCGGTGTTTCTACCGTGAATTTTTCAGAAACAGCCAGCTTAATCAATACGTTTAATTTTATTTCTTTAAGTCTCACCTTGATTCTGATCATTAGTTTAATTTACATCACAGTTCGCAAAATAACCGATCCACTAGTGAACTTAAAGAAAGTAGCCGAAGAGATCACAGCACTGACTTTTGTCACAACTGAAGACATCCCGGCGAATGAAATTGGTGAATTAGCTCAAAGTATCAATAAAATGAGTTATGCCTTAGCCACTTATCAAAAAAATTTACTTGCTAAAAATGAACAACTCAAACAATTTACAGCCGATTTGACTCATGAATTAAAAACACCGATTGCTTTGATCAAAGCCTACGGATCAGGTATCGAAGACGATTTAGACGATGGCACCTATTTAGATGTGATCTTACAACAAACTGATCGTCTGAATGAAATCGTTGATCAAATGTTAGATTATGCAAAATTAGAACAACAACAGCCAATCAACAAAGTCCCAATACAGCTGTCAGATACTTGGCGACAAACAGTAACGTCTCTTAGTCCAACCATGACTAAGGAAAATATTATGTTGTTAGAAGCTGATACCGATACACCCTTATCCTTGATCGAAGCCGATCCGATTTTGATCAAACGAGTATTTGAAAATTTGTTAACGAACAGCCTTAAATACACAACGGATCAAGAAATCCAAGCAAGTTGGCGGGAAACAGACGAGTTTATTGAGTTTTCTATCAGTAACCAAACTTCGTTAGCTGCAGATTTTGATGTAAATAAATTATGGGAAGCTTTCTATGTTCATGAAAAATCACGAAATAAGAATCTATCCGGAACAGGTCTTGGATTGTCGATCGTTCAATCGATCATGAATGAACATGGTTTTACGATTGAAGCAAGATTGGTTCACAAGACATTGATTTTTATTTTACATTTTTATAAACCTGTTAAACAAGTGTAGATTATGACACTTGTTTTTTTGTGTCGTTTTGGCATTTTTCTGTAACATTGAATTAGTAGGATTAAGAAGTGTTAGGACGTTGGATGAAGCTTTGCTTTTGCTTTGAAACATGCCAAGAAACACAACGAAGAAATGAGTTGATGTTGAATGCCCCTGCGATTACTCGTCGCACGAAAAGACTTGGTACAAGGTGACTGAAAGGAACGTTGCTTCCATCAGTTATTAAGATGTTGAAAAGTACAAGGTGTAGCGAAGCATAACGTTATTACCATGCATTATCTAGCTGCGCAGGCTAGTCTCTAAGAAAAAAGATAAAATCTGCCTGTGACAAAAAACGTCACAAACATATTTTCCTATTTTTCTACGAGCCTGAACGAGCCCGCTCCGCTTTTATTGTTATCTAGCTTCATGAGCTAGCACCTCGGAAAAAAGATAACACCTGAATGAGGCAAAAAACGCCTCATTCATGTTTTTCTATTTTTCAGTCGGTGCTAAACGAGCTCATTCAGCTTTTAAATTTAGGAGGAACCCATGAAAAAATGTACGATCTATCTCAGCTTAGTTGCAATTACGCTTTCTTTATCTGCCTGCAACTTCAACAAAACAAATGCGACAAGCGAATCAGAAAAACTGACTAGTAATCAAGAAATCGAAAAGAACAAGACCTATGCTAAAACTGATTTTTCTTTCGATGTTGATCCTGAAACTTTCACCGTGTCTATTACTGAAAACGGTGAAAAAGCAGAGGTATCCAAACCTCAGGAAGCAAAAGAAGTCACTGATTTAAAAAAGAGTACCGACGAAGTCAGTTGGACTTATCCGACTGAACAGATCAACGTCAAATTGAAAAAGGAAAAGAATCATTTAGCAGTGTCACTGACAAGTTTATCTAATGAAGATGCTACTTTCTCTTGGCCAAAATTAGATGCTAAAAACTATGTATTACCGATTGCAGAAGGTAAAACCTTTCCGAATAATCAAAAAGAATGGCTTGCTTATTTTAAACAAAACGAAGAATTATCAATGAGTGAAGCTTTTTCAATGAGTTTTTTCTCGACCAACCAAGAAACATTCGCTACAACATTTGTAATGGATAACACCTTTAATAGTGATATGCTAACATCTACTGATCCCCACCTTACATTGACTGCGAATCATCATTTTATTGGTTTCGACAAAAATAAAACATTGAATTATCGTCTTTATGTTACCGATAATGACTCTGTTGCGATCGCCAAAACGTATCAAATGGATCGGATCAATTTAGGTGAATTTAAGACACTAGATGAAAAAGAAAAAGATAATCCTGAAATCAAAAAAATGCGTGGTGCAATCCAAGTTTACTATTGGAATAGTCGTATCTTAACAACTGAAGATATCAAATGGGGTAAATTACCTAAAATGGTCGATGAACCTATTTTCCAATGGATCGGTGAATTATTAACTCAGTATGGCGAAGATGGTTCTGAGGAATACCTAAAAGCACTAGCGGCATTTAAAAATAATGAAGGCTATAAATATGAAAAAAACACCTTCTTAACATCGATCAATTATGTACTGCTTTATCCACAATTTTACAATAAAGAAATTTTCAAAAATCCTGATGCACAAGCGCAAAAACTGATTGACAAAGGGATCGATAAGCTAAGTGAACAAGAACGTTACGACTTAAATAAACATCTATTAGCTGGTGTGCTTGGTGATTTGACACCACCAATCAAACAATGGGGACAAGCCACTTCTTCTGATGTTTTTAAAGAGATGAAAACATCAGGTGTCGAAAATGCTTGGATCGGTTTACCCAATTGGGCCAATGGTTTGATGAATCCAACAATGGTCAAAACAGCAGCTGATGAAGGTTATCTGATCGGACCATATGATTCTTATCAGTCTATACAAGAAAATGCTAGTATTGATTGGAACACAGCCTCATTTCCTAACCAAGAACTCTATGAACATGCCACTGTAACCAAGAAAAACGGCGAAAAAGTTGCTGGTTTCTTAGGGAAAGGTCGTAAATTAAACCCAACACTGATTTTTCCTGATGTAGAAGAACGATTTAAAGGCATCACTCAAAATGGGATACCATTTAATTCTTGGTTCTTAGACACAGATGCAGCTGGTGAAATTTATAATGACTACAGCCCTGATCACCTAACTACGCAAACCGAAGATGTTGCTGGTCGTTTAAAACGCATGACTTATTTCGATCAAAAGGGTCTTGTTGTGGGTTCTGAAGGCGGCAATGATTTTGCTTCAAAAGAAATGGCCTTTGCGCACGGGATTGAAACTCCTGTGATCATGTGGTCAGATCCTGATATGCGAGAAAATAAAGAAAGTGAATATTATGTAGGAAGTTACGCTGCACTAGATGGCGGGATTCCTTCAAAATATAAAAAAGTTGTCCCGATCAAAGAAGAATATAAAGCCATTTATACTGATCCAGTTTATTCCCTACCACTTTATAAACTTGTTTATAACCGTTCTGTGATCACTTCTCATCAATGGGAATGGGACAGTTATAAAATCAAAGGCCAAGTTGGCGAGCGTCGCATGAGAGAATATTTATACAATACACCGCCAATGATGCATCTTGACAAAGAGGCTTGGGAAGAACACAAGCAAGATATTTCTGATAATGCGAAAATTTGGAGTCCTTTCCAAAAAGCGGCTTTACAACATGAAATGACCGATTTTAAGGTACTGACTGATGATCGTTTAGTTCAAAAAACGGAGTTTGGCGAAAACTTGTCTGTCATTGCTAATTTCTCAGATCAAGATTACGAAGCGGATGGGTTAAAAGTTGCCGGACAGACTGCTTTGATTATTCATGATGGGAAAGAAACCGTTATAAAAACGGAAGGATAATAAATGAAGCAAGAGCTTATAAAATAAGTTTGAATCTACAAAAAGCAGACTGAAAATCGTTAGATTGATTTTCAGTCTGCTTTTTACATATATGATGAGTCTCAACTTTCTCTTTGAATACTTCAAGCCGCTCCTATTCTTTATTTGAATGTCAAAACAAAATCCTACTTACTAATTTGTAAGGATCACCATTCAATTGTAAGTATGATTGGCCAATGATGAATGATATGATTTGTTTATCAAATAAAGAAAGAGGTTATTTACCTATGGATATCCCAACTACTGTTAGTTTCGCTATGCTTATTTCAACACTTTATTGCTCACTCTCAAAAAAGAAATCAAAGACAGTTTATTTAGTTCCAATCCTTGGTAGTGCTGTTCTAATTATCTATAATATTTCAAAAAATCCGAATCCTTTAACCACAACAACAATTATTGCTGGTATTGCTGGAACTCTGATTTTAAGCTTTTCTCTTTGTAGCATTCTCTATTTTTTCAGAAGAGCACAAAAGAGTTCCGTTAGTAACACAAAATAACCACATTTGATCATTTGTTAGCCTATTGCTAGTTCTCAATCAGATATGGGGTCGTATTCTTTGAATTCTTCAAGACTGCATTCACTACATATGAGGATTTATATTACATCATTTCCTATGATTCCACCGGTTCTTAAATTCTTTTGATTTACTGGAACATATGACTCTATCCCCTGAGGAATACCATTTTCCTTTTTTTATTTTATTATCAATTTGATGAGAGCAACGAATACTATATTTTACGAATTGAAGTAAGTAATCATTTTTTCTTATGATTTAATCAGAGTTATTTATTTTAGACACTCTCCAAAAAAATGTTTTTAGCAAAAGCACAACTTGTACTTTAATTCACTTTTCTGTGTATGTTATACTGTACTAACAAGATACACTAAAGGAGTTAACTTATGATTATTGTCCCTACAAAAAAATCATTACCACTTTTCAATGAATTTCCCGTCTCTACTAATACTTCAAGTTCAACTGAACGTTCTTTTTTCTCTTGGCATGCTAATTATTTTACTTTAGATAGAAAAAAGATCTTAGTGCTAGTAAACGATTTGTCCTTTTCCCCTATTGTGTTAGCTGATATTAATGCAACAAACAGACAGCATCTTTCTGATTACATAAAAGAAGGCATCGAACATGTTTTTAGTTATAGTACAGACAAACCTTATCAACTAAAAAAATATTTTCTGAGAGCTGGCAGAATGGAAATTTCTTATGCCCATAACCGCTCGATCAGCGGTATTAACAACAACATGATTCAAACATTGAAATCTTATCCTGAAGACATTGACCTGAATTCACGACTACAGACTTCTGTAATGGAATCCCTCGCCAAAACGCCCTATCGTAGTATGACTCCTGAATATTCTTTTAGTATTGATGTTGTAAAAAAAGAATTAGATAAGTTATAGACTGAAGCGACCCTATTGAACATTTGAAAATCCAAACAGAAACCTCATTAAATAAAGGCTTCCGTTTGGATCGTTTAGTATATCTCTTATATTTTTATTTGGGAATTGTACTATTAAAACTTATCTAAATTTTCACTTTGCTTTTTAAATGTCTCTTTAACTTTTTTTCCAAATTGTCCTTTAACAGAATTACCCATACTCTCGGAAACAGTTGCCATGTTTGTTTTAACTGAAGCTATCTTCGTCTCTCCACTTTGTTTTGCTTTTTGCTGATTGGTTTGCTTTTTCTGATTCATAGAATGACCTATTGCTGAAGCAATCGAATCTTTCTGTGCCCTTTTTTTAAGATCCTTTGTTACATCGTCTAACATCCAAAATCACTCTCCTTCTTTGCTAATTCCTGATCAGATAATGTACGAAGTGCACGATAATAAGTTTCGTCTAACTCTTCTGTCTCTCGTTCAATTTGCTTTCGATCTTGTTTTGCAGCTTCATAAACCTCTTCTTTTAACCTATCTAACTTATGTACAGCTTGTATAATAAATTCTTGATCTGGAACGTAATCTTTTAAATAATAGTGTGTCATATCTGCAACTTCTTCTACATCATGTATTCCCTGGTCTCTTTGAAAAAGAATATCGTCTTCTTTCTCTTCAAATTGGCGTTTTTTATTAAGATAATCTAGTTTTAATACTGCTTCTTGATCCAATAGAACACTCCTTCCTAGAAAAGTTGACTAGCCAAATCTTTATCACTTTGAACAAGTTTATCGATACCCGATTTAATTTCAGAAACGAGACTATCAAAGCTCTCACCCAACTGTTTCGCTTTAGCTATCTGTTCGTTATAAAAAGTTGTAGGTTCAGTCACAATACTAGCTTCTGTTGCACTAACTGAAGCTAATGCATCCATGATTTCAGATTCATTCAATTCTGTTCCTATTGATCGAGCATGTTGCAAGCCTTCAGACCAAACTCCTTCTGCTTCTGTAATCGCATCTTGATAGATTGTGATCACATCAATTAATCCGTCTTTCATTGTTTGAGAAGCAGTTGTTACAGCTAATAAAGCTTCACTATTATCTAAATAAATTTCTTCATTCTTTGATAAACCACCACTACTAGCTTTAAGTTTCTTTCTTAATTTTTTCAGTTCAGCAAGGTCCATTATTTTATAAGTACCATATAATTTCAAATACTCTTTTACACGGGCTTTCGCTTCAGCATCATCACCTGTCCAGAATTTTCCATCACCATTTTTCTTGGCCCAATTTTTGGCAGCCAGTTCTACTTGCGCTTTTGTCATACCAGGTGCAAAGATACCATCTTTGGCTAAACGATCTAAATTTAGCGTGTCCCCGTCAAAGTATTTAGCAAGGGTATTATGTTCATTGAATCCTATTCCTTCAATACGTGACACAGTTCCATACATATGATCACGTCCTGAAAGATTCGCCCAAGAATCATTTTGATATCGACGCAACATTTCAGGATTATTTTTTAACCATTTTAGTTGATCATCTGTGAGCGTTCCAAACTGATCTCGTCCCCAATCATCAAAACTTGTTGTTTGAAAACCCATTTTTTTACCATGTTCTGCGGCCATTTTCATCATGTAGCCACCAGATTGACTAAAACCAGCAACATCAGTAATCAACCCGTTATGTTTAGCTATTTTATTTTGCGTTTCGTTTAAAAAGGCTTGTGCACCTTCATATTCGCCTGAAAGACCACCTGTGAAAGCACCACCTGCAGTACCAAAACCATTGGCTCCTGTTTCATTATGCATATTAGTTCCAGCATAGACGACGGCTACATTATTATAATCAGGTTTACCATTGACTATCGGAGCGATAGCCATTGCGTTTAGTTGGCTATCTTCATCACTGGCTGCTTTGTTTATGATTTGGTAATCTTGTTTCGTATTTGATATATCTAATCTAAGTTTACTGCCAATATTTTTATTTTGAACAGTATCTTTTGTCTCATCAATTGCTTTAGCTAAAACTTCTGTTGTAATTTCATTATTCACAGACTATTCCCTCCTAATATTCTAGCTCATGAATTTCCAGATTATAAATAATTGTAGCCTTAGGGCTACCTTCTCTAGATTTTTTTATTTTTTTAGAACCTAATTGATCTAGCTTGTCTCCTATATTAAAATTTCCAACAGCATTCTCTATCTCTAATTCAAGGAGAGAATCTATATTATTAGGATTCAAAGAATGCTTTAGAATATATTTGTTTAAATCACCATCATATTCCGCTTCGTCAGTTAATGTGAACCTTACAGTAAAGAATTTATCTGAAGAAACAAATATTTTAGCTTTACTATTCACGTAATTTCCTAAAATAGAACTTCCAAAAATAGGTGAACTACGCCATTCAACTCCTACCCCTTCCCACTCAATTTTTTCAATACCTTCATAATTTTTAACCAAATAATCAGTTACATAGTTTTGAATGAGTTCAATCCCATCTTGATAGCTTTTTTCTACAGCTTTCTTATCCATATATTTTTTTCCTCCTATACATATAATGAAGAGCAGAACCATTCCTAGTAATGTTGCTAAAATCCATTTCTTTTTCATTTCTTCACCACCTAAATTAATGCCCTGTTCTTATGTAAGAATAACAATATGATCGACATATAGCAATCTTTTTCGTACGTCCCCTTCTTGACTGTCTATGTAACTTATTTTCTTCTGTCTTATTATGTCCGTTGCTTCCAGCATAGACGACGGCTACATTATTATAATCAGGTTTACCATTGACTATCGGAGCGATAGCCATTGCATTTAGTTGGCTATCTTCATCACTGGCTGCTTTGTTTAGAATTTCGTAGTCTTTTGATGAGTTTTCAATTTCTAATTTAATTGTATCTCCGATATTTTGATTTTGAACAGTATCCTTGGTTTTATCAATAGCTTTTGCTAGAACCTCTGTTGTAATTTCGTTACTCATAAAATATCTACCCCCACTAGTAAGTCAACTCATGAATTTCTTTATTATAAATAACTTGAGCGTTTGGACTTCCTGAACTATTTTTCTTTATATTCTTAAAAACTAGCTTGTCTTTTTCTTTAAGCTGTCTAGTGGTATTTCCTATCTCCATTTCTATAATCGAATCTAAGTTAGTAGGGTTCAGATAGTCTTTTAAAACATATTTTTTTGAATTATCATCATACTCTGCTTCCTCAGTAAGAGTAAATCTTATAATGAAAAAGTCCTTTTCAGAAACAAATATTCTAGCTTTACTATTCACATAATTTCCTAAAATAGAAGCGCCAAAAGTAGGAGAACTTCGCCATTCTACCCCTACCCCTTGCCACTCAATTTTTTCAATTCCTTCATAATTTTTAACTAAATAATCTGTTACATAGTTTTGGACAAGTTCCATTCCATCTTGATAACTTTTTTCTACTGCTTTTTTATCCATATATTTTTTTCCTCCCATAAGTAAACTGACAAATAAAATAATTCCTAATATAATCCCAAGCTTCTTCTTCAATTCCTCACCACCGAATATTTTAGATTACTAGAAAAAAGATCTGGAGACAATCGCTCCAGATCTCTCTAAAATTCTTATAGCCCACGACCAATCGCAGAAGAAATATTTTGATCTGTTTCTTCTACAATAGTTGCAACTTCGTTCAATTGTTTGTTAATCTGCTCTAACAGCTCCGCAAACTCACTTACTTTTGGTTTCAAGGCAGTGAATTGATCATTAAAGCTGTCAAACCCTGAACCTTCCCAATTCCCTTGAATTGTATCTTGTTCAGATTGTAGTTTTTGTAGAATGTCTTGAACCTGTTGTGATCCATCCGTATATTTTGTAGCGGACGTGCGTAGCTCTTGTGGTGATAATTTAATGCGATCTCCAGCCATATTTAATTTCTCCTTTTAGAGTGAATTTCATTTTATTATTAGTTTAACACATAAAGAGAAATATTTTTATCTAAATATTGAATAAAATACTAATTTTCTGATAAAAACCAAATTTAAATTTCTTTAACTAAATTGAAGACATTTACATCAAAAAAGTGATCTCATCACAGCTGCATAGGATCACTTTTGAGTATACTCAAAATTTACATTTTAAGAATAAACTAAAATAATCATTCTATCCTTCCCGAAAATAGTCTATTTTATATTGCTAGATCATATAACCCATCACATCAATATCCGAGGCATTTAGTTCAGTGATTTCTACATCATTTTCTTTTGTGGAGAAGTGATTATTCGTAATTAACGATATACCTTTTTTTGTGCTACCACGTATCTTGTATCCCTTTGGATGAACCCTTGTTATCTTTGATTGTTCTCTTTTTACTGTATCAAAAAAATCCCCTTGTACTCATGTAAATACAATACATAAAATCCTGTTTTCATAAATAATTTCTTTTCCCAAAAAAGTCATTTTCTGTACACTAAATTTAAATAAAACAATTAAGTACTTTATCTATAGACCATTTACCAAGAGAAATAGTACTCCATTAAAAAAGGAATTGACATTATTATTGATTTTAATCATTTTTACAGTAATCTCTTGATCACTTAATAAACATTTGCTTGTATCGCTGTCAATATGCTTGCTTAGCTACACTTGAATCTGAACGTTCGTTTGAAGGTCTCCAGTTATAGCATTAGATGTTTCTGTTTCTATTCCTTCTAGTTATTTTTATTCTAGCAAGTACAACTTAGTTCTAAAAAAAAGATTCAGATACCAATCATTCTCGATTGCTACCTGAACCTTTTTCATTATTCCTTTTCATCCACTTCTATGGTTTCAGCTTAAACTTCATTTCAACTGGATTATGATCTGAATTTTCAAACTCAGCATCAATCACTTTTCCACCAACATTCTCAACATTATCTGAAACGATAAATCCATCAATCAACGCTACAAAGGACTCCCCTTTTGTATATGGTTTATCTAAATTGCGGACTGAAGGAACTGGTCTTTTCGTTTCACTCAACGTTGCAACTTGTAAATTTTTCGGTAGCTCTTCTTTTGGAAAAGGTTGTAACCATGTGTACTCTTCTGTTGTGTCGTTTTTAAAAGTCTTAGTCGAAGAATCGAGTAAATCATGATTAAAATCACCACCACCAACGACATAATTGCCTTTTTTGTATTCATTTTCCATATGATCGAATAATTTATGCACTTGTTCTTTTTGGATTTTTTGATCCTTGATATAGGCCGATAGATGAACATTATACAGCATCAAATATTTGCCATTTTCAACTGGAATTTTTGAGACCGTAAAGGCACGATCTAAATCAAAGAATTTATTGAAATTCGTTTCGATTGGCAAACTATAACGGATACTTGTTTCAATCTCATGATTACTCAATGTTAAGATGCCTGATTTCGATTTACCAATTGGATCTAATACAGGGTACATCAGAAACGCTGAATCATAATTCGTAGCAAACACACTAGAGTAATCGGAAAATTGCTGATTGATTTGTGTCACTTCATCTACACCACGACTACGGGTGGCTTGTTCATCAACCTCTTGAAATAAAGCAAAATCTGGATTGATTTTTTTAGTCGTATTGATTACGCCAGAGATATTTTTAACAACACTTGCTTCACTGACTGCTTTAGATTGTTTACCGCCATCCATGAAAAAGGTGTAATCTGGCGTGTAAGAACCGTAGCCTATGTTAAACGTTGTGATTTTGTATTCTTTATTTGTTGTTGCTTGGTTCATTTTAGCCTTTTGAGTGATTTCAACAGGCTTGTTATCCGCAATTCTTCCATAACTAAAAAAAACATAGCTGACATAAACTAGAATGATGGCGATAAAAATGGATAGAACACTTAAAAATATTTTGATACTTTTCTTTAAATTCATGATTTTCTCAACTTTCTACTGTGTACTTTCCATTCTACAATAAGAACAAACACTTTCGTTTGAAGGCATCGGTGCACCGCAAAAATGACAGATTTTGTTTCCTACTTTGATCGTGTTTTCCTGATCTGGTCTTGCCTTAATACGCTCTTTTTGGGTTTCGTTAGACTTTTCTTTTGAGACATCCTTTGTTACTGCAGCTCTCGTTACCTTATGTCTATCTTCAACCGTTTGCTTTTTTGGTTCTGGTTCTCGATAAAAAAGGCTCGTAACAGCATCAAACACCCCAATCCAGATAAGTATATCGTTATCCCAATCACTCGTAACGATAAATACAAAGAGTAAAATACCACCTGAAATAAAATTTTTATTTAAAATCCTTGGAATCCCAGTTGCCCCAAGTATTAAAGTAAGTAAAAACGTATTTCTAGGTTTCATGTTGTACAACAACCCAGCTCTTTTGATCATAAATAGATTATCTTTTATAAACTGCCACATTCTTCTTATCCCCCAACACATTTCCATCTTTTTAACGTAATATTTATTATAAGCGTAAAATGAGTTAGTTTCAATATAGGATAAAAAAGCAGAAAGACCTTTTCACAGGGCTTTCCACTTTTCTTATTTTTTATGTCACTTAGTCTACCTTAGGTTTCATCTTATTGATCATCGCAGTCGTCTTAGGTAATAAATCTTCATAATAATCAGCAATTTTAAGATTTATTGTCGCTAATCTATCCTGTAGCTCTTCGATTTTCGCTGTAATACGTTCCTGTTCTTCTTCCAGCAATTGTTTTCTTGCTTCAATCGTAGAGTCACCTACATTCGCTAAACGAACATATTCAATGATCATTTCCAATGTCATGCCAGACGCTTTTAATTTTAAGATCGACTGAATCCACTCAAGGTGAATCTCATCATAATCGCGAACGCCATGAACTGTTCTTGTAACAGATGGGATTACGCCAATTCTTTCGTAATACCTTAATGTATCCGCAGAAATGCCTACTAGCTCTGCCATTTCTTTGATCGTCATCTATTTCTCCTTCTTTATAAAATCAATTGACTCTGACAATTCTTTATATTGCTCAGTCATTTGTATTTTCTGATTTGCCATATTTAAAGCTAACTCGTATGCATCACTACCTACCATTAACTCTAAAGGTGGTTGTGTCATTTCAACGACATCCATATAAAGTGCAGCAACTTTTTCAGGGTCTCCTGCTTGATTCCCATTCATCGCAGTAACAAAACCTAAACGTTCTTCTACTGATTTTTTGTATGGCTCGCTGATTGTATGAGACATCGCATAGGAATTTTCTGATAAAAATTCTGTTCGTAAATACCCTGGTGCTGCATTGATGACGTGGATTCCAAACGGTTTGACTTCTTCTGCAACAGCTTGGCAAATTCCATTGATTGCAAATTTCGTTCCTGCATAGGTTGATTCAAATGCGCCTGCATAAAGGCCAGAAATCGAGGATGTATTGATGATATAACCCGATTTTTGACTTCGCATGATCGGTATAATAGCTCTCATCATATTCAATGTCCCGAACACATTGACATCAAAACAGGCACGAACTTCCTCATCTGTTAAATCCTCTGTAGCTCCTGCTACCATAAACCCTGCATTATTTACTAAGACATCGATCCTACCGAATTTTTCAACGGCTAACGCAATTACACGTTTAATATTTGTCTCATCTGTAAGCGACAAGCTAACAGGTAAAAACGAGGGACTTTCAGGTCCCACCTTTTGAATTAAACTTTCTTTGTCACGACTTGTTGTGATAACTTGATGCCCATTATTTAGCAACGCTTTTGTTAAAATTAATCCTAACCCTTTTGAACCTCCTGTTACGAACCAGACCTTTTTACTCATCTCTATACTTCCTCTCTTTTTGTTGTTTGATCGATCAACAAGGAAAGTATAAACCTTGGAGGTACCTCCAAGACAAGTTCTTTTTTAATTATTTTTTTGCACTAGCTCCGCAAGCTTATTTACAGTGTTTGCATTTCTGATTGTAATTCGACTGTACATCTTTGTTCCAACGATTTTTGACCAACGGCTTCTTGAGAAGGTTTTGATCGGTGCCGACCAGAAAATGACTCGTTCGTGATAAGCAACTTTTTCGTACTCCGCTTTAGCCTCGCCGACAGATTCGATTACTTCCTCGGTTGTTGTTGGCGGGATCACAAAAATCACATTGTGCTTTGATTCTTTATCTGTATTCCACCATTCTGGCATCTGCTCTAATGCTTCCAGTAACATTTTGGCAGACACAATCGTCACAATGATTTTAAGCCCAAACTCAGATTCAATTAGTTTTTCACAATCTTCTGTGAGTTGTAAACTATTCGTTTCTTCACTAGAAAAAAGAACATTGCCACTATTTAAATACGTACTAACATTTGTAAATCCATGCTGTTCAAACCGTTCTTTCAACGTTGCCATGACCACACGATTTTTCCCACCCACATTAACGCCACGTAATAAAGCAATATAAGTTGTCATATGTAACTCCCTTCACCTTAATAATTCATCCTCACTAAAGCAAATAGTTTCTTCAATATTGTCCCTATATTATAATAGAGAAAACAATAACTAGAAAGAAAAGAGGGCGTATCATGAAAGATATCAATGAATTTTTTTCAAGCATTAATGAACCGGAACATCGTGAGCGTTTAGAAGAATTATTTGAATGGACGATGAAAACTTATCCGCAATTTAGTGTTGTAATCAAATGGAATCAGCCAATGTTTACGGATCATGGTACTTTTATCATTGCGTATAGTACTTCAAAAAAACATCTTTCCATTGCACCAGAAACTGTGACGATTTCTACATTTAAAGAGGACATTGAGAAATCAGGCTATCAACACACAGATAATATCATCAAAATCACGTGGGAGCAGCCAATTGACTATTCATTACTAAAAAAAATAATCGATTTTAACGTTCAAGAAAAAATCGATTACACGAAATTTTGGCGTGAATAACTTCTATAAAACGACCTTTATTCAAAAAAGTTTTATCGATAAGAAATTATTGAAGTAGCAAAATCAGCGTACATCTATTATTATTTAGACATAGAGAGTTACTTAATTATCTTCCCCAAAGATAAAATAAGAACCTATCCTATCTTGGCTGAGATAGGATTTTTTTGACCTCACTTTCCCCTCAGTAAAATATAAAGCGGAAAAATTAACAAAAGACTTTCTCTCTCTAGTGCCTGGCGTCCATACCGAACAAAATGTTAAGAATTTCTTTAGAGGAAAAATAGCAATGCTGATAACACAAGCATATTTTTTACTCTATCGACTTATTTTTTTACTATTTAACGAAATTATATTGACTATATTCTCATCTTTAAGTTAATATAGTATTACAAAATCAAATAAAAAAAGGCGCTCTGCTGGAGGACCGCAAATCATCCCGCAGAGCCCTGTATTATCAGCACAAACTAATAATACAAGTTGCCTCCGTCAATAGTGTTTATTGACTATTCTCATTGTACTAAAAGTAAGAAAAGATTACTAGTCTTTTTTACAAATTCAGTGTGTTTAGTTGACACTTTATTTAGCGAACGCTTCATGGTATTAGTTGCTGACTGATACCATTTTTTTAGTTTTGTCTTGCTTATTTAGATAATTAGAGCGAAAAACAAAATAAACAGGCACTCTGCAAGAAGACCGCAAATCCTCTTACAGAGCCCTGTATCGTCAGCACAAACTGACAATACAAGTTGCCCAGTCAATGCATTGACTTATTCATTTTACCTAATTTTTGTAAGAAATACTAGTATTTTTTGCAAACTTTTAATATTTTGGATAGTCGATGGTTATTCATTGAACTTTTGCACGGTATTGGTTGGTGGCCAATACTGTTTTTTTTCGCTCTTTTTATAAATAGTAAACACCAAGTTCTCCTTTTTCTCATTACTTTCTTAAAGTAATCTCTCGGTGTTTACGAGCTTGTGTTCCTAGAATCGATCGCTACCATACTTTTTACTTAGTCTGAAAAAGGTTGCCGAGTCAATGCGTACAACGAGAACCAATCGAAAAAATAACATGCAAACAAATAATTTCCGAGATCTACAAGGCTAAGTAATGAAAAGTAACGAACAATTCTATGTTCACAAGTAATAGTTAGAATTAATCTGGCGGATTAGTGATTCTAACTTTCAAAACAAGCAGGTTAGCAGAGCCTGTTCGTTCAAGCAGCTGTTTATCCAAATGCTATTCCTTTTTTGTAAACTACCAACCCAACCATTTTACCAACATAAGGGTAGACAGCTGTTTGTTTTTAATTCTATTTTCTTTTCAATTTTACAAATTAATCTAAAATGGCACAATCGTTTCGTTTCTTACCCCCGTTCTATAAATCTTCTATAAAATGCTCTGAATATCTATCCCAATATTCCGTGTAGATTCTTTCTTGATTATTATCTAAATTCAATTGATACAATCTAAACGTCACTTCTACATTCTTAGGTTGCCACAGCTCTTTGTAAGAATATTTGTAGCTCATACCAATTTTTTGCATGACCTTACCGCTACCAATATTATGGATATCATGCGTAGCTGTAATATAGAGCCACCCCTGGATTCTTAAAAAATCGATAATTGCCTCACTAGCCTCTGTCACCAGTCCTAAGCCCCAATACTCTTTCAATAAACCATAACCAAAATCATGGCTTTTTGCGCCACTTACTGCGATATAGCCAACTGGGTGTGGATTTTCTTTCAGGCAAATGACAAAATAATAACCCCCTTGTTTTTGGTAATTCGATTCAATCTGAGATTCATAAAACTGCTTCGCTTCGTCTTTATCCTTTATAGGGTACCAAGGAAGATACTTATTTACCTCTTCATCAGATAATAGGGTGTATAACGCATTCAGATCTGTTTCTGTTTTTTCAACGGTCCGAATGATCAATCGTTTTGTTTCTATCAATGTAATTCCCCTTATTTTTGTATATATTTACCTATAACCTCTTCATTCTATTTAGATTACATAGCCATAACTCTAATCAATTCTAACTTATATTTGATAGAATTGATTAGAATTATCGTTCTTTTTTCTACTCATTATCCTCTAGTTTTTCAAAACTAACCAGTTCCTCAATTGTCGTTCCCAATTCTTCTGAAATAGCGTACATCAATAGTAAAGATGGGTTATGCTTATTTTTTTCTAAATTAATAATCGTTTGTCTTGCAACCCCCACTTTCATTGCAAGGTCGTTTTGAGACATTTCGGTCTCTGATCGGTAAGTACCTACATGCACACTGGTTATTTTACTTTTGACCATTATACTCTCCTTTCTTTTTTCTCGTTTATAAGTATGTATTTTTTGTCATTTATCCTAAAATTGACACCTTAATGTTAACATAAAACGATAAAGTGGGGAATACTTTTGGTCTATACTTGTTGAGTATTCAGAATTTTTTTATTTTTCACAACAAACTCTCTCTTTTAAACATTACTTTAAAGAAAAAAAACTCAACGCTTTGATTATTCTTAACCCAAAATACTTTTAATTCTATTTGACCTAGAGTTAACTCTAAGTGGTACACTAGATATAGTAATACTAAGGGAGGAATGTTCATTGGCTTATAAAATTCATGAATTTTCGAAAATGACTGGTCTTACACCCTATACTCTGCGTTTTTATGAAAAAGAAGGACTGATCACCGTTAAAAGAGATCTGAATAATATTCGGATTTACGATGACCGGAATAAAGAATGGATCGATTTTTTTATGCATTTGAAAAAAACAGGTATGACAATCGAAGATTTAAAACAATACTTAATTTGGTGGCACGAAGGAGAAGCAACAAATCAAAATAGACTGGATCTCTTAAAAAAACAAAAGCAAATTGCCCTTGAAGAAATGAAACAAATTCAAGAAGGTATTGATGTATTAGACCACAAAATAGAGGTTTATGAAAAAAGAGTGGCCGATAGTAAAAATACTTAGACACTAAAAAAAGCATATGATTTTGAGAATTCTCAAAATCATATGCTTTTTGTGTACAGTTATTCCTAAAGAGGGATAGAAAAACGAAAATATACCTTTTCCCCTTGAGTATGACATGATACTTTTCCAGAATGATTTTCAATGATTTTTTTGACTAAAGCTAAACCTAAACCGTTACCGATAATTTGATTATTAATACTCTGTCCACGATAAAATGGTTCAAAGATACGGCCTATCTCTTCCTCTTTAAGAGCTTGTCCACTGTTTTTTACTTCAAATGTGATATCTTGCTTAGTAGACATCGCGGTAACTGTGACGCTGGAACCCTCATCGCCATACTTAATAGCATTCTCAACAAGATTTTTTAGTGCCACACTCAACATGCTTTGATTCCCAATGAACTGACTATCTTTCTGACTTTTATTTTCTAGATGAATGTTTCTATCTAAAGCTTGTAAAGACAGGTCATTCAAGGTATCCGTGATTAAGTTGTCTGTACTGATGGTATCCGTTAACTGAAGAAGATTATCATTTGCAAGGACAAGCAACTGTTCCAAAGTAATCGATAGTTTATCACAGCTTGATAAAATTGCCTCAGTCATTTTATTACTTTCTTCATCTGATTCTAAGTTCATTTGCAATAATTGCGCATACGTAATTATTACAGCCAATGGTGTTTTCAATTCATGAGCAGCGTTGTTAACGAAGTTTTTTTGTTTAATAAAGGATTCATCCAATCTAGCTGTCATCTCATTGTAACTCGTGCTTAGTGCTTGAACCTCTTTTGGTTGCTTTTGATCGATCGCGATTTTTTTCCCGATGTTTCTGGTATCTAAATCACTCATTGTTTTTTGTAGCGAAACTAGTGAACTTAAGTTTTTTCCTACTAATTTATATGTAATAAATGTTCCAACAACAATCACGATTAACCAGACCAAAATAAGACTAGAAGAGAACGCCATTCTAGATTTAGCCAATATCATGCCTAATTCGCTGTCATTATTAACTTCTATGTCAGATTTAGCAGGTTCACTATTTGAATCAGTTACTGCAGATTCGAGTCGCGTCAAACGTTGAACAGAAAAATTTTTATTTGCACCCGACACGGAAAACAAAAGCATAATCAATGACATGCTAATTAAGATTCCGCTAACTAATAAAGTGATTTGCTTTTGTAAACTCATTATTCTTGATCCCTTCTATCCATAGGTTCTGTAGCCAAACGATAGCCTACACCTCTAAGTGTTTGAATCATTTCTGCAGCTTCCGGATCAATATCTGCTACTTTTTTTCTTAGAGAATACATATGATACTTAAAGGTATTCGAAAACAAATCAACGTCCCCATCCCAAACATGCTCCATCAATTTTTCTGCTGAAAAAACTTCTTCAGGATTTTTGATTAGATACTCTAAAATCCCAAACTCTTTTCTTGTTAATTTCACTGGAACTTCCTCCACTTTAACAATGCGTTTCGTAGAATCCAAACTGATTGAACCATAGATTATAACGGATTCTTCTAAGCTAATCTTCTGTCTCAATAGATTTCGAATTCTCGCTTCTAATTCAAAAAAATCAAATGGTTTGGTCAAATAATCATTAGCCCCCATATCTAATCCTTTGATTTTATCTTCAACGAAATTTTTTGCTGATAGAATTAAGATACGTGTCTCTAAATCGTGAGCTCGAACATTTTCTAAAATCTCCCAGCCACTCATATTCGGCAATGACAAATCTAAAACGATCAAATCATATTCGGTTATTCCAATCATCTCAATTGCTTTAAAACCATCTGTTGCTTTATCAACTGCATACCCCTTTTTTCTTAGCCCCATACACAATCCATCACCTAATAACACATCATCCTCAACAACAAGTAAACGCATTTCATAAACCTCCTCAAAAATCTCACTTATAGTAACAATAACACACTTTTTTTGTGGAATATTGAGAGGTTTATGAATAATGTATAACTTTTTTGTTTATTCATAAAAATGATGTTGAGTGAATTGTCTTCTTTTATATTTCTTTTAATGATTGTAAAGCATTATCTTTTAAAATAAGACTAATATCCGCTTGTTTTGCAATATCTAAGTCATGTGTAACCATAATGACACATTTTTTTTCAAGTAGTGCAAGCTCTTTTAGCATGTCAATGATTCCTTTAGATGTTACTTGATCTAAATTCCCTGTTGGTTCATCTGCAAAAATAAGTGGAGAATCTGCTGATAATGCTCTGGCTACCGCAACTCTTTGTTGCTGTCCACCACTTAATTTCATTACATTTTTATGCATCAACTCTTCAGTGATACCAACTGATTTTAGTTTGTTTTTTACATAGTCATTAACATTTTTAATGTGTCGGCTTTTAATTTCCATCCCTACTTTAACATTTTGAAATGCTGTCATATAAGGAATCAGATTGTATGCCTGAAAAATAATCGATGTGAATTTTTTCCGATAGTTGGTAATCCCCATATCATAGATATTTTTCCCTTGATAGCTAATACTACCTTCAATAGGTGTTGTTAAGCCTGAGGCAATCGATAATAAGGTCGTTTTTCCTGCGCCAGAAGGTCCCATGATCGTATAAAAATTTCCTGCTTCGAATGTATAATTGATGTTATCCAAGACTTTATACTCTTGGATTCCTTCTTTGTATGAGTAGGTGATGTCTTTAAGTTCTAAATTCATAATATCTATTTCTCCCTCTATTCTTTTTGGGCAAACAGATCTTTAGGATCTGTTCGAGCGATGATGATACTTGGTACAAGCGTTGTAATAATAATTAGTAAGAAACCTAAACTTGCGGCCTGTGAAACAACTGTTTTGTTTACTTCAAGCTTCATCTTATCTACAGGTTTTATCGTTGCAGTTTCTTCTTGACCATACTCATCTTCTTGAGTTATAGGACCTGCATCTTGTGCTTGTTTTGATAACATCATATTGGAAATGCTTTGTCCTGAAGTTTCAACGATAGCTATTGATAAACCAAAGGAAATGATGCCAATAAGTAAAATTTCTGCCACTAACTGCAGAATGACTCTCACTTTTGTTTCTCCTAATGAAAGTAAAATCCCCACTTCTTTTTTACGATCACGAATAGATAATAAAGATAAGAATGTTAAAATCAGTCCGCCAGCAACCACAATGACTTTAATCATAATTGAACTAAAACCAGCCATTTTTTCAAGTGGACCAATCATTTGCTCATATTGATCAGTATAAGCATCTAGTTTAAAAAAATTATTCTCAGTTGGCATTTTCGTTTCAGCCTCTTTTACAAAACCATCTACTTGTAAAGGGTCTTTTAAATAAAAAGTTGCATCACCAATACTTGCTTGTTCGCTGGTTTTTAAAAAAGTATTGAAATCTACATAAATTTTATTTTCAGGCTGAGCCATTTCATACATTCGCTCTAAAGCTGAAACTTCTTTTTCGCTCTTATAGATACCAATCACTTTATATTGTTGTTCTTTCTCTTCTCCATCCAATGAAAATCCTTTGATCTTGAATATATCGCCTAGTTTTAGTTGATTGTTTTTTGCGAACGTTTCCTCAACGACAGCAGAGTTTGCTGGGGTTTTGTCTGTGATAGTTTCGCCTTCAATTAGTTTGGCATCACGATTTTTAAAATCAACTGTTTTCAATAAATCATTCGTACCAAATAATTTAAACGCCGGAACTTCACGATTTGGATCAACTCCAGGCATACTAGGACTCATAGAATCAGTTTCTGCATTTTCATCAGGTTCAACAGATTTCAAACCACTTTTTGCAGCACTAGTTTCGCCCGTAATTAAGGTACTTTTTACTTGTGGCAAGTTACTAATCTGATTTACAGTTTCTTTCGAAAGCGGCTTCAAAGTTGACTTCCCGCTGAGTATTGCTTCTTTGATTTTGTCGTTATCTCTTTTCAATCGAACTTCAGCACCTAATTGTTTTCGTGCGTCTACTTTACTTTTTTCTGCTGATTGTTGAATCGCAAAACCTGACAAAATTAATAAAAAGACAACCAGGAATAGGCTTAAAAATAAAAATGTTCGCCCCTTCCGCTGCCAAATACTGATCAGTGCTCTTTTAAAAAAACTCATTTTGTTTCCTCCAATTTATACTCTCTTTGTTTGTAAGCAAATGTATCTTAACAAATTTATGGTCAGATTTTGGTTAGATATTTTAAGTAAAGTGATTCAGAGAAAAACATTGATCAAAAATAGCCTACTTGCTCGATGAGTCATCCTCAATGAACCTATCAAAAGACACTACGTTAAAATTTACATTCCCTAGCGCAAAAAAAGCATAGTAACTGGCCAAAATGGCTAGTTACTATGCTTTTTCTTACTAATGCTAATTTTTCTAGATCACTTAATCATCTTAGAGAAATAATCAATTAAGTAATCACATATATTTATACAAAAAATAGGATAAAGCAACCATAACACTGACAATCATAGCGCTTATAATTAAATGTCTCTTTTTTTTCATCATAACTATAGCAATAAATTCTCTTAAAAAAGCGTTAGGTAAAAAATAAAAGGCAGTTTTTGCACCAATTCCATCTGCTCTTAAGTGGGCCACTCGAGCAAATATCCCTGCACGAAACAAGTGATAATTATTTGTCGAAAAAATAGCTTGGTAATCTTTATTATTAGAATGTTGATCCATGATTTTTTTAGAGAAATTCATGTTTTCCAATGTATTTCTTGATTCTGTTTCAACTAAAATATCTTTTTCTGGAATTCCTCTTTCAATGGCAAACTGCTTCATGGCTTCACTTTCTGGTAAAGATTCATCATTTCCTTGTCCGCCAGACATCAATAGAATTGGCGCCTTACAAGTTTTTTGTACTTGCTCGTGATAAAATTCAATCGCTTTTTCAATTCTCTTACCTAATAAAGGAGGGACTTGATTTCCATTAATTAAGCCAGAGCCTAATACAATAATATAATCTTGCTGATACTTAGGTTGATTATATTGGTAGAGAATAGAAATTGTTAAAAAATTATATAAGACGAGTAAAAAATAGCCAATCACTAGTAATAGGCTACTAAATAACGCTGCTCCCCAAAGTGGAAGTGACAATGAAAAATAAGAATAAAATCCTAAAAGAACAGTTAAGCCTAGTGCTAATAAAAAAGTCAATAAGTTGGAAAGAGAACGGCTTTCTTTTTTTAAAACAACCATTGCATTCCAATATAAAAAAGTAATCATCCCATAACTACCAAAAATTATCAACACTGTTAATACGGTCGCTAAAATATTTAAAATGAATAACAGCAGTTGATCTCTAGTTTCAAGATATACAATTAAGGTAAGTATACCTAAACTAAGTAAAAATAAATTAAATAATAATCCATTGATTAATAAACGCTTTTCCAAAGAATAAACAAGTAAAAACAATCCTAAAAAAGCAAGTGGTATTAGAAAGTAGTATGTACCTACTTTTAGCTCCAGAAAAATAGTATAGACAGAAAAATAAATACCTGTCCATATAAAGAGCAATGGACTAAAGAAATCATTCTTCCTTTTTTTAGCCCATCCCACCATCATCAATAAGCTAAACAGGTAAATAGCTATACAGTAATAATTGATTTGATTCATTTTTTTAGCCTCCTCTATAGTATATTTAACAAACGCGCGTTCTTTTTTTTAGAATTTATTCTAATAAACAACTTGTATACTCTAAAAAATCAACAAAATCACTTTTAAACTTTAAACCTAAATATACTCCTCATAATAGTGATGAGGAGTATATTTTAGTTATTACAAAGTTTCCTAGTATTCAAATCAAGCTAAATTTTTTATTTTATCGTCTAAGAGCTTCAATTAAAAACATACACCTTATTTGTTGTAAATTTTCGGACCTTTACGCATGTTTCTACGGTCATTTTTAGGCTTCTCCATTTTTTCAGATCGGCCTCCACCTTGTTTTTGCTTGATTAGTTCTAGCATTTTTTTCTTTGTATCCATTTATTGCACCGCCTTTGTTAATAATGTAACTGACTCGATATGTGTTGTTTGCGGGAAGTTATCAACTGGTTGGACTTCTTTGACTTCAAAGCCGCCTTCAACAAGTAGAGCCAAATCACGTGCTAAGGTTGCTGGATTACAGCTTACATAAACGATTCGTGCTGGTTTCGTTTCGATCAAGGTCTCAACTAAACTTGCTTCTAACCCTTTGCGTGGTGGATCAACGATGACAACATCAGGCTTGATATCATTTTCGATCATTCTTGGTAAGGCTTCTTCCGCTAAACCAGCAGTAAAGGTTGCGTTTGTGATTTCGTTCAATTTGGCATTACTTTCCGCATTTTTCACTGCTTCTTCAATGACTTCCACACCATAAACGTGTTTGGCATCTTTGGCTAAGGTTAAACCAATCGTACCGATGCCACAATATGCGTCTACAACGATTTCATCGCCCGTTAGCGCAGCGTATTCTTTCACTTTATTGTACATTACTTCTGTTTGTTGCGGATTTACTTGATAGAACGAACGAGAAGAGATTTCAAATTTCAAATCAAAAATCGTATCGATCATTTTATCTTCACCATGTAATAGAATCGTTTCGTCCCCAAAAATCACGTTGGTTTTCTTCGGATTGACGTTTTGCACGATGCTGACTACTTCTGGTAAAGCTTCTAAAATATCAGGAATAATTTTACTTGTTGGGAATAATTTTGCTGTTCTTGTAATCAACACAACCATCATCTCACCCGTGTGGTAGCCACGACGAACAACAATATGACGTAAGTTTCCTGTGTTATCTGATTCGTTATAAGGTTTGATGCTATAACGTCTCATGATATCACGGATTTTAATCACTGCTTCATCGATTTTTGGATCTTGAATATAGAAATGTTCTAAAGGAATTAGATCATGACTATTTTTTCTGAAGAATCCAGTTTGTAGTTTATCTTCAATTTTCCGAACAGGAATCTGTGCTTTATTACGGTAACCCCAAGGATTGTTCATGCCTAATGCATCTAAAACAGGAACATCTGGTAACTTGGCTACGCGTTGCATCACATTTTTTACTTGATCTGTTTTAAATTTTAGTTGTGCGCCATAAGCTAAATGCTGTAACGGACTAATACCAACTTTTGTGAAATTTGCATCCTTAACCGGAACACGGTCTTCACTTGATTTTAAAATCGTCATCACTTTTCCATAGCCAAAACTTTTGCCGACTTTCAGCACTTTGATTTCAACTTTTTCACCTGGTAAAGCATTTTCTATAAAAAGCGGGTAGCCATCCACTTTGGCAACACCCATTCCTTCATGTGTCAAATCAATAATATCAACTTCGATTGTTTCATTTTTGTTTACTGGAAAATTATTCATAAGTCGCTCCTTCTTTAATGCGCTTCTCCCATTCTAATGAAAAAATGCTAGAAAAGCAATAGAGAGTTTGTTTCTCCAGCTAAAAGAAGCAATTATTTTGTTAGAATTTTGGGCAGTCTGTTTAATCGATTTCAGCTAGCTTGTTTTCGATCATTTGAACTACTTGTTTTTTTGCTACTTCACTTTCGATAAAATCATACTTATCCCCATCAATTTGGATTTTGGGACTTTCATTATATTCCTCAAACCATCTCTCATAGCGTTCATTTAATTCCTTATAGTAATCATATAATGCTGGATCTTGCTCTACTTGTTCATAAGCTCGACCTCGTTTTTGAATTCGTTCTAACATCTTAGGGAAAGATATTTTAATATGCACTAATAGATCAGGACGCTTTTTTTGAGTTGCATAAGGTAACTCTTGTAACATATTCTCTAATAGTGAATCATAAACTTTTACTTCTGTTTCATTTGCTCTCCCTAAATCTGCATTTAAATGAAATAATAAAGAATCTTCATAGATCGAGCGATCCAAGACATTATTTTCATGAGAAAGGGCTTGTTTAATACTGTCAAAACGCTTATTCAAGAAATAAATTTGTAGTAAAAATGCGTATTTTTTAGGATCTGCATAAAATAAAGGCAAGACTTCATTATCATCCACTGATTCATAAAAAGCCTCCAAACCTAAATGTTCTGAAATAATTTCTGTTAAACTAGATTTCCCTGCACCAATTGTACCTGCTAAAACGATCACTGCCATCGAACTCCCTACCTATTATTGTTTATTTTTTTTAATTTTAACCAATGAATCATACCGTAAATAGAATTAAATGTATACATACAATACATAACAAACAAAGCATAGTCACCACCAGCATGTGTTCCTGCTCTAAACCATAAGAGTAAAGAAAAGATATTTCCTAGTAACCAAAATACAAATTGTGACTGGTATCTTTTGATCATCAATAGCATTCCAGTTGCCGAAACACTGAATGTTATGGCATCTAACGTTTGCTGGGCGTCATTGACAAAGCCTAAAAGAAAATAGGCGATCATACCGATTGCCAGCCACACAAGTCCAGCATATAACCATTGAATCCCTCTCAACGTTTTTACATCAGTCACATTGCCAGATCCATCTTCACTAGCTTTTAGCCATGCATACAACCCGGTAATATCCATTATAATATAAAAGCTTTGAAGTAAAACTTCAGCATATACTCGCGTTTTAAATCCAAAATATCCTATGATCAATGCACTTATAAACCCAAAAATATAATTGCTCGCCTTGCCTTGAGCAATTAGGTTAACACAAATAATACCAGATAATCCGCCTACTAAAGTGATCCAGTTAGAAGGGTTAAACGAAAACGCAACTAATTGTACACCAATCATCGTAAGTAAAAAAAGATAATTCTTTCGCTCCCATCCTTTAAAATCATTTATAATAAAATTTGAACTCATTCCAAACAAACCTCTCACTTGTCCTATTTATCATTTTCTGCAGAGATGACGACTTATTTAATTTACCTCTGTTTCAAACACAAGTCAATGAGAATCCTTCTCAATTATTGATTATGAGACATTTTTTATACAACATATTGTGTTTTTTAATTTTTAACATCCATATATTGTGCATCGCTTATTTTTCATTTTCCAGTTATATCTAGCAAAACAAAAAATATCTAAGACAAATTTGTCTTAGATATTTTTTTGAACGCTTAACCAATTTTTCCATTATTATCAATGTCTTCTTCTGTCAAACGTTCTACTTCTTTTACAAACTCTTTACTTGTTTCCAGATATTCATCTTCTTCATCTGAATCATCATCGTAATCATCTAAAACAGTTCCCATGATTGCGTTAGAGGGAATAGCATCTGCATTGGCAAACATCTCGATATGCTGATGTAAATTCGTAAATTCCATCGGTGCATCACCGCCGTATTCTCCATCTAAATTGATCATCATACGGCTGTTTGGCTCCAGTGTTTCAGCATGTAAATGGCTAGTTTTTGTATAGATCAGACGGTTATCTTCAATGTGTTTGCCACCGTTTAACATCAGTGCTGCTAAATGTAAAATTTCAAACACGTTAGCCGTTTTTACAATGATCAGTGAAAATTTACCATCATCGAGTTTTGCATCAGGTGCAATTTGTTCAAAACCGCCCACTGAATTAGTCAATCCTAGGAAAAACATCGAAGCATTCCCCTCATAAACACCTTCGTCATACTCCATCCGCATTTTGATTGGTTTGACACGAGGTAACATTTCGGCTCCTTTAGCCAAATAAGCTAAGTAACCAAAAATACTTTTCAGTTCTGAAGGAACTTCATAGGTCAATTCCGTTAAATGACCACCGGCTGCAATATTGATAAAGTAGCTATCTTGCGCTTTACCAATATCCATTTTGACGGTTTGATTTTTTTTGATGACTTCTGCGGCTTTAAGAATATTATCTCTAGGGATTTTTAATGCTCTTGCATAATCATTGGTTGTTCCAGCAGGAATGATCGCCATTGTCGGTCTTTTTTCTAAAGGAGCAATCCCATTTACAACTTCATTGATCGTTCCGTCACCGCCGGCTGCAACAATTAGGTCAAAGCCTAACTCTGCTACGCGGCGAGCTTCGTTTTTTGCAGAATTCTCTTCTGGAGTTGTAGCAAAAGCACTGGTTTCATATCCGCATTCTTCCACTACAGAAAGAATATCAGCTAGGTTTTTCTTCACTAACTCTTTACCTGAAGTTGGATTATAAATCACTCTTGCTTTTTTCATCATCTTTCGCTGCTTTCTAGCGTTTTGCTAATTCTTCTTGGAGCAATTTGTTCACAACGCCTGGATTGGCTTGTCCTTTGGTAGCTTTCATAATTTGACCAACTAAAAAGCCAACCGCACGATCTTTCCCATTTTTGAAATCATCGACAGATTGTTGGTTATTATCCAGCACCTCATTGATGATCGGCAATAATTGTGATGGATCAGATAATTGAACTAACCCTTTGGCTTCAACCACTTCTTTGGCATCGCCACCGTTTTCAATCAACTCTTTAAAGACTTTTTTAGCGATTTTCGAACTAATTGTTCCATCTTCGATCAAGGTGATCATACCAGCTAAATTAGCAGGTGTTAATTTTGTATCTGGTAATTCGATTTTCTCGCTGTTTAGATACGCTGATACTTCACCCATCAACCAGTTAGACACTTGTTTCGCATCAGCACCTTCGTTTAATGCTTCTTCAAAGAAATCAGACATTTCCTTCGTCAATGTCAGAACCATTGCATCATATTCTGGTAAGCCTAATTCTTTGATGTAGCGAGCACGACGAGAGGCTGGCATTTCAGGTAAGCTATGACGAACACGCTCGATCCATTCATCATCGATTGCAAAACGTGGCACATCTGGTTCTGGGAAGTAACGGTAATCACTTGATCCTTCTTTGACACGCATCAATAATGTTTTATTGGTTGTTTCATCAAAGCGACGTGTTTCTTGTTGGATTTCTCCGCCAGATAGCAACACTTTTGCTTGACGTTTTTCTTCAAAAGCAAGACCTTTTTTAACGAAACTCATTGAGTTTAAGTTTTTAAGCTCTGCTTTTGTACCGAATTCTTCTTGGCCATAAGGGCGTAAAGAAATATTGGCATCACAACGCATTGAGCCTTCTTCCATTTTCACATCAGAAACGCCTGTAAATAAAATGATTGAGCGGATTGCTTCTAAATAAGCATAGGCTTCTTCTGGTGAACGCATATCTGCTTCTGAAACGATTTCGATCAGTGGTGTACCTTGACGGTTTAAATCAACATAAGAATAACCGCCGTCACCGTGAATATTTTTACCAGCATCTTCTTCTAAATGGACACGTTCGATACGAATACGTTTTGTTTTGCCTTCCACTTCGATGTCGATCCAGCCATCGTGACCGATTGGTTGATCGAATTGAGAAATTTGATAAGCTTTGGGATTATCTGGGTAGAAATAGTTTTTACGGTCAAAATGAGTGTCTTTTGAAATCTCACAATTTAACGCAAGCGCTGCTTTCATCCCAAATTCAAGTGCTTGTTTATTCATAACAGGTAATACGCCTGGGTAACCCCAGTCGATCACATTAGTATTGCTATTTGGTTCTGCACCAAAATGAGCTGGCGCAGGTGAAAAGATTTTAGAATTTGTCTTTAATTCTACATGGACCTCAAGTCCGATGACAGTTTCAAAATTCATTAGTCATTCCCCCCTAAGATCACAGGTTTTTTCGTATGGAAATCCGTTGCTTGTTCAAATGCATACGCTGCTTTATACATCGTACTTTCATCGAATGGTTTCCCAATAATTTGTAAGCCGACTGGCAAGCCTTCTGAAAATCCTGCTGGTACTGACATACCAGGTAGTCCAGCTAAGTTCACTGGAATCGTCAATAAGTCATTCATGTACATGGTAATTGGATCATTGATATTTTCTCCTAAACCAAATGCTACAGTCGGTGAAGCAGGACCAATGATGATATCGTATTTTTCAAAAACATTATCGAAATCTTGTTTGATCAAGGTTCTAACTTGTCCAGCCTTTTTGAAGTAGGCATCGTAATAGCCAGCACTTAATGAGAAAGTACCTAACATAATACGACGTTTTACTTCGATACCGAATCCTTCAGATCGAGAATTTACATAAACATCTTCAAGATTTTTTACGTTTTCTGAACGGTAACCATAACGAATACCATCGAAACGTTGTAAGTTTGAACTTGCTTCTGATGAAGCGATAATATAATACACAGCAACCCCATATTTAGAATGCGGTAAGCTAACTTCTTCTACTGTTGCACCTAATGCTTTAAATGTTTCTGCTGCTTTCAGAACCGCTTCACGAACGCCAGCATCTACACCTTCACCAAGATATTCTTTAGGTAAAGCCACTTTCATGCCTTTGATATCACCTGTTAAACCAGCTGTAAAGTCAGGAACAGACGCGCCAGCAGATGTACCATCTTTTTCATCAAAACCGCTAATAGCATTTAAAGCTAAAGCATTGTCTTGAACGTTTCTTGTCATTGGACCAATTTGATCTAAACTTGAAGAAAATGCAATCAAACCAAAACGTGAAACACGTCCATAAGTCGGTTTCATCCCAACGATGCCGTTGAATGAAGCAGGTTGACGAATACTTCCGCCAGTATCGCTTCCTAAAGAAACTGGGATTTGTCCTGCTGCGACAGCTGCTGCTGAACCACCTGAAGAACCACCAGGAACTTTGGAATGATCCCAAGCGTTTTTCGTTTTCTTAAAATATGATGTTTCTGTACTTGCGCCCATCGCAAATTCATCCATGTTCAATTTCCCAACAGGGATCATATCTGCTTGATAGACTTTATCCATTACTGTTGCATCATAAATTGGATTAAAGTTGTGCAGCATTTTTGACGCTGCTGTTGTCAAAATATCTTTGGTTACGATATTATCTTTGATCCCGATCGGAATACCCGCTAAAGGATTTGATTCTGTGATGCCTTTCAGGTCGATAGCTTTCGCTAATTCTAAGGCTTTTTCATCGCTGATTGTAATAAACGAATCCACGTCTTTTTCTGTCTCATTGATACGATTTAACGTAGCATGTGTTAAATCTGTTGCAGTGATTTCTTTAGAAACAAGTAAATCATGCAATTCTGTTAGTGACTTATCATATAATTTTTCCATTATGCACCAGCCTCCCCATTGTCGATAATTGCTGGCACTTTGATATAGCCATTTTCTGATTCAGGTACGTTTTTCATTAATTCATTGCGATCCATACCAGGTGTAACGACATCTTCTCGCATTACATTGATCGATTGCGCTACATTAGAGGTAAATGGAACACCCTCTGTATCTACTTCTTCTAATAATTCTACCATGTCGATAATTTTACCTAGTTGATCGGTAAAGTCTTTTAATTCTCCATCGGAAAAAGACAATTTAGACAACTTGGCTACATGTTTTGCTTGTTCTTCACTGATTGCCATGGGTACCCTTCTTTCCATTAGAAAAACTCAATTAAGAGCTCACTAGTTCATTTTTTGTACTGTTGAACGATGTTTCACGTTAAGAAAACAGCTTTTTTCTTATTCTATCATAAAATTCTAAGAATTTTTGAAAGAGATGAAAGAAAATACACTGTAAATGTAAAAATACAGCTGAAAACTTACTTTATTTCACTTTCAAGCTACTCATTCTCTTCTTTTGTGTAGCTATTATCGATTGCTGTGACCATTTGTTGTTCATCCCAGACTTCGATTCCAAGGTCTTGTGCCTTCGTCAATTTACTACCGGCATCTTCACCTGCAACCACAACATCTGTTTTTTTAGAGACACTGCCTGTCACTTTACCGCCCAAATTTTCGATCTTTTCTTTCGCTTCTTCTCGGTTGTAATGCGTCAATTTTCCTGTTAAAACGACTGTCTTATCTTTAAATGGTGACTCTACGGCTTCAAGTTGGGCTGTACGAATCCCTTTATAGTCAAAATTCACACCAGCTTTAGCCAACTCATCCATCAATTCATGCACTTCTTCATTGGCAAAATACGTGACTAAACTATCAGCTATGATCTCGCCCATCGAATCTAGTGCTACAACTTCTTCTTTTGTCGCTTTACTAATCGCCCAAAGATCACCAAAATGTTCTGCTAGCACCTTAGCCGCCTTCGAACCTACATGACGAATGCCTAAACCAAAAATCAAGCGTTCAACTGAATTGTCACGACTTGCGGCAATTGCTTTGTAAATGTTATTTGCTGATTTTTCTTTGATTTTTTCCAACGTCATTAATTGTTCTTCCGTTAAAAAGTACAGATCTGCTACATCAGCAACTAAGTTCGTATCATACATTTGTTCTAATACGCGTGGACCTAATCCATCAATGTTCATTGCGTTTCTAGAAACAAAATGATTCAAGCCTTCTTTGATCTGAGCTGGGCACTTAGGATTGATACAACGCAAGGCTACTTCTTCGTCTAAATGAACTAACTCGCTATCACAAACAGGACAATGCGTTGGAATTTGATAAGGTTGACTACTATCATCCCGTTTTTCGGTCAAGACTTGAGCAACTTCTGGAATAATATCGCCTGCCTTGTAAATAATCACAGTGTCATTCAAACGAATATCTTTCATCGCAATAAAATCAGCATTATGCAAGCTTGCACGACTCACAGTCGTTCCTGCTACTCGAACTGGTTGCATCACAGCCGTTGGCGTTACAACCCCAGTCCGACCAATCGTCCATTCGATTTCTTCTACTACTGTTTGTGCTTCTTCTGGTGGAAACTTATAGGCGATCGCCCAACGAGGAGCTTTTACAGTGAAACCTAATTCATCTTGAATCGTAAATTCATTGGCCTTGATCACGATTCCGTCAATCTCATAAGGTAATTCCATCCGTTTTTCATGGTATTCTTCAATATAAGCCCAAACGTCATCGATTGTTTGACATAATTTTTTCTCGGGATTGGTTCTAAATCCGATTTCTGACAATTCATTTAATGCGTCAAATTGAGTTTGTGCCGTCATAGGTCCAAAATCGGCCACTGTATATAAAAAAGTGCTGAGATTTCGTTTAGCCACCATGCTTGTATCCAATTGACGTAAACTACCAGCAGCGGCATTTCTTGGATTAGCAAAAACATCTTGTCCAGCTTCTTCACGTTCTTTATTTAAATTAACAAATGATTGTTTTGGCATGTAACATTCGCCACGGACTTCCATTGAAATTGGCTTTTTCAATTCTAAAGGAATTGACTTAACTGTTTTTAAATTTTCCGTGATATTTTCACCAACTGTGCCATCGCCACGGGTTGCCCCTTGAACGAACTTTCCGTTTTCATATTTTAATGAAATCGCTAGACCATCTATTTTCAGCTCACAGCAGTAACCAACTTGCTTCCCTGCTAATTTTTGGACACGTTCATCAAAATCATAAATATCTTCTTTACTAAAACCATCATTCAAACTATACATCTGAACTTCATGGGTAACTTTTTCAAAACCTTGTAAAATCTTACCGCCAACTCGTTGCGTTGGTGAATCAGAAGTGATCAAGTCTGGATATTCAGTTTCTATGTCGACTAATTCTTTATACAAGCGATCATACACATAATCTTCTACGGTCGGCTTATCCGCTACATAATACTCATGAGAATATTGATTAAGCTGCGCCCGTAACTCTTTTGCTTTGTCTGTCGCTTCGGCTAATGTTAATGGAAATTCCACCATGATACCCCTCCTAAATTTAAAGTTGAAAGAGCTCGCTCGTATGTTATATTTTTTCAATCGGAGCAAATGCTGCTAATAAACGTTTGATTCCTTTTTCTGGGAACGCAACATCTAATTCCAAGTCCTTAGCGGTACCACCAACTCGAACCACTGTACCTGTTCCCCATGCTTTATGTCTGACTTTATCTCCTGCTTGCCAGGCCATTGATTCACCGCCACTGGCAACTTTATCTGTCACTGGCTGTTTAGTCGGCTGAGCATAAGCTGGTTTAAACACTTTTGGTTCAAACGTTCTAGCTGGTGCTTTTGGTGCTGCAATCGAGCCTTGTAAATCTAATAATTCTTCATCAATTTCATCTAAGAAACGACTCGGACGATTATATTGTGTTTTTCCGTATAAGGTTCTAGAGAATGCATTGGTGATAAACAGCGTTTCCTCAGCTCTAGTAATTCCTACATAGGCCAGACGACGTTCTTCCTCTAGTTCGCTCTCTTCTAGCATCGCACGAGATAATGGGAAGACCCCTTCTTCTAATCCAATCAAAAAGACAACTGGAAACTCAAGTCCTTTAGCTGCATGAAGCGTCATCAAGGTTACTTGAGAGGTACTTTCCTCTAGATTATCTAAATCAGAAACAAGCGCTAAATCATTTAGGAAGACAGCTAATTTTTCTTCTGGTGCATCTGCCTCTTCTTCGTCTTGACGCTCATAACGTTTATCAAATTCTTGGGTAACGGTTAAAAATTCATCCAAGTTTTCTAAACGAGCTTGGGATTCTAAATTATTTTGTCTGACTAATTCTTCGCGATACCCGCTACGTTCTAAGACTTCTTTTACTAATTCCGTAATTGTTAAATAAGGAATCATTTGCGTTAAGTCTTGGATCATCATGCCAAAGCTACCTAGCTCTTTACCAGCTTTTCCTGAAATATTCGCTAGATCGACATTCTGCGACGCTTCTAGTAATGACCAATCATGCATCTGAGCAAAACTTCTTAATTTTTCAACTGAACTTTTACCGATTCCTCGTTTTGGTTCGTTGACAACTCGTTCAAAGCTTAGAGAATCCATTGGGTTGGAAATAATATTTAAGTAGCCTAAAATATCCTTGATTTCTTTACGATCGTAGAATTTATGGCCGCCGACCATCGTATACGGAATATTTGATTTCAACAGCATTTCTTCCATTACCCGCGATTGGGCATTGGTACGATACAACACAGCAAAATCACCATAAATACGGTCTCTTTCGCGCATTTCTTTTTGAATTTGTCCTACGATAAATTGCGTTTCATCCCGCTCATTATCACCACGATAATAAACAATTTTTTCACCATCCGTATTTTCCGTCCATAATTGTTTATCGCGACGATTACGGTTATTTTTAATGATATTGTTGGCTGCATCAAGGATTTTTTTCGTCGAGCGGTAATTTTGTTCTAGCATGATGACAGAAGCATTTGGATAATCTTTTTCAAAATCTAAAATATTCTGCATATCCGCTCCACGCCAACCGTAAATACTTTGGTCCGCATCTCCCACAACACATAGATTTTTAAAGCGTGCAGCCAGCATATTGACTAAAGTATACTGCGCATGGTTGGTATCTTGATACTCATCAACATGGATATAGTGGAATTTATTTTGATAATAGTTTAATGAATCTGGATGTTCATTAAATAACCGAATTGTATTCATAATCAGATCATCAAAATCCATACATTGATTGTTTCTTAATTCTTTTTGGTACATTTTATAACATTTCGCCACTACTTCTTCGTAAGGTGTCCCTTGTAATTCCTCTACTTTTGCGGGTGTTTGCAACTCATTTTTAGCATTGCTGATCGTCCCTAAAATCGAGCGAGGATCATATTTTTTCACATCGATATTCAATTCATTTAAAATTCGTTTCATCAATGTACGCTGTTCAGAAGTATCAATGATCGTGAAATTACGATTATAGCCGATATGATCGACATCTCTACGTAATATCCGCACGCACATTGAATGGAATGTGGAAACCCAGACATCGTTTCCGCCAACTTCTAATAACTTACCAACCCGCTCTCGCATTTCTTTTGCGGCTTTATTGGTAAACGTGATGGCTAAAATATTCCAGGGATTCACGTCTTTTTCTTCAATTAAATAGGCAATACGATGTGTTAACACTCTCGTTTTCCCACTGCCTGCTCCCGCCATCACTAATAAAGGCCCTTCAGTATGTAGAACGGCTTCTTTTTGTCTCGGGTTCATACCTTGGATCAAGGCGTTTTCTTGTGCCATCATCAACGTCCTCTCTCTTTTTTCAATCTTATACATTATACCAAAAAAAACACAAAAGCTGAACAGATTGACCAAACCTTGAGTAATAACATATAAAAAAATTTATTGGTGCTTGCCACCATGAATTTTTTTATATGTTATTACAGAAAGATTTAATCTGTAAAGCTAGATGATAGTAGGAAAATTCTTCAATAATGTTACTGTTTTATAGGACAATCTTTTCTTTTGATCAACCTGCTATTTTTCTACAACAATTTATTTTAGTCATTGGTTTCATGATAACAAGTTTGAACATACGTCAAACATAAAAAAACGAAGACAAAAAAATCATAGAAATGATTTTTGTCTTCGTTAAAGAGTGAGACCACTGCCGAACAGATAGCGGAGTTTAAACGTGCGATTTCAATCCACTCACTCAATAAAGAGTGAGACCTGCGTTGCATTTTCATTAGAAAGAATAGTTTTTATTTCAATCCACTCACTCAATAAAGAGTGAGACTCTCTTTTGATCTGCTTACTGCTATCGCATCGATATTTCAATCCACTCACTCAATAAAGAGTGAGACAGAAAACAGACTTTAAAATGCAAAAGAAAAAAGTTATTTCAATCCACTCACTCAATAAAGAGTGAGACTCGATCTACTCCTCGATTCATGACTAAGTGGAAATATTTCAATCCACTCACTCAATAAAGAGTGAGACACCGTTAACATTAAAACTACCAAAATCAGCACTTAATTTCAATCCACTCACTCAATAAAGAGTGAGACAAGAAAATCAATTGTTGTATCTGATCTTCTTTAAAATTTCAATCCACTCACTCAATAAAGAGTGAGACACCAGCTTCAAATAGCATAGAAGCGTGGCTGTGTCATTTCAATCCACTCACTCAATAAAGAGTGAGACCGTGAAAAAGCAATAAAAACATTACACTTTTACTACCTTCCCACACTAATCATTCAAAAAAGTGTGAATTCAATGAGAAAAACAGGAACTTTACTCCTAATTTCCCTCAAAAATTGGTGCGAATCCCCTAGTGTTTTCATGTGCACTTGGGGTTCGCACCAAAATTACAGCCTTCATCCTTTTATCTATTACATTTAGTATAGTTACTCTACCAACAAAAGTCACGCACTATTTATTTTCCAGCAAAAGTCTCCGTAACTCCTTTACTTAATTTTTCTACAATTTCTTCATTTACATAGACAGAAATCGCTCCGTCATTTACAGGAAACGTTCCACTACCCGATTCATCCAACATTACTTTTGTTGAATTGTTCCCCAATATGTCAACAAAGACTTTCCCAGCATGGAGCGCGCTGATCGTCATATTTTTTGCCCCAGCCTTTGCGTTGGTCATGACAACCGCATAACCAGATGTTTCACGGTCAAATGTCCCTGTTCTTATCCAACCGACCACATCGGGATCATCAAAGTAATCCATTTCACTCCCATAAGCTAGTTTTTCTCGAATTTTTAACAGTAGTTCTAAATTTTTACCTACTGGATTCACGTTTTGAGTTGGAATTCCAAATAGATCTCCCCAAAAAACAACTGGAGTTCCAGCTTTTCGTAGCAAAATCAGTGCATATGCGTGAACTTTAAACCAACCTGCGATCCATGATTCTAAACTTTGTCCTTGTTGAGTATCATGATTATCTACAAACGTAACAGCCCATTCTGAACGTTCTTTGATCAGTGTTCCTGCAAAAATATTCCGCATATCAAAGCGACCATCCGAATTTGCCGCCTCATAGAAACGATAATGTAATGGAACATCAAATAATGAAATCAACGTTCCAGAACTATCAATATAATTCATTAATTTCTTATAATCACCATGCCAATACTCACCGACTACAAACAGTTCTTTGCCTTTTTCTTTTCTTCTATTTAATAACCACTCGACAAAATAGTTGAATCGAATATGTTTGACCGCATCTAAACGATAGCCATCAATATCTGTCAAACGTTGATGCCATTCTCCCCATTTGTCTAGCTGTTGAACTGTTTCAGGGTATTCCATATCCAGATTACAGCCCATCAAATAATCAAAGTTACCATTTTCCTGATCCACTTCCGGCTCCCAACCTTTGCCACTAAAGTTGAAAATACCATGATCCTGCCGCCGATCATCATAATCAACCCCAGAAAAATTTCTCCACGTCCAAATATAGTCATTATATTGATGGTTTCTTCCAGGAAAAGTAAATTTTGTCCAAGCTGAAATTTCTTCCTCACCACTTGTTGGGATAGTTCGATTATCTGGTCGATATTTTATTGCAGACACAGTTTCCTCCTCATCCGCTCCCATAAAATGGTCAAAGACAATATCACAGTACACTTCCATTCCAACTTTTTTTAAAGCTTGTACACATTCTAAATACTCATTTTTTGTGCCATATTTTGTGGTAATCGTTCCTTTTTGATCAAATTCTCCTAAATCATACAAATCATAAGGTGCATAGCCAACATCTTCTATTCCATTAGCGCCTTTATAAGCTGGGGGTAACCAAACACTATTAATTCCAATTTTCTGTAATTTCTCAGCTAATTCAGTCAATCGTTGCCAATGTTTGCCGTCAGCTGGTAAATACCATTCAAATCCTTGCAATATTGTACGATTCTTCATCCTGATCCCTCCGATTTTTCCTACCTTCATTAAGCCAAAGGTCAAACATCTTTGTCAAATGATAGAATCCTACATAATAAGTGCCCACCTTGAACGTTTTTAACTAAAAATGAATGTTTTTGACCGTTTTTAATTGCATCATTAATTTGAATATGCTATTATAATCAGTGAAAAGAGGTGTGAAAATGCTTACAGAAGAAAGACATCAAGCAATTTTACGTTTATTAGATCAACAATCCGTTGTGAAATCACATGAATTGTCTACTCTTTTAAACGCATCAGAATCAACGATCAGACGTGATTTACAAGAACTAGAAAATGCTGGATTATTAGAACGAGTTCATGGCGGTGCTAAACGTATTTTAAATTTAGGCTTTGAACAAGACATGATTGAAAAATCAACCAAAAACACGCAAGAGAAACAAAGAATCGCTGCATTAGCGGCTACATTTGTTCATGACGGCGATGTTATTTATCTGGATGCAGGATCTACCACTTTAGAAATGCTCCCGTTTTTAGTCGGTAAAGATATCACTGTTGTGACCAATTCTGTTCATCACGCTGCAAAACTGGGGGATTTGAATATCAAGACTATTATCTTAGGCGGCTCACTAAAACTTTCTACAAAAGCGATCATTGGAGCAGTTGGCATGGAACAACTTAGTCATTTTCGTTTTAATAAAGCATTCATGGGAATGAACGGTGCTCATCTTGAATTTGGTTTGACAACACCTGATCCTGAAGAGGCTGCCTTAAAACGCTTAGCGATTGAACAAGCAGATGAAGCTTATATTTTAATCGATCAGACAAAATTAAACAAAGTCACTTTCACAAAAGTAACGGACCTTGATAAGGTGATCTTGCTTACTAACCATTGCTCCCCTGAGTTACTAGAACAATTCCAGAAAAAAACAACGATCAAGGAGGCAGCACAATGATTTATACAGTCACTTTAAATCCTTCAATAGACTATATTGTTCATGTTGAAGAGCTAAAATTAGGCGAACTGAACCGGATGACCAATGACTTAAAATTACCTGGTGGAAAAGGCATCAATGTTTCTAGGATTTTGAAACGAATCCAAGCAGAATCAACAGCGCTAGGATTTTTAGGTGGTTTTACCGGGACATTCATTTCTGACTGGCTAGCGAAAGAAAAAATTACAACAAAATTTACATCGGTTCTTGAAGATACACGAATCAATATCAAATTGAAATCTGAAGCAGAAACAGAAATCAACGGTTTAGGTCCTGCAATCTGCAACGAAGAAATGCAAGAACTAAAACAATCATTAAGCATGATTTCTGCTGGTGATATTGTCGTTTTATCGGGCAGCACACCTGCAACATTGCGTGACGGTTTTTATGAAGAATTAATACAAATCATCAAAGATAAACAGGCTGAATTTGTCATTGACACCACAGGTAAAGATTTACTCAATGCACTACCACAAAAGCCTTTATTAATCAAACCAAACAACCATGAATTAGCTGAATTATTTGATGTTGAATTTCAAACGATGGCGGATATTTTACCATTTGGCGAACGTTTATTGGGAGACGGTGCTCAACATGTGATCATCTCAATGGCTGAGGATGGTGCTTTGTTATTTACTAACGATGGTATCTATCGCTCAAATGTGTTGAAGCGACCTTTGAAAAATTCAGTTGGTGCTGGAGATTCTATGATCGCAGGTTTTGTGGGAAGCTTCGCTAAGCATAATGATCCTATTGAAGCATTTAAATGGGGTGTTGCTTGTGGTAGCGCGACTGCATTTTCAGATGATTTGGCTTCAGCTGAGCTAATCAATGAATTGATTGCAGACGTGGTAATTGAAAAAATCAGATAGATTTTTCCGTTAAAAAGTACAAGGTGCAGCGAAGCGGAACGTTGTTACCATATCTAGCTGAAAGAGCTAGCCTTTCGGGAAAAAGACAAAATCCGATTGTGGCAAAAAATCGCCACTCTCTGATTGTACTATTTTCCTGTCAAGGCTGATCAAGCTCTTTCAGCTTTTAAAACTATCTAGCTACGCGGGCTAGCTCCTCGGAAAAAAGATAAAATCTGATTGTGGCAAAGAGCGCCACCCTCATATTTTCCTATTTTTCTGTCGGAGCTGAACGAGCCCACTACGCTTTTATTGTTATCTAGCTACGCGGGCTAGCTCCTCGAAAAAAAGATAAAATCTGATTGTGGCAAAGAGCGCCACCCTCATATTTTCCTATTTTTCTGTCGGAGCTGGACGAGCCCGCTGCGCTTTTAAAATTAGGAGGAAAAGTAATGAACATTAAAGACTTATTAGTCAAAGACGTAATGATCATGGATTTGCAAGCGACTGATAAAAAAGGCGCAATCGATGAAATGGTTCAAAAAATGTACGATGGCGGACGTATTTCAGATATTGAAACGTATAAAGAAGGTATTTTAGCTAGAGAAGCGCAGACTTCAACGGGTCTTGGTGACGGAATCGCCATGCCACATGCTAAAAATAGTGCGGTTAAAGAAGCAACTGTCCTATTTGCCAAAAGTAATAAAGGGGTAGATTATGAAGCGTTAGATGGTCAGCCAACTTATTTATTCTTTATGATTGCAGCTCCAGAAGGCGCTAACGACACTCATCTTCAAGCCTTAGCTGCTTTGTCTCGATTATTGATCGATCCAGATTTTGTCGCACAATTAAAAGAAACGAAAACCCCTGAAGCAGTCCAAAACTTGTTTCAATCAGCCGAGGAAGCAAAAGAAGCTGAAGAAAAACAAGAACAGCAAGAACAAAACGTAAACACAGATGATTCAGCTCGTAAATTTGTTGTAGCAGTTACGGCTTGTCCAACTGGAATTGCGCATACGTATATGGCTGAAGATGCCTTGAAGAAAAAAGCCAAAGAAATGGGTATTGAGATCAAAGTTGAAACAAATGGTTCTGAAGGAATCAAAAACCGTTTAACAGCTGAAGACATTGCCCGAGCTGATGGTGTGATCGTTGCAGCCGATAAAAAAGTAGAAATGAATCGCTTTGATGGTAAAGAACTTGTCAATCGTCCGGTGAGCGACGGTATTCGTAAAACAGAAGAACTGATCACGATCGCAACAAACGGTTCAGCACCTATTTTCCATAGTTCTGAATCTGATTCTAGCGAAGAAGATGACTCAGCAGAGGGTTCGATTGGTTCTAGAATTTATAAAGACTTGATGAACGGTGTCTCACATATGCTTCCCTTTGTGATTGGTGGCGGAATTGCGATTGCACTCTCATTTATGATCGATCAATTTATTGGTGTTCCTCAAGATCAACTAAGCATGCTTGGGAATTATAATGAAGCAGCTTCTTGGTTTAACCAAATCGGCGGTGCTGCTTTTGGCTTTATGTTGCCAGTCTTAGCTGGATTTATTGCTTCAAGTATTGCTGATAGACCAGGACTTGTGGCTGGTTTTGCTGCTGGTGCTTTAGCCAATACTGGTGGAGCTGGTTTCTTAGGTGCTTTAGTCGGTGGTTTCCTAGCAGGTTATGTCATTATTTTCTTGAAAAAAGTATTCAAAGGATTGCCTAAGTCACTAGACGGCATCAAAACGATTTTATTTTATCCAGTCTTTGGTTTATTGATTACTGGTGGTCTGATGCTTTTGATCAATATTCCAATGAAAGTCATCAATGATGGATTGAATAATTTCTTATTAGGTTTAGATGGTACAAACGCAGCACTTTTAGGGGCATTACTTGGTGGTATGATGGCCATTGACTTAGGTGGTCCGATCAATAAAGCGGCTTACGTATTCGGTACTGCTTCAATCGCTGCAACTGTTACAGAAGGCGGCAGTATTATTATGGCTTCTGTTATGGCCGGTGGTATGGTTCCTCCATTAGCTATTTTCATTGCAACATTGATCTTTAAAAATAAATTTACGAAAGACCAAAAAGATGCAGGATTAACAAACTTGGTGATGGGCTTGTCATTCGTTACTGAAGGAGCAATTCCTTTTGCAGCCGCTGATCCTTTACGGACGATTCCAAGTTTTGTTGTTGGATCAGCCTTAGCTGGCGGGTTAGTTGGTGGATTCGGTATCCGCTTATTAGCTCCTCATGGTGGTATCTTCGTAGCACTTTTATTGAGTCACCCACTTTTATATTTATTCTTTATCGCAATTGGCGCAGTTGTCTCTGCCCTTGTTTTAGGTATCGTGAAAAAACCAGTTCCACAATAAGTAAAATGACGGTCTCCAAAGTAACAGACTCTTCCCTTCTGTTACTTTGGGGGCTTCTTTTTATAAAAAATACTATTTTGGGTTTATATCATTCGCTTTAAAAAAATATCTATATTAAACTTATACATAAGAAATGCGCATTCTTTACACATTAAATTATGTCACTAGCAAGATGATCATTGTTTAGAATACTTAGAAAGGATAACTATAATGAGCGTTCATTATAGCGGTTTTTTTATTATGAATAGATTATCAGGTAAAGTAATGTTAATCACAGACGGCCAAAGCAGTCTCGGTGCTGCAACAGCTAAATTAGCGGCCAAAGAAGGAGCAATCGTTGTTTGTACAGGCAAATATGTGGAGAAAATGGCCGCTATCATTTCTACTATCATCGAAACAGGTGGTATTGCAACCGCCTTTAAACACGATGTCCGTTCAGTCCTTAGTTGGCGTAAAGTCCTCGCCGAAACCATAAAAAAATATGGGAAAATCGATATTTTAGTTAATAATGCCGGTATCTCTTCACCAAAAATAATTTTGGATCTATCCGTAAAAGACTGGGAAAAAATTCAAGAAATCGACTTAAATAGTCTTACATATGGTTTAAAAGAAGTGATTCCTCTTATGATAAAAAATAATGGTGGATCGATCATCAATGTTTCATCTCTTCAAGGGTTAGTCGGTCTTTCAGACAGCAATCCTTATGTTGCAGCCAAAGATGTGATCCGTTCACTATCACTTGATGCTGCATTTGAATATGCTGAGCATAATATTCGGGTAAATTCAATTTGTCCAGGTACGATCGAAACGCCTTTGATAGAAACAACCTTTCCGACTATCAGTCCATACTATAAAAAAAGTGTCCAATTCCCTTATTTAGGAAAATCAGAAGATATCGCCAATGGAATTATTTATTTAGCTTGCGATGAAGCTAGTTTCGTTACAGGGGCAGAACTTGTGATCAATGGAGATAGAGTTGCTTTATAAACCATTATCTAAAGGCTGTTTCAGCAATTCAAAAAACCACACAATGCAGAAGTCATTGTGTGGTTTTTTTTAAATTGATCGTCGGATTTAATTTGTTCCACTTTTCCTATTCACTAATATCGATCGTCTGATTGATCGTCTCCAAATAACTAGAATCTAGAAATACAACACGCAGATGATTCTTCGCTTTTTCCAAATCAAATCTTGTAGAAGATTCCTTTTGCTTTAAATTACTGATATTCACATCAAACAATTTATCCCACAATGCATCTAAAGGAAGCTGTTGAATCGCTTCTTTTGGTAAATAAAAACGTAAGACCGAAACAAAATCTTCATATTTTTTATCCAACACATTAATTTCCAGAAATTGCCGAATATAAAATTCATACGCTGACAGACCATCATCGATAGCCATCTTAGGATCCAATACCCGATAATTCATCATCTTGCGGCTCTTTTCATCGATCCAAGGAAAATAAGCTTGCGCATTTAAGATTCCTTTCGTACGATTCACTACATATTTTTGCCGCCTATTGTCATAGCTTCTTGTAACAAAATAGGTAGCATTTTTCTTTTCAACTGGTTGATAGTAATTATTTTGATATTGTACTGTTTGAATAACCTCTTCAACAAAAGCATACTCGATAAACGGTGGTCTTAGGACCCCTGTGCCATTATTCCAAGCCAATTGATCATAACCCATCTGATCTCTAAATAAGCGTTGGTACTTTTGATTGACTGGCAAATCCCAGTTGAACGGATCATTGAATAAGGTTATCTTGAAGACTTGACTTCCCAACTCTTCAATTGCTTGAACTTGTTGCACTTCCATAAAAATCGGTTTAGGAATAATCTGAGTATATAAACTTGAATAATACATCTTCCAACAAGAGGTCAAACACAACCCTTTGAAATAAACATCGTAACCCGCTAGCTGATTACAATCAATGATCACTGCTTTTTTATGATCATATCGTTTCGGCAATTGTTTGATTTCACTGTCTGTTTCAAAGGTTCTTTTTTCAATATTTTCAACATTATTATATAAATAGTCATCTAACGAACGAATATATCCATACATACCATTTCTAACCATTCGAGTATCATAATAATCCTCAATCATTGTTTGATAAGCTGAAAAAGTACTGCCAGCTATAATTGTTTGTTCGCGAAGCGTTAACTTTGAGATATGGAGCTGAAATTCGCCGTTTTCAGCGTTTACTTTGATCCATAGATTTTCTTCTTCGGTAAGATGTTGAATTTGACTTGAGATGGCTTGTAAGCTAAATTGCCGCACTTCTTCATCACCAAAACGATAAGTTTCGGGAATCGTTACTATTCGTAACAAACTCAACCAATCAAAAACATCTTGTTTCAATTCATTTAACGAAACATTCACCCGAGTCATAACCATATAGATTTTCTTTGTTTTTTTCATTTTGCTCCACCTCATTCCTTACGTTAAGTATAACGAAAAAAAAGAGAGACTTCATCTAATATACTTATGAAATTATATAAGAGAGGTTTTTTAGAGTTATTATCAAAGAAAGTCCATTTAAAAAATTAATTTTACTAAAAATAGGATAAAAATAATGATTTCAGCCAAACTTAAAAAAACACCTTATTCCTTACAAATCACAATAATTTGAGAGAGATAAAGTATCTTTTTATTTAGCTATTTTAATTTATCTGTGTGCTTTTTTGATCCACAATACGATTAATTATATAAAACAAGAGTGTCCCGAAGCCGATAATTACAATTGCCAAATAAAACGCATAGAGTTTTGAGCCAGTAATATCTGAAATTTTCCCAGTTAACGATGGAACAATTACTGAAGCGGACATTCCAAAAAAGTTAAACACTCCGTACATTGTTGCAACGCTGCCTTTAGGTGCTGATTCTCCTAGCCAAGAAATGATGATCGGTTCGACCGCTAACTTTCCAAAAAAACCATATGCCATAATACCAATTACTAAAATCGTTTGATTCGTTGTCGTGACAGTCAGAAACAACACACTAGCAGCTAAAATTTCAAGGATGATGATCAATTGTACCTTTTTCATGGGAATTCCATCTGCAATCCGGCTAAAAATCAACGCACCAGGTATCGCAGTAAAAAATACGAGCGAGGATGCTAACCCCACTGACGTTCCAGAAAACCCTTTTTCGGTTTCTAAAAAATTGGGCAACCATGTATCGATCAGATAATATGTGTATAACGTTGAAAAATATAAAATATAAGCTGAAATCATTCGAGGTTTAAACAACGCCTTGATCGAAACTTGCTTTTTCTCTTCGGAATATTTACTAACACTTGATGCCTTTTTCGGTTTTTCTAAATGGATATAACGTAAAAACATGACTATAGCCATTAGAATCAACACGATTGTCGCAAAAATCAAGGCTTGCCACGGCAATATTCCTGTTCCAACTAAATAACTCGAAGAAATTAGCCCAAGACCGCTACCAATTGCAGTTCCGCTATTGACAATGGCAGTCGACAAGCTTCGTTTAGAGACTGGTACATATTCTGCAGTCAATGAATAAGCTACTCCATAGTATGTACCACACCCTAGCCCTGCTAAAATACTTCCAATAAACACGATCCCAATAGTTTGAGACAACCCAACAATCAACGCACCAAGTCCAAACAATAAAAAACCAGGAATCAAGATCTGTTTTTTCCCCAATCTATCTACAAGCAGTCCTGATGGAATTTGCATACACACATAACCTAGAAAATAAAAACTTGAAATATGGCCTAGCTGCGCATCCGTTGCCCCACCAAAATATTCACTAATGATTGGATAAATAGGGGTCAATACCGTTCGATAAATCCATATGACGATCCAACCGACCGTTAATATATAGATAATTTGTTTCCAATAAGGAGTTTGTCTATTTCTAGTTTTGAGTTCATCCATAATCTGGTCTCCTTTTTCAGTTAAATCACTAACTAAGTTGTATTTCTATTTTCCCTCCAAAATAAGAAAAACCAGACAATAAAAATAATTATTTTTATGTCTGATCTTCCCAACCACTCTATTAACTTAATTACTTCTTGATAAAGGTACCCACAAAATCAGTAGCAACTCCTAATTCTTGCGAATAGATAACATGACCTCTTAGAATTGTTTGCACAACTTGAGCACCAATTTCACGCCCAATATAAGGACTGATTTTATTACGATATTCCAAATCTTCTGCTTTTAGCGTATATGGCGCGTTAGGTTTGATCAATACAAAGTCAGCGTCTTTGCCAATACTGATCCGACCTTTTTGGTCTAAGTCATAACGGTCTGCTGGATTTGTAGCAATGATATCAGCAAATTGTTTTAGCGACATTCCTCTTTTTTGAACCCCTTCATCAAAAAGAACATCTACATTATTTTGAACGCCAGAAATACCGCCCCACGCTTCAAATGCATTATCTTTGTCCTTTAAATCCGGTGTACATGGAGAATGATCAGATGTTACAAAATCGATTTCTCCAGATAAAACTTTTTCCCACATGCCATTTTGATTTTCTTTATCACGGATTGGCGGTGAACATTTTACAACTGGTCCAATTGCATCCAACTCATCTGTATCAAAATATAGATAGTGCGTACAAGTTTCACACGTAACATCAACACCTGCTTCTCTTGCCTTCGTTACTTCCTCTACACCTTCAGGACAAGCAATATGACAAATATGAATACGACATCCCGTTTCTTTGGCAAACAAAATTGCTCGGCGAATTGGTTCTACTTCTGTGAAAACTGGACGGCTGGCTACATAAGCTTTCAGCGTTGTTTCACCATTTTTATACGCAATTTCACCTAATTTATCGGTAATTGCTGCATTTTCAGCATGAATCGCCAAAACTTTACCTGTTTTAGCAACTTGTTTCATCCCTTCGTAAAGAGAGTAATCATCAACATTCATAAAATCACCATCGATGCTACGATCACCGCAAGTTGCCATAAAACATTTATACGCTGCTACTCCTCCATCATCTAATTCTTGGATTCCGCCTTTTAAATTGAATGGTACTAAACCACCAAATGAGCCTACATCTGATTTTAACTTTCCTTTTCCCGACTCATATTTGATTTCCAGAGACTTACCATCAACAGTGGCTGGTACTTGGTTTAAAGGCATTTCCATAAATGAGGTAACGCCACCTTTGGCACAAGAAGCTGTTCCTGTGATATAGCCTTCCCATTGATCACGATAACCACCACCAGGATCAGTAATATGCACATGAGCATCTACCATACCAGGACTGACCACTAAGCCTACCGCATCAATGACTTTATCCGCTTCTCCAAGGTCATTCCCAATTGCTGCAATCAAACCGTCTTTTACGGCAACATCTGTTTTAACTTCACCAGAATCCAAAATAACTAAACCATTTTTGATTACTAAATCATAACTCATATACTTTCCTCCTAAATTTAAAAGCAGAACAAATCGGTTAATCCTGTAGAAAATAGATAAATTAACATTGAAACGTTCTTTGTTTTACTGTTAATTTATCTATTTTCCTAAGGATTGATTTGTGCAGCTAGATAATATTAAAAGCTGAACAGGCTCGTTTAGGCTCGTAGAAAAATAGGAAAATATGATTGTGACGCTTTTTGTCACGAGCATATTTTATCTTTTTTCATAGAGACTAGCCTGTGAAGCTAGATACTGTTAAAAGCGTAGCGGGTTCGTTCAGCTCCGACAGAAAAATAGGAAAATCTAACTGAGGTGCTTTTTGCCTCATTCATATTTCACCTTTTTCAGATTAGCGAGAGCGTACCCCATACAACTATTATTTTTTATCAAAGAATTTTCTTAATACCAAATATAAAACAAAAGCTGATACAAAACCTGAGATCCAAGAAATATCAGAAATCACCTTCAATGCCGGGATAAAATTACCACTTAAACAAATAACTAAAGCCACAATAGTTGCCACATAAGCAGGTTTATTCAGACCTTTATAACTATTTTGACTATTATCTGCCTTTGGATCCATATATAACTGATTCAAGTCGATCTTTTGTTTTTGAACAAAATAGTAATTTGCAATCATTACTCCTGCAACTGGTCCTAAAACTGCACCAATCGTATTCAAGAAGATAAAGATACTTGCTGCATTTTCCATCAATTTCCACGGCATAATTAGAAAGCTAATCACACTAGCAAGTAAGACCCCTTTTTTATAATCAATTTTCTTAGGGAATAAGGCACACAGCTGATAGGCAGCTGGAATAATATTACCTGTAGCATTAGTAGAGACAGTCGTTAACAAGAATACTAGCATTGCTACAATAATTGCAAATGAATTATCCCAACGGTCAACGATATTTAGAATATTCCATTCTTGAATACCATAACGGATTGATCCACCAATCAAAATCACTACACTTGAAAAAGCAAATATCCCATAACCAACTAAAAAACTAGCTGTTTGACCGATTGTTTGATCTTTGGTTGATTTTGCATTTTGAGTAAAATCTGAAACGCTAGCCCCTGGTGCTGCCCAAACAGCTAAAACAGAATTGATGATCATCAGATAAACAAATACTGGCGAAATATTATGAGCTGCACCGGCAACATCATAAGTTAGAATTGGACCAAGTCCGCCGGCCGCACCAATCGCCCAAATAGCCATGCCACCAAAAATAATATAGATCAGCGGACTTAAAATTGCTGTAAACTTATTAAGAATCTTCCCCCCGCCAAAACCAATCAGCATATTCACAACCCAAAATAACGTGAAAGCAATCAATCCAGGAACCGAAATCCCTAAGATCATCGTGTCTCCTCCAAGAGTCAAAAATCCCGGCCAAATTTTACCAATCAAAATCAACAACGCCAACGAACCTGTATAATTCTGTAATCCAAACCAAGCGATTGCTGCCACACAACCTCTAAGAAATCCTGGAAGCTTCGCTCCTACATCTCCATAAGTTGACCGTAAATGAATAGCAAAAGGAATACCATACTTTGATCCTGCGCGACCATTAAATGTCATAAATAAAGCAACTGCTAGCGCACTGATTATCAAAGCCAGCATAATGTTGATAGGAGAAAGACCTAAAAATAAAAATCCTCCGACCGCTGTGTAGTTGGGGATATTATGAACGGATCCCATCCATAAGGTAAAATAATTCAATTTCCCCATCATTCTCTTTGATAACGACTTGGGAAGTAGATCTTCATTATAGCCACGCTCTCGATAACATTGAAGTTCTTCTTCCGTGATTTGATAATCTTGGTTTTCCATTAATTCGCCTCCTTTTTAAATGTTTTTATTACGAAAATTTTTTTCGCTAAATAATAGTAAGCCTATCTAAAAAAATCCTAAAGAAAAACTTGACTAAAATAATTTTTACTATAAAATAACCCTTGAAAATTAGCAAGTAAATCCAATTTTCAAGGGTTTATTCCATTATTATTAATATTTATGAATTAAACACATCATAATTCAACTCTTTTTCATCAGCTGCAATAATTAACGCTACGGTTGTATCTGCATCAACATTCAGTAAGGTTCTGAACATCCCAGAAAACCAATCGATTCCAGCCAATAATGCAATACTTTCTGTTGGTAAACCTAACATAGGCATAACTGTCGCAAGTGCTACTAAACCACCGCCAGGCACAACAACTGTCCCTAAACAAGCTAATGTTGATAATAAAACAGCTTTGATCAACTCGCCAACACCCATCTGAATATTGTAAAACTGGGCAAATGTTACGATCGCTAGCGATAAAAACATCGCTAAGCCATTACTGTTTAATGTCATTCCTAGTGGCATCACCAATTTTGAAATACGGTCGCTGATTCCTAATTTATCACGACCATCTTCTATCTGAATTGGTAACGTAATAGCTGAAGATGTCGTAGTAAATGCAACAATGGACATTCTCCACATATTTTGAGCTAGTTTTTTTACACTTACTTTACAGTACAACGCAGTTATCAATAACCAAACAACTAAAAATAGTAAGGCGCTGATTGCAAGTGTGAGTAAAAACTTCATTAATGTTAGTAAAACACCTGTACCGATTGTTCCTATAACAGGAGCAATTAGACAAAATATACCGATTGGCGCAAGTTTCATGATCAATGTTACCATTTTTAAGATCACGTTATTAAACGCTGACACAACATCTAGTAAAATCGAGTTTTTATCTTTGTCTTTGATCAAGCTTAACGCTAAACCAAACAATAACGAAAAGATGATAACTTGAATCATATTAGCTTGTGCCATTGCTTCAATAATATTTTTAGGAATAAAATCAATGATGATTTCTTGTAAACTTTCTGTGCTGGCACTTATTGTCCCCATTTCAATGTTAGAAGTTTCTAACCCTTTCCCCGGTTGAATCAATAAACCAAACACAACACCAATAATAGCAGCTAAAATGGTTGAACCCATAAACCATACAAAAACTTTTAAGCCGATTTTTCCAAGTTCTTTTGCTTCTAAACTTCCGACTGCTTCGATGACTGCACCCATAATCAATACGACTACAGACATCTGAATCAGTCGTAAGAATAAATCTCCTATGACTTTAAATGATTCAACTTTGTCTTGGAAAATGATTCCCACTAAGACGCCTAATATAGTGGCTAACATTACCTGATTGGTCATACTCATGTTACGAATTTTTTTCATGACTGGTTTCCTCACTTTTAAGATATCATTGGATGATTTATATAATCACAAGTTATTAGAAATCTAGTCTTTATTAAGCTTTTTGTTTTTTGTTAAGATTCGCTAACAAGAATAAAATGGTTCCAACCACTAATAGAATAACTGAAATATAAAAGCCCATTACTTTTGAACCAGTAGCATCTGAAATCGATCCTGTTAATGTTGGAGCGATAACTGAAGACATCATTCCGAAAAAGTTAAATACACCAAGTGTTGTACCAATTCCAACTTTAGGCGCATTTTCGCCAAGCCATGAAATAATGATTGGCTCCACTGCAAGTTTCCCTAAAAATCCGTACATGATCAAACTAATCAATAAGAAGGTTGAATTAGTTGCTTGAACTGTAAACAACAGCATTGCCGCAGCTAGAAGTTCTAAAATCACGATAAATTGAACTTTTTTGTGCATATATTTATCTGCCAAACGACTGAAGAACAACGCTCCTGGAATTGAAGCAAATGCGACCAATGATGCAGAGAAACCAATTGCTGCACCTTCAAACCCTCTTTCAGTACCCAAGAAGTTTGGTAACCAAGTAACGGTCATATAATAGCCGTAACATGTTGCAAAGTATAAAATATAAGCAAATAACATTTTTGGCGCAAATAATTTTTTAACTGATACATGTTCTTTTTCTACAACTGGAGCATCTTCTGCAACAGCAGCTGCTTCTTCCACTTCTGATTGTGCTAAAAATTCAGCATCTTCTTTATTATTACGAATAATTGCTACAAATGCGATTAACATTACAACGATCAATGCTACAGAAATATACATCATTGTTTGCCATGGGAATTGTAACTGAACAACTAAGAAGCTTGATAAAATCAACCCTAAACCTGAACCAACGGCTGATCCACTATTCACGATAGCAGTAGAGAAACTTCTTTTTTCTTTAGGAATATTTTGAGATGTTAGAGAATACGCTGAACCATAAAATGATCCACAACCTAAACCAGCTAAAACACTTCCAATATAAATCATTGAAATGCTTGTTGCTTGAGAAATCAGTAGCGCCGCTAAACCGAAAACAATAAAACCTGGAATCAATACTTTTTTCTTCCCAATTTTATCTACTAAAAAACCTGCTGGAATCTGCATTGCTACATATCCAAAAAAGTAACAAGTAGAGATAAAGCCTAACGCTGTATCCGTGATATTTCCGCCTAATGATGCATTAATCTGCGGATATGCAGGTGATAAAGCTGAACGATAAACCCAGATTGTTACCCAACCAGCACATAACAAAATAACAATTTTTTTCCAATAATCCATTCCTGAACCCTTACTTTTTGCATCCATGTCTTTTCCTCCATATGTTATTTTTTTATATGTCTGATAATAAAAATGTTTGTGCAATTTCACTTCAAACTTATAAAAGAATAACTTCTTATTCACTAATAATTGTAAGCGGTAGCAAACTTTCACGCATCATTATTTTTCACAAACTTGTCAAAAAGTTTGTGCAAAGCGAACAATCACTTGTTCTTTCACACAAACAATTTAACATCAATTCTATTTTTTATAGATATTTAATGCCGCTTTGACAGCTTCACCTTTGTTGATTTGGGCACCATAATAATTAAGTGCACCTTCCAAAGCTGATAATACATGCAGTACATTTGATTTTCTACTGCTGTAACCCATATTGCCAATACGCCAGACTTTTCCTTGAAGCGCACCAAAAGAAGAGGCAATTTCTACGCCAAATTCGTCTAGCATTAATGCTCGGACTTGTTCGCCATCAATGCCATCTGGAATCATAATTGGCGTAACAGTTGGCATCTTAGTAGATAGATCTCCATAAAAACCTAAGCCCATTGCTTTTATCCCAGCAACGATTGCTTGATCATTTTGAGCATGGCGAGCATAAACATTGTCCATACCTTCTTTAATCATCATGCGTAAGCCCTCATGCAGGCCGTAGATCATGCTTGTAGCTTCTGTATGATGATTGATTCGCTCTTCACTCCAATAACGCTGTAACTGGCTTAAATCAAGATAATTACTACTGATGTGATTGTCATTACGGATATCTTTACTTAAACCCAATTCTTTTTGATAACGACTTGTTAACACTTTTTCTACTCGGTCATTATAAGTAATCAATGATAAACCTGATGGTACACTCACACATTTTTGTGTTCCTGCAATCGCGATATCTACGCCCCAAGCATCGACTTCAAGCGGCACACCACCATATGTTGCAACCATATCTACAACGAAGAAAATATCGTTAGCTTGACAATGTTGCCCAATTTTTTCCATTGCTTGCATTTGTCCATTAGCAGTTTCACCATGGACCATAGCAACGATTTTTGGTTGATATTTTTTGATTTCCTCAATGACTGTTTCTTGTTCAAATGGCGCATCCCATTCTTTTTCAAGATAATGAATTTCAGCTTGTGCACGCTCACAGATTTCGCCTAAAAGATAAGCAAAACGACCATAGACTGGAATCAAAACTTTATCACCAGGTTCAATCAAAGCAATCAAAGCAGCTTCTAAGCCAGAACGAGATGTTCCATCGACAGCAAAAGCTTGCTCATTCTTTGTTCCAAAAGGAATCTTGATCATTTCTTTTACTTCATCCATAATTTGTAAAAAGGCTGGATCAAATTGACCTAAAATTGAAGCAGACATTGCTCTCAATGCTACAGGATGAGCCTCAACAGGTCCTGGCGTCATAATAGTTCTACTTGGTACTGATATTTCTGAAAACATAACGATTCCCTCTTTTCCGTTTTAGTTTCATCCTACCCTTATATCTGAAAAAGTCATTGTCACTTTTGAATAAAAAATATGAATTTTCGGTTATTATGTACAAACCTTTCTTGAATCTGCATGCGCTATCATTTAGAATAGGAGATATGATGAGAAATACAGCTATCTAAATTAAGAATCTTGAATATTTTTACACCCAAGCATCACACCGAAATGCTTAGTGTAGCTTGATTAGGATACATATTAAACTAATTTATTATCTAGCTTCAAGAGCTAGCCTTTCGGGAAAAAGATAAAAAATAGATGAGATAAAAAGCACCTCAGGCATTTTTTCCTATTTTCCTGTCAAGGCTAAATAAGCTCTTTCAGCTTTAAATGTTATCTAGCTACGCGGGCTAGCCTCTCGGAAAAAAGATAAAATCTGATTGTGGCAAAAAGCACCTCAGTTATATTTTCCTATATTTCTGTCGGAGCTGAACGAGCACATTATGCTTTTAAATTTATCTAGCTACGCGGGCTAGCTCCTCGGAAAAAAGATAAAATCTGATTGTGGCAAAGAGCGCCACCCTCATATTTTCCTATTTTTCTGTCGGAGCTGAGCGAGCCCGCTTCGCTTTTAATATTAGGAGGGAATCCATTGACCACTTTAGAAGATTTGTTAAAAATACCAAGATTTTCTGATCTAAAATTATTAACTAACCCTACAAATGCCAATACCATCGTTGAAAGTATTGAAATTTCTGAGACACCTGATGTGGCCAATTTTATTCCGAAGAAAATTTTTCTTTTAACGACCGCGATGGTTTACAAAAATAATCAAAAAGAGCTTTTTACTCTGATTGATTCTTTAAAAGAACAAGAAGCAGCTGGGATTGGTATCAAGGTTGGACGTTTTATTGAAACAATTGATCCTGCTATTATCGATTATGCCAATGAGATCAATTTCCCTGTCGTTCAAGTGCCTAGCACTCAGCCTTTAGGGGCTTTGTTGCACCAATTGCTAAATTACTTGTGGGATACTAAAACAGAGCAGTTAAGTTATGCGTTAGATATTCAAAAGCGCTTTTCTGATTTGCTGATTCATGATGTAAGTATTGCTCGTTTTATCGCAGATTTCGGTAAAATGATCAATACCCCTGTGATTTTATTAAGTCCTTATCGTAAAGTGATCGCTCATTCAAAACACTTTACTCAGACGTCAAAGCCTGCTGAATATTATGTTGAACAACTCGTTAGTAAATATGACAACTGGAATGAAGACAGTCATGCCTCCTTTATGATCAAGGATCTAAATCAAGAGCCATTGCAGATTGCTGGATTTTCAGTTACGGTAAATAGCTATTTTCCACATTACTTACTGATTTTAAATCCACAACAAGTTCCTTATCCAATGTCGGAGTTTGCAGTTGAACAGGCTTGTCTAGTCTTGTCTTTTATGTTGTATAAGAATCAAAAAGTTCAGGAATCACTAGATTTTCTTAAAAGTGATTTTTTAGGTCAACTCGTTGAGTACCAACAAACACCTCACCAGTCCAGACGTGATTGGCTCGATCTTGGTACCAATTATGGATTAAAGAAAAGTACACAGTATCAGGTTGTTTATGCTGCATGTAGTCAAACTACTGCTACTGCTACAAAGATTAAATACCAACAAGAAGAAAGTGATGTCGCCTTTCAATGGCTACAAGAAACATTACCACCAAGGATCAAACATGTCAGTATTTTTAAAGTAAAAAATACGAATCACTTAGCGATTTTAATTCAAAGCAGAGTAGAAGATTTAGAAAAAATCTTAACTGAATTATCGCTGGCTCTCTCTGAAAAGCTGCCAATCACTTTGACATTCGCTTTAGGTAATCTGTATGAAACAATCGAGCAAATTGCTAGTTCTTTCATTGAGGCTAAAACAGCTTATGAAGAAATGCTAACGATGACAGATGGCTCACTAACTCATCGTTACCATCCTAAAGGAATGAAGAGTTTATTTGAGAAAATGAGTCTAGAAGATATTCATTATTTCTGTGAAACAACTTTAAAAGAGCTTGCTTATCCTATTGAAGACTCATTCATTGAGCTTCGAAAAACATTACAGTGCTATTTAAGTTTTCAATGTGAAATTTCAAAAACTGCCAAAGAGATGTATTTACATCGTAATACGATTAAATATAGAATCGATCATTGTGCAAAGTTGCTTGGAAAAAGCATTCAAGACCCAAATAATAGTTTGAATTTACGTTTGGCTTTAGAGCTATCCGAACGATCTAATCAACATCAATAAAAAATAGAAGTTGAAAGAGTAGGCTGGGACGGAAGCGTTTAGCCATTCCTCTTTCAACTTCTATTTTAATTTTATCTAACCTGAGATTCTTGTGCCAGCTCTTCCTAGTAAAGCTTGGTCGGCTTCTTCTAAGGAACAGATGATAGCAGTTTTACCTTGTGCAGCAAAACCAATTGCAGCTTCCATTTTTGGGCCCATACTTCCATCTGCAAAATGACCTTCATCCATATATTGTTGCGCTTGTTTCACAGAAATCGTTTCTAATTTTTCTTGATTCTCTTTACCATAATTGATGTAAACATTACTTACGTCTGTCAACATCATAAAGACATTAGCATCGATTTGCTCAGCTAGTTTTTTACCTGTACGATCTTTATCAATAACAGCTTCGATTCCTTTTAACAAGCCATCTTGATCACGAACAACAGGAATCCCTCCGCCGCCACCTGCAATAACAATCGTGTTGCGATTTAATAAATTAACGATTGCATCTACACCATGGATAGCTTTTGGTTGTGGTGAAGGTACGACACGACGGTAGCCACGACCAGCATCTTCCATCATCACCCAATTTTTCTCTTGCTCCATTTGTTTGGCTTCTTCTTCCGAATAAAATATTCCGATCGGTTTGTTTGGATTTTGGAATGCTTCATCGTCCGCTGACACTTCAGTTTGAGTTAATAATGTGATCACATTGCTCGTCAAACCTTTTGTTTCCAACGAATTTTTCAAACTTTGCTCTAACATATAACCAATAAACCCTTGTGACTCTGCATTACAAACATCTAATGGAAACGGCGGAACTACATCTTTTGCTTCCTCATTTTGTCTCAGAATATTCCCAACTTGTGGACCATTACCATGTGTTAAAACGATTTCATAATCAATTTCTTCTATCTTTGCAACTAGTTCAGCACTAGCTTTGACATTTCCTAATTGTACCTCTAGTGTTGCTTCTTGGTTTGGTTTTAAAATTGCATTGCCTCCCAATGCGATTACGACACGATTTGCCATAAAAATCCTCCTTCATTTGCTCCTAAAAAATTTGATTGTACTAATTAAGCCTGCCAGTAAATCAACACCTGATGTGTGACCTACGCTCATGACTGCTTCTACGACCTGTTCTATTTGTTCTTCATTACTATTTGTTGTTAATGCCGTTACTAAATTCATTACTGGTTCACTAAAACGGCCTGATAATGCGCATAACAAATAATGCTTGCTGATATCTGTTGTTAGAACCTGTTCTGTTAACAGTTCAGTAAGTAAATTTATTAATGTGGAATTTTCTTCTTTTAATAGAATTCTTGCAGCCAGATGACCGACGACCATATCATCACCCGATGGCGTCAAGCCTGGACCTCTACCTATAAGAAAATCAAGACCTGCTTCTTGCTGTGATTGCTCTTCTAAACATAAACACTGAATGGCTTCACTAAATAGATTTCCAACTTTTACAAAATTAGCCAATGTGTTTTGACTGCCAGTTTCTTTTTCTACTGTATTTGTATATGAAAGCAGTTTTTCTAAACTAATTGTCAACACTTCTTCAGTTCGCTCTATTTTAGACGAGTAGGGTTTCCCATGCATCAGAAATAGATGTTCGTTAGAAAAATGGAGACTATTTTGCTGCCAGGTTATCTGTTCATTGATCTCAACCGTGTCTAGTAAATTGGTAAAATCAGTTGCATCTAAATAAATTCCATTCGGCATAAAAGGATAGTTAGTGGTCGTGATGACCACTAACTGTTGTTTCCTCTCATCTTGAAGATTGAAACTACTTTTATATTTGCTGTGAACGTGCCATTTTTGTACCTCAATGTCATTGGTTAACAGATTTTCATCGATAAAACGAGCATTAACAAACAATGTCTTCACCTTTTATTCTGTAAAACCTAATTTTTTTGCATAAGCTAAAACGGCTTTTTCAAAACAGTCGATTGGCGGTGTTACTGTTCCTGCACCAATCTGACCTAAACCAGCTTTTTTATTCGCAATTCCTGTATTGATAACTGGAAGAATTCCTGTTTCAACAACTTTTCTAGCGTCAATTCCAAGACAAATTCCTTTAAAGTCCCATGTTGGAACTGGGAAATTTGGATTAGTGTCAATACAAATCTCCGTCATTTCATTACTTGTATTCAACGCATCGTAGAAGCCACCTGAACCCACAAAACGAGTAACCGCAGGTGCTGCAATCATTGCCATACCCCCAACACCAAATGTCTCTGTAATCGCGCTGTCACCCATATCTGGTGCTGCATCTGCTTCACTGAAGCCAGAGAAATATAATCCTTGAGGTGTGTTAACAGGACCGGTAAACCATTCGTCACCCATCCCTGCAATACGGATCCCAAATTCATGTCCATTTCTACACATAGCTGTAACGATCGTACCTTCTTGAATTTGTCTTGCCCCATCCATAACAGCTTTCGCTGATGCCATCATGATGTTCAAGAAAAATTGATCCGTGTCTGCTAAGAATTGAACCACTTCTTCACGTTTCGTTTGATCGATTTCAGTCAATCCAACAATGATCGGTGCCATTTCTTTCAAGAAAGCTAATGATGCTGCAATATTACGTTGATGGAATTCATCCCCCATAGCAATCGCTTTAGCAACCAACACATTGATGTTTAAGCCGTCTTCTTTTGTTTTTAATGCTGCACTTAAAACAGGTGCCAACGTGTCTCTCATCCATCTTAAACGAGTAATTACTTCATCAGAATAAGCACCAAAACGTAATACCGCACCAATTCCTTCGTTCATTGTACAAAAAGCACGATTACCGTCTGTTTTATTTTCAACGACTAAAACCGCCATGTTCGCAGAAGTGATTCCGCCCATTGGTCCTACAGCGTTAACATGATGACATGGAATTAATTTCACTTCACCAGATTCTAGCATTTTTCTAGCTTCTTCTTCGGTTTCACACCATTCTTCAAATAATGCTGCTCCTACACAAGCGCCTTGAATTGGGTCAACCATTTTATCGTAAGTGATTGGAGGTCCTGCATGAAGTAGGACTTTCCCTTCATTTAATTCTTGGATTACTGATTTTGCTGGAACTACATCTAATAAGAAAGGTGAACCAGCAACGATTTTTGCTGCTACTGCTTGGTTTGCTTCATCGATTGTTTTGTATACCATGTTTGTCATCCCTTCTTATTTACCTAATTCTACTTTATTTAAAAACTGTAGTGCTTTTTGCAAGGTGATATTTCCACCTGCAACTGGTTGCCAGTCATACTGAACGACTTTACCACCATGATTGATGATGGCCTCTGAGAAACTACGTAAACCAACGTTGATAAAGCCTTGATTTGTCAACAACGCTAACATTGCTTCTGTTGGCTCAATTGCAACTGGCGTTACTGCTGGTGCTGCTTCGATTGCTTTATCCGTTTGAGTTAGTGGATGATCTAGGATCGCTAGAGCTAAACGAACTGCTTGTGCATTACTGTCACAAAGAATTACGCCAGCATCTTTCATGATTGTTTCTTGCTCATGAATATTTTGAGGATCTTCGTCCGTTCCTACAATCGTACTGATCACAAATAATTCTCTGCCTTCAGCCTTTGCATTTGCTTTGATTTCTTTGATGGTTGGCGCTAATTCTTGTGCCATATTTGCATGAGAACCGTAGCCTAATACAACATCTAATAAAATAATCGCTGTTTCAGGGTCTTTTCCAGCTTCTTCTAACATTTCTTTACGTTTTGATGGATCGATCATTGGATGAGGTTTACCTTGCGTATAAACGTCATCTCCTAAGTCAATGATCTCATGTCCTTGATTTTTTAAGATAAAGCCTTCTGGCGCATGTTCGTCAGCCGTCAAAGCAAGACCTTCTTTAATCAGCATTGCCGCTTCATAAGCAAGAGTTCCGCCGGAGTATAAGCCTTTAACATATTTTTGTTCAGGTTTGAAAGAATGAGCAGGAACTGTTAATGTTTCTTTCACAGCTTGAACGTTTTCTTTATTCAATAATTGAACAGCCGTTTGAGCTGCTTCTTCTAAAGTATAAGCACGATATAGATTTTCTTCATGAGACGTTGGTTTTTCGCCTAGGAAAATCGTTACAGCTGGTTTTGAGATGCTTCTTAAAAGATTTAAGACTTCATCACGAACTTCTGGTGCAGGTGGTTTAGAGATTACAACCACCACTTCTGTGTTAGGGTCTTTCTCTAATGTCATGATGCTATCTTTTAAAGTGATTCCGCCAATTTCAGCTTTTAAATCACGCCCGCCAGTTCCAATTGCGTTCGTTACACCGCCACCTAATTTGTGGATGATCGTTGTTACTTCTTGAATACCTGTACCAGAAGCCCCAACAACACCGATTTTACCTTTACGAACAGCATTTGTGAATGCCACAGGAATCCCGTTGATAATGCCCGTTCCGCAGTCTGGTCCCATCAATAGCAACCCAGCATCATGTGCTTTTTCTTTTAAGCGTTTTTCATCTTCAATCGCAACATTATCACTAAAACAGAAGACATGTTTGCCTTCATCTAAAGCTTTTTCAATTTCAAGTGCTGCATGGGTACCAGGAATAGAGAAAACAACTACGCCAGCATCTTTACCAAGCTCAAAGGCTTTATCCCACGTTTTTACGACTTCTTCACCTGATGCGTCGCCGCCACCTTTTGTTTGTTCTTCTAAAAATACATCGATTTCCGTTAAAACTTGATCGATCAATGAGTCATCTTCAATGTCTAACACGATTACCATGTCATTGGAAGAAGCTTTTTCTAATTCATCGGTGTATAAACCACCCGTTTTGAAAATATCTTTGTTAGCAGGTGTTCCCATCATAACAGAAACATTATGAACGCCATCGATTGTATTTAATTTGTTGGTTAATAACATCAAGACGATTGAATCTTGATAGCTATTTGCTTTGATAATTGTGTGCAGCATTGAAATTCCTCCATTTATTTATTTTGCTTTGCAAAATTTATTCCGCAAACTTATTTTTGTGATCATAACGATCATAATGAATATCATCGCTGATCAAATATTCGTAAATATCATCTACGATTTCAATTCCATTTTCTTCATAATTTTTTTCACGGGCACGTCCTCGTTCCCCTGGGTAGTTCACTTCAGTAAAACCAGGGCTTGGACTGATTTCTTTTAATTCATCCAACATTGTTGAAATATTCTTTTTAAAGACGTCTAAACCAATGAAGAAATCTGGATTGATCACAATGTGAAGCTGACCTAATTCGCGGCCTTTAGATAAATCATGATACATGGAAGAAACGTGTTTGCCAAATGGCACGCCTAGTAAAATACCAGATAAAATATCTACCATCATCATCAAACCATAGCCTTTTGGTCCAGCAATCGGCAACAATGCATTGACTGCTGTTGAATCGGTTGTCGGGTTCCCTTTGGCATCTACTGCCCAAGAATCTGGTATAGCTTCTTTTTTAGAACGAGCATGCAAGATTTTCCCCCACGCTTGAACGGTTGTTGCCATATCAAATGTAATCACACGATCGTCATTACTAGGTGCAGCAAAGGCAATTGGATTCGTCCCGAAGTAAGGTTCACTTCCTCCAAATGGTACAACCATTGGATCAGATTGGCAAACAGAAAGGGCTACCATATCTTGTTCTGCAGCTCTTTCTACATAATAGGCAAGCGCTCCACTATGAGAGATATTGCGGACTCCAACAACGGCTACACCATTTTTCTTCGCCATTTCGATTGCGAGATCCATTGCTTTTTCTGCTGCTACAAAACCAGAACCGTTATCGCCTTCAAACATACCACAGCTAGGAGCTGTTTGGTTAAAAGAAAAAGTAGGATCATTCGTGATACCGCCTTTTGCTATTCTTTCCGAATAATATTCCACGCGCATTGCACCGTGGGAATGAATTCCTCTAGCATCTGCAAAGGTTAACACATCACTTACGATTCCTGCATGTTCCTCTGACAAACCAGCTTTTTGTATTTTATCTTTGATTAGTTGATGTAAATCCGCTTTTTTTACTCTCATTTAAAACGCCTCCTTCATTAGTGGTAACAACGTTCCGCTTCGCTACACCTTGTACTTTTCAACATCAATTCACTTCGTTCACTGTGTTTCAAAGCAAAAGCGAAGCAGGCTCGTTCAGATCTGACAGAAAAATAGGAAAATAAGTTTGTGACGCTTTTGGTCACAGACATATTTTATCTTTTTTCCGAAGAGCTAGCCCGCGTAGCTAGATAACATACGGCAACAACGTTCCGCTTCGCTAATACTTATACAAACTAACAACATTTTTTATACTATATCTTAATTCCAAAACAATTCTATTTTTTTTCACCAAAAGCATTTGTATTTTCATAGCGATCATAGTGAAGTGTATCGCTCTTTAAATAATCATAAATATCTTTTACGATATCAATACCATCAACCATTGATTTTTCATAGTTGATTTGATTGATTTCACCAGGATAATAGACTTGCTCGAATCCGTCTGCTGCTGGAATTTCATGTAATTCTTCCACCATACCGTTCACAGATTCTTTAAACATCTCTAAGTCAGTGAAACGTTTTGGATCGATCAGAATATACATTTGACCAACATTACGTCCTTTGCTGATATCGTCATACATTGAAGAAACGTGTTTACCAAATGGCAAGCCTAACAACATGCCAGATAAAATATCCACCATCATCATCAAACCATAGCCTTTTGGTCCGGCAATCGGTAATAATCCGTTAACTTTATGAGGATCTGTTGTTGGTTTACCGTCTTTATCAACAGCCCAAGTGTTCGGAATTTCTTTATTTTTAGAACGTGCATCCAAGACTTTGCCCCACGCTTGAACAGTAGTTGCCATATCAAATACAACTGGCTCATGATCTTTTCTAGGTGCGGCAAAGGCAATTGGATTCGTCCCAAAATAATTTTCTTTTCCGCCAAATGGTACCACCATCGGATCTGATTGGCACATTGCGATTGCGATCAAATCTTGTTGCGCAGCTTTTTTCACATAATAAGATAACGCTCCGCTATGGCTGATTTTAGAGATTCCAACAGCCGCCACTCCTGATTTTTTTGCCATATCAATAGCATAACCAAGACCAACATCTGCAACAAATTGGCCTGCACCGTTCTTACCGTGGACGATCCCAGAACTTGGACCAGTTTCTTCAAATTCAATTACTGGATCAAGCGTCACGCCGCCTTTATCGATTTGTTCTGCATAATATTCTACTCTAACGGCTCCATGTGAGTGGATACCGCACGCATCTGCAAATACCAAATGTGTCGCCACTTCATCTGCATGTTCTGGCTTTAAACCAGCTGTCGTTAATTTTTTTTCGATCAAATCATGCAATTCTTCTGGTTTCACTACAACAGTTTCATTCATTCTTAAACTTCCTCTTCATTTAAATTAAATTTCTGGATCACGGTTGCAATCTTTTGAGTAAACATACATTAACGGCTCGTCACGTCCGACAGCATACGCTGCTTGTTGGACATATGAACTCATAAAAATATAATCTCCTTTTTCAACTGGCATCCATTCATTATCTAAGTTATACATTCCTTGTCCAGAAAGTAAGTAAGCACCATGTTCTTGATAGTGTGTTTCGATATAACCATGACTTGCCCCAGGTTCAAATGAAAGAATGTGGAAGTTCATATCAAAACCTAAATCCTTAGGTAAAAAGTCCCACAGAAGAACATCTTTCATGCCTTCATATTCAATCGGTTCCATATCATTTACATTCCCAATTACTTTGTGTGCTTCATAGCCTTCTAATGGTTGATAACGTTTTTTGTATAAGAAGATTTCAGTATCAGCTTCTTGACCATTTTCTAAATACATCAATGTACTAGCTGGTAAATAAGCATAGCCGCCTTTTGTTAGTTTGTGTGTTTCAGTACCGTCATTTACGTTTAACACTCCATCAATCACATAAACGATCGTTTCAACACCTTCACCACCAAAACCACGTTGATTTTTACCATCTTTATGCATAGTAATGATATAATCGACAAAATTTGCACCTAATTGTTTTGACCCTAAAATAGAGCAATCACAATTTTCAAAACCAGGAATTACATTATTAACTAATCCATCATGCGGGATCAACGCGTAATTATTTTTTTTGATTACAGCTCTAGATGATAATAAACCATCAAGATAGCCTGTTTGATTATTTTTATAACCCATTTTTATTTCTCCTACTTTCTTTTATTTATAAGCTAATTCATATAACGTGCTAGCTAGTACTTTTACCCCATTCACTAAATCATCAATATCTGTTGCTTCTGCTGGATTATGGCTGATACCGTTAATACTTGGGACAAAAATCATCGCTGTTGGGAAATTTGGCGCAATGATTTGAGAATCATGGCCTGCTCCACTATGCATTACTTTGTATTTCATATTTTCAGCTTTAGCCGCTATTTCGATCGCTTTTACAATTTCTTCATTCATTGGAACGGGCGCTTCATCCATCCATAAATCGATATCGATTTCTAAGCCATGTTCTGCTGCGATATCTCTCATCAATTGCTCGATTTCTTTTGTAAATGCATGTAACTCACCGCTGTCTGTATGACGACAATCCATTGTAAATAGCACTTCTCCTGGAACAACGTTTACTGTATTTGGTTTAGGTTCAACTTTACCAAACGTTAATACTAGTGGATCGCCTACTTCTAACGCACGATCGATTGCTTGTGAACAAATTTTAGCAAATCCGTAAACCGCATCTTTACGATAGCCCATTGGAGTTGTTCCAGCATGGTTTGCTTCGCCTTTCAATACAATTGTATAACGTCTTTGTCCTGCAATATTGTTGACCACACCGATTTGCAATTGCTCTTTTTCAAGCACAGTCCCTTGCTCGATATGGATTTCTACAAATGCTTTGATGTCATCTCTAGCTGCTTTACTTTCATCTCTAAAGTCAAAGCCATGGCGTCGCATTTCTTCGACAAATTTCAATCCTTCAAAGTCAGCGATCTCAAGAACATCTTCTTTCTTCGCTTCACCAACAAAGTTTTTACTACCCCAGAATACTGTAGGAAAACGGCTACCTTCTTCTTCGGCCATTGAAATAACTTCTAATGAACGTTTTGGTTTGCCGTGTGTTTCTAATAAATATTGGATCGCAACATACGCTGCAATGACACCAAATTGACCATCTAAGTTCCCACCATTCACAACCGTATCGATATGAGAACCTGATAAAACGGTTTCTTCTGGATGTTCTGTTCCTTCTACTCTACCAAAGAGGTTACCGATCTCATCAAATGAAGCAGTCATGCCGATTGCTTCTAATTTTTCTTTTACAGATTTTTGTGCTTTCAACCAAGAATCAGAATACAATAAACGTGTCATCCCACCGGTTGGGTCGTTGCCAATACTAGATAAATGATCGATATTTTCTTGTAAAACTTTTTTTAAATCCATTTGATACATCTCCCTCTTTTATTATCATAACCATTGTAAGCGGTTGCCCGTTTTCATACACTATCCACATTTCACAAATTAACTCCTATCTTTGTGCGCATTAAACATAAAGACTAGCGCTATTTGGGTTAAAATAGAAATAAGTTAGTGAAATTATTTAAATTTATAGGCTGATTACTCTGAAAAATGATAGAATGCAGATGGTGTAAAAAATATCTCGACCATTTTTTTCTATTTTTCTGCCAGAGCTAAACAAGCTCGCTACGCTTTTGCCTTGAAACATGCCAAGAAATACAACGAAGTTATGAGTTGATATTGATTGGTACAAGGTGTAGCCTAGCGGAACGTTGTTACCTATAATTCAAGGAGGACCATTAATGAGAAAACAAACATTTCTTTACAGCACACTAGAAGATTTAGATTTATCTATGACCTTTTACTCAAACCCAAATGACTCTTCGGCTAAAGCTACACTCCTCTACTTTCATGGCGGTGGACTTTTATATGGCACTAGAGATGATTTGCCAGAATTATACTGCGAGCTTTTAGTTGAGAGTGGTTACAACTTGTTGACTGTTGACTATCCATTAGCCCCTGAGGTCAAGCTTCCCACTATTGTTACTTGTTTAAAAGAAGCAATTGATTGGTTCTTGCAAAATTATCAAACAACGTTAGGGTTGAAAAATTCGACTTATTTCTTATTTGGACGGTCTGCTGGTGCTTTTCTTACTTATTTATTATCTGCTCGTTATCCGCAACCAGAACAAAAAGGTTTGATTAGTTTTTATGGTTATTATGATTTAACAAATTCAGCTTTCAGTCAGCCAAGTAGCTATTATAATCAGTTTCCTAAGATTGCTCCTTTAACTGCACAAGCACTAATATATCCTAAACCAATCACAGAAGTTTCTATTAATGAACGTTTTTCACTTTATTTGTCTGGTCGACAATTTGGTAATTGGCTAAGTTATCTTGTGAACTCTCCTAGTGAAAAAGAGACCTTTAGTTTAACAGATACAGAGCTTGCTAAACTTCCACCTGCATTTTTAGCTCACAGCTCAGCTGATCAAGATGTCCCTGTGGAAACATCGCGTATTGCCCGCACTAAGTTAGTCAATGTTACTTATGAGGAAATTGAAAATTTACCTCATGATTTTGATGGCGATATCTCAAAACCTGAAGGGCTTCAAGTTTACCAAAACCTGATTGAATGGCTTGATAAAACAATAAATACTATTTGATTTTAACATAAGTATTCTTTTCTAAATATAGTAAAAAAGACATTCCCAATTACTCAGGAATGTCTTTTAAAATTGCTTTTTATTTTTCAGTTGCAGTTTCAGTAATCACTTCTACTGCACGTTTCATGCGGATGTCGTGTTTTAACATGTCTTCTGTTAAGACTTTTTTCACTTGATCGATCGGCATATTGTATTGTTCTGCTAATTCGTTGATTTCTTTGTCCATATCTTCTTGAGATACTTCGATATCTTCTGCTTTAGCGATTGCTTCGATCACAAGGTTTGTTTTCGTACGAACTTCTGCTTCTGCTTCAAATTGTTTGTGCAAGTCAGCTTCAGTTGTTCCAGTTAATTGATAGTACATATCTGGAGCGATCCCTTGACGTTGCATGTTGTTTAAGAATTCATCCATTGAACGGTGAACTTCGTCATGCACCATTACATGTGGAAGGTCAACGATTTCAGCATTATCAACAGCTTGACGGATAGCAGCTTCGTCTTTTGCTTCTGTTGCAGCAGCTTCTTTAGATTCTGTTAATTCTTTACGGTATTTTTCTTTTAATTCGTCTAATGATTCTACTGAATCGTCAACGTCTTTCGCAAATTCATCATCCAATGTTGGTAATTCTTTTGCTTTCACTTCGTGAACTTTCACTTGGAAAACAGCTTCTTTACCAGCTAAATCTTCTGCTTGGTAATCTTCTGGGAATGTTACTTTTACTTCAACTTCTTCGCCAGCTTTTTTGCCAACTAATTGCTCTTCAAAGCCTGGGATGAAAGAGTTAGAACCTAATTCAAGAGAATAGTTTTCGCCTTTTCCACCTTCAAAAGCTTCGCCATCTTTAAATCCTTCAAAATCGATTACGACAGTGTCGCCTTCAACAGCTGCTTCGTCTTCTTTGATTACTAATTCAGCTTGTGCATCTAATTCACGTTGGATGCGTGCATCTAAGTCTTCGTCTGTTACTTCACGGTCTTGTTTTTCAACTGTTAAGTTTTTGTATTCGCCTAATTTAACTTCAGGTTTTACAGTCACTTCAGCAGTTACAACCCAATCCTCACCTTTGTTCATGCTTTCAACATCAATTTTAGGTTGAGATACAGGATCGATTCCAGCTTCTTTCACAGCTGCTTCGTATACTTCTGGTAATACTGCGTTCAAAGCATCTTCATACAATGCTTCTTCGCCGTACATACGGTTAAATACTTGACGTGACACTTTCCCTTTACGGAATCCAGGTACGTTAAGATTTTTTTTAACTTTATCAAACGCTTGTTTCAAGCCTTTTTCAATTAGAGTTTGATCAACTGAAAAAGTTAACACACCATCATTGGTGCCTTTTTTTTCAAATTTCGCAGACATTTGTTTCCCTCCGAATAACTTAATTTTATACATGAATTTATGCTATGCATACCTTTAAATAGTACACTATAGCATGGTAAATGTAAACATTTTAGGTGAGAAGAAGGGAAATAAACTGATTTTTTGAATTGTAAAATGAATTACTTGATAAACGAACTAGATTAACTTACTTATTTCCTAGTATTTTCCAATAAATTTTAAAGAGGCAATATTACTTATCTGCTATTCAATCAAACTGAAAGCGGCCTGTAACTTTTTAGTTGCAGGCCTTTTCTTTCATTTTAATAATCAAACTGATTAATAATCAAACTGACGATAATAACGTCTAATATCTAACGGATGGCAATTCAACTGTTCAACATGAGCATCAATACGTTGTGTCACACAATGCATCAGCAAGAATGATAAAACTCGTCCACGATATTTATCACTGATTCCTACAACTGGATAATCCTTTGAATCAATAATCGTATAGTTAGCGCAAATACGCGGTAACAAATTCGCGACTCTTTCAGACAATGGACGTTGTTCATCCTCACCAATAAATAAAGTGACTGCCGTTGTTTCCTCCACAATTTCTAACGTTCCGTGTAAAAATTCAGCCGCATGAATTGATTTTGAAGGCAACCAGCTTTGCTCTTCCCAGTAACACATTGCATAGGAATAGACTGCCCCCCATTGATTACCCGCACCGATGAAATAATGCATATCATCGTGACGATGGGCTTGAGCAAATTTTAACCCAAAGTCATCCACTTTTTTCTCAGCCTCAACCAACCCCGCTGGAAGATATTCTTCTAGTTCTTGATAATATTCTTCATAATCGTCAAATTCGCCATTATTTTTCATCAATCGATCCGCTAGCATAAAGAACTTGATTTGTTCCGTTCCTGGTGCTGGATACGTCACAACATAGTCACATTTCTCTGCTAAAATACTGCCTTTTGCATCAATAAAACCAATTAAAGTTGCACCAACATTTTTAATTTCTTCTACCGCTTTGACAACTTCTTGGGTTGTGCCGGTTACTGAAGACAAGATAACGATCGAATCTTTTGTTAAGCGACGATTACCAGTTGTGTAATATTCGGCAGCATGTTGTACATACGCTGGTAGATTACTTTTTCCATTAATGTAAGTCACTACTTGCATCGCTGACGCATAGGTTCCACCGATACCTAGATAATAAATAGAGTCAAATCCTTTTTCCCAAACTTCATCAACCATTTTTTCAACTTGCGGACGTAGCGCTAACGCTCCTTTGATATCTTCGATTTGCTTTGTTTCGTTAAATTTCAACATTATTTACGCTCCTTAAATTTTACTTTTTAATACTTGATCAAAATCATCAAAAATTCGTTTATTTAAATCGATCCCTTTACCGGTAGCAATTTGATATGCGAGGTATTGGAAGGGAATCACCAATAAAAGTGAACTGATTTTTTCAGGTGTTTTAATAGATAGACTTAGTGTTTTGGGTTCTGATTTTGCGCTTGTTGTAATCGTGTAACAAGCAGCAACATATTCACTTAAATAAGACTTTAGCGCTTGGCTTCTTTCAATCAGGTCATTGTCATTTTCTACAAAAAATAATGAGTGGTTCTGATTTGCTTCTAAATAGGGTCCATGCATATAAGCTTCAAGTTCAAATCCTTGAGACGGCAAACGCACTGTTTCGGTAAATTTTGTTTCAAATTCTTTAGCCGTCCCCACATTTGGTCCATAGCCAATCGCAATAAAACGTGAGCCAGCAGTTAAGTCAGCTTGATTTTCCAACCAAAAATCGCTGGTTTTTTCGATAACTGAATTTATTTGAGAAATCGCGTTTTTTAATTCCGTCAATTCACTGTCTAGTGTAAAACGATCGATAGACCCACTTTGATAGGCCAATCGTAACCCCATTAGCATCAAATTCAACACAGTTGCTAAATAGCCTTTTGTAACAAACCCAACCGTCTCGATTCCCATATTTAAATCTAGCACTTCATCCACTACTTGGCTGATTGGACTACTTGTATTGCTAGTTAGAGCGATCGTTTTGATTTTTCTAGTTTGTGTTAGCTTTTGTACTGCCTGAATAGTTGATGCACTTTTGCCACTTTGTGAAACCGCGATGATCAAGTCAATACTTGGATCGATTTTCCCATAATGTAGAAAATTAAACGGTTCTTCTATTTGAACATATACAGGCGCTGTCTCTTCTATATAATATTTTGCAGATAAACAAGCGTTATAAGAAGAACCTGTCGCTAAAATCAAGCAGTGTTTAACATGCTTCACATTGGTTTGCATGACATCGAATGATTCAATAATGTTTTCCAACGTTTCTTGTTCTTCATTAATATAATCCAACATTGTTTCCACTGAATCTCACCTCACTATGGATTTGCTTAAAAAATCCCTACTAAAGAACCCAAAATCCCAACAACAGCCATTCCTCCAAGAATTGCCAAAGGTTTGACTTCCTTTTTCAAAAGATAGAAGACAGCTCCAAATGCCGTTAATGGTAATAGTTTAGGCATGATATCATCAAATATACTTTGCACGGTTACCGCTGTTTCACCACTGCCGCTGATTGTGACTGGAATCGAAATGTCGATCATCGAAGCCGTCATCGCACCAACTACCATCAATCCAATGATCGAAGCGCCTAAAGTCAAGCTTTCCATCATCCCGTTTGCTTGAATCTTTTTCAGAAATCCAGTCCCTAATTTGTACCCCCATCCAGTAAAGAGATAACGTAAAATAATATGTGGCACGTTAAAGATCAGCAAGAATAAAATCGGACCTAAAACATTCCCTTGTAGAGCCAGTGAGGTCCCAACTCCAGTTGCGATCAACCGTAATGTTCCCCAGAAAAATGAATCTCCTAATCCTGCCAAAGGGCCCATCAATGAGGTTTTAATACTATCAATCGTACTCACATCAAATTGTTCATCTAGTACATTTTCTTCTTCCATTGCTGTATTGATTCCTAAAATCAAGGTCACAATATGAGGTGTGGTATTGAAAAAGGCTAAATGTCGTTTCAAAGCGTGAGCCATATCAGACTTTTTAGGATACAATTTTTTCAAAATCGGGATCATCGCAAACACATACGCCATATTCATCTGACGCTCATAGTTCCAAGAAAATTCCATCTGGAAAGACCGCCAGAAAACACTATTCAATTCTTTTTTTGTGATCAACTTTTCCGTTTGTTCTTTAGAAGTCTTCGTCATCGTCAATAACCTCCCCGTTCGATGTTTGGATCATTTCTTTGCCTTTATTGTGATTCATGATATTGACCACAATTACAGCTGTGATCGCCCCTAAAATTGCAATCCCTGTAACTGGAATTTCTAAATAAGCCATTAAAGCAAAACCTAAAAAGAAATAAGGCGCTACTTGCTTATTGATCAATAAACGTGCCAACATTGCAAAACCAAGTGCTGGAATAATACCAGTTGCAACGGATAAACCATGTTGAACAAACTCAGGAATCATATCTAATAATCCTTTGATCGTGTTACTCCCTACAGCAAATGAAATAGAAACAATGAGTGCTAACATCAGAGACAACCCAAAACCTGCCGCCAAATGCATCCGTTCTACCCCTTTATAATTCCCATCATCTGCATAATTATCTGCTTTTTGACTCATGGTTGGAATCACTAAACCTAGATAAACATTTTTCAGAATCAGCGTTAATGTCGCAATCGGTAAACCTAAAACCAAGGCTGTTTCTGTTCCAGCACCCGCAGTAATTGCAAAAGCCGTTCCTAAAATCCCACCTGTTACTACGTCTGGAGGAATCGATGCTCCTACTGAAAAAGAACCAATAAATGCTAATTCCAATGTTGCCCCCATAATAATGCCCGTTTTAATATCCCCTAAAACAATCCCTGTAAACAATCCTGTTACGATCGGTCGAGATAAAAGTGACGTACCTAGGGCATACTCAGACTGAGCAATAAATGCGATAACTCCTAACAAAATTGCTTGTACAATCATTTCGATCTTCCTTTCTAAAATGCGTCTAAAGCAGCAACTTTTTTATCATTGGGTACTTGGCGGATCTCAATATCAACTCCTTCAGCGACTAATTCTTTAACTAGTACTTCTTCATCTGACGTGATATTCACCGCTTTAGAAATATTTCTGGTCCCTTCTCTCACTTTCATTCCACCAAGATTGATATGCTTGATCTCAGGACACGCTTTCGCTAGTTTGTAAGCATCTGCCACACTTTCAACAACGATAAATAGCTTGTATTTATCCGTTACGCCACTTTGTAAGGCGCTGATTGAATCCTCAATATTTTTTATTACTAATTTAACACCCGCAGGCTTTGCTAATTTGATTGTCGTTTTGCGAATATCATTTTGCGGTACATCATCATTGGCAATCAAAATACAATCGACACCTAAACTTTGAGTCCAAGAAAATGCCACTTGTCCATGTAATAAACGGTGATCCACTCGTACTAATTTAATCATGATTGATTTCCTTTCTCTTTTAAAATTCTTCTTCCTCGTCTTTTGCTTTCAATAGGTTACAATACTGAATCGTTTCTTGAGAATTTTTTATTGCTTGTGTGATTAACTTTTCCAAAGAGTCTGTATGTTCCAGTTGAGTATATATCTCAATTAATAAAGACAAATTCAATCCAGAAACTAAATGCACATTCGACCGTTCAACATACTTAAAAAACTCATTATTAACACTACCGCCAAAAATATCCGTGATCACAAGCAATTCATTTTCTTGATTTTCATAAATAATCGTTTCAACTGTCTGACCTAAATCAAACTCTTCTTCCATATAGGCACAAATAACTTCGACATTTGTTGCTTTCCCACAAATCAATTCTAAAGATGTTCTAATCCCTTGCGCAAAATTTCCATGTGTCGCTAAAATAATTTTTCTTGCCATCCTGCTCACCTCACTTACACTTTATTAATAGCAAAAAGGATGCCAACTTTAGTGGCACCCTTCGTTTAACGATTAAAAATCACTTTCATCGCTGATATATTCAGTGTTTTCAAATAGAACATCATGAACATAAGAAAGTTCTGAATCTGGAATATTGACACTGTAGACTTTCTCTATGACACTAAATGCTTCTTTAATATCTCGCAAGTCTTTTTCATGACACTCCTGTAATGTGTCAAAACCACTATAGACTTCGATCGGTACATTGCGGATCAACCGTTCCACTAAGCAGCTAACATGAACATACAAAGCTAACTTTCGATCATTGGTAATCCGCTGACCTAGACGTTCTTCTAACTGCTTCATAAAGACCTCGATTTGTTCAATGATTTTTTCTGTATCTAAAATCGTTACAGATTGAATCACGCGATCAAGCGAAAAATTCCGAATCAACTGATGACTAAATTCTTCCTGAGAATCCAATGCTAACTCTTTTTTCAACCAATCTAACAAGTTTTCGATCCCGATTCCTGCAATCAAATCCTCTAATGAAATAAACGGTACATTTTCTACGACCGGATTGGCCGTACCAACAATCCCAAGCACATCATACAATGAAAATGCTTTTTCAAATTCAATAGGATCACGTAACTGACGGAATTCACATGGGATAAGTTTGACAGAAGTCGTATCTGGTAAACTCTTTTCAAGTAAATTACTGATTTGAACAGCCGTTCCAATGCCTGTAGCGCAAGTCGTAAGGATAATTTTTTCTTTTTTAGTTTCCGGCTGAATGATTTCCCATTGAGACTGATGACTGCTTATCGCCTTGGCTGGAATTTCACCAAGTTGCTGTTGCCTTTGAATGCCTTCTCCCACTGCAATCGCTAAACTAGTAGTTACATTGTTCATCAATACGATAGGTGCCACAGTTTCTTTTGAAAAATAACGATGGATTTCTTTTAAAGAGCCCATATCAAATAAAATAATCAACCCGTTTGACGTATCATTTCTCTCAATATATTGCATCAATTTCTCAGCAATTTTCTTTGGCGTAACATCTAATGGCATATCAAAGGATTGAAATAGCAGTTCATTCAACATCCGATTCGCTACATTAGCAATACTGCTTGCCGTGGCGTAACCATGTGCCACAATCACCGCTTTAGGATAAGACGTTTCTTTGGTATAGCCTAGATTATCAATATAAACAGATAAAATGATCCGATCCATACTAGAAACTTCAATATCCAATGACGTTTTCACCAAGTTTAAAATCTGTTCTGCATACCGATAACTATTTGGTAACTTGGCTTTGATATCTAGTAACAAGGTCTCGATCAACTGAACCATCTCAATTTCTGGCAGCCAATCCACGTAACGACGTTGAAACAAGTAATGACTGATCGCATAAACCAAACTACCATTGAAACTAATTTGATAGGCGGATTCAATTTTTTCTAGCATCTGCCGCACATGCTGGGTAATAAATAGCAACATTTCGTGCTTTTGATCTCTTTTTGTTTCGAATAATAAATAATCAAAAAGATAATCGATTTCCTTTGAAATCAAACCAACTGAGGCGTTGATTTCTGAATGATTATTCACATAAGTTAGCAAGATTTTTTCATAGCTTTGAATAATTCTTTTTTGTTCTGGTTCACTTTCTTCAAGCAAATACTCCAAACTACTTTGACCATCGATTCTTAACAGTGATTCCGCTTTTGAAAAGGTAGTCTCATGATTTTCTGTTAATAAATAATTAGGTAATGAATGTAAGGTGATTGGGATTTGTGTTTTCTCGTGATTGATCGTAAAGCTTTTGGCTGTTATGATTTTGATTAAATTTTTTAATTCTCCTACATTTCCTTTATATGAACGATTTTCTAAAATTTTGATAACCTGTGGTGAAACGATCAACGGTTTCAAAATAGTTTGCTGTTCTTCAAAGAACGACCGAATGATCAGCTGTTTTCGTTCTGCTTGCGTTCGTTCATTGAGTGCTGGAATTTTGATTTGGACCGGAATTCGTCTTAAAAAAGTGGTTAAAAATGTGCTGTTGACCTCTTCTGTTGTGGCAAAAGCCAATCGACAATTAACAACGATCGGATGATTACTTTCACCCATTTTATAAATAATCCCTTGATCTAGAAAAGTGAATAATTTTTCTTGTCCTTCTGCACTTAAACGATGTACTTCATCCAAAAATAAAAAACCGTCTGCCGCAGCTTCAAAGACACCTATTTTTTCAGTATCCGCACCTGTAAAAGCTCCTTTTACATGACCAAATAAATGGCTAGTCAGTAATTCCGGATTATCTGCATACTGAGCGCAGTTCACTGTGATAAAAGGTGCCTCACTCGTTAATAAATCGTTTGCTAAACAAAATTGATAAAGTAACTGAACTAAATAGCTTTTCCCTGTGCCACTTTCTCCTGTTAAAAGCAATGGCAAGCCACCATTGGGATAAAGTGCCGCCATTTTTAATTGCTCGATGGTTTGCGCTAAGCTACCTCGATTGCCGATCACATTCTGAAAGAAATCAATCTTCTTATCAAAAATCGGTTTTTCCTTTTCGATCTCTAATAAGTTTTGATAAAAGGAATTAGCTAGTGGATAATTTTGCAGTTCAAATGTTTTTTTATGAAAAAAGTAAACAGGACGTGTATTAACTTTTACTAAAATTCCTTCGTCCGCAAGCTGATTCAGATAATGACTCGCTGTATTTCGTTTAATCGAGAATTTTTCAGCAATATCGGAAGCAGAAAAAATATCGCTTACATTTTTAGGATTGAAAAAAGATGTTTGATTTTTTAGATAGTCTAACAGTTTTTCTTTTAACATATGATCCCTCCTGCCTTTATCATAGCGAAGTTTTTCGGAAAAATATATCTCTTTTTTCATCAGGTTTGAAAATTATTTTCTTATTCTGACGATACGTTGACTATACGAGCAAAAAGTGAATTATTTGGCTCTGTTATTGAAAACACGATTGTGTTCGAATAAAAAAAGATGTTCAGCTTTTAACAGCCCGAACATCTTTATAATCTATGAATTATCTTCTACCAATATATGAATTAGCCGTTTCGTCTCTTGAAATGCATGTAGGGCAGCTTTTCCTAGATGCGTATCAAAAGACTCAGCTGCTTTAACTCCTGCAATGTCAGAAATTCCACGAATGTTCACGACAGGAATCTCATAAAAACTTGCGACTTGTGCGATTGCAGTGCTTTCCATATCAGAGGCTTTCACTTCCGGAAAACGTTCTTTCACCTTTGTTACGAATTCCAACTCACTCATAAAGGAATCAGACGTTACAATCACTCCCTTGTGTAAACTATAATCGCTAGGCTGCTCCAAAGAGCCAAAAATTTCCAACCATTTTTGACTTAATGGGTAATCACTTGGCATTTGTGGCACTTGTCCAAACGTGTAATCAAAGCCAGTCGCATCCACATCACTATAGGTAAGCTTTGTGCCATATACAACATCACCAATTTCAACCTCACCTAAAAAACCACCTGCCGAACCAGTATTAATGATCACCTCAGGTTGAATTGTCTCACAAAGCAGACTAGCTGAAGCAGCTGCATTGGCTTTACCAATCCCGGTTTCCACTAAAAATAACGCATAGCCTGGCTGATCTAATACTTCCTCGATCACAGTTTTCCCTCGTTTTAAAATAGATTGCAGTTGATAAGACCCACGAAATGGTTCCAATTCTTCTTGCATCGCTGCTGCTATGACGATCTTCATTGATCTGCCTCCCATAACTTCCCAATATCTTCTTGGACATCGACTTTCGTCCCACCAAAATGTTCTTGGATGTAGTCTTTGACAGCTTGACTATGGTATAGCTCTGCTAGTTTTTTTAACGCTGGATCCTGTTGACGGTCTTCTTTGGTGACTAGAACATTGATGCTTTGCTGCGTATTTTCATCGATTTCTTCTTTAAACAACGCATCTTTCAACACATTTAAACCACCTTCAAACGCAATTGTGTTACTGATCAAAGCCAGATCAACATCTTGCAACACTCTTGGACCAGTTGTATCATCGATCATTTTAAATTCTAACTGTTTGGGATTTTCAACAATATCAGATGGCGTACCTGTTCCGTTATCAAAATTCTTGGCTAGTTTAATCAAACCAGCTGTTTCCATCAACCTTAAGCCACGCGCAGTATTCGCTGGATTATCAGCGATTGCAACGACAGCTCCATTTTTAATATCCCCGACTGATTTGTATTTATCTGAATAAAGCCCCATCGGTTCCATATACGTTGTCGCAATCGGGACTAATTTTTGATTACTGTCTTGATTAAAACTGTTTAAATAGCCTAACGATTGAAAAGCATTCACATCAACCTGTTCTTCACCCGTGGCATTATTTAGTTGAGGACCGCCATTGATTTCTTTAACTTCTATCGTTAAACCAGCTTTCTTGGCCAAATCTGACTCTGCAATAAATCGCCAAATATCGGCATCACTGTCTACTGACCCTAAAACGATTTTAGTTGTTTTATCAGGTTCTTTACTTGTCTCTTGTTTATTTTGACTATTACAAGCTGTCACTAAAAATAACGCCGCTAACAGGCCAAATCCAATCCACTTTTTCATGACTGCCTCCTTTAACTATTTACTCTGATTCAAATGCAAAATCTAAACTACTTCTCGCTCAAAAGCCGAAACGCTGATTCCTTGATCTAATACTAATTTGGCCCATTCTTTTGCCGAAAAAAGAGAATGATCTTTATAATTCCCGCAACTTTTTGCATCCGTTCCCTGAACATCTGACCATTGAATTTCTGTTACGATTTGAGTCAACGTTTCTTTTAAGGCTTGCGCCACTACTTGCGCGGGATAGTTGCCCCAAACAATTAAGTGAAAACCTGTACGACAGCCAAATGGAGAAACATCGATGATTCCGTCCAAACGATCACGCAATAGATCAGCCAGTAAATGCTCTAACGTATGAATCGCTGCTGTCGGAATCTCTGCCTGATTTGGTTGAGCAAAACGCAAATCGTAATTCGTGATTTCGTCTCCTTTCTTCCCAACTTCTGTTGTAATTACTCGCACATATGGCGCAATTACTTTATTGTGATCTAATGTAAAACTTTCAACCTCTGCCATGAACCTCATCCTTCCAATTAATTATTTTGTTAACCCCAAACCTCATTCGCCACATCAATCACTAATGATAGCTTTTTCCACTGATCTTCCTCAGTCAAAATATTGCCTTCTTCTGTCGAAGCAAAGCCACATTGAGGACTTAAACTCAAACGCTCCAACGGGACAAATTTACTTGCTTCTTTAATTCTATTCACTAATGTTTCCTTCTCTTCTAATGTGCCATCCTTACTTGTAACCAAGCCTAACACTACTTGTTTATCTTCTGGAACAAAACGTAACGGCTCAAAATTGCCTGAACGCTCATCGTCAAACTCCAAGAAAAAGGCCTCGACATTTTGATTGCCTAACAGCGTATCTGCGACCGGTTCATAGCCACCAGAAGTTGCCCATGTTGAATGATAATTGCCACGACAGACATGCGTTGTTACATGTAAATCTTCAGGCAAATCAACGATCGCATCATTATTTAAACGTAAATATAACTCTTGCAGCGCTTGTGTATCATATTCCCCATTGGTCATCGTTGTCCAAAAATTCTTATCCACTAACATACCCCATGTACAATCATCCAACTTAATATCCCGACAACCTAAGTCATACAAAGCTAAAATCGTTTCCCGATATGCCTTAGCAATATCTTGATACAACAATTCCCGATCTGGATAAAATTCATTGACCTTTTCTTCATTAGAACTGCGAACCAATTCCGCTAACAACTGCGCTGGTGCGGGAATACTTTGACGAACTGGTGTCCCTTCAGCAATTTCTGTTAAAAATTCGTACTCCTCAAACACTGGATGTTCTGGATTAAAACTGATTTTTCCTGTTAAACGGGCTGAATCCGCTCGTGTTTCTTCCCCATGAAATAAATACCCTTGATCCATTACATTATGCTTGATTCCGTTAAATCCCCAGAAAAAATCAAGATGCCAGTAACTACGGCGAAACTCCCCATCACTAATAACTTTTAAACCAATTTCTTTTTGCTTTGCGACTAAATCCCGAATCGCTTGATCCTCAACTACTTTTAATTCATCTCCTGAAATCCCGCCAGACGCAAACTCTTCCCGCGCTTTTTTCAACGATTCCGGACGTAAAAAACTCCCTACGATTTCATACCGTTGTACCGAATTTTGACACATAACTAATTTCCCCCTCATTTTTTAAATAGAAAACAAAAAAATCCCTAGAAAAGTCAAAGACTCTTCTAAGGATGTAATATACATACATGGTACCACCTTAATTTACAAAAATCGTGCGATTTTTGCCTCTACTCTAATACGCCACTACTGCTTGATATTAGGATTCTTGGTAACGGGAACAACCGTGCACCTCTAAAATCATTTCTCGAAATGCCCACTCAAAAGCCATTTTCAAATTCGTTTTCTTCCGCCTCTTTTCAGCTACCAAGGCTCTCTTTTAGAAATCCCACAGAATTTTACTTTCTTTTTCTACGTGTTTTTTTATTTATTTTTAATCATAATAGCAGATGAGGTGGTGGGTGTCAAATGGATAAGTGCAGATTTTTTTTAGTTAACAATTTTTCTTTTAGGTTTTCTCATGATTATTCAGATAAGACATCTGATTCTTCCACGTCTTTTAAGATGATCGTTGTATCAAATCTACTGCCAAAAATGCTGTAATCAGACTCAATAACTTGGATAGTCTGTCCATTTTCTAAGCTCTCGAATAAATCATATGGTACTGTTAATTTATATATTTTCCTATAGCCATCAATCTCTAAGTTTAAATTAAATTCCTCCACAATGTCATCATAGTCTCCGCCAGATGAACGGTATGAGCCTACAACTTTTTCATTGATTTCCGCTTTCAATTCGCGCTCTTTAACAGTACAAATATTTGACCCCGCTAATATAGATCTAAGTATAAATTGAAAACTCAAATAAATAAAAAATATCCCTATTATTCCAAAAGCGGCGACACAAACAACAATGACCGTCACAATAGCAAATTCAAATTTATCCTCATAATCAGACCACTCAGTAAAATGAGTAGTTACCCATTGCCACATTTCATTTAAAAATTCGATTTTACTGATGAGCAACCAACTTAGCAACAATGTAAGTAATAAGATCATTAATTTGTACAGATACGACATTAGATAGTCCCTTAGTTTATTTTCCCTTTTTAACATAATTCTCTCCTTTTTTATATTAATAGTTTTCTATTATTTTACCAAAATAATAAAGTAACATCTCTAAAAACTTCAATAACCAGTTTTTTCGTTTGCATGTCATTTTTTATAAATTCAGAATAGTTGTATGAATTAGTGAGAATATTCTTACTAGTCAAGGCTCTATCAATTGATTACCGTCTTACGATAGAGTAACTTTTTATTTTACTATTATTTGGAATCTAGTTCTGTTGTTTTCTTCATGTAATCACGATATGGGTCCTCTACATTGTCTCCAACTTCTTCAATTGCATCTCTATTTCTTCAAGTATTTTAGGAGATATATTTGTAGCAAATGTAATAGATTTTTTAATTTCATTATACGTCTTTTTCAATCCTAAATTTATTAGCAATGACGTAATTATATCTACATCAGCATAATTTTCTGTATTTCATAAGCCACATAGCTCATCAGCTAGTTCACTTCTCAAAGGTACTTTTAAATTTTCATAAGTATCTTCTTGCCTCATAGTCAATTCATCTAAAATATCAAAAAATTCTTTTCTGGATAATTTTCTGTTTTTAAAGTCTGTGAGAGCTTGTCCAAACAATAAATATAGTTCATCAGCAGACATCCAGAGCAATTCAGAATAATCTTCTTTTTTCATAACTTTTTCCATGTTATTACCTCCTTTTAGATGATTCGCATAATATCCTACAATCATACTCGCAATACTCGCCAACATTGTATCTTTTCAATTTCGGTGAATGTTTTCCCTGTTTCATAATTTTTTCCATCGCATAACTAAATAGTTAATTTCGTCAAATAATCAGGTTCTTCTTTGCCTAAAACGTCATCTCTGTCATAAAGTTCTATCTGATTTTTTTATCTATAAATTATACACCTCATTTACTTTGAAAGCTTCGTTAGCGATACAATTTTTTTACATACAAAAAACGGCATCAGTGATCATTTAGTCCCTAATACCGTTTCAATAACCTTACATTATTATCTAAAATTACTTTATACTTAATAAACATTCAAGCAAATCACAAAAATCACTTGAATTTTTGTACAATAAATACAGCTAGCTTTTGTTAGCTATTGGCAACCTAATTAGTGAGTTTGCTACTTACTATTAAGGTTTTACTATCCGACTCCAAGTAGATAGTAAAGTGCCTTTTTATTTTATAATTTTTCCATCCATTCAAGTCAAAATTTTCTAATATCCCAAGGATGCTAATAATTCTAACCCCATTTCTCTACATTGTTCCCATTCCAAAGATTTTTTTACAGCTTCATCTGTCCATAAACTTTTATCCTTATTCATTTCATCCAAAAAAGAGTCTATTCTTTCCCCTAATTTTAATTGTTCTTCTGTTATCCAGCCGTTTTCAAATAAAATCTTCATTCTTTCCAAATCAACATCGGAAAAATCAGAAGCTAATTCGTCTGATAAAACAGCATGTTTATATTTCTCCTTTTGAATTTTAAAACTACTAGAAAAAAGTTGCAAATTTTTAATAAGTAAATCATGAATAGCTACTAAATCATCTACATTATTATAATTGTCCATTAAATATTTCCTCCCTAGTCAATTTCATATCTGCCATCCATATAAATTCTAACTGTCGGTTTATTAGGTTGTGATACCTTATAATAGGGAACTTCCCCATGATGACCATTTCCAGGGTGATACTGGATATATCTAGAATCTCCACTAGTTCCTTTGGGAGGATTCATACTAAAACCTCCGCCTTCTTCATATGGAATACCTGCACTCCCACCTTTTTTCAGAGACGTTACTGTCCATCCTTCTCTATTTACAAAATCAGCAACATCTGTAGGATTAACGTTAATTAAAGAGCTAGGAGTATCCATTATTTCATCTATTGAATTAACTGGATTTTTCCACTGAATATTTCCAGCTCCATATTTATCTTTAAAATAATTATTCCAATCTTGTCCAGATACAGGAATCTCCGCGCCAAAATCTTTTTTAGGAGGGTTAGCCCCACTGACTTTCTTATAACTACTATTCCCCTTACTATTATTCCTATCTAAAGTGTAATTTTTCCCATCTTTATTCCCGGTAATAGGCGTTCTTTCAGGAGTAACTTGCCCAGCAGTCAACGGATGATTCGCATAATATCCGGCAATTCCCATCGCTGCAATCATACTTGCAATACTTGCCCAACGTTGTGCTTTTTCAAGGGCAGTTAATGGTTTACCAGTATCATAATTTTTCCCATCACGTAATTCAATCGCTAATTTCGTCAAATAATCAGGTTCTTCTTTGCCTAAAACCGCATCTCTGCCGTATAGCTCTATCTGATTTTTGATCCATAAATCATAGGCTTCATTCACTTGGAAGTCTTCTTGCGTGATACGAGTTGGGTCAATGACCCACATCCATCTTTTCGTCCCATTAATATCAACAAGCATATACTTGCGTTTATCCAATTCTCCTTGTAATTTCAAGCCATCTGCTTTTACTTGTTTTTCCCAATTATCTCGTTTGGCTTTGGCCCGATTTTCCAGCTCTTTTGCTCGAGCTTGCCAGCGTTCATTGATTGGTTTCGCCCAACTCATATTTAAACGAGTCATATCAAACGTTCCTGTTGCTGGGTTCCAAGCTTTGCAGTTTGCTACTTCATTCAAGCCAGTACTAAATTCTGCTTCACTCGCTTCGAAATCAGAAAAAATAGTTGCTGAATGTGTATTATATTCATGAAACTTCCTCAATTTTTCTTGACGCTTCTCAATAGTCTCACACGCATTGATATAACGCCGCTCTAAATCAGGGCGCATCGTTTTGGCGGTACTCATCTGTTGCTCAACATCTCGTTTTACTTCTTCAAAACGGGCGATTTGTTCTAAAATTTCATCTTCAATCGTATCAATGCCACAAACCATGCTCTGATAATCGCTTAACAAGCGTTTATTCGCGCTTTCTAGCGCTTCTCCTGTCATTATAGCAGATTGACACAACGGTGTGTATGCCACCATGAAATAGCTTTTAGCCGAATCATAGGCTTTACTAGATAAAGGCGCTGATAAAAATGACTGAATACTCGTTTGCAGTGAAGCAATGGCTTGACTTGCTTGATTATTCATTTGAGAAGCTTGATTAGCTTGTGCTTGAACTTCACCGATATAAAAACTAAGTCCCACTTGACTCTCCCTCCTTTTGCTTCCAAAAAGAAGTTTGTTCTGCACTTACTGATTCTTCCTGATCTAACAACAATCGATATTCTTTTTCTAGCTCAACTTGTTGCTCTTCAAGTTCTCGTTGCGCTTTTTTAGCTAGATGAAGACTTTCATCTCCACGATCTTGATAAAAAGCTCGTTCTTCTGCTTCACAACTGTTCAAAACAAACTCATACGCTTGTTGCTCTTTTTGCTGTAAGTAGAAAAAAGTTTCTTGTTGTTCTTCTACTTGGCGTTGTTCTTTCTTGATACCTAGTTGATCCTCTTGTAATTGTTCGATACGCATGCGGAACTGGTAATTTTTTTGGTCGTAATCTATATCATTCATCGAAAACCTCCCAAATTGGTTAGTTGAGCAATATTCTGATCAACTTTTTCAAATTCTTTTGCAACAGAATGAATATTATTCCCCGCAGAAACAACACTAGAAGATAACAGCTTTAGTCCTTGCTCATATTTATTCATTGCTTGTTTTGCATTTGCATTGCCCAAGACGTTGGTTCCTGATGAAACGGTTGATGCACTGATACTATTTAATGCACTAGCTGATTGACTAAAAGAAGCTGAAATTCCTGCTGCAATGCTTGTGTTACTTGAAATTGCCATATATACACACCCTTCATTTTTGTGATTATATTACAATTATAGCGAACAGAAATTAAAAAATAAATAACTTTTTAGGTAATTAAAAAAACTTTGTAAATAACTTGAATTCCTTTTAGGATTTATTATATAACAAATAATACGAAATGATGTTTCAACATAAGTTAAAGTCGGAGGGTTTAGAAAAAAAATTTTGTTATTTTTCCTTATATATAAGAGAGAGGGTTTTGGGTGTTATTTAATCATGATATGTAAGATTTTTTATTGCGAACAGTTGTTTTTTTCGGTATACTAATAGCCATAGGATAGAAATAATTAACAAGGGGAATAGCAGTCATTCACTTAGCACGAAATGAGTGAATTAGATGTAATTTCTCCTAACGATAAAACTAAATAATTGGCACTTCCTGATCTGGCTACCAACCAAACTAGAGAAGTTTTGATTAAACAGTGCAACCTGCTTAAGCAAATCGCCAATAGTGTACGTCATATTCTTATTTTTACTTTCTTTTGTCTACCAGAAGACCGCAAATCTTCTCCTTCCAAGTACAAACGCGTAAAAATAACTGTTTTTTGACGTGCCTATTGTCAACGATTGCAGGTGTAACTGTAGTCGTTTTTTTGTTGCTATTCTATAAAATTTGAGAAAAAGAAAAAGGCACTTCATTTACTGGTACCACCCAGTAAATGAAGCCCGGAATAGACATCACAACCTATCTATCCAAGTTGCCTGATTACTAGTACCGTAGCACTAGCCTCTTTATTGTACCTAATTTTTGTAAGAATTTCTAGACAGTTTTTGAAATTTCTTCAAATTGGGCTAAGAAACGCGCTATAGTCTGTTAGTCATCCCAACGATAGAGGCGGCAATCTCTATCGTTTTTTCTTTTTCTCAATGGTTGATTGTTGCTTAACTAAACAATAAAAAGGAGAACGTACTTATGAAAAATTCCGCACTTTGTATTAAAGCTGTTCCTTATCAGGAAATTATTGATCTTAGAGATACGCTTGAACGATTGCAATCATGGCAAGAACCATTGGTTGTTTTGGAGAAGTATTTTACAAATCCCAATATACCGATTAATAAGAAACAGGTGGTTAGGCAATATTATGCATGTTCAAAATTATTCCAAACATTTAACGCAGAATTTGAAAAACTCAATTTAACTGCTGAAAAACAAATATCGAAAATTCAAGAAATAAGTACACTATAATCACTTATACAATAAAAGAGGCTCTATATGAAGCCTACAGCTAAAACACTAAATGATCCATATGTTAGCCAGACAAGAGTTAAAATCTTGTCTGGTTTTTTTATGCCTTTAAATCCAAAACATTTAATGCACCAATTAAATTATAATAAATGTCAATTTTCTGATTTTTTCGACAATGTCAATCAGATTTATGAATTTCAATTCACTCAATTAGAGTATTCACAATTAGCAGAGTTAGTTTTTCTAAGTGACTGAATACTTTAATTACTTTCATAAACTTACTGTAGAGTTTTTAGTTATAATATTTAACTTATTTTATTCGATAAATTCTCCCACCTCGAAAGATAGCGTTTCAATCTATACATTTTGTTTTATAATGACAATTATATGATATAATATAATTAATTATTCTTTATCATAGTATAATAATATTTACTATCTAATAAGATTAAATATTGAAGTAGAATACAGAAAATGAGGTGAAATTATGATTAATCCTTCACAAAATGCAATTGATGCTGTAAAGAGATTTGAATTTCTAAAGGATTTTGAATTGTTTGAGGGGCAAGGGAATTCAACTACTATGCGTATTTTTATGCCGAAGCTGAATGGTAGAGAATTTGACGTCAACGATATTGAAGCCAATTTAATAGAAGTTGTAGTTGATTTTTCGTTGAGTCGTTCTACAGTAAAAAAATACGAAGATAACCGTAGATGGCAACAAATGTCAAAAGAGGCTCGGCAAAAATTTAGAGATTACACTTCGAATACAGGAGAACTTGGGGAGCTTATGCTGTATACCTTTCTTGAAGGTCATTTAAATGCACCTCAAATTTTATCTAAGATGTCTTTAAAGACAACCCCTGGGGACTACACGAAAAAATCTGATGGAATACATTATGTTAAATGTAGTGACTCAGAAAGATATCATCTTATTTTCGGTGAAGCAAAGATGAATCAAGATTTATCAGCAGCATTTAAGAAAGCTTTTGAATCAATTTCTATCCACCAAAGTGGTAAAGAATTTGAAAAAAGCCTCATTAGCTCGCAGATCGATAGCGAATTTATGAGTGAAGAAGATCGACAATTCGTAGCGGATATTTTATACCCTAGTAGATCTGAATTTAAAATTAAAGTATCCGATGCTTTTGGAATTTTTATTGGCTTTGAAATCGATGACTCAAAGGGTAAAACTTTGTCAGAAGATGAATATGAATGTTGGATAAAAAAAGAAATTGAACAGTTTATACAAAAAAGAATAAAAACAATAGAAGGATACCTTTCTGACGAATGGGATTTTACTGAAAATAAAAAGAAATACCGTAAAACATCATTAACTGGGAAAGTGTTTTACGTATATTTGATGCCGTTTACTGAATTGATAGAAACTCGGAAACAGGTAACTAAGGGAGTGACTGAATGACAGGTAAGACAATTGTTCAAGAGCTTAATGAGAGAGCTATTGCAGATAGTTATCTATATGAGTTACTGAAGAAAATACAAATAAATTATGGATATAAAATTTTTGGTAAAGAAAATAAAAAACTTACGGACAATGAATTTATGGATATATTAAGATTTTCAGACATATTATCTCGTTCGGGAGAGGCATTAAATCGAAACATTTCATTGAAGATTATCTCTACATTATTTGATGATTATTACAAAAATGAAACTTATCAGTTATTTTCAAAAAATGTCTTAGTTAAACTTGGAAACTTTCCTTCTTTGAGATTCTTAGAAGCTTCTGGAAATAAAATAGTCAATGAAGAAATAGAGTTAGATAAAATAATTAAGCAAGTTTTCCAGAAAACTACTGTCCTAGATCAATATTTCACCGATTCACAATTTGAAACTTTCAATAAAATAACAAATGCTAATCATTTTAGTTTTTCAGCAGGAACTTCCTTCGGTAAATCATTCTTGTTTACAGAATATATTAAGTGGCTAATAAATGAAAAAAACGCCAGTGAAAATATAGCTTTTTTGGTACCGACAAGGGCACTTATTTCGCAAGTAATATCTGATTTATCTGAAAGCATTCATGATGATAAATATAAAATTATCAGTAATCCCGATATACCAGCATTATTTAGAAACCAAAAGTTTATTTTCGTTTTTACACCAGAGCGATTGATTAACTATTTTTCAGAAGCTAATAATCCAAATATCTCAACAATGATAATAGATGAAGCGCATAATAGCATTGCCGACGATGAGCGGTCACCTATGTTCTATCATGCAATTACCCTAGCAGATCAAAAAAGTATTAATTTGTACTTTGCCGCTCCCAATGTTCCAAATCCCGAGGTTTTTTTAAAGTTAGTAGGTAATTCGGTTGAAGAATCTGAACAAGTTCTAGACTTAAACGTTGTTCAGAATAAATTTTTTCTAGATTTTACAAGTAACATAATTCGAATTTATATTGATTTTATTGAGAATAAAGAAACAAAAGAAATTCCGTTTACATTTCCAAAATTTGAAGATTTTTTACTAAAAACTACCGGCGATAGTCAATCTCTAATTTATTGTAATTCTATAAATGATACTGTTGAGAAAGCTCGTTTGATTTCGCACATTACCCCAAAGAAGTCAGTCAAGGAACTAAATGATCTGAGTGATCATATAAGCAAAACTGTACATTCTAACTATTATTTAGCAGAACTTATCAAATGCGGAATAGGGTTTCATTTTGGCGCATTGCCACAAGAAATTAGAGAAAAAATTGAGGAACAATTTAAAAAAGGTAATATTAAATACTTGTTTACTACTTCTACTTTGCTACAAGGAGTAAATCTACCAGCCAAGAATTTATTTATTTTAAGTGATAAGATTGGTTTATCCAAGATGACGGAGCTAAATTTCAGAAATTTAGCCGGACGAGCGGGGCGTCTTTCTAAGGAGTTATATGGAAATATATTTGTTGTAAAGCTTGATGATAGAAAGTGGGATAGTAATTCTCAAAAATTATTGGAGTATCAAAAATTACCAGATATTGAAAGTAAAATTTTGAATGGAAAAAGAAACTTCTACAAAAATGTCGGCAATGTCATTGATGATGAAGCTATGACAAATACAAGTATGCCCGCTTGGGAGAAAAGACAAATAGCAGATTATGCCACCATTCTTACGTATCAACAGAAAAAAAATATCCCATCTCAATTGATAGATAAATTTAGCCAAAAAAATCCAGATGCTAAGAGTTTATTTAGGAAAATTTCAAAATATAAAGTTGCAGAAGATATCTTGATGCTTTCCACAACAATAAAACTTAAATATCAAGAACAAATACTAGTTGAGGCTAATCCATATATTTTTGAAATGAAATTCGATTATGATGCTTGTTTAGAAATTCTGTTAATGTTATACGAAAAATATAGTTGGAATACTGAAGAGGATAAGCGGGGGCTAGGAAATATAAACAAGTTACGTTATTATGCGGTTTTAATGACTGAGTGGATTGAATCAAAGCCACTAAACTTAATTATCCAAAGCTCAATCCGATATATGCATGTGAATAATATAGAACTATCAATTAATCATGATCCTGAAAATCGTGAAGTATTTTCAAGATCTAAGCCAAGTCATATAAATCAAGTTATAAATGATCTATTGAAAGATATTGAAAACATTTTACGATTTAAGGTGAAAAATTATATTATGAACTATCTGAAGTTGACCGATCAGGATGATGGAGAATGGCAAAAATATCTTGAATATGGAACGAATAGTCAAGTAATTATTGAGCTACAAAAAATTGGTTTTGAAAGACAAATCGCCATTGAGCTAGGAGAACAACCTAGTGACAGCTTTATTTTTAATTCGAATGGAGAGATAATAGCAATTGACACGGACAAAATACTACTCACTTCAATATCTGTGGACGCTAAGAAACAAATCGAGATTCTGTTGCTCTAAATGTAGACTTCTTAACTCTTTCTTTATGGCTATTATTTTAAGTATTCCATCTTGAATACTTAAAATAAATATATGAAAAGAGAAACAACACAAAAAATCAATTGAATTTAGAAAATATGTCGAGGATAGAAATCTTTAGAATTTGTAGATAATTCGCCTTAAGTAAAATAAAAACAGGACTTGGTGAGCAAGTCCTGTTTTTAGCCATAGAGTACACGATTTATTCTATCTAATATATTTTGAGTAAATAATATTTTATGAGACGCTAGCAAACTTGTGAGTCCTTTTTTGATCATGATTTTCTAATTCTGTGCTTCCTTACTGTCTCCATGGAACTATTTATCTATCTCTTTAAAAATATTAATCATCGAGTCGTTGCTATCTGATAAATATTCACCCTCATCTAGTTGTAATTAAGTTAGTTTGATAGGTTTCAATATCGAATTAGCAATCTGAGCTACAGAATAGACATTTCGGGTTAATCGAAGATTTGATGTAACAATCAATCTATCAATTTTGCCGCGAGTTAAGTCTTGCCTTAATTTGTTAAAAGCGAGACGATTCAGTGAAGCTCCGCTTTGGTTATTGTCTGTATAGTACTTGAAATATTTAACGTTATTATCTTTACAATATTCCTCCAAAGAAGCCATTTGCCTTTTGATAGCTTCTTCATTATCTCTAGCGTAGCAACTACGAAAGGCGGCTATTTTTTGCATTTTATCCTTTCGTTTGTTTTCATTATATCATTTAATAATAAAAAAGCTTGAAGTATCAAATCTACAAGCTTATATTGACCGCATGGCTTAACTACTTCAACACGTTTAATCTTTTAAATAGTGTTTACTGGTAACTTCCATAAGTTAGCCCCTAAATTGTAATTATTTATTCTCTGCCAAAGAACTTCAAGTGGACTATATATCTTAATCAAATTTCATCACAATTACTCCTTCTATCATCAAATACTAAATTATTTCTCAACCAATTTTTTAAAAGCTTGATTATGCTTATTCATAAAAAAGTCTATATCATCAGAAAATCCATTAGAAACATTTTCTGATTTAATCGCTAAAGATTTTTCTAATGAGACTTGTCCATCACGAACAATAAAATCTAGTTGATCACTTTCATTTAAGGATAATGCTTGAATTACTTCATTAGGTAAAGATATGATATATGTACTACCATGCTTTCTTATTCGCTCAGATTTTCTTATTCTTTTAGCCATTTTTAGTTCCTCCCTAATCTCATTTATTAAAGCTACACTCTTCCACCTTCAAAAAAAAATTTTCTCTCATGATAAAATAACCTTAAATTAGACCCTCTAAAACAAGACAGGTCATAAATCATGAAACTAAACAGAATGGTTGAAATCGTCTATCTTCTACTCGAAAGAAAAAAGCTTACAGTAAACGAATTAGCTAAACATTTCGAATTCTAAAAAAGAACCATCATGAGAAAACCTTTCGCTACTTGGTAAATATCTACTATGCAAAGCCATTATTTCAACGGATAAAGTCGATGAATTTCCGCTTTAATCGTATTATATTTTAAAATAAACACATTTTATTATACGTTCATTTTCTTTTGATTGAAGGTACAACTTTTAAAACCTTATCTACCTCATAAATCGCTTGATCATTCGTAAAATGAAACTTCCCCATCGTTGTATAAATAATTAACTTTGTACTAGTTGACCGTCCACCATGTCGTGTTCTATGCGAGCTAACCTGTGCTTTTATATCGGTAATTTGTCCTTTTTTAATGATTATTTCTTCTTTGTTTATCCAAAGTTTTATGAAACCTTGACCAGAAAAAATTCTAACTTTCTTAGAAAATAGTTTTTTATACAGAGTTTCAAACAAATAACTAAAAACTAACCAACTTAGTATAAAGCTTATTACAAACGCAAAGCGTTCGTATTCTGTATCTACGAAACAAGTTATTACAATACTTGTGGCAATAATGATTGTTATGAAACAACCGACTACAAAAAGAACAAAGACCGTCTTTTTCACAGCACTGTACTTAAAATAATTAAAATCAGCTTCTAAAAGAAGTCTTGTTCGTTTGCCCATTTAAAATTCTCCTCCTTCTTACATAGTATAAAAAAATTTGCGTAAAATCTAGTTAAAATCAACCATAGCATAACGAGTGGGTTAATTACCTATTAGAGTAAAAATGGCAAAATATCCAAAAAACGATTGACATTCAAATTCTCTTTGTAATATTATTCTTATATAAAACAAGAAAGAATGTTTTGCTCGTGAAAAAATTTATTTTATCGTTTGTTGTTGTTGCTACTATTGGCCTGACTTTTATGCCCGTATCAGCGAATGCTGCAGAAGTCGGTGGTTGGTCAAAAGAAGATGGTAACTATTTAAATCCCAATGTAATCCTACCTCGTGCAGCTGTTAATCATAGAGGTAAAAAAGAATCTACAGTCATATCTGGAAACACTGCATACAGAGCTCATGGCTGGACAACCTGGAAAGGAGTTTACCACTATACTACTGCTCGAATGGAAAAACATCGTGGTGGGACTGTTTTAACCACTTCAAATCGAAAATACGGCTGGCATGGAACTGAAGCTATTTCTCCTTGGTACAGAATTTCATATGGTGAAGATACAGCTGCTGCAAGAACTTACTATGGAAGATAAAATTCTCATCACTATCCTTTAGATATCATCGAAAAAACTATTGATGTTAGGATAGTTATTTCCCTAGCACAATAGCTTTTACTATAATTAGTATTAACTAGCATGAGTGAGGTGACAAATGAAAAAACAAAGATTCTTAGTCTCAAATTTATTGATCCTCTGCACTTACTTATTGCTTATATTTGTCAGTGAATATCAGAAACAACAGGATAAATTATTTTTTGAGAGCAATGATTTGTATTCAACAGATCATCTATTCGTAAAAGAGCCATTCCAAACAATAGTTAAAGATAAATTCAACACTTCAACTGATCTTAGCGTATTTATTTCTCTAGAAAGTAAAAATAACGACGAAGTACGAGGATACTTTTCAAAAAATTATTCTGATGCTCATTTTCCAATAAAGAAAGGCTCTTTTTTTTCAACATCTAATTCTAAAGAAGCTTTGATTGGGAAAGATGTTGCTACTGTTTCAGAAAATGATTGCACCTACTATGAGTACAACAACGTAAAATATAAAGTTATTGGCTATTTAGGAATTACGAATCCTAGTTTCTTAGATGATTCTGTATTGATTAACGACTCCTCTCTTTTCAACATGCCAACAACTTACTTAACGATTGATGGGAAAAAAATTAACACTATTTACCAAGATAGATTTGGTAAAAATAATTCCTATCAAAATAATATGGGCTTAGACAGAAAAGTAAATAGCGATTATTTTTCTCCTCTTATTTATTCATTGACATTATTTATAGCAATTATGTGCACAATTTTAATCGCTTATCTTATTTTTACTGATTTAAAAAAGGAAAATTTTATCAAGTATATATTGGGTACAGCTACATTCACAACATATAAATCGAATCTATTTTATTTACTCTCAACTTGCATCATTCCTGTATTCTTTTGTTTACTGATTTTACCATTGTTTAAAATCATTTCCATTCATTACTTCTTTATGTTCAAACTTTTTTTTATTCAACTTTTACTGATGTGTTTTAGCTTTACATGCTTCTTTATTAAAGAAGAAAGGAGCAATTTACATGGAGTTATTCTATAACCTTAAAAAAAATGGTTTTCTTATTTTATTAAAAACCACTATACTTGCTGTCTTTTTCGTTCTCATCTATCTATTTTTATTATTTACTGTAACCATGAATGTAGAGCTAAACAGCAACTTTAATGAAGCTTCTAACAAAGAACTATTTACATTAACCGATACACTGACAGAACCTGATACTTTTTATAACTTCAGACAATCAAATGAATTGTTAGCTACTGTAAAATCATTCTATGAAAAGCTAAATACAAATGAAAACATCAATTTTATCTCCTCCTTTGATCAGCCTCTACAAATAGAGGACTTTAAAGGAAAAATAGAATTCAATGAAGCGTATGGGACTGATATGGAAATCATCGGTAATTATATTGACCCAATGACTAAAAAAGAGGTTTTTGACGCCAAATGCTTTCAAGTCAGTAAAAAGTTCTTTGATCACTATAAACTTGAAACAGAAAATAATGCTTTGTTCCCTTGGGATGACATAAATATAGATAATCATACATTACCGATATTGTTAGGTTCCAATTATAAAAATAGTTACAGCGTAGGTGAAACCATTAAAGGAAGTTTCTATTTAAAGCCATTTGATTTTAAAATAATTGGATTCTTAAAAGAAAATACCTCGGTGTTTTACAAAAATGACCTGAACAAATACTTAGATGACTATATTATTATTCCTTATCCTGAAAAGTTAAGTAATGTATCCGATGAAAATAAGGAATTTGCTGGCATGCTCTATTTTGCCATGTTAAATGGAGATATTAGTATAGATCAAAACAAAGGCCTAGACTACTTAACAAAACAGCTCTCAACCATAGCAAACGAAACTGGATTTTATGACTACACTTTACTCGGAGTCCCAACCTTCACTTTGCAATACAATAGAATGTATGAGCTGATCCATTATAATAGAACATTATTGATCTCACTGTTATTGTGTATCACGATTTGTCTTTTAGCAATCGTTCATTTTCTAACGTGTAGGATGTATGTGCACAGACGAACCAGATATTACTTATCCTTTGCTAACGGTGATTCGTTGAAGCACTTAACTACTTTACTTGTTTTAGATGTAACTGTTGGAAATGTTCTATTATTAGTAGTCTTCATTATCACTTATTTCCTGTCTCCCATTCAAGTTAGCACATTTTTCCTTATTGTAGTTCTAGGTATGGCTCTGTTTTCAATAATGGATATAGGGTTAATGAAACAGTTTCTAAATAAAGATATACGTTCTAGTTTTAATGATTTCTATTGATAGGAGTTGATTTACTTGATTCATTTACACGATATCCAAAAGAAACTACCGCAAACAGATACATTGCTTTTCGACAATTTGAACTTTGCCTTGAATGGTCATCAGTCTGTGGCCATTCAAGGACGAAGTGGTTCTGGGAAAACAACCTTATTAAAAATAGTAGCTGGCTTTGACACCCGATACAATGGTCTTTACGAATTCAAAGGTGTAACAATCAGTAAAAATCCCAAAAAAAATATAAAATTTAGAAAAGATACTATTGGCATTATCACACAAAATTACAATTTATTAGGTGACAGAAATGTTCAAGCTAATATTCAGCTTGGGCTAAATGAACAGTCCAAGAATCAAAATAAAGATATTGAAAAGATGCTAAGTCTCGTAGGACTACCAGGATACAGCACTAAAAAGATATCAGAAATTTCCGGTGGAGAAGCACAAAGGGTCGCTATAGCTAGAGCCCTCATCAAAAAACCGGCTATTTTGTTAGCGGACGAACCTACTGGGGCTTTAGATGAAAAAACTGAACTTGAAATCTTAGAATTATTTAAAAATATCCAGAACTTGGGAACTAAACTGATTATGGTTACGCATAGTAATGCTGTAGCCGAAGTTTGCGATGGAAAATATGTATTAGAAAATAAAAGATTAATTTCAAACTAATAGTAGATACATACTTTTAAATCACCGTTGTGAAACAGCATCGTTACACCCGAACAACCAATCAGAATCATTGTACTATGCAATACATCATCTTGATGGCCGCATTTTGATTTTTGATCTACTTCTTATCTTCTCTTTATTGACTTTATCCTTTTTCCAAACATTCAAAAGTGTCGTTTATTTCTTCACTTATTCACATTAAAAAAATAGGTGTGGGCCATGACTCTACAAGTCACATCCCGCACCCTTAAAAAATCTGGATCGGTGGATCAGAAGCAATGCCTATGAAAATAAAAACTTCTGTGCCAATCTCATCCAACTTCATTTCTTTTATTTCCCAGTAACCGAATCCCAAAGGCCACTGAAAAATCCTTTAATATTTTCCCAAAGTCCTTTAGATTTTTCTTGAATCTGCTCTTTCGTTTTGGACAAATCTAGTTGATTTACAAAATCTTCAAAAATATTTTTATCTTTCATATCACTCATCAGAGTCGTTAATTCTTTGTCCTGATCTGATGACAAGACATCTTTGATTCCTTGACTTTGCAACGCACTTTCAACGGTTTTTTGAATGTCTGCTTGGGTCAATGTTTTGCCATCTGCAGTTTTTGTAGCTAGTTCTTTTTTCGCTTGTTCTTGCGCTGCATTTAAAGCTTCATCGGAATAACCAGCTTTGTCTTTATTTTCTTCTGTGATCTTAGATAATACATCCATTTCATCTTGTGCTACGCCAACACGATCTCTATTGATAATGCCACCAGATTCTTCGACAATTTTGTAGACTCCAGCTAACGCACCAGATCCATCGATTGGTACCGCTGAAGCAACGGTTAGCTTAGCATCTGTTATACCAGCTGTCAGGGCTGCGTTTTGATATTGAGCTTCAGTAATTTTCGTGATATTTTTGGGTGTTGCAATATCAACCGAAATTCCTGATCCTTTCTTCTGTGTCTCCATGCGAACAGAGCTATAGACCGCCCATTCTGGCGTAAAGCCGCCATCAGGGATAAAACTCATCAAATCTTGTCCTGTCGTTGTATATTGTGGTGTCTCACCTTTGATACCTAGTTCTTTCAACGTATACTCTTTTTGCTCTTGCGTCAGTGCATTTCCTAAAGCAACTGCATTAATCTGCAGTACTTGCTCGGAGCTTTGAGTGGTTTCTGTATTACTAGCACTTACTGAAGTACTTTCAACCGTGCTACTTTGTGTAGCAAATGCTGTTTTTCCATTTGATAAACCTGTAGAAACCAAAAGAACTGTCATTGCTACAGCGAGTGTTGTTTTTGTCTGTTTCATAGTAACCTCCTAAAGATTTACTTGTTCATTACTATACAACAATACTTTTAGTTAGTCCCTAAGTATGCTCCGTTTTAAGAAAATTTTAGTATCTTGACCTTTTAAAGAATACGTTTCCTTTCCTAAGCGAATCAACTCTATACTCAGTTTTTCCAATAAAAAAGAACAAAAGCAACCACTTTTCGCGGTTGAATGCTTTTGTCCTAATTTTCTACAAACTATATACTCGTAATGACTCATTTTAGTTAGTACTGGATTCGAATACGTTTCTATCAAATTCACCTGTTTTAATTCCAACAATAATTGATGAGTAAACATTCCCCATTACGTTCAATGGTGCTCGTGTTAAAGAATAAAAATAATCCAAACCTGCAAAAATAGCTACTCCTTCAACTGGAATACCAATCATTTGAAAAACAATTGCCATAGATACAATTCCGCCACCTGGAACACCTGGATTCCCAAAAGATGCAACAACTGAGAATACGCCTAATAAAATAAGATTTTGTAATGTAAATTGGATGTCAAATACAGATGCACAAGCCACAGCCGAAACAATATTTGAAATTGGCGAGCCATTTGTATTTAATGCATTTCCTAAAGGTAAAACAAAATCAGATATTCGTTCTTTAACGCCCATCTTTTTAGGCACATCCTCTAAAGATACTGGTAAAGTTATCGCTGAGGAAGTAGTTGTTACAGCTATAACCATAATATTTAGACTATTTTTAAGAAGCGTAACAATGTTTAATCGATATCTGATAGCTACATAAAGTGTATAGAGCGTAAAGAAAATAATATCAAGTATACTTACGATTACAATGACCTGAACAAGTGATTTCAACGCATCTACTCCACTTGTGCCAATAACACCAGCAAGCATCGCTGAAATCCCAATTGGTGCATAGACCATCACAATAGAGACGATTTTCATTATTACTTTTCTTAAACCTAATATTAACTCATAGAGTGCGTTTACACTTTCAAAACTATCCTTCATAATATTTACAGAAATACCAAACAATGCTGCAAAAACAATGATTTGGACAATAACACCTTCTGCAAGTGCCCCAACTGCGTTATCTGGAATAAAATTTACAATAGTTTCTTGAATATTACCACCTGCAACCGTTCCTTTATATGCATCTGAACCAGGAGCAGTCAACGTTAAATTGATTGGGATGATTTTTACTGCAATAATTGACAAAACTGCCGCCAAAGACGTACTAACAAAAAATACCCCCAATGTTTTCAGTCCAACAGTTTTTAATTCTTTTAACGGTAAAGAGGCCGTTGCTTCAACAATAGAACAAAAAATTAATAAGGGAACACACATCTTTACTGATCTTAAAAAGATATCACCTAAAAACTTTAAACTTTCAGCATTTTCTCCTAGCACAAAACCTATGATCAACCCTATAATAGATCCTACGACAATCCTCATAGATAAACTAGAGTTCTTCACTTTATTTAAAATCATTCTGCTCGTACTCCTTTTCAGTCAACAAAATAGTCGCTTATTTTTTGTGGTGGATAATTAAATTTCCCAATCTTACTCTGTGATAGATGACACTCTACAAATAATTTAGCTAATTTTACGGATACTGAAACAGGGTCTATAACTGGAACACCTATTTCTTCGCTTAATGAATCCGCATACATCGCAAATCTAGCACCACCTAATACAATTGCCTCAGCACCGTCTTCTTCAATCATCTTGATGATTGTGTTTTTTAGCGATTCTTTTACGGAACTGTTTTGGCTCACATTCTCCGTATCCATTTCAATCCCTCGTACTGAGGCAAGTTTTCCTTCTAAACGTAGTAAATGTGTAAGATCTTCTTGATAAGGTATATTTTGTTTGAAAACAGTTAGAATTGAATACTTATGTCCTAACATGGTCGCAATAACTTGAGATCCTTCTGCTATTGATATGACTGGAATATCTAATGCTTCTTTTAAAGCAAAAAAACCAAAATTCCCGAATCCAGCTAATACAATTGCATCTGGTTTCACTTCTTCTGTAAAATCAAGTAACCCTCGCACAAACGACCAAACAGATTGATAATCGCCAAAAGTACAATCTATATGTTTAGAGCCTTTAGGATTGGTATATGGGATCAATTCTGTAGATGAATCATTAAACCCTTTTTCTGCTGATTTCATTAAAACTTTTGTTAATTCTGTATTACTATTTGGATTAGCAACAATAATTTTCATTTGAATCTCCTTTTTCATAAATTTATTTATTTTTAGAATATAGATATGGCCGATTATCGACTAATTTGTCGTACGCTATTTTTCTGTCTAATACATCTCCTAGTATTAAATAATCTTGCCAACGATCAACCTCTTGGGACTCAATATTTATAGTCGGAGTCCACATTCCCTCTTTTATAAACAGATCAATTGTCTTAATACCGTCTTCTACGGAAATTGTAGGCCAATTATTTTTAATAATCGTGCTGCAGGCTTTTCCTCCATGTTCTAATAAATATGACGTCCCTTTTTGAAGACCTACAGCGAATTTTTCAAATTCAACTAATTTATCTTCTATTATTTCAGGCAAACTATAGTAAACACTCCAAGGTATATTGCTGCCCTTTCTGGTTAAATCACAGAAGTTAAAACCTACTTGTCGATCAATCATGGAATGAGCTGTATCTGGTTGGACTACTATAAAGTCACCAAACCCTTTTTCAAATAGATCGCAAATCATAGCTGTTGAAAAATCATGGATAAACCTAATTTTATTTGGATCAGCACCACCTTCTCGCGCGCTGCCAACCGTCATTAAATAATGACCTGCCCCATCGCCTCCTGATACAAGTACTCTTTTTCCTTCTAACTTTTTCCAATCAAATGATCCTGATATTTTTTCTCTTGAAAGAATAACTAATGGGCATTTAGACGCTATTTTTGCAACTGACGTGTATTTTTGAATATTCTGACAATAAATCATAGGCAACCACATTCCACCTAACACAACATCTGCTTGACCATTTTCTAAATCATCAAGTCCTTTTGTCCAAGGATCAGGTAAATACGAACATAATTTTAGCTTTTGTTCATCAAAAAAACCTTGTTCTTCTGCGATGTATTGTGGCATGTAGTTCATTGATAATCCTGTTGCAGCAATTGTAAATGTAGTCAATTTAGAAAATCTCCTTTTTGATTATATTTAGGTTTTGATAACAATATATGCTATATGGTCTCCTATGACCTTTTATCACGAGAATGTTCTACTTGATTCGTGTGATTATTGTTTGTAGACTCAGAATCAATGATTGCAAATCTTGCTTGCATGTAATCAACGTAGTTTCTTGAGTTTCACTACTTTTTAATCTTTTTGAACTATCACAAATCATATTGTAAGCGGTATCCATGTCCTTTTCATTGAACTTTTTAACATTTTATTTATATTTTTTGTTTAAAATAACTATTTATTACAAACTTTATATGAAAAACGACATAATAAACGAATAAAAATAAAGGAGTAGCAAAATATACTTGAACCATTTTATTGTAAAGGCCACCATAATTAACCAACGATTATCACGATAGTTTAAGAAGGAAATCCGACATAAGAAGTTTAAAAAAGTGTGAAAATAGTTGATTCTATTTCGAAATTAGTATTCATTCTAGACTTAATTACCAAACATTCACTAATAAAAAAAAGCCTTCACCATTCAGAACAGACTCTGAATGGTGAAGACTTTAGTACTTATTTATTTCGTATAATCCTTAACTAAGTCAATAACTTCTTCCATTGTATCGCAGTCATTCAACGCACGATCTGCAAGTTCAGCCATTTTCTTAGTATCTAGACGTTTCATTAAGCTACGAGTTTGAAGAATAGATGTCGCACTCATTGAGAACTCATCTAAGCCCATTCCTACTAATAACGGTACAGCCATTTGATCGCCGCCCATTTCTCCACACATACCAGTCCATTTACCTTCAGCATGAGATGCGTCAATCACGTTTTTAATCAAACGTAGGATTGATGGGTTATACGGTTGGTATAAGTAAGAAACACGTTCGTTCATACGGTCTGCTGCCATTGTGTATTGAATCAAATCATTTGTTCCAATACTGAAGAAATCAACTTCTTTGGCGAATTTGTCCGCAATTACAGCTGCTGCAGGAATTTCGATCATGATACCAACTTGAATCGTATCAGAAACTTTTGTTCCTTCAGAAACTAATTTTGCTTTTTCTTCTTCAAAGATTTTCTTCGCTGCTCTGAATTCTTTTAACGTTGCAACCATTGGGAACATGATACGTAAGTTACCATGAACAGAAGCACGAAGTAACGCACGCATTTGTGTACGGAACATTTCGTCGCCACGTTCGGATAAACTGATACGTAATGCACGGTAGCCTAAGAATGGGTTCATTTCGTGCGGTAATTGAAGATAAGGTAATTCTTTATCTCCACCGATATCCATTGTACGAACCACGACAGGTTTACCGTTCATGCCTTCAAGTACTGCAGTGTAAGCTGTATATTGTTCATCTTCTGTTGGGAAATCGGGAGAATCCATGTAAAGGAATTCTGTACGATATAAACCAACAGCTTCAGCACCATTGTTGTGTACGCCTTCTAAATCTTTAGGAGTACCAATGTTTGCAGCTAACTCGATATGTTTACCATCAGCAGTGACTGTTTCAGCATGTTTTAATTTTTCCCATTCAACTTTAAGGTCAGCATATTCTTTGCCTTTCGCTTCAAAATCAGATTTTTCAGCGTCAGTTGGGTGGATGATGACATCGCCATCAATTCCGTTAACAGCTAAAATGTCGCCTTCTTTCACTTTAGCAGTGATTTCTTTTGTCCCTACAATCGCAGGAATTTCAAGAGAGCGAGCCATAATTGCTGAATGTGATGTACGTCCGCCAATATCCGTTACGAATGCTTTTACATACGTACGATCTAATTGAGCAGTATCACTTGGTGTTAAGTCATGGGCAACCACAACAACCTCTTCGTTGATCATTGAAGGGTTAGGAAGAGTAACACCTAATAAATGAGCTAAAATACGTTTCGCAACGTCACGAATATCAGCAGCACGTTCTTGCATGTAGGCATTATCATCCATCGCTTCGAACATACCGATATACATATCTGTTACTTCTTTTAATGCAGCTTCAGCATTTACTTTATTATCTTGAATATTTTGTTTGATTTGACCAATCATTTCAGGGTCAGATAAAACCATTAAATGAGCATCAAATACTTGCGCTTCTTCTTCACCAAGGCTTTGCGCTGCTTTTTCTCTGATTGCTTGCAACTCAGTCGTAGATTTTGCTAAAGCGCCATCTAAACGGCTTTCTTCAGCAGATGTATCTTCTACAGATTTTTTGTCGAAAGATAAATCAGGTTGAACTAACAGGTAAGCTTTAGCGATAGCAACTCCATCACTTGCGGCAATTCCCTTTAGCATTTCAGACATTATTCTGACAATCCTTCTTTTTGCATTGTGTCTACGATTGCTGCTAATGCATCAGCTTCGTCAACACCGTCAACTGAGATAGTCACGTCTGAACCTTGACCAACGCCTAGAGACATAACGCCCATGATTGATTTAAGGTTAACAGATTTACCTTTGTATTCTAAGTTGATATCTGAGTTAAATTTACTTGCAGTTTGTACTAATAATGTAGCTGGACGAGCGTGAATCCCTGTTTCTGCTACGATGTGAAATTCTTTCTTTTCCATATGAATCGGTCTCCTTCGTAAATAAATTAATTTTTTATGTTAGGGTTTTCCTTTCTTGGTACGTTTCAATTGAAACTTGAATCTGGATAATACCCTTTCAATTTTTAAGATTACCATTTTTTGTGAGTAGTTACAACACTTTTAACCTATTTTTTATCAAATGAAAGGATCGATTAATCTTCTTCTTTCATATAATGATATATAATTCGTCCATTTAATCCGGCTTCTCCAACAATTGACATTCGATCCGGCAAATTTTTCCAAACTTCCCTAAAGGTTGTAAAGTCTTTTGGTTCTATAACCAGTTCAGAAATAGTTCCTTCCTTTAATGCGTTGATTTGTTCTTCAAATGGATTTTCATACATGGATTGATCACAGCTTTCACTTTTATTTTTCGACTGAAGTTATTGTATGATAAAAATAGATAATTGTCTAAATTATTCTCATTTTCTGTATAAATAAACGTATATAGTTTTACTAAGACTTAATAATTTACAATGTAGGTAATGAACATTCAAAGTAATATGAGTTTTTCTCTCTATTTATTGGCTTAAACCAGAGTTCAATTGCTTGATTCCTGCCAAAAAGATGCTATAATAATCTCAAAGGTCAAAAATGGTCAACTGTTTTTTGACCTTACTTATAAGGACTTTGAATTAAAATTAGTCTTATCTTGAAAGGACGTGTTTTATCCTATGATTTGTCAAAATTGTCAACAAAATCCAGCAACGATCCACTTATATGCAAATGTTAATGGTCAAAGAAAACAATTAGACTACTGCCAAAGTTGCTATCAAAAATTAAAAACAAAAGCAAACGATAATCAACCAACAATGTCTCAACAAGATCCATTTGGTTTTGGAAGTTTAGATGATTTATACCGCTCACTCTCTCGTCAAATGCAAGAACAACAAGGGAATCCTAATGGGCAAACTCCCCCAACTCAGTTTGGTGATGGGAATGGTTTTAACGGCGGTCAGCCACCTCGTGGAGGTGTTGGACAGTCCGATGGTTTATTAGGTGAATATGGTATCAACATCACGCAAGCTGCTAGAAACGGAGACGTTGATCCTGTTGTCGGACGTGATGAAGAAATCAAACGTGTGATTGAAATCTTAAATCGTCGAACAAAAAATAATCCTGTTCTGATTGGAGAACCTGGTGTTGGTAAAACAGCCGTTGTTGAAGGTTTGGCACAAAAAATCGTCGATGGCGATGTGCCACAAAAATTATTGGACAAAGAAGTTATCCGTTTAGATGTCGTTTCTTTAGTCCAAGGTACAGGGATTCGAGGTCAATTTGAAGAACGCATGCAAAAGTTGATCGATGAAATCAAACAAGCTGAAAATGTCATCTTATTTATAGATGAAGTTCATGAAATCGTTGGCGCAGGTGCTGCTGGTGATGGCAACATGGACGCCGGCAATATTCTAAAACCAGCGCTCGCTCGTGGTGAATTACAAATGGTTGGTGCAACTACTTTGAATGAGTACCGCATTATTGAAAAAGATGCTGCGTTAGAACGCCGAATGCAACCTGTCCGTGTCGATGAACCAACGGTAGACGAGACGATTGCTATTTTGCAAGGATTACAAAAACGTTATGAAGATTATCACCATGTGAAATACACGGATGAAGCCATTAAAGCTGCTGCAACTTTATCAAATCGTTACATTCAAGACCGTTTCCTACCTGATAAAGCCATTGATTTATTAGATGAATCTGGTTCTAAAATGAACTTAACGATCCAAATCGTCGATCCTAAAACGATTGAGAAGAAACTCGCAGATGCAGAACAACAAAAACAACAAGCCTCTGCTGAAGAAGATTTTGAGAAAGCTGCGTACTATCGCGATCAAATCAATAAATTACAGACAATGAAAGAAAAGCAAATCAGTGATGAAGAAACACCTGTGATTGATGAAAAAAATATTGAAGCGATCGTAGAACAAAAAACAGGTATTCCTGTCGGTGATTTAAAAGAAAAAGAACAAACACAATTGAAAAACTTGGCGGTCGATTTAAAAGCTAGCGTTGTTGGTCAAGATGATGCAGTCGATAAAGTTTCTAAAGCTATTCGCCGTAATCGTGTTGGTCTAGGCAAGCAAAATCGCCCTATCGGTTCTTTCTTATTCGTTGGACCAACTGGTGTCGGTAAAACAGAATTGGCGAAACAATTAGCTTACGAATTATTTGGTTCAGAAGATTCAATGATTCGTTTTGACATGAGTGAATACATGGAAAAACATAGTGTCTCTAAATTGATCGGTTCACCTCCTGGTTATGTCGGTTACGATGAAGCGGGGCAATTAACTGAAAAAGTTCGTCGTAATCCATACAGCTTGATTTTATTAGATGAAATCGAAAAAGCACATCCAGATGTATTGCATATGTTCTTACAAATCCTTGATGATGGCCGTTTAACCGATGCACAAGGCAGAACAGTCAGCTTCAAAGATACGATCATTATCATGACAAGTAATGCAGGAACTGGTAATGTCGAAGCCAATGTTGGGTTTGGCGCTGCACGCGCGGGACTTACAAAATCTGTTTTAGGACAATTAAACAATTTCTTTACACCTGAATTTTTAAACCGTTTTGATGGCATCATTGAATTCAAAGCATTGAGTAAAGAAAACTTAATGAACATCGTTAGCTTAATGTTAGATGATGTCAATAGTTTACTCGCTCATCAAAAAATTCATATCGATGTAACAACAGACGTTAAAGAAAAATTAGTCGATTTAGGTTACGATCCAGCTATGGGTGCTCGTCCATTACGTCGGACGATTCAAGAACAAATCGAAGACGGCATCGCTGAATACTTCCTAGATCATCCAGAGGAACATAAATTAATTGCTGAACTAGACGATGACGGAAAAATTATTGTAACTGGAAAAAACACCATAGATTCTAGTGACACCAGCGAAACCAATATAGAAGAAGAATAGAAAGTGAAGTCAATCAGGCAAACTGATTGACTTTTCTGTGTTTTTTAAGACAAATTTCTTTTTATTTACGCTAAAAAAATTTATAATTAAGATGCATAGAACGTATAGCAACGACTATTCCAGCTTTTTGAATCTGTGAATACTCTGTTTCTTATTAGTAACGGACAACTAAAGAATTATATTGAGGTGAAAAAAATGAAATTAGTCAATGTAACCAACAGCTACAAACAGTTAGTCAATAAACAACTAGAAAATACCGATGCATACTTTGTCAAAGTTTATTCAGCGGGCAATACGACCGTCGTTTATACAGAAGCTGCTCAACATGCTGAAATCTTGGTTGTAAATAAAAAACGAGCTGTTCGTAAAACAGAAATCAATGAAATTCTTACTTATTTCTTGAAACGTATTCCAAAAGAAAACTATGACCGTAATCAAATTTCGATCATTGAATTGAAAGATGTTATAGAAATTTCGATTCCGATGATATCTAATTTATCTGTCCGCTAAAATAGGCTGGGACAGAAGCGTTTAATCCCGAGAAATAAGAAGGAATTCACGAAAATTGTTTTTCAAATTTTTGTGACCAAGTAGGTACTGTGCGACATCATCTCGTTCCTTGTTGTGTTTTACAGCAATTTCAGCTTATTTCCGAAGGGATTGCTTCTGCTCCCACCGTTTATTCGCATTTAGGGTGTGAGACAAAAGTGATTTTTACTTTTTTCCCACACCTTTTTTTGAATTGGACTTTTCTTTAATTCTAACCTTAGATGCTATTTTTCAGATGCGTCACTCATTTTTTGCGTGAAAGATAATCCTGTTAAAAAATCTAAAAGTTCATATTTTTTATTCTCCGGTAACTTCATAATAACAGATAATAACTTTTGGTCTATTGAAGATAAATTATTGTTAAAAAATTCGGATAAACTCACGCCCAATGCTTCACAAATATGAGTCAACGTTAGTAAAGATAGTTTTGACGTATTATTTTCAATTGCAGAAATAAAGGAGGGCGAAATGTCGATTATTTCGGCTAATTGTTTTGCAGTCATATTATTTACTTTTCTCAACTCTTGAATTCTTTTTCCTATATCCAATTTATTCCCCCTATCAAATTAAGTTATAGATAACTTTTTTTCAAAAAAAATACACTTATAGATTCATTTCCTCATTTAACTATGATACTATTATATAGTTAGTTATTCAAAAAAATTAAAAAAAAGGAGTGTCTATAACACGTGTTATTTAGTTTTCGTAAAAATGAATGGTTAGGTAATGAAAAAAATGATTTGTTTGCGGGACTTGTATCCTCAATCGCTATTCTTCCTGAAGTTATTGGATTTGCTATTATTGCCGGTGTTAATCCTATCTCTGCACTTTTTGCTTCTGCTATAACGCTATTGGTCATAACATTTACAGGTGGTCGTCCTGCGATGGTATCAGCAGCTGCGGGCTCAATGGCGCTTGTCATTGCTTCTCTTATAGAATCACATGGACTACATTACATGATCGCCGCGACTATTTTAACAGGATTTATTCAATTATTTCTTGGGTATATGGGGATTCATAGATTGATGAGGTTTATTCCTCAAACAGTTATGTTTGGTTTTGTAAATGCTTTAGCGATTTTAATTTTCTTAGCCCAAATCCAACAACTTCCTAATCAATCAATTTGGTCTTACATTATGATCGTTACAACAATTATTCTTATGTACATTATTCCTAAAATAACGAAAGTCGTTCCACCTGCTCTACTCATTATTTTATTTATGACGATTATTTCCTTTATATTTAAAGACAACTTGCAGACTGTGGGCAATCTAGGGGATATGAGTGCTATTTCTCCAACTATTTCTTTACCTGCAGTTCCCTTAACACTTCAAACTCTTTTAATCATCTTACCTACATCCCTTGCTTTAGCAATGATTGGATTAATTGAATCGTTATTGACTGTTCCTATTATTGATAAAATGACAGATAGTCAAAGTGATAGTCAGCGAGAAGTTAAAGCACAAGGACTAGGAAATATTATTACAGGTTTTTTTGGTGGACAAGCAGGTTGTGCAATGATTGGACAAGCTGTAATTAATGTAAAATCTGGTGGAAGAAAAAAACTTTCTACACTTATTGCTTCTATATCGTTATTACTATTTATTTTTGTCTTTAAAGATATTATGATCCAAATTCCCACAGCAGCTTTGATTGGAATTATGATAACCGTTGCTCTGGATACATTTGAATGGGAAAGTCTTCAGTTAATACGGACCTTTGAAATCACTGAAAGTTTTATTATGATTGTAACGATTTCAGTTATTGTGTATACACATAATCTAGCAATTGGAATAATACTAGGTGTTTTGTTAAGTGGGATAGTTTACTACTTCTCAAAAAAAAAGCATAGTATCTAGTATCAAAGAGATCGAAATATTGTCTGTTTCGACTCAACATATGCTCTATTTTAGGTTTTGAGAGATATAACAACTAAAGTTATATCTCTCAGAACCTTTTATTTAGTTGTTGATTCAACTATCAGTTAATATCTTACATCAAACTCTTTAATTCAACATCCGGGTATTTATCTGCAAACCAACGCATCGCAAATTGATTTTCAAATAAGAATAATGGCTGATCAAAGCGATCTCTTGCCAAAATATTACGACTTGAACTCATACGTTCATCCAAATCAGCTGGATCGATCCAACGTGCGATTTTTGAACCCATTGGTGTCATAATAACTTCTGCATTGTATTCATTCAGCATACGGTGTTGGAATACTTCAAATTGCAATTGCCCAACGGCCCCAATGATATACTCTTCCGTTAAATACGTTTTATATAACTGGATCGCACCTTCTTGAACCAACTGATAAATGCCTTTATGGAATGATTTTTGTTTCATTACATTTTTGGCACTGACTTTCATAAACAACTCTGGTGTAAATGAGGGTAATTCTTCGTACTGAACTTTTAATTTCCCTTCAAATAACGTGTCTCCGATTTGATAATTCCCTGTATCATAGATCCCAATAATATCCCCAGCTACGGCTTCTTCGACATTTTCTCTAGCATCAGCCATAAATTGTGTCACATTACTTAACTTGATTTTTTTACCGGTTCTACCAAGTGTAACGTCCATTCCACGTTCAAAGGTTCCTGAACAGATACGAACAAAAGCAATACGATCTCGATGAGCTGGATTCATATTTGCTTGGATTTTAAACACAAAGCCTGAAAATTCTTCTTCATAAGGGCTGACTTCTTGTCCGTCTTCTGTCTTATGTCCATATGGTGATGGTGCAAATTGCAAGAAAGTTTCCAACATTGTTTGGACCCCAAAGTTGGTTAAGGCTGAACCAAAGAAGACTGGTGTTTGGTCACCGCGAGCAATTTTCTCCGTATCAAACTCGTCACCTGCTTCAACTAACAATTCAACTTCTTCTAATACTTGTTGGTAAACACTATCCTTATGCAATGGCAAATCACTTGGAATGTCACCATCCACTAATGGAATGAAACGTTCGCCATTATTGGTTTCGGGACGGTAAACTTCTACACGCTTATTGTAGATGTCATATAATCCTTCCAACCCTTTTCCCATACCAATCGGCCAATTCATTGGATATGATTCAATATCTAGCAACTCTTCTAATTCTTCAAGTAACTCTAACGGTTCTCGACCATCTCTATCTAATTTATTGATAAACGTAAAAATTGGAATCCCACGTTTTTTTACAACTTGAAATAATTTCTTGGTTTGGGCTTCGATCCCTTTGGCACTATCGATTACCATAACAGCGCTATCCACAGCCATCAAAGTACGGTACGTGTCTTCTGAAAAATCCTCGTGTCCAGGTGTGTCCAAGATATTTACGCGTTTCCCATCATAGTCAAATTGCATCACTGAACTGGTTACAGAAATTCCTCTTTGTTTTTCGATTTCCATCCAGTCAGATTTTGCAAAATTTCCTGTTTTCTTTCCTTTTACAGTTCCAGCTTGGCGGATTGCGCCTCCAAATAGTAAAAGCTGTTCTGTAATCGTTGTTTTACCAGCATCCGGATGGGAAATAATGGCAAACGTGCGGCGGCTATCTACTTGTTCTTTTAAATGCGGATTATTCATTCGTTGCTCCAATCTATCATTTTTTCTTAAAAGACTTCATTTATTTATCTTGGTTTATTTAAAGGCTATTTACATTGGAAAATTCTCCCTGCTCTTTATTCTTCAACTAATGTAGTATATCATGGAATTACCCTAGTTTTCAAAGTCTTTAACTAAGTTTCTAAAAAAATCGCAGAGACTAAATAAACACGCAACGAATTTAAGTCTCACTCCTAACTAGATTCAATAAAGCCTTAATATTCGCTTTTGATTATTTATCCGTTCATAAAATCATTGAAACGTTCTCTTACGTTGATTTTTCCTATATAACAGTTTACAGTAGTTAAATAAAAGAAGGAACATGAGCAGCTTTCACTACTTCTGTTCCTTCTTTTGGTTTATCTCCTTGGCTCGTCATCTTCCATTTCTTTACGGAAAAAACGACGGTATTCTTCAGGTTCTTCATCAACGATTTCTTCGTCATGGAAAACAACTTTTAATGCTAAAACTCTCGTTCCTTCCATTTCTTCAGAAGTCAGTGTAATGTTGCCAACATCAAATGACAATTTTTCCCCTTCATCAGGAATCGTACCTAAAGCGGTTATCAGATAACCTGCCATTGTATCGACATCACTCATATGCAAATCTGTGCCAAATGCTTCGTTGAATTCATCAATCAGCATTCTACCTTGAACTAAATACTCATGCTCACTGAGCTTATCATACAAGTTCTCTACTTCATCCGTCTCATCATCGATTTCTCCAACAATTTCTTCTAATAAATCTTCTAATGTAGCCAAACCAACGACACCACCATATTCATCCAATAGGATCGCCATCTGATTTTGAGTTCGTTTTAGTTCGTATAATAAATCATCAATAAAAATCGTTTCTGGGACAAATAATGGTTCTTGGATAATATTTTTTAATTCAATTTTGTCAAAGCCTAATTTATGGGCTGCTTTTAATAAGTTTTTAGTATGAAGAACACCGATAATTTTATCTTTGTCTTCGTTATAAACTGGGATTCTTGAATAGTTTTCGGATAAAATAGCATTAATATTCTCTTGAATATCGTCTTCAATATTGATCATAAAAGCATCGGTTCGTGGAACCATAACTTCACGAGCAACTTTCGTATCTAAAGAAAAGACACCTTGAAGCATTTCTAATTCATCATTATCTAAAACACCTTCTGATTCCAACATATAACGCATTTCGTCACGTGTCATTTTTGAATCAGCATCATCAAATGTCATTGGTGTAATTTTTGAAAGTAAGTCTGTTGAAGCAGATAACAACCACACAAATGGTCGAGCAATTACGCCTAATACTCGCACGAATCCAGAAGTTGCTTGCGCTACTTCTTCTGACTTGTTCATGGCGATTCGTTTTGGATATAATTCACCAAAAACAATGGAAACATAGGTCAACATAGCTAAAATAATAATATTTGCTATACTTTTTGCAGCAGCTCCGCCACCAAGAACAGGTGCCAATCTTGCTGATAAAGTATCCGCTAAGGATGCTCCAGACAAGATATTAACTAACGTGATACCGACTTGAATCGTTGATAAAAAGCTCGTAGGATCTTGTAGAATCTTTAATAACTTCTTCGCTTTCGCGTCTCCTTCTTCTGCTTTTTGTTCGATACGATTCTTGTTGACTGAAACTACTGCTATCTCCGCTGCAGCAAGAAACGCATTGATCAATGTTAAAACGATCAATAATAAAATTTGCGCGATAAGCGACTGACTCTCGGGGTCAGCATTCATAATGTGCACTCTCTCCTCTTAAAATTATTCGAAAAACGTTGTATTTCGTTTTTCAATTTCATTTAGTAATAAACTGTTTACTAATCCATTTGATAAAAAACGTGACCACTATAAGTAGTCACGCTAAAATCGTATCACAAACACCGATTAATTTCAATAATCGATGTCATTTTTCTTTCATTGTTATCTCATTTCCTTCACCAGACAATACAATTTTTTCACTTTTGCTTTCTCGAATCATTCCCATTACATGAATCACTACGGTTTTTACAATCGCATAAAATGGAACGCCTAAGAAAATGCCCAATAGTCCCGCGATGTTTCCAGCAACTAGTAAAACAATGATGATCGTTAATGGATGGATTTGTAAAGATTTTCCAATTACATTCGGATAAATGATATTGCCATCGATTTGTTGAACAATTAAAACAACAACACAACAAAATACGGCTTTGATTGGTTCATCAAAAACAGTTACAAAAACAGCTGGTGCCAGACCTAGATAAGGACCAAGATACGGGATCAGATTGGTGAACCCTGCAATTACACCGAATAAAAAGGCATAACGAACGCCAATCAAAGAATAACCAATCGCAGTAAAAGTACCGACGAATAAGCATTCAATCGCTTGCCCGCTAATATAATTTGCCAATGTTTTGTTGATTTTGTTTAACAAATCAGCGATGCTTTCTTGGCGTTTTTCAGGTAAAAAACGCTCGATCGATGGTCCTAATTGGTCCCCATCTTTTAACATATAAAATAAAATAAACGGTGCTGTGAAAATAACGATTGCCGTCGAAGCCACTGTGGACACAACTGAACCTAAGCTATTTGATAAGCCACTTAAAAACTGTTGAATAATCGTTCCATATGATATATCCAATTTCTCTATATAACTTGTTAAATCAACCTCTTTAAATAATGGTAGCTCAGCCATTCGGTAGACCCAAGCCTCTACATTACTGAAAACAGTCGGCATACTTGAAGCTAAACTAGCAAGCTGAGATGCTAACTTAGGAATCACACTGACTAGTATCAACACAATAGCTACTACTAATATCAATAAAACAAGAAGAACTGCAAAAATTCTTTTCATTTTCGTTTTCATTAGTAAATTGACAATTGGATTTAAGATATAATACAAAAATCCTGCCACTAATACTGGTGCAAATAAGGTTGAGAAAAATGTACCGATTGGTGCAAATACAAAATTGATTTTACTCGAGACAAAAATCAACGTTGCAATTACTAGTAATTCTGCTGACCAAAAAAATAATTTTGACTGTCTTAATTTTTCAAACAAAGAAGATCCTCCCTTAACATTAAAAATTGTGCTTTTTTGTTTTATTCATGAAATAATAATTGCTCCTTAATAGATTTTAGCATAACCTTTCCTAAATAACATAGCAATACTTCTTTGTACCTATTTTTATTTAAAGTATTGAATCAAATTTACAGAAGATTATTTTTATGCTCTTCAAAATAATATTTGGCTTTTCCTAAGTTCCCTTTGCCGATTACGTCTTTGATTTTTTATACGATTTCATTTGTAATCCTTGTAAACATGACTTTTCGAATTTTTTATTTATACTGCAAACTGCTTACGCCATTAAAAAAATAACCTTTTATTTTTAGTAACGTTCTACTGTCTGCTTATTTGATGTATAATAAATAAAATAATTATAATTGAGGTGCTATATGAAAATCGTCCACACTAGAGATACTATGAGTGCTATCTATTTAGATGCAGTGAAAATTCGCTGCCACGTTTTTATGTTGGAGCAAGGCGTTCCTGGTGAGATTGAACTCGATAAATATGAAGCAGCTTGTATTCATTTTGTTTTATATGATGATGATAATGAAGCAATTGCAACTTGTCGTTTATTACCCCTTGAACAGAATCTTATAAAATTACAACGAATGGCTGTCAAAAAAGGCTACAGAGGGAAAGATTACGGACGGTTGATCGTAAAAAATGCTGAGCAGTTCTCTAAAGAACAGGGATATAATACTATAACTTTAGGTGCTCAAATAACTGCACTTGGTTTTTACGAACGTATGGGTTATGTCAAAGAAGGGGACATGTTCCTAGACGCGAATATCGAGCATTATCAAATGACTAAATCTTTGTAATTATGAAAAATCTTTGGGGCGGTACATCCTTCAGGTATACTTTCAATTCATTGACCAAGGGTAAACTCAATATTTTTCTAACTGAAATTAATACCTATATAAGAAATGACTTAGATTTTTGTATACCTTTTAAATATAAGAAAATCCAGATGCCAATCGAATTGACTGGTATCTGGATTTTCTTTTAGTACGTATGCCCCACGTCAATTGAGTAATTAGACTATCTCATTTTAGTGGCGTTTGTTCCGTAAATATAACCCACTAGCAAACATCAGCACTACAATTCCAAAAAGTATTGACCCTATCGTCGTGACTTCTCCTAATAAAGGTATTATTGTGCCAATCTTCTTCGTCGGTTTAGTTGGTATTTCTTTCTCTGGCGAATCTGGAGTAGGAGGATCTGAGTGATACGTATTAGTCAAAAGGATTCCATGCTTGGTCACATCATTCATTGTCGCTGTATACCCTTCTGGAATATCCACTTCTTTGATTGTGTAGTCAATTTCTTTTCCTGCTACTTTTTCATCTAATTCCGTCCAAGAATACTGCCAGTTATTTGCGGAAGAAAGTGTTACAATTTCTCCGTGTTTTTCTCCGTTTGAATATAGCTGAACGCTAATTTTTTCCGGTCTTTTTTGCGCCTGATCATCAGCATCGTCCCAAGCTTTATTTACTGTTACACTTGTTTTCCCAGGAGTATAACGGTTTATTAAATCGATGCCGACAATTTCAGTTGAATACTCAGGCACTTGATTTTCCATTACCGTATAAATAATTTCTTTTCCATTATTATACTTAGGTAAGTTCGTAAACGTGTATTGCCAATTGTTTGCCGCGGTTACGTCTTGCTCATTTACTGGCACCCCATTTGCCAATAAGAGAACTGTAATGGACTCTGGACGTTTACCGTCTTGGTTGTCCTTATCTTCCCATGTTTTTGTACCTGTCAGCTCAATTGTTTCGGGTACGTGAGAGTTTGTAATGATGACATTGCCAAGATCTTCACTGTTGATTGTTATTCCATATTCTTCATCTATTGAAGTTTCTTTTACAGAATAAATAATATCTTGTCCATTGGCTTTTTCATCTAATTCTGTCCATGTGTGATGCCATAAATTTTTGTCGCTCAAGCTAACAGGCTCTCCCTGTTTCTTCTCATTGGCATACAATTGAACCATAATATTTTCTGGTCGTTTGCCATCTTGATTGTCAGCATCATTCCACGCTTTCGTCACAGTTACACTAGTTTGGCCCGGTGTATAATGATTGATCAAATTGGTTCCGTCGATTTCTACAGAATATTCTGGTACATGATTCTCTGTCACAGTATACTGTATTTCTTTCCCCTCTTTATATTTAGGGAGGTCTGAAAAAGCATATTCCCAATTGTCCGCTTCTGTCACCACTTTTTCGGCTACCTTTTCTCCATCAGCCAGTAAATTTACCGTTACTTCCTTAGGACGAATGCCATCTTGATTATTTTTATCCTCCCAGGTCTTTGTTCCGGTGATCACTATTTTTTCTGGTACGTGCGTATTTTTTATGATGATATTTCCTATGTCGCTTGTATCCACCGCCATATCATAGCCATCAATCACATCTAATTCTTTCACAGAATAAATGATTTCTTTTCCATTTGCTTTTTCATCTAGCTCTGCCCAAGTATGTTGCCATTGATTTGCAGTATTCAATTGAACAGGAGCTCCGAGTGCTTTTCCATCAGCATAAAGTTGAACCATGATACCATTCGGCCGTTTGCCATCTTGGTTATTTGCATCATCCCATGCTTTTGTTACTGTTACACTAGTTTGTCCTGGAGTATAGCTATTTTTTATCGAAGTCCCATTGATCTCTGTAGAATAATCTGGCACATGATCTTCTGTCACCGTATAGTGAATCAATTGTCCCTCTTTATATTTTGGTAAGTTTGTAAATTCGTAGTTCCATTTATTATCTGCAGTTACTGTTTTTTGATCAATTTCTATGCCATCCGCTAATAGATTTACGATTATTTTTTCCGGTCGTTTGCCATCTTGATTATTTTTGTCATCCCACGTTTTTGTGCCTGAAACCTTTGTCGTCTCAGGTGTATGTGTATTCGTTATAACGATTGTACCCTCTTTATCTACCTTTGTAGTTGTTTGGTATCCTGAAACATTAGATATTTCTTTAACCGTATAAGAAACTAATTGTCCATTAGCTTTTTCATCCAAGTCAACCCATTCATACTTCCACTGATTAGAGTCATTTAATATAACAGGATCACCAACAGCTATATTATTACCATACAATTGAACAGTGATACTTTGTGGTCTTTTACCATCCTGATTATTTTGGTCGTCCCAGACTTTGTTTACCGAAATAGCTGTTTTTGTCATTTCTGGTTCGTTTTTAAATGTTCCAACATTTTTGTAAGTAATGGATTGGTTTGGTTCCATTAAATCCTTTGATTCAATGGTAAAATATAAGTTATCTTTTGATTGTTCATATCCTGATGGAGCCTGTATTTCACTAAAATAATAATCACCAGTTGTTAAATTGTCTACTTTGACTTTACCATCTGTACCAGAAGTAATGTTACTTTTTACCTTAGTATAATTCCCAGTGATATTTTTTTTATACAAATCAAAAACTGCTGAGCCCAATCCCTGATTAGTGGTCCCATCAACTTTTTGAAATTCAACTCCTGCTGTTTTCCCGGTAATGGTCCCCTCAGCCACGTTGTACATTTGAGACTCAGATAATTTCCAAACTTTTTCAGAATTATCATTATATACAATGGTAATAGTCGCATCATTTGTAAATTCTGTGTCTTCCAATACTTCATTCAATGGTGTCGTATAATAATCCAATTTATATTGTTTAAATTCAGAATTGTTGTCTTGTGCAAGTTTTTCATATTTTTGAACAGTTGGTAAAATATCTGTTTTAAATCCAGAATAATATGTATTCAGTGGATCACGCATCAATCCCATTTTTTCTTGACTTACACCACCATATTCCCACGGTAGTGAGGTGAAAAATCCTCCTTCAAAAGCATACGAACCAGCCCACCCTGGTGAAATGTCTCCGAAAGAAACCATTTTTTGATCGTAGGGTGTATCTTCAATATAAATATGTTTAATTTCATCAAAAGAGCTTGCTTTGCCTAATAGCGTATTTCTCCCCAAACCAATATTCCAATTGAACACTGTACTTGTCTCATTCGGACTTTCTGGCAAATTCGCTAAAATAGCATCCCCTTCTTTTTTATTCCAGTTTGTATCTCCCGCTCCTACACCAGAGCCCCCACCAGGAGTTCCTTCATCAGGTTTAGGTACATGGACCACTATTTCTTTATCCGGTAAAACAATTGTATTATCTCCATCTGTTTGGATGTATTTCTCATTTAATACATAACTCAAATTAAATGTTCCAGAAACTTCTGAATGCGTTTCAACATAATTCGTAGTAAACTGCATCTTGATATAATATCCAGCATCTTCGTTCCCTAAAATAGTGACGCGAGCCACTTCATTTCCATCCTTATACAAATTAAATTTAAAATTTTGTACAATTTTAAATTCTTTTGGAATAGAAAATTCTAAAATATCTCCATTTTTATACGTATTATCCGGAATACGCCACTCGTAATCTAAGTTATAAATTTCATTTATTTCCATAGTACCATTGTTTCCGATAATGGTACTTGAACTATCGGTGATTTGCGTATTTATCACATACTTGTCTCCGTTGTATTCACTCTTAGCAAAAATTGCTGATGTATTAAAGAAATAACACGTAACGGATAATAAGATTGATAGTAAGCTTATTGTATAAAGTACATATTTTTTTTTACTCATTTTGTGAATCCTCCTCTTTCCTACTATAGTTTTTCGCTAGAATAATTGTAGAAAAGTTAATTTACTCATTTAGTTTTTTATAACAACAGTCTAAAATGATACTTGACAACAATTGTTATTAAAATTCTCAACACTTTATACCAACCAAACTTAATGTTTTTTTAAATTAACTAAATATATTTATAATATTAATATGATATATTCCTTTAATTTTTTTCATTCCAAAGATTACAAAATGGAACCGTATTTTATAAAAGATTTGTCTGTTAGGTTAAGAAGAAATTATAAGACTTATTTAATTGAAAATAGATATTTTGCGAACAAATTAAGAAAACGACTGAGAATGACCTTATAACATATCTCTTCAAGTTGATTTTTCAGAACTAAGTATCCTTTTTAAAACAGTTTATCAAATGATCACTACAGCTTATTAAACTGATTTCCCATCCTGAATTTTTAATTGATTTCAAAAAAAAAACTGCTAAATTCATTTTTACTTGAATTTACCAAGAAGTGCTCTTTAATTGAAACATTAGGTTGCATATACACAGATAAAATCGTCTTTATTATCATTTTTTTGAAAAAAAGGATATCTTGATAGTGAAAAGTAAAAGAACACTATTCTGGAAAAATCTGAATAAGCTCATTTAGAACGATCGCACAACTTTTTTCGAACTGATAGCTAACGTTTTAAAGAAAAAAAACGTGGTTCATCATATAATTTTAACTAAAAAAACATGCTTGTTTATTTTTGTAATTCCTTTTATTTTAACTAGGGATTCTATTTATGTACAAGAAAAAACCAGATGATAATCAATTTGACTAACATCTGGTTTTATTTAGGACTTACGTCCCAAGCTCTTTTTTGACTTCACATCTTACAATGGCTATTTTTTTGTTAACTCTTGGTAACGTTGATACCAGATATCTACATAAGCTTCAGAGAATGGACCTTTTCCATTATTAATCCAATCGACTAACGTCTTAACATTTTCTTTTAGAATAAAATCGATATCTTCTGGATAATCCATAATTTTACTGTGAAATTCGTATTCGTCCACATCCAATAACCGTTTTTCACCATCAGGAAAAACTTTGATATCCAGATCATAATCAATGTACTTCAATGCTTCATCATCTAAAAGATACGGTGACGCCAGATTGCAGTAATAAGAAACCCCCTTTTCTCTAATCATCGCTATTATGTTGAACCAGTATTTTTTATGGAAATAAACTATAGCTGGTTCACGAGTAACCCAACGACGCCCGTCAGACTCTGTTACCAATGTATGATCGTTGACACCGATTAAAGAATACTCGCTCGTTTTTAATACCATAGTATCTCGCCATGTTCGATGCAAATGCCCATCGTGTTTGTAACTTTGGATCGTTACAAATTCACCTTCTTTTGGAATTGCCATAGTCCCCCAACTTTCCCTAGTACGAAAAATCGCTTCTAAAAGCTGCTAATTTCTCGTTTGGGTGTTCATTACACCGATATCAACATAATTATATCATAATTTTCAACTTTGCATACTAAGTAGTTTGGTTTCTTACAGTAATGAGAAATATCTTTTAAAATAAACCCTTCGATTTTAGTTTTTGGAGGCTGACATTGGAATAGATTTTAAGAAGGTCTAGCTCTAAACAGAGCTAGACCTTTACCATGTTTAGCTACTATGCGGGCTACTCTTATTTCAATCCACTAGCTCTAAACAGAGCTAGACTGGACCAAGACTAAGATTTATATGGTCGGCGACGAGATTTCAATCCACTAGCTCTAAACAGAGCTAGACTGAACTATCCTCTAACCGCTCATTCATAAAACCATTTCAATCCACTAGCTCTAAACAGAGCTAGACCGTGAAAATAGTTGAAATACATGACATATTTCCACTATTCCATCACTAAACACAGTATAACATTAAATTAAAATGAGAAAAAGTCTATTTCCTAGCTAAAACCAGTAAAATTTTGGTGAGGATCCCCTAGAGATTTTATGTCCACTTGGGGTTCGCACCAAAAATTATTCTGTAGTTCCAAATTCTTCTTTATATAGTTCTACCATTTTTTGTTGTGGTTTTGGAAAAACATAATTAGAAAATTCGTCTTTTGTTGCCCAAGCTTGATTTTCATCAGTAATAGTTTCTCCTATTTTTCGTCCATAGAAAACTAAAATATGCCATTTTAAATGGCTGAAAATATGTGTTACTTCTCCTAATATTCGTTTTTGCCAAACTACATGAGTGTATTGGTCAAAAATTTCTGGATTTTCTTCCGCAACTAACAGTGATTCCTCAAAATCAAGTGATAATTGCTTTTCTTCTTTCACACCAGTTTTTTTCAGAAATTCAAAACGTTCTTTGCTAACTTCTTCTATCGGAAATAGCCACATATTTGCTAACAGCCCTTTGGTATTACGTTGCTGTAATAAAAATTCCTGCTGTTTATTTTCAATGATGCCACCGATATAGTAAATATCTTTAGGTTTTAACTTTTTAGTTTTGATTGGATAATTCGTCATTGTATTGTTCTTATAACTTAAACAATATGATTGAATCGGACACTCTTCACATTTTGGAGATGTTGGTGTACAAATCGAAGAACCAAGATCCATCATCGCTTGATTAAAGTCTCCAGGACGATGTTGATCGATGATTTTGTACATTGCTGCTTCAAAAACCTTACGACTACTAGGCTTGGCAATGTCATCACTGATTTCAAACAAACGACTGACCACTCGCATTACATTACCGTCGATTGCAGGTTCTGGGATTTGAAAGGCAATACTGCCAATTGCACCTGCAGTGTATGGCCCTATTCCTTTTAGCTGACGGATTTCATCAATCGTCTCGGGCATCTGACCGTCAAAGTCTGTCATGATCTGCTGAGCGGCTACTTTTAGGTTTCTGGCTCTTGAATAATACCCTAACCCTTCCCATGCTTTCAATAAACGATCATCTGGTGCTTCGGCTAAATCTTTGATTGTGGGAAACCACTCCATAAAACGATAATAATACTCGATCACTGTATCCACACGAGTTTGTTGCAGCATAATTTCGGAAATCCAAATACGATATGGATCTAAATTGACTCGCCAAGGTAAATTTCGTTTTTCTTTTTCATACCAAGCAATAAATTCCTCTTGGAATGAATAAAGTTCTTCATCACTCCATGTTTCCCAATTTTTTTTATTCTTCATTCTCTAATTCCTTTTCATCAAAATATTGCTGAATTAAATCTGAGTCAAAACGTTTTTGGAAAAGTCCTTGTTTGACTTTCATTAGGCGCTTATAGGCATCTAATTTACGGTGTTTCTCCCATAATTTATCGCCTTCTTTTCTGATTACATCTAATTCTTGATCTTCATCCTTTTCGAATGAGAGTTCTTCCAAAGCCAAATCGATCACTTCTCGATTAAATCCCTTCTGCATCAAATGCATTTGAACTTTTTGCAAGGCATCTTTGAAACTCTTTGTCCGATAACGTCTCATTGCCTTTTCAGCTGTTGCTTTTGCTACTTCTACTTGTTCATCCATAGTATAAAAAGTTAACCCATGTTGAATGTCTTCGTCATTCAAGCCTTTTCTTTTTAGTTGTTGTTCAATCATTTTGGGTCCTTTATCACTCGTGCGCATCAGCGTACGGACGTAACTTTCACTAAATATTTTATCATCTAGAAGGTTCATTTCTTCTAATCGAATGACGATTTTTTTTCGATCTTCTGGCAAAATTTCTTTGTCTTTCAAATAATCTAAAATTTCTTTTTTTGAGCGCAACTGATAACTTAAATAATTTAAGGACAGTTGTAAGCCTACATCATAAGATCCTGCTTTTTTTATTTTCTCGACCATTTCTTCAGACAATTCTTGTCCTTTTAACAACCGTTGTCGGACTAACGTATCCTCAGATACACGTAATTTTTCTCCTGAAGATAGCCAGATAAGATAAAATTGACCTTTGTCTTTTGTAATTTTTGTGATTGTTTCCATCTTTCTCCGCCTTTCTAGTGAGAACATATATTCTACTATAACATATATTTGACAGAAGCTAAACTAGGCAAAATGTGCTAAAATAATAATTATCGCTATATTTGATTAAGAGATCTGCGGATCAAAAGGATGGAACTATGACCACACAACTATTAAAAGAAGGACAAACGATTCCTTTAAAAATAAAACGTTTAGGTATCAATGGTGAAGGCGTTGGCTACTACAAAAAAACGATTGTTTTCGTTCCAGGTGCATTACCGAAAGAAGATGTTTCTGTCGAAGTTACAAAAATAGCTCCTCGTTTTGTTGAAGGACAATTAAAAAAAATCGTAAAACCAGCACCTGAACGTGTCGTACCGCCTTGTCCTGTTTATGAAGCCTGCGGTGGCTGCCAATTACAACATTTAGCTTATCCAGCACAATTACTTTTTAAAAAAGATTTATTAAAACAGTCCCTAAATAAGTTTAGACCCAGAAACTATGAGAATTATCAGCTACCCAAAACAATCGGTATGAAAAATCCTTGGAATTATCGTAATAAAGCGCAATTTCAATTAAGGAAAATTGATGGAGAAATTGAAGCTGGTCTTTATCAAGCGGATTCTCATCGCTTAGTTCCTATCACCGATTGTCTCGTTCAACAACCAGCTACAACGAAGGTAATGAATGCTTTAGTAGAGTTACTGAACAAATATCAATTACCAATCTACAACGAACGTAAAAATAGTGGTATCTTCCGAACCTTAATGGTTCGTGTCGGGGTCAAAACAAATGAAGTCCAAGTTGTTTTTATTACGCAATCCGTAAAATTTCCACAGAAAAAAGCCTTGATTGAAGAAATCACGCAACATCTTCCAGAGGTTGTTTCCATTATGCAAAATGTGCAAAATAAACGGACTTCGATTGTTATGGGTGATGAAACGATCCATGTCTGGGGGAAAGAAAGTATTGAGGAACAAATCAATGAAGTAACATTTGATCTATCACCTCGAGCTTTCTTTCAACTAAATCCAGAACAAACGGAAGTTTTATATAGTGAAGCCTTGAAAGCACTCGACTTACAGGCGAATGAAACCGTTGTGGATGCTTATTGCGGTGTCGGAACTATCGGTTTAAGTATTGCTAAGCAAGCGAAAGAAGTTCGAGGAATGGATATTATTCCTGCCGCGATCGAAGATGCTAAAATGAATGCTAAACGTCTAGGGGTTACAAATACCCATTACGAAGTAGGTACTGCTGAAGAATTACTTCCCAAATGGCTTCAGAGTGGTTTTAAACCCGATGCAATCATCGTTGACCCACCTAGAACCGGTTTGGATCAAAAACTGCTGAGAGCCATTTTAAAGCAACCTCCTAAAAAGATGGTCTATATTTCTTGTAATGTGTCAACGCTCGCAAAAGATTTAGTTGATCTGGCTAAAGTCTTTGATGTGAAGTATCTACAATCTGTAGATATGTTTCCACAAACGGCGCGATGTGAAGTTGTCGTGAAATTGACTAAAAGATAGGCAAATAGAGAAGAGGTTGGGGCAGAAGTGTTTAACTCCGAGAAATAAGAAGGAATTTACGAAAATTGTTCTTCAAATTTTTGTGACCAAGTAGGTACTGTGCAACATCAACTTGTTCCTTGTTGTGTTTTACAGCAATTTCGGCTTATTTCCGAAGGAGTTGCTTCTGCGCCCACCGTTTATTCGGTTACTAAGAGCCTGAAACATAACCTTTTTAGTTATGTACCAGGCTCTTCTTTCATTTAAATGGATAAAATACTGATAAAAATAGTGATTATTTATCCTTTTCCTTCAAGGCTTCCACCTTTACTCTTTGCATAAAATCATCTACCACTTGCTGATTCTTTTTAGTGCTATTAAATTTCATAAACAATTTCCCTAAAAATTAATCCCTTTATTTTGTCCACTATAAATCAACTTCGTTTCATTCTCTGAAATCTTGATCAACGTAATTGCCGATTCTACTGCAATCATTTTTACTAAAGTAAAACCAGTTTTATTGTGCTTTTTAGATGGCGTGTCTTCATGTTCTAAGTCCGTTACGATATACGTTTCGGTACGTTTGCCTTCACGTTACACTTGTCGATAGGTGCTTCCAATAATTTCTTCCTTTTTTTCTAAAATCGTTGTTTCTACTATTGTGGCATAATCAAATGCATCTGATCTAAATCAAATAAATGCCAAATTTTTTCAATATTAGAAGGAATAAGTAACTCCTCATACCATGTAATCATTCTTTCATTCTATACTTTTCGATTGCTGATGAACTTTCTAATCTTAGCAAAAAATACATGCTGATACAATTAGATAAGGAAAAATACTTATTTTATGTCAGAAATATTGGATTGGCCATATCATTTTTTGATTTAATTCTTTTACATAAAATAGTATGTGAAGTCAAAAATTTTAGACCATAAGAAAAACCACTATAAATTTCTCTATAGTAGTTTTTCTTATGGTCTACATTTAATTTTTACCTACAAAGAACGATACAACTGCAACTAAAATCACAGCACCAATAATTGAAGGAAATAGTGCCATACCGGCAACTTGAGGTCCCCAACTTCCTAGAAGTGATTGACCGATCGATGAGCCTACAAGACCTGCAATAATATTAAAGATCCAGCCCATTGATTTTCCTTTGCTAGTGATTGCTCCAGCAATTGCTCCGATAACGCCACCTACGATTAAAACCCATAACCAATGCATAATATGACCTCCTTAAAATAAATAGAATAAATGTAATAATTATTACTTAATAATGCTAACAGATTATTTAATTTCATGCGAAAGAAATGCATTTTAAATTGGGTTTATATCATCTTTTTATCACTTTCATCTCATATCATTCGTTATTTGAATCGTATCAAAAAATTCAATTTGGGTAAACAAAAAAGCTAAAATCCAAATGGATTCTAGCTTGAAATCTAATCTTGAAAAGATTATTTTACTGTGATTGAAGCGCCAACTTCTTCTAAAGCAGCTTTTAAAGCTTCTGCTTCATCTTTAGAAACGCCTTCTTTGATTGGTGCAGGAGCGCCATCAACTACTGCTTTAGCTTCTTTCAAGCCAAGACCAGTTGCTTCACGAACTGCTTTGATAACTTTAACTTTTTGATCGCCTGCAGAAGTTAATTCTACAGTGAATTCAGTTTGTTCTTCGCCAGCTGCTGCTGGTCCTGCTGCTGCTGCTACAGGAGCTGCTGCAGATACGTCAAATTTTTCTTCAATAGCTTTTACTAAGTCGTTTAATTCTAAAATAGTTGCGCCTTCTAATTCTGCAACAATGTTTTCAATGTTCAATGCCATTATGGTTTCCTCCGTTTTAATAATTCATTATTTTTTATTTAGTGTGTCACTAGGCTGCAATTATGCAACTTCTTCTTCTTTTTCTGCCACTGCTTTGACAGCGTAAGCCACTTGTCTGACTGGCGCTTGTAATACAGATAATAGCATAGAAAGTAGTCCATCGCGACTTGGAAGTTTTGCTAAAGATGTCATTTCTTCTACTGAAGATACTTTACCTTCAATAACGCCACCTTTGATTTCCAATGCTTTGGCAGTACTTGCAAATTCGTCGATGATTTTAGCAGGTGCTACTACATCGTCGTTACTGAAAGCGACTGCTGTAGGTCCTGTAAATACTTCGTCCAAGCCTTCTAGTCCAGCTTTTTTAGCTGCACGTGAAAGAATAGAATTTTTGATAACTTTCATTTCGACATTTGCATCACGCAATTGTTTACGTAAGTTCGTCACTTCTTCTACAGTCAAACCACGGTAGTCAACGATGACTACAGAAGCTGCTTCTTGAAACTTAGCTGTTGCTTCTTCGACTAGGGTTTCTTTTTTAGCGATTGCTGCTTCACTCATTTATTTTCACCTCCTGATAATTGATGGTGGAGTTTGGTTTACCATATGTTAGTTAAAAGCTTCTAAAGAAACTTCGCTCACTTTGTTCGCCAAGTATTGTTTTACATCGTCTTTTTTTCAAAAGTCGTGTAAAACAACAAAACTCCATGCCACCGTTGACATAGAGGGACGTAATTGTATGTATCAACAATTGTCCTCGGTAGGAAATTAAGACTTGCGTCACCTACTGTCTTCGGTACAGTTAATTATTAACCTCAACTACCTTACCATGGGAAAGGTAGTTGAGTCAATAATTTTTTTACTTATTTTCTATTAGTATGAGCAATTTGAGCTACTTTTCTAATTAAAATGAAGCTTGGTCAACATGGATTCCAGGTCCAAATGTAGTTGTTACTGAAATGTTTTTGATATATTGACCTTTTGCAGCTGATGGTTTAGCTTTCAACAATACATCGTTGATTGTATTGAAGTTTTCTAATAATTTTTCATTATCAAATGAAACTTTACCAATTGGTACATGGATGTTTCCAGCTTTATCAACACGGTATGTTACTTTACCAGCTTTTACTTCGTTAACAGCTTTTGTTACGTCCATTGTTACAGTACCAGTTTTAGGGTTAGGCATAAGACCTTTAGGACCTAAGACACGACCTAATTTACCAACTTCAGCCATCATGTCTGGAGTTGCTACAACTACGTCAAATCCAAACCATCCACCTTGGATTTTTTGAACCATATCAGCGTCACCTACGTAATCAGCACCAGCTGCTTCAGCTTCTTTGGCTTTATCGCCTTTAGCGAAAACTAAAACGCTTTGTGTTTTACCAGTTCCGTTTGGTAGTACTACTGCACCACGGATTTGTTGGTCTGCTTTTTTAGGATCTACATTTAAACGATAAGCAACTTCAACAGTTGCGTCGAATTTTGCAATATTTGTTTCTTTAGCCAAAGCGATTGCTTCTGCTACTGGGTAAACTTTTGTTGCTTCAACTTTTTTTAATGCATCTTGCATTTTTTTGCTTTTTTTAGCCATTTTGTTTCCTCCTTGATTGTGGTTATAACGGTCGAACCTCCCACGTAATTCATATCTTTGAATATGAAATAAACTGAGAAGCTACTTCTTTGGGGTACTTAGAATAAAAATTATCCTACAGTAATTCCCATGCTTCTTGCAGTTCCTTCAACCATGCGCATAGCCGCTTCAACGTCTGCTGCGTTTAGGTCTGCCATTTTAAGTTCAGCGATTTCTTTTACTTGATCTTTCGTAACATTCGCTACTTTATTTTTGTTTGGCTCACCAGAACCTTTTTCGATTTTTGCAGCTTTTTTCAATAATACTGCAGCTGGTGGTGTTTTTGTAATAAATGTAAATGAACGGTCTTCATATACAGAAATTACTACTGGAATAATCAAACCAGCTTGATCAGCTGTACGAGCGTTGAATTCTTTCGTGAATCCCATAATGTTGATACCCGCTTGACCTAGTGCTGGACCTACTGGCGGAGCTGGTGTTGCTTTACCTGCAGGAATTTGCAATTTAACTAATTTTTCTACTTTTTTTGCCACGAGACATACCTCCTTGAGTCCGTGATGTGGTTAATTGGAGATTAAGATTTCTCCTCCCACGTCATTCTTTGACGAATCAAAGAAAACCTGTGCACAAAAATGCACACTTAAATAGTATACTCTGCTTCTGATTAAATTTCAATACCCTTTCACTCTTTTTATCCTTTGTTTTTGCAATTGAAATGAGAAAAAGATAAGTTTTTCTCGCATTTTTATTACGCTTCTAGTTTCTTCTCCATAATTATGATAGACTTTCGTTAGAAAAATCCTGATTTTAAATCAAAGGACAGGTGAAATAACCAATGGAAAATTTACGTTATAGAAGTGTTTTTGACATTATCGGTCCCGTTATGATTGGACCAAGTAGTTCTCATACTGCTGGTGCTGCTCGAATCGGGAAAATCGTTCGGAGTATTTTTGGTGAACAGCCAGATACTGTAGACATTTACTTATACGAATCTTTTGCAAAAACGTATCGTGGGCACGGAACAGATATTGCGTTAGTCGGTGGATTATTGAATATGGAACCTGATGACGAGCGTCTTGCTGATTCTTTAAAAATTGCACATGAGCGAGAAATGGAAGTTTTGTTCGTTCCTTTAAAAGAAAAAGCTGAACACCCGAATTCCGTCAAATTGCTTGTCTCTAAAGGTGATCGAAAACTTTCTGTCACAGGAATCTCGATTGGCGGCGGTAATATTCAAATTTCAGAACTTAATGGCTTTAAAATTTCTCTAACAATGGGGACACCAACATTTATTATTGTTCATCAGGATGTACCTGGCATGATTGCTCAAGTAACTAATCTACTGTCTGATACAAATATCAACATTGGAACAATGACGGTCACACGTGAATCAAAAGACGAAAAAGCCATTATGATCATTGAAATTGATCATGCTGACATTGGGGATATTACGATGAAGTTAGTCCAAATCCCGCACATTTATAGTGTAAATTATTTTGATTAATTTAAATTAAAGGAGCAAACTTTTTATGTTTCTATCTATAGAAGAATTAGTGAATCAGGCTGCAGATTTCCCATCCGTTGCTGAATTGATGATTGCAACGGAAATTGAGAACCACGGTCACAGTCGTGAACGAATCATTGAAACCATGGAACGTAATCTTGCTGTTATGAAACAATCTATCGAAGAAGGTGTGGATGGTGTAACATCGGTAACTGGAATTACTGGTGGTGATGCAACTCGCCTAAACGAATATATTCAATCTGGAAATTTTTTAAGTGGTGAAACCATTTTAACAGCAGTCAGAAATGCTGTTGCAGTCAATGAAGTCAACGCTAATATGGGCTTGATTTGTGCTACACCAACTGCCGGAAGTGCTGGTGTTGTACCTGGTGTTTTAATGGCTGCCATCGAAAAATTACAGTTGTCGTATGAACAACAGTTAGATTTCTTATTTACTGCTGGTGCTTTTGGTTTAGTAATCGCTAATAATTCATCGATTAGTGGTGCTGAAGGTGGTTGTCAGGCCGAAGTTGGTTCAGCGAGCGCGATGGCCAGTGCCGCTTTAGTATGTGCCGCCGGTGGCTCAGCTGATCAAGCCGCACAAGCAATTGCGATTACGTTGAAAAATATGATGGGCTTGATTTGTGATCCTGTAGCAGGTCTGGTAGAAGTACCTTGCGTGAAACGTAACGCTCTAGGTTCTTCCCAAGCTTTTATATCTGCTGATATGGCTTTAGCTGGCATTCGCAGCGTAATTCCGCCAGATGAAGTAGTTGCTGCGATGTATCAAGTTGGTCGGCAAATGCCACAGATATTTAAAGAAACTGCTGAAGGTGGGCTTGCAGTAACACCAACTGCCCAACGCTTAGCAAAAGAAATTCTGGATAACCAAACAGATACGCCAAATAACGATTAAATAGAAGGTAGCAGTCAAAACAAGTTGAGTTTGACTACTACCTTTTTTATTAATCCATTTTTGGTTGTAATCGTGTCGTCACACCGATACGATTATAAATGTTGATTGTTCCCACTAATACAAGTAACTCTCCAATTTCCTTTTCACTGTAATATTTTTGCAATTCATGATAGGTCTCATCACTTACTCCACCTTGTTGGATCAACGTGACTTCCTTTGTAAATGCGAGCACTGCACGTTCTTCCATCGTATAAAAAGATGCTTCTTCCCAGGCTGTTATTCCAATGATTCTTTGTAGTTTTTCACCTTTAGCTAAAGCATCTTTTGAGTGCTTATCGATACAAAAGACACAGCCATTTAATTGAGAAGCATAGATTTTGATCAATTCCTGTACTTTTTCATTAATACTGCTGGATTTACCGATTTGATCCAGTTCTGCAATTTTTTCATATGCTGTCTTGTTTTCTTTTGGTAATAAGAATCTTGTGCTAGTCATTGTAATATCCCCTTTGATCATTATTTGTTGTTACACCTATTAAGACCAGCCAACCTAATGAATCGTGACAGCTTTCAAGAAATATTTTTTAATTTATCTGGATTATTAATAATAAAAATATGTTGAACCTTGTTTTTTTCTAGATTTAACCCTAAAAATAAAATACTTTTCAGATGATTTTTCTCTTTAATAACCAAGCACGGCTGCTGATAAATTTCAGTTACAAAACGTTCATCTCCAAAAAAGTCGTGTGGCATAACTCCTTTTAAAAAAGTAAAAATCCGAGTTGATTTCACTAGTGTTCTAAGTGGTGCACGACGTTTTTGCCCTCCATCAATCGACATTTTGGCTTCGGTCGTTAGATAACTTAGTAATGGTGTTAGATCCCCTTTTTCTATGCTTGCATTAAACAAGTCGATAAATCGTTGATTTTCTGAATTACTAGATCTATCAACAGAAATATTGGCTTCTTTAATCGTTTTTTTTGATCGACTCAATAATTTTCGAGAATTTTCAGGGGTTATATCCAGTAACTGACTGATTTCTTGGTGAGAATAATCAAAAATATCTTTCAGCAAAAAAACAACGCGCTCTTGCGGAGTTAAGGATTCCATAACGACTAGTAAAGCATATGTAATTTTTTCTTTTACAATTATTGGCTCTTCAACATACTCTATTTCTGGCTCTGGGATCCATGGTCCATAATAGTCTACACGTTGAACTCGTGCAGAATTCAAATAGTTGATCGAACGATTCACAACAAGCTTTGATAAAAAGGCTTTGGGATTATCGATTGAATCAATTGGTTGCTCTAACCATTTCAACTGAACCTCCTGTAAAATATCTTCTGCCTCTTCTCGTGAATGACAGATTCTATATGCAATCGAGTATAATAACGATTTAAAGTTGTTAAAAATTAAAATAGCTTCTTCCATAATTTATCCTCATTTCTACTCATCACTTACTAACACATCCCATTAAAAACTCATTATAATTGCTATTCCAGTCTGATACAATGCCGAAACGATTTTTAGACTATGTTTTCGTTAAAAAACACTGAGCCTGAGACATAACTCAAAAAGTTATGTTTCAGGCTCTTCGTATCCGAATAAACGGTGGGAGCAGAAGCAACCCCTTCGGAAATAAGCTGAAATTCACAAAAATTTGAAGAGCAATTTTCGTGAATTTCTTCTTATTTCTCGGGGTTAAACACTCCTGTCCCAACCTCCGTGTCCATTTTATTTCAATAATTAAAATGCCTCTATTTCAGCTGAAGTCGGCATACCAGTCTGTGCCCCAAGTTTGGTAATAGATAGTGTAGCGCCTTTTCCAGAAAAGGTGATTGCTTCTGAAATAGGCATTCCTTTAGCCAAACAAGCAGCTAAAATCCCATTAAACGTATCCCCTGCACCCGTTGTATCCACAATCGTCACTTTTTCAGCTGGGACAGTCACAACCTCATTTTTAGTTGTGTAAGAAATGCCTTCCCCTCCTCTAGTCACGATTAGCTGAGTATCATTTACTTTTGACCAAGTCAACATCTCTTGTTCAAATTGATCCGCATTTGGAATTCTGTGTCCTAATAGACCTTCAAATTCTGTTTCATTTGGTGTAATAATATCCACAAACGGTAGCATATCAATAACCTGATCGTTATACGGAGCTGGATTTAAAATAGTGATAGCACCTTTGTTCTTAGCAAGTTGTAACCCTCTTTTCACAGTATCTACTGGTATCTCTAGTTGTGTCAAAAGAACATCTTTAGCAATTATTCTTTCGTTTAACTCACTGTCGATATTCGTCAACAACATGTTGGCACCAGGTAAAACAACGATTGCATTATCTTCTTTTAGTTTAAAAATAGACGCAACACCAGTAAAAATATTTTTTTCAGATATCACAGCACTCACATCGATGTGTTCATTTTCTAAGTGCTTATAAACCTTAGAACCAAATGTATCGTCGCCGATTTTTCCAATTAAAGAAACCTCAGCTCCTACTCTGGAAGCTGCAACTGCTTGATTAGCGCCTTTGCCACCAACATAATAATCGATGGTCTCTCCTAGCAGTGTTTCTCCAACCTTTGGTAACCGATCTGTTTCCATGACCATATCCATATTGATACTGCCTAAAACTATTACTTTTTTCATCGCGGACTCTCCTTACTTATATTTTCTTCAAATACTTATAGAAAGAACCCAGATGCTCTCTTTCAACTTCAGTGTATGCTGAAATTTTTTCAAAACCATGCTTTTTAAAAAAATGCTGCATGTTGAGATTGGAGTGATTTGTACTTGAATAAATATGTTTCCCATTTTTTTCTTTTATACTATTTATTATATCATTCAGTAAGTTTGATGCATAACCATTAGATAAATAGTTAGGATCGGTGGCGATACGTCTTAAAATATAGGTATCTTGATCCAAAATATCTACGGTAGCCACCGCCACTATCTGACCATCATCAACTAGTTTATACAAACATTGCGCAGCGATATCCTGTTGAACGATTTGTTCATTAGGATAATCGTTCGTCCACTGGTAAACCTCTGTTTGATGCATATATTGTTTTGCTGCTTCATACAAATCATTGATTTCTAGACAATCGATTGCTTCAGCTAACATTATTTTCATTTAGACTCATCTCCGAAAAAGTGCAGTTCAGCTCCTACAATTCACATTAATACGGTAGTAACAGAATCGATAATACAATCACAGAAATGATCCCGATAATGGTAGGCACACTAGTCCTTTTTAAAATACGAACTGGACTTACTCCAACAGTTGAAGCGACGATCATCACAACTGCGGCTACCGGTGAAATTGTTCTTGCTAAGTTTGCAATCATTTGCATTGGTAAAGAAATCAAAATTCCGTCAATTCCCGCTTTAGCTGCAATATCAGGAATCAATTCGATTACTGCATAAAACATCGCTAAACCGCCACCGCTTAAAATACCAAACAACGTAGTAGCACCGCTAAAGATCAATGTCGTGACCAATCCAGCGGAAGCTGATGATTCCACAGATGCCATCAAATTGTCAATGATTCCTAGGGACTGCACAGCAGTTGTAAATAATGAACCACCAACTACTAACATAACAACTTGACTAAACCCTTGTCCCATCCCTTTAAACATTTCCGCAGCAGAATCTTGAATGCTCTTATAAGAACGATGTCTAATTGTTTCAAACGCAACAGCAATGAAAAACGAAATAAATGTTAAAACAAAGATATCCATTTGGATTCCTTTAACAAACATACTTGTGATTCCAACTACTAGAATCAGGATCAGCGGCAACAATGGCAATAGAGCATAAATTTTTGGTGTATCTGATTCTTCTTGTTTTACTAAGCCATCATCTTCGATTGCAACAAAAGCTGAAGCGCCTTCTTTTTTATCACAATATTTTTGCCAGAAATAATGAGCAACAGCCATAATCAATAACGTAGGAATTGAAATTTTTGCATTCCAAGCAACGTAGGTCAATAAATCATAATCCAGTGTTTGTGCTGCAATCACATTATCTGCTCCAAGTGGTGTCGGCATGATCGTTGCTGTCATTGCGATCACACCTGCAGCTGTCAATGAGGAAATCCCCATACTAGCTAACATTGGATACAATATCGCCATCAAAATAATCGCTAAACTAGATGCGCTTGGCACTACTAAGGACATTAAATTACCAACTAAAAATACAAGAGGAACAAACAACGCTTTTGATTTGATTTTTTGTAGCGGCTTCACTAAAATATTGACCGCTACTTGATTGGCTCCGATCACGTTCATATAACCAGAGTAACCAAATAAAATCATGATCACAATTCCGGCTGAGCTAACTTGAGCAATGATCGTATCTTTAAATTTTAAAAAGATATCAAAAAAGGCTAAGCCAGTTCCTTCTCCCGCTGGATACAACGGATGACCTAATAAAACAGCAAACAATAACAAAATCAATGCTCCGCTAATCAAACTTAGAGCAGGATGATAATTTTTGATAATCAAATAGGCAACAAGAGCTAAAACAACTAATACTAATAATGACTCAATCATAGTATGTCTCCCTTTTTAATTTATTTTTTCTAAATTTGAAACAACCCACTTTTGAAATGCTGGAATGTCAATATCTAAACAGACTGTTGCATTTGTTGTATCATGATATTTCATTTTCAAGTCGGCAACCGTAGCACCAGCCGCTGGACCTTCTAAAGCGATTTCAACAAAAGTTTCTTGAACAGTAAATAAGTTAGGATCAGTTAAATAGGCAATGGCGCAAACGTCGTGCATTTTTAATCCTGTCTGTAAACTCCCTCCACGATAATGCTGGAACAGTGAGTAAAACATATTGCCGACTTTGCCAAATTCTTTGATTTTTTCAGTTTCATTTTTTGTTAGCACCGCTGTACTTGTAACGTCTAGACCAACCATCACGATCGGGATATCTGATTGAAAAACGATTTGAGCAGCATGGGGATCTACGTATGTGTTAAATTCTGCACTTGTATTGGTATTTCCTCTAGATAATGAACCGCCCATCATAACGATTTCTTTGATATTTTGTTTCGTTTCTGGATACATACTTAGCAGTAATGCGATATTGGTTAAAGCTGCGATAGGAACCAACGTGATCGGCTCTGCACTAGAAAGAATGCATTCTCTCATTGCCTCTACTGCATGGATATCAAGCGCATTTACTGTAGCTTGTGGGAAATCATAGCCATCCATCCCACTTTCACCATGAATTTCAGCAGAATCTTCAAGTTGAATCAATAAGGGTTTATCACACCCTTTAGCAACAGGCACTTGTTTTCCAAAAAATGTCACTAATTTCAATGTGTTCTCAGTTGTTTTGTGTACGTTTACATTTCCAGCAACGGTTGTGAGCAACTTAACGTCTAATTCTGGGTGATTAAGAGCGATTGATAACGCTACTGCGTCGTCTATTCCTGGGTCTGTGTCAATAATGATCGGTCGTTTTTCTTTCACCATAAAGCCTTCCTCCTTCTCGGGTTAAGCGCATTACCAAAACGATATAAAAAAATACCTTTTCAATAATCAAAAAAGCATTTTTTAGATTAATCGCTTAACCTATCTGTCTATTATGATAGCGTTTTATTTTTGGTTAGTCAACTACTATTTTATTTTTTTGACACTTTCACCTTTAAATAGGCTTGGCTTCAAAATAATCGTCTCAGTTCTTTTCTTTTGTTTGGTCAGTCTCTCTTTTAATAGAGTAACTGCTTGTTCTGCTAAAACAAGGATATTTTGCTCCACTGTTGCTAAGGAAAGTCCTAAAATATCTGCCATTTCTAAGCGGTCATAGCCAATGATCGAAAGATCTTCTGGAATTGCTTTACCACTGACCAAAGCCTGCTTTAATACACCAAAGGCAACCATATCATTCGCTGTAAGCACAGCCGTCACATCTAACAATGAAAAGAGTTTTTTGGCTTTTTCCATACCATATTTAAAGCGATAGCCTGTTTCAATAATATACTCTTCCCTTACTTCTAGACCATAACTTTGGAGAGCTTCTCGATAGCCTTCAATACGATCAAGTGTACTAGGAACTTTAAAATCCCCTGTCATAAAAGCAATATTTTGATGGCCATTTTCAAGAAGATATTCCGTTGCAAGCTTGCCACCAGCTTGACTGTCAAAATAGACTTGATTGATTCCGGTGAAAGAAACATGCCTGTCTACTAAAATAAATGGCGCATCGATCTCTTTCAAGAATCGTTCTTGTTCCTCTTTGGATGAAAAAGACTCATTTGATAAAGCAATGATCAATCCGTCAACACCGCGATTTAACAACATTTGAATCAAATTTTTTTCTACGGCGAAATCATCATTTGAATTGACGATAATCGTTAAGTACCCTAATGCTCTAAATTGTTCTTCTAATTGTTTACATAGTTTAGAAAAGAACGGATTTTCAATATCTGGAATAACAACGCCTATGGTTTGAGAAGCATTTTTTGCTAGACTTTGCGCAGCTATATTCGGAACATAGTTCAATTCCTTAGCGATTGTTTTGATTTCTTGTTTCTTTTTTTCAGAAATTCTAGAAGGCTTATCATTTAAAACTAAAGAAACCGCAGCTTCAGATACATTAGCCATTTTTGCAATATCTTTCATTCTAACTTTCATGACTCTCTCCTTTTCAATCCGGCCAAGGTAAAAGCAGATTCCGTTAAGAGCCACTTTTATCTGACCGTTCTATTTCTTAGTTCCACAAAAAATCTGTAACAAGCTGATCAACTTCGGTATTTTCATGTAATGCGCTGTGCTGCGCTGATTTTCCGTAAAAAATCTTCTCTTCTACTTGATTGCCATGAGCCTTAAACAATGAAACAACACTTAACGCATCTGCTACTGGAACAGCTTCATCACTTAAACTACCATCTTGCACGTCTCCTGCGATAAGCAATACGTCCATTGTAACTGGTACTTTGTTGATGCCGCTGACATAATCAGCGTATCTTTCACTTTGAATTGCTGGTCCATTCGTGATGACCGCTTCAAGTGTCTCTCCATTTGATAATTCCACAAAGTTATTGAATGGCGCTGCTATCCCAACAAATTTATTGATTTTAGGTAGGCTCGGGTCATCACCATAAGTTGATAAAAATCGTAACGAACTGGCTCCTCCCATGGAATGTCCCACAAGATTGACTTGCGTTACCTTATAAGTCTCACGAAGATAGATTAAACAATTTTTGATCCACTCAGCCTGATTCCATTCATTATTTTTGTTGTCTTCAAACAGAACTTGAATGCTGGGATTATCTTTTTTACCCGTTAGTTTCCCTTTTGCTTGAATGGAGCCTTCAGCGCTAACAGTCAAGACTAATTCTTTTTTCGTACGATCATTCTTTTCTATCCGTTTGATCATACGGCCAAAGGAATTATTACCACCGCTATATCCATGAATAAATAATGTTGGTACAGCTGTTTTTTGAATGGTTTCACTTGTTGTTGACTTTTTATGATCTTGTTGCTTTTCATTTTGAGCTCCTTTTTTACCAGTGCAACCAACAAACACTAGCAAGAGACAGACAATTACGAATAAATAATGCTGCTTTTTCTTCATTTTACCACCTTTTCAAGCTTCGCTATAGTATAAGAGAGCAGGTCAAAACTAGTGTTTAGTTTTGCTCCACTCTCTATATGCCAAAACAGACATGTCTTAGCGTTCTATTTTTTTAGATTGAATCTACTTGTTCAAAGTCTAATTCTGTACTTGTTTCACGACCGAACATGTCGATATTCACTTTTAATTTTTGGCGTTCTTCGTCTACCTCAGTTACTTCACCTTCAAGACCAGAAAAGGCCCCTTCGATGATGCGGACTGTGTCGCCTAGTGCAACATCCAAATCAGATTGACGCGTGCTCATACCGATTGAACGCAAGATATGATTGATTTCTTCTTGTAATAAAGGAGCTGGTTTACTTCCGGCTCCATGTGAGCCGACAAACCCAGTAACACCTGGTGTATTACGGACTACATACCAAGAATCATCTGTCATCGTCATTTCCACCAAAACATAACCAGGGAAAGTTTTATGAACGATCTCTTTTGATTTACCATTTTTTACTTCTGTTTCAGTTTCTTCTGGAACAACGACGCGGAAAATAAAATCTCCCATGCCCATGCTTTGTGCACGTGATTCAATGTTTGCTTTTACTTTGTTTTCATAGCCAGAGTATGTATGTAATACATACCAATTCTTTTCAAATGATTCCATTTTTGATTCGGCTCCTTTGGTTTATTAGTTGGTTGAAATAATACTTCAAGAGTAACAAGTTAAGCCTTGCCACTCATTTGCTTTTTTTTCATGTGAAAATAAAAAAACCTCAGTTCCCCGAAGTTTTTCCTCACTTGTAATTATAGCACTATCCGTGCTGAAATACTAGTTTGAATTACTTAAGAATCCAACCAAATGCTGTTTGGATCACTGTGTCCATTACAAAGAATAATGCAGCAAAAATGATTGATGTTTCGATAACAACCAACGTATCCTTGCGTAATTGTTTTTTAGATGGCCAAGTCACTTGCTTCATCTCATCTTTAACACTACGTAAAAATTTCATTTGAACTCCTCCTATATCTATTTCGTCTCTTTATGTAACGTGTATTTTTGACAGTATTTACAGAATTTTTTGATTTCTAACCGTTCTCCACGTTTTCCTTCACTGACGGCTTTAGAATAGTTTCTGGAGCCACAATCTGAACAAGCAAGTGCTGATTTTTTTGTTGCCATTGTTCAACCTCCTCTATTCACAAATTTACTCAATAACATTATCACTCTTTCAGTAAAATGTCAATGGATACTCAATAAACTATGGTTTTCTAACAAATTATGTTATCATTACTTTGTTAGATGAATTTAACCTACGGGAGGTCAAACTATGTTATTAAAATCCGTTGTTATCAAAAAGAAAAATCTTACAACAGTCAATGAATCTTGTACTTTGGAAGAAGCATTAACCATCCTTGAAGATTCAGGTTATCGTTGTGTGCCGATCTTAGATGAATCGGAAAAGATTTTTAGAGGAAATATCTATAAAATGCACATCTACCGCCATAAAGCAAACGGTGGAGATATGACTTTACCAGTGACTTATTTATTAAAAAATGCAACTAAATTTATTTTTGTCAACACATCCTTTTTCAAAGTTTTCTTTACAATCAAAGAATTACCTTACATCGCAGTGTTAGATGAAAACAACTATTTTTATGGCATTTTAACGCACAGTACGTTATTGAATATTCTCGCTCAATCTTGGAATATTGAACGTGGTAGTTATGTTTTAACAATTGCTACAACAGGTAAACAAGGCGATCTTGCAGCTATGACAAAAATCATTGCGAAACATAGTAGTATCGCCAGCTGTATCACACTTGATATCGGTGAAGATGAATTTATCCGCCGTACCTTGATTACTTTACCTGCTGAGACATCTGAAGAAACCTGTGCAGTGATTGTTGAGAATTTAGAGCGTAAAAATCTTAAAGTTGTTGAAATCGAAGATTTACAAGCGAACGCTGAATAATAAAAAAAAAAGAAGTCTTTCGAGTGAAAGGCTTCTTTTTTCTATTACCGTTCTTCTCCAATGATCCGAACTTCCGTTTCCAAGACAACATCAAATTTTTCTTTGATCACTTGTTGAATATGGGCAATCAATTCCACATAATCAGTCGCCGTAGCATGATCGATATTCACGATAAAACCGGCATGTTTTTCTGAAATTTGAGCACCGCCCCATTTCAATCCTTGTAACCCAGCATCCTGAATTAATTTCCCAGTAAAATGTCCTTCTGGACGTTTAAAGACGCTACCACAAGACGGGTATTCTAATGGTTGTTTCGATTCTCTAAGTTCAGTCAATTCGTCCATTTGGCTCTTGATTACACTGGACTCGCCTTTTTCTAAAGAAAAAGTTGCTTCTAAAACAATACAGTGCATTTTTTGAATTGTACTGTGACGATATGAAAAGTACATCTCTTCATTCTTCAATGTTTTGATGGTTCCATCTTCTAACAAAACATCTACACTTGTGAAGACATCTTTGATTTCTCCGCCATAAGCTCCAGCGTTCATATAGACTGCTCCACCGATACTGCCTGGGATACCACAAGCAAATTCAAAACCAGTCAAATCATGATCTAGTGCAACATACGTTGTATCAATCAATTTTGCTCCAGCTTCAACAATGATTTGATTTTCTTGAACGGTAATTTGTTTCATGTTCTCTAACATAATCACCATACCGCGAATACCGCCATCACGTACGATTAAATTACTCGCATTCCCCAAAACAAGCCAAGGAATATCGTGTCCACGGCAATATTCAACTAAGGCCGTTACTTCAGCTTTTGATTTTGGAAAAGCCAAGACATCAACAGGCCCGCCAGTTTTAGTAAACGTAAAATTCATCAAAGGTTCATCAAATAGTAAAGTTATCTCGGTTAAGTCATTCATCATTTCAATTTTATTCATCGAAAGTCGTTCCTTTCTTTCAAACATCCTATTTATTCTAGCATGTCAAAGAGAAACTTTCTAGTCTGAGTCTATAAAATATGTTCTTGATGCTTGCGCAACATTTGCGCGCAAAGCTCATGACTAGTAAAGATTTTTTCTTGTTTTAACTGTGTCCCATCATTTGTTTGAACTGCTGTGATAAATTCCACCACCATTTGTTCAAAGCCTCGTTTCTCTAAAGTCGTTGCCCAATCACCGAAGTTTTTTAGTTGGGTTCCAAATTGATTTTGGAGCGCGAAATCAGTCAGATTCTCTAAAACAAAGGTTCCATCTGGACTTGTTAACTGATATGTCTCAGTGTTTGCGCCAGCGTAAAGGTTCATAGAAGCAATCGCTGTTGTTGTTGCTGTTTCAACTTGGAGAAACGCTCTTTTTAACAGATTATTTTCCTCGATGATTTTTGTTTGGACATGTCGAATATCATCATCGAGTAGATAAACAAGTGTATCAGCAACATGTAAAAATAAATCATAGATCACAAAATTAGCTGAAGACTCTGAAGCTACTCGATTTTTTTGGATCAATAACATATTTTTATTTTCAACAGCTTTTAATTCTGCCACAAATGGTGCAAAGCGACGATTAAAACCGACCATTAAAAGTAGTTTTTTTTCTGCTGCTAGTGTTTGAATTTCTTTGACTTCAGCTAAGTTTTCACTTAGAGGTTTATCGACAAAAACATGGATACCAGCTTCAAGTAATTGTTTGACAAGTTGCCCGTGAACGTTAGTTGCAGCATGAACAAAGCAAGCAGATATTCCAGCTTGAATCAATTCTTCTGTAGAAGACACCATTTCATTGAATCCGTATTTTTCACTGATTTCTTTGCGGGTTTGTTCATTTCTGGTAGATAAAATAAAGGTTGCTTGGTCTCTTAGTTGAGAATATACAGGTAAATAGGCTTTTTGTGCGATATTTCCAAGGCCAATAACACCGATTTTCATAAGAATCCTCCTCGTTCAATAGATTATTTTTTATTACAATCTTTAATTAATTTTTTTCCATTAAACCACTAGATACCTTTTTTACTCCTAATAAAATTGCGGCCGTCACTAGAATAATCGGACTGAGGTTTAGTGGGAAAAACAGCATCATAAATATGCCAACTGGCAATGGTGACTTTATAATTGCGATAGCAATACTAGTACTCACGATAGCAACAATCAATAAGCGGTCTGTTTGAGGGAATAACTGCGATACAGCAAACCCTTGAATGATCGCTGAAAAGACAATTGGGAAGATATCGCCTCCAATCCAGCCTGTATTGAGACATATTTGCAAGAACAATAATTTAAGCAACGCAATCAGTGTCAGTACCAGAAATGAAGCTTGGCTCCCTACAAATGGTGCAAGAGACAGTGATAGTTGCCCTGAAAAAAGTAAATTGGGGACAAAAACACCAATTAAAAAGATCGAAATCGATCCTATTAATGCTTTACGAACCGGAAACTCATGCCAAAAATCTAAGTGTTTTTTTAAGAATTCAGTAAAAAGACTATAGCCTTTCCCAAATAACAACCCAAATACAACTAATGGTAAGCCTATCCACAACTCTGACCAAGTCCAATGAGACTCCCCCATTTTAGAAATAAAAGAGGGTTGCCCTGTCATTTTCATTAATAGAAAAAAAGAGACTAAACCATTCACGATAAACAATAAATAAAAAATCTTTTTTTTCAACTTCTGACGTTCACTTATAACTCTTTTTTCATCATAGGTCAGTAAATGTTTATGAGGACTCAACAAGCGTGCTGCACGATTTCGCACAGATAATCCTTTCAACTCGTCATAGTGAAAGTAATAATAACGCAGTTTATCTGCTTGCCAGACCGAAAAGTAAATCACTGCACTTAATAAGCCCGCTTCTGGTCCTACACCTGCACCAAAAACTAATACAATCAATGCAATCCCTAAACTTTGAAAGACAGTACTATAATCCAGTGTTTTATTTTGCTTTAACTCTGTCATTGAATCATGAACAGTATGAGGTAAATTTCCCCATTTTTTTCGGGAAATTCCTAGCAGACAGCCGCCAACGAAAGTAATTCCTAAAATATAAAAAACGCGGAAATGGTTATCTGGTGCAACCAAGTCCCAAAGCAATTCAGAGCCTATTCCTTCCAATCTTAAAAAAATAAAGGAGATCAGCCCAATAATGCTACTCAATACAATACCATAAATCAACAAGCTTAATTCTTTTACATTTAGCTTCATAAATTCGTTCATTCCATTCTAGAAAATCATTGATATTTTCGGTTCTTCCCTATAACTTTATCATAAATCTAAATACCTGAACACATTTATGATGATCTGTGATTAGAAACAGAAACTTGTCAATCTACACAATAAAAAAGACTGATCCACTCCCACAGAAAATAAGAGAAGAATCCTAAAAATTGAAACTATTTATGTTAAACTATTCTAAAGACTGTTTGACAAAACCAGTAATCGTATAAAAGTTGAAAGAGGGTTATCATTATGAAATGTATCTCGTGGAATGTTAACGGCTTACGTGCTGTTGTTAAGAAAAATTTTATGGAAGTATTTAATGAATTAGATGCAGATTTTTTCTGCTTACAAGAAACTAAATTACAAGAAGGTCAAATTGATCTAGACTTACCTGGATACTATCAATATTGGAACTATGCTGAGAAAAAGGGCTACTCTGGTACTGCAATTTTTGCTAAAGAAGAAGCGATTAGTGTTCGATATGGTATGGATCTTGAGGAACATGATCAAGAAGGCCGTCTGATCACATTAGAATATCCTAACTTCTTTATGATCACCTGTTATACGCCTAATTCACAAAATGAACTAAAACGTTTGGATTACCGCATGACTTGGGAAGACGCTTTTCGTGCGTATTTAAACGAATTAAGTAAAGAAAAACCAGTGATTCTATGTGGTGACCTAAATGTTGCCCATCAAAATATTGATTTAAAAAATTGGAAAACGAATCAAAAAAATGCCGGATTCACACCAGAAGAACGGGCGAAGTTCACAGAATTATTGGATAGTGGTTTTATTGATACCTATCGTCATTTCTATCCTGATCAAGAAGGCGTTTATTCTTGGTGGAGCTATCGTTTTAATGCTCGGAAGAATAATGCTGGATGGAGAATCGATTATTTTGTCGTTTCTGATGTTTTGAAAGAGGCTTTAACCAGTGCGAAGATCCATACTGAGATTACAGGCAGTGATCATTGTCCAGTTGAGGTTGATTTAACGATTGCTTAACGAGAGAGGATGCTTCTCTCGTTTTTCATTTAATTTCTGTTAATATTTTAGAATTAGGCTTACTATCTGCCATTTATTTTGATATACTGCATGTATGAATTAATTTAGAACTGAAAGGGATAATGAACATGAATTTTTATTCCATAGACTTTGAAACAGCTAGTTATGCCAAGCATAGCGCTTGTTCTGTCGCATTAGTAAAGGTAGAAAATAATAAAATCGTTGATGAATATTATTCTCTAATTAAACCAGAAACAGATTTTTTCTGGAAAAATATTCAAATCCATGGTATCAAGCCAGAAGATGTCGTTGATGCGCCAAAGTTTCCTGATGTTTGGCGTCAAATCCAATCTTGTTTCAAACCAAATAGTTTAGTGGTTGCTCATAACGCCCCCTTTGACTGTGGTGTTTTAGCAGGTTGTTTGGATTATTATGGCATCGCTCAGCCGAATTACCTTTCGATATGTACAGTGAAAACTAGCCGTAAATTATTTCCAGAACTACCTAACCACAAGTTAAATACTATTTGTGAAAATCTAAATATCCAATTAGACAATCACCATGATGCTTTGGAAGATAGTCGGGCATGTGCTGAAATTTTATTGTATCAAGAAAAACATTTTGGAGTAGAACCTTTGAAAAAACTAGTTACGATAAAATAAAAGAAGCCGAATCAAGAACAAAATGTTCAGTTGATTCGGCTTTTTTTATTTCTCTAAAATTTCAACAATTTCATCCATATTTTTAGAACCAAAGACAATTTCCTGATCATCAATGATCATCGCAGGAACGCTCATGATTTTCTTCTCTGTTTTCAGTTCTGGGAAAACACCGATATCGATCATTTCAGCTTCAACATTATGATTGATTGAAGCAATCCGTTGACAGGCCGCTACCACATCTGGGCAATAGTGACAGGTCAATGACACGAAAATCTGTACTTTCTTTTTAGGTAATGCTTTGATTTTATTTACGACAGGCTCTTCTATTGGCTGTCCAGTGCTTCCCACATTGTAGACCGCTAAAACAATTGAATTGACTTCATGACCACTCGGAATTCCACTAAACTTGATTCCAGTGTATTCACCTTGATCATTTAAGACAACTACACTTGGTAATTTATCAATACCATATTTTGCTTCTACGTCTGTACCTTTTTGAACGGTTTCCAATAAAATCTTCTCACTCAATGACGCAAACTCTGTTAGAAAAGAATTCAATTCTAGCGATTTTTCTTCGCTGCTATCCATAACTTGTAATAAGGTAACATTCTTAGTTAATTTACCAAAAATACCACCTAATTGTTCTCTCATTGCGTCAGGGAACCAAGTGTTATTGCCGCTTGTCGCTTTAGTAGGTTTCTTCTCTGCTTTTGGTTGAGCTTCTTTATTTTCAGCATGTTGCTTCGCTAAACGTTTTTCCATACGCTCATTGACGATTGGCAAACCAGCTTTTGTTTTTTCTTCTGTGATATATTTTTGTGCATTCGTCGCAGCAATTGCGCCATCTGCTACAGCTGTAACGATTTGACGGAGTTCTTTGATTCGTAAGTCCCCAGCTGCATATACTCCAGGTACATTGGTTTCCATATTTTCATTCGTAGGGACATAGCCACGATCTAATTCGACTTTGCCTTCAAAAATCTCAGTACTTGGTTTATTTCCTGCAAAAACAAACATGCCAAAAGTACTGCCTTCTGGTGCTTCATAGGTTGTTTCTTCCCCTGTTTCGTTGTTAACAAAAACAGCTTTACGAACAAAATCATCCCCCGTTATTTCTTTCACTTCGGTATTGTAGACGATTTTAATATCTGGATGTTGTTTAGCTGCTTCAGCAGTTAGTTTGGCACAGGTAAAATCAGGTTCACGAATAATCATTGTGACTGATTTACCATAACGAGTTAAATAAACTGCTTCTTCAGCTGCTGCATAACCACCGCCAAGTACAAAAATATCTAATCCTTGGAAGAATTCACCATCACAGGTTGAACAATAGGCAATGCCGCGTCCTGTAAATTCAACTTCACCAGGGAAACCAATTTTGCGTGCAGAAGCTCCTGTTGCAATGATCACAGCATAAGCTTGATAGGTTTTAGTCGAAGACTTGACCGTTTTAACTGTTTGGCTTAAATCAACATCGATGATTTCATCTGTTGTAAATTCAACACCAAAATCCAGGGCTTGTAAACGCATGTCTTCCATCAATTCAGGACCAGTTGTTGCTCGAATCGCTGGATAGTTCACGATTTCAGAAGTCGTCGTTACTTGTCCGCCGATCTTGTCTTTTTCGATTATCAATGTATCTAACATTGCACGACCTGCATAAATTCCCGCTGATAAAGCAGCTGACCCGCCGCCAATTACGATCAAATCATAAATTTCTTGACTCATGTCTGTTCTCCTTTTGTACATCTATTATTTTGATCTATAAATTTTAAGAAAGACTCCCCTAAAAAAAGGAAGTCTTACAGTAGTCTATTTAATGGTTTAGATTTTACCAACTAAGTCTAAACTTGGTGCGATTGTTTCTTCGCCTGGTTTCCAGTTTGCTGGACAAACTTTATCGCCGTGTTCTGCTACAAATTGAGAGGCTTCTAATTTACGAACTAACTCATCAGCGTTACGGCCGATTCCCATGTCATTGATTTCGTAAGATTTAATTTCGCCTTCTGGGCTAACGATAAATGTTCCACGGTATGCTTGACCTAAATCTTCATTTAAAACGCCAAAGAAACGAGCAATTTTACCATTTGGATCAGCTAACATTGGGTACTTGATTTTACCAATCGTATCTGTCGCATCCGCCCAAGCTTTATGAACAAAATGGCTATCTTCTGATACTGAGTATACTTCACAGTTCAACTCTTTTAGGTGGTCATAATGATCTTGCATGTCGCCAAGTTCTGTTGGACAAACAAATGAAAAGTCAGCTGGATAGAAGAAGAAAATACTCCATTTACCTAATACGTCTGCTGTTGATACTTTGATGAAGTCTCCATCTTGATAGGCGTCACATTCGAAATCTAATAGTTTTGTGTTAATTAAGTTCATCTACATATTCCTCCTAATTTTTAAAAGCTAGCCTGTGTAGCTAGACATTTTTCTACACTCTTAGCGTATCAATTTAAAATTATTATGTCAATAGAATTATTATAGTTTAGTTATTTTATTTTTGCTATTTTCGGCTTCTTTTTGAGAAAATAGCTCTTTCATTCTCATTAAGCTAAAAACCAATCGTTTTTACTTGTCTGATTATACTTACATCATAAAATGAAAACAGAACAAAGACAAGAGTCTTTATCCTATTTCATTTTCATTCTATTCTACCAAAAAAAATCTTTCAATAATTGAACGGCTTTCTGATTTTCAACTAACTCGCTGTGACTTGTATTTTCTCCTTCGATCAACACTTCCTGATATTCCGCTACTTGATCCTGATAAATGTACCTTCCAGAAAAGACGCTTTGCACAGGAACGGTATTATCAGATGCCGTATCATCAACCTCTCCAGCAATATTCAACATCTCAATTGTATCAGGGATATTTTCTAGATTCGTTAAATAGCCTTCAAGTAGGTCGCTAGTTTCTTTTAGTTGGGTAAATGAAGTCACCGCTTCATTATATTTTTTTGACGTATCATTATAAGGCGTTCCTAGTGTGATTAGTTTGGCTAATTCAGGGTCACCAGTTTGTTGAAATTCTTCCAGATAAGAGGTAATGACTAATCCGCCATTGGAGTGCCCTAAGTAATTGTATGTTTCAAATGAGTATTTTTCTTGGATATAATGTAATGCTAATTGATACCATTTTCCTTGAACGGGTAGTGTCTCATCACTACTGTCTTCAAACGCGATCACGATGATAGGATGTTCTGCGGTACTTGTTAATTTTCCTTTAGAGGAAACCGTTCCGTCTGTTGCTACGGTCACTTTTAACACGTCAGCTTTTGAATCTAAGGCTTTGATCAAGCCATTGAATCGATTCACTGTCCCATTTGTGCCTGGAACAAAAATCGTTGGCGTTTGAATTGCCACGGGGTCGCTTGTTGATGTAAATTTTTCGGCGAATGCCGTTAGGCTTTTTTGAAATAGAAGAAAGAGCATTAGAATAACACCTACAATCAAAAGTATTTTAGGAATCTTTCTTTTTATGTTTTTAGTAGTATTCATGACGTTTCCCTCCTCTGATAGAGAAAGTGTACGCCTTGAAACTTAAACGAACATTAAACACAATCGAAAGAAGGAAACTAAGCTTAGGAGATTAAAAATGATTCATCCATATTCTTGTCTTTGCCAAAATGCTTACCATGAACATCAATTGCTGCATGCCATTCTTTACATAAATCATGAGGAATTCCATCCGTCAAATGATTGAAGTCTTTCCGCATTTCTTCGTACGTCTTATAGGGACCAAACCCCAAACGATTAAACAAACGAATGGCATATTGATCCGCGATAAAAACATTTCGTTCAAAAATATAAAGGAGCATCGCATCTGCTGTTTCTGAGCCAACACCTTTGATCGTTAACAGCTCTTTTCTTAACGCTTCAGTAGAGTAAGCACGAAATTTATCAAAATCACTATCATGGGAAATAAACCAACTGATCAATGCTTTGATATAGTTACTTTTTTGAGTGAAAAATCCTGCTGGACGGATCAGTTCTTGAAGTGTTTCTAATTCCATTCCATGAAGACTTTCTACTGTTAGATAAGGTTCCAAATTAGCCAATGCTTTATGCGCATTTTTTTCAGTCGTCTGCTGGATCAAGATCATCGAAACCCAATCAGAAATCCGATTTTCATCTTCCCACCAATATTGAAAACCGTAATGTGCGACCAAATTATTTAACACTTGAAGCTTTTCTTTATCTGATTTCAACTTTATCTACTCCTTTATCATCACATAAAAAAACTCAGATCAAAATAATTAAATCCTGACCCAAGTTGTCTATTCGTTATTCAGTTAGTTCTCTTTCTTTTGTGATCATGATCACGCCATCACCTAACGGCAATAATGTTGAGGTCAAATCTGGATGGGTCATAACTGTCTCTAAAAATTGATTCAATTTTCTATGAATCGTTCTTTGGCTACGTGGAATTTCTTCGATTGGGTCTAAAATCGTGCCTGCTTGGAAAACATCATCCACCATCAACACACCGCCAACGCGTAATAAGCGTAAGCATTCTGGTAAAAATTCGATATATTTAGATTTTGCACTGTCCATAAAAATAAAGTCATAAGGACCACTTAGTGTCGGCAAAATTTCCGCCGCTTGTCCTTCTAATAAAGTTACTTTGTCCGTTAGACCTAAACGTTCATAGGTTACTTTCGCTTTTCTGATCATTACATCAAATCGATCGATCGTCGTAACATGTCCGTCTTCCCCGACACATTGCGCCATAAGGCTAGAAGAAAAGCCGATTGCTGTCCCTATTTCTAAAATGTTCTTAGGTTTGATTTGACCTAAGAAAAATTGTAAGAACACTACTGTTTCATGGGGAATGATCGGTACTCCCGCTTCGTGTGCTTCTTCTTCGATTACACCAAGTTCACCTTGGATTTTTTTTTGTTTATTTCGCATAAATTCAACAAGTTCTGGTTTCACAACTGGTCGATGCATCATTTCGTTGCGCACGTTATTCATCCTTCCAAAAGTCAATCATTTCTAGTTTTCACTACTAGTAATATAGCAGAAATCATTTTCGGTTAATAGCCTTTTTTAGCTGTTTTGAGAAAATAGTTTCGTTCATGTCTTTTAACAACGATGCATTCTTTTTAATCTACTACGATTTTACTAGACTTAAACTAAAAACAATCATGAAACATTTAAAGAGTATCCATTATCCTATAATGTTTTCAAATAGTTTTTTGCTTTTTGGTACAATTCAAGTTGCTGACTTTTCTTCACGAAGTTTCTCTTATTAAAACATTGATAGTTGCTTTGCCTAACTGAATTTAAAATTCCTTTGTAAAAATAGATAGATAGTAACAGCGCTTCTTGACAATCTTTGTGGATAGAAGCTAGCATTGTTTGGGCTTTTGAGTATAGTTGCTCAGCTCTTGTTGCCTCGTATTCCCATAATTCTATAAAAGAATCATTGATGGTACCTTTTTCCAACGAATCAAGTGAAACATCAAATCTTTCCATGATTTCCTTTGGAAGATAGATTCGCTGATTATTGTAGTCTTCTCCGATATCTCTTAAAATATTCGTGATCTGCATGGCTTCACCTAATTGGATTGCTTGGCTTCTTATTTCATCAGGACGATCAGAAAGAATTGGCAACAACATCAATCCGACTGATCCTGCGACATAGTAAGAATATTCTTCTAATTCAGTCTGTGTTTCAGGTTGTTGAAACGCCCAATCCATCTCTTGCCCCAATAACATATCATAAAAAGACTGTTGATTCATTTCATAGGTTTCGAATACTGGCACTAAGGCTCTCCAAAAATAACGATCTGGAATTTTCCCTGCTAAAAAGTCATCTAATTCACGTTTTAATTTGTTTAAACGATCCACATCACGGTATACATCAATGCTATCATCTGCTTCACGACAAAAAGAATAAATAGCAAAAATACTTAGTGCTTTTTGCTTTGGAAGTTTAGAAAAGGCTTTATAAAAACTTTTTGAATGATTGCGAATCGTTTCCTCACACAAAGCGAAATCTGATTCATACATTGAAAATAGTTTTGTTACGTCATCTTTTCTTTTTATCATCTTTCAACAACTCCTCCGCAGCTAACTTAGCGCTTGTTAAAACAATCGGAACTCCCGCCCCTGGATGTGTACTACTACCGCAAAAATAAAGGTTATCTGCATAATCGAATTTATTATGAGGACGATAATAGTTACTTTGTTTTAAGGTAGGTTTCAGTCCGAATGTTGCACCATTATAAGCATTAAAATTTTGCTTGAACTCTTTAGGTGTATAGAGAGATTCATAAACGATATGTTCTTCTATATCAGAGAAAATAGTTTCTTTTTTGACTAAATCGAGAACGTTTTGTCGAAATGCCTGCGTTGTTGATTCGTTCCAATCCACTCCTTGTGAGAGTTCAGGAACAGGCACCAAAATATAAACTCCTTCATGCCCTTCTGGCGCTAAACTTTCATCGATTGAAGACGGAACATAAATATAAAATGAAGGGTCATCTGGTAATTTTCCATCTTCAAAAATATCATTAATATTTTTTTCAAAATCTTCAGCAAATCGAATCGTATGAAGTGAATCCACTGGATATTTTTTATCCAGACCAAGATAAAGAATGAAACATGAACAGGAATAATCCAACTTATCAATTTTTTTATCGGTATATTTTCCTCTAGTCTTTTCATCTGGTAACAATGACTTCATTGCATAAGGAAAATCAGCATTACACACGACGTAATCACTCGGGATAATACCCTCTTCTGTCCTGATTCCTGTTGCTTGTTTATTTTCTATGATGATTTCTTTCACAGGTGTATTAAGGTGAATCGTACCACCAAGCTCTTCAAAAGCTTTGGCCATTCCTGTAGCCAAGGTATACATCCCACCTTCAATAAACCAGATGCCATAAATTAGTTCAATCATAGGAATAATTGTATAAAGAGAAGGACCATTATAAGGAGAAACCCCTATGTAAAGAGTTTGGAAGGCTAATGCTTTCCGTAATCTTTCGTCTTTTACAAATTTTGAAATAGAACTATAGGCATCATTAAATGTGTGTAATCTAAACCCATCAATCAATGATCTCGGATTATAAAAATCCCAAAAAGAACGAAATGATTTCATGATGAAAGCCTTTTTCGCAATTTGATACCGTTTATAAATACTTGCTAAATATTCTAGATATCCTTGCATATCCTCTTCTGAAATACCTTCTAAAAGTGACGTTAAAGACACTAGATCCGAAGACATGTTTAACGTTTCTTCATTTGGAAAGTTCAAGGATAACATGGGATCAACTTTTTTCATCGGTATATATTGATCTGGGTCTTTCCCACATTGTTCAAAAACTTCACGATAAATTTCAGGCATCATCACGATGGTCGGACCTACGTCAAAGGTAAATCCTTGTTCTTTTATTTGGTACATTTTACCACCGACTTGTTCATTTTTCTCGTACAAATGAACATTATACCCTTCGTGTTGCAGACGAATAGCTGCTGCTAATCCTGCAGCTCCTGCACCAATTACTATAACTTTTTTCACTATTATACACCACCAACTCGTTTTTTTAAGTATATCCTTATCAATTGATAATGTAAATTATTTAGATTTTTTAGAAAAAAATAAAAATACACAATGATTTTTTCAGATAAAAAACAATCATTGTGTATTTTTTTCTATTGCTTAGCTTAGTATAATAAGCCGACCAAATCTTCTTTTTCAATGTTCCCAAAATATTTTTTGATATCAATCTGATCAACTGCTGCTTCGATTGCTGATTTCTCGTATTTTGTACCAGTCAAAATTTCTTCTACATCTTTGATTTCACCTAATCCAAAGAAGTCACCAAAAATTTTGATTTCTTTGATTTCACCGTCTTCCACATTCATTTGTGCATCGATTGAACCGATTGGGAAGCGTTGATGGCGTTCTAAGTTGAAAGCTGGCGATTTCCCATAATTCCAATCCCAGTTACGATAATATTCATCAGAAATTTTGTTGATTTTTTGCCAATCTTCATCTGTTAGCTCATACGTCTTTACTTGATCAACAGAGTCTACACCAAAAATTTTCAATAAGATATCTTCACGAAATTCTTCTGTCGTCATTCCTTGTTTATCTGCTGGTAAGAACGGTTTGATATTCGTTACTCGTGAACGAACGGATTTGATTCCTTTAGATTCGATTTTGTCTTTACGCACTTTTAATGTATTCACAACTTCATCAATATCGCTATCAAACATCAATGTGCCATGCGCAAACATTCTTCCTGCCGTCGCATACATCGCATTTCCTGAAAACTTCATGCCATCGATCACTAAATCGTTACGACCTTTTAACTCCGCGCCGGACACGCCCAATTCATGCAAAGCTTGAATGATTGGCTGTGTTACCTTAGCAAAGTCGCGAAAAGAATTGCCATCATCTGGCATAATAAAGCTAAAATTCAAATTCCCGTGATCATGATAGACAGCACCACCACCACTTAAACGGCGAACCACATGAATCCCATGTTCATCTACATATTCTTTATTGATTTCTTCAATCGTATTTTGATTGCGCCCAATAATAATTGATGGATCGTTGATATAAAATAATAGAATTGGCTCATCTAATGGTTTTTCTTTTAATAAATAGGTTTCGATTGCTAAATTTACTCTTGGGTCATTGTTTTCATTTGGAACAAAAATCACAGTTCACCACTCCTTAAATTTCAATAACTAAATTTTTCTCTGCTAAACAAACAGACACTTGACTTCCTGCTGCTTTTTGGGCTTGTTTCTTTAGCTCGTCTAATGAGCCATGTTGAGGTAAATGAGTCAAAATCAACTTTTTGACATTTGCTGCCCTGGCAATTTCTCCTGATTCTTTTGAGGTAAAATGAGCATGATGTTTTTCATTTCCTTCAAACAAATAAGTATCTGCTAAAAAAACATCCGCATCTTGAGCAAAATCGACAAAGCTTTCCAAGTAACCAGAATCACCAGTAAAAACAAAAACTTTTCCCGTTTTTTCTTCAACAAAACGCATAGCATAGCAAGGAACAGGATGGATCGTTTTCATAAACGTCACCAGAAAAGGTCCTAATTTTAACTCTTCCGCTTCAAAATAAGGAATCGCTTTTGACACACCAGACATATTCAACGCTTCAAAATGGACACGGTCATCTGTATGTCCATAAATTGGCAAAACAGGGGTTGGCTCCATGACTGGGTACAATTGACGATAATACTGTAAAACACCTAGGTCAGCAATATGATCATAATGATAATGGGATAAAATCACTGCATCTAAATTTAACGGATCCAGATGTTCTTCCAAATTAACTAACGTTGTACTTCCAGCATCTAATAACAGCTGAAATCCATCTGATTCCAACAAATAAGAACTAGTCCCTTCGCCTTTATAAGGATAAGCACCTAAACAGCCTAAAACGGTTATTTTCACCTACTTCGACCTCCTTGATCATTCTTCACTTAATGGTAACATAAAAAAGAAGAATCCAGACAATTATTTGTACTTGTACAATAAAAAAACAGAACAATCTACTGAAAGATCACTCTGCTTTTTTACTTCTATTCTATTACTACTGGTGCACCTTTTTCTTCACGAGCCGTATCATAAAAACTGGCAACGGCCACATCATGATAAGGAATCACCCATAATAAACCAATTCCGAAAACTAATGCCCCTACAATAAACCAGCCAATAAATGAAATTTGCAGAAGCAAATATTGTCCAAAACGTCCTTTCATCAAGAAAAGTGCGTATTTCAGTGCATCTCCTACTGATAATTCAGGATCATCAAGTTTTACCCATACTGCAAATTGGAACACGCCACTGACAAAAATACCGACTAAAATCATTAAAAATGCAAATATCAGTAATAATAATGCTAACAGGGCATCTCCACCCATTTGCGTTTGAAATTGATCCACAGATACAGTATTAAACATCAATCCAAAATATAAAGCAGTTCCATAAGATAAAAGTACTGGTAACAATACCACTAAATTTAAAACTAATTCAACAAGATATTGAATCAGGTTGATCAATAACATTGGCAGATAAAGCTTACCTTGAAAAATAGTTGTTAACATGCCTGCTTGAACTCTTTTGCCACGCAGCACTTGTAAAGCACAATAGTAAGTGCCATAAGTAATTGCAAAAAACAGAAAGTTATTTAGTAAAAAAGACATTATATTTGTACTTGCGCTGTCCTTTGGTAGATTCGCTACACTGCCTACCACAGAGCTAATCATAAAGCGGATAAATACAGCTAAAAATGTAATCCACGCCATGGTTCCCCATTGATTTATTAGAGCTGTTCGAGCTTGTTCTCGATGCATTGCATTTGTTATTTGACTTTTCATTTAAACTATCACCTCTTTTTTAATAACTGCGAAGCTTTTCTACCGTTTCTTTATCTAATCGCTTCACAACTTCTGTCACTAATTTTACTGTATTTAAATAATCATCCTCGTGAATCATTGATGTATGAGAATGTAGATAACGAACTGGGACTGTGATTGCTAATGATGGTATACCATTTCGAGTCAAATGCATTCTACCCGCATCCGTTCCCCCACCCGTAATCACGGTATATTGAAACGGAATATTATTCTCTTCAGCAACTTGGATGACGAAATCACGTAATTTTTTATGCGGGATCATTGAAGCATCAAAAATCAGGATTTGTGGCCCTTTCCCTAATTCAGAATCTGCTTCTTTAGGTGTCATGCCAGGAGTATCTCCAGCAGTTCCCGTATCTAGGGCAAATGCAATATCTGGATCAACAAGATGTGTACTTGTTTGAGCACCACGCAACCCAACTTCTTCTTGTACGTCACTTCCCGCAAATAAAATATTAGGATGCCCTTCAGTTGCCAAATTTTCTAAAACTCTTAGCGAAACAGCTGTACCAATACGGTTATCCCATGCTTTAGCTAGAATAAATTTCGTATCATTCATTCGGCGATATTCAATATAAGGCGTGATCATATCACCAGGTTTGATGCCCCATTCAGCCACTTGTTTATCACTAGATGCACCAATATCGATAAACATATCCGCTACATCATATGGTTGCTTTCTGGCTTCTGCAGTCAAGACGTGAGGAGGTTTTGATCCAATCACACCATGATACAAATCACCTTTACCTGTTTTAATTTGTACTTGTTGAGCTAGCATAACTTGCCCCCACCAGCCACCAAGTGTTTGGAATTTAATAAACCCTTTTTCAGTAATCTGAGTAACCATAAACCCAACTTCATCCAGATGTCCTGAAAAATAGATTTTTGGACCTTCTTTATCGCCAACACGCTTCGCAATAATACTGCCCAAACCATCATACATAATTTTATCCGCAAAAGGTTCCGCATACTTCTTAAAGACTTCCCGAACTTCCCCTTCATTACCAGGAACGCCCTTTGCATTCGTTAAGTCTATCAATAACTGTTCTTCATTTTTTTCCAAAATATTCCCTCCTAAATATAAAAGCGTAGCGGACTCGTTCAGCTCTGACAGGAAAATAGGAAAAATCGATTGTGGTGCTTTTTACCACAAACTATTTTTATCTTTTTCCCGAAGACCTTCAATCCTTGGAGCTTTAGCTCATAGGAATTGATGAGATCGGAGCAGAGCGTAGTGCTAGCCCATGTATCTAAATAAAACACAATAACAACGCTCCAGCTCTGCATTTATCATTATTGGTATTATATCATTTCTTTTCATCAATGGAAAAACTAATGACATCTCATCCATTTTTAAACTGAAAGCGATAGAAACATCCTCTAAGAGGACAATTTCTATCGCTTTCTCCTGTCTTAAAAAACGTTTGCTTTAATCTAGTTGTTTTTTTCTATAGTAATAAATAACGCAGTAACCAAGCAAACTAACAAGTACGCTATTCCCTAAGACGCTGTACCAATATCCTGTTTGTTCATTTGTTCTTGGGAATTTTTTCTTAGCAAGTGAAGCTGTTTTTGTTGTCTTACTTTCAATTTTTGTTACATCTTTTTCTTTTGGAATCGTTGGATCAACGATTGGTGGCACTGATACTTGTTCATAGACATAAACAATTGTTTGAGGTGTCTCAGTGAACATAACGTCATCTGTACTTAAAAATTGATCCAGATTAACTCTTAGTCGAGATGCTGATTGTTGTTTTTCTTTGAAACGATAGCCTTTGATTTCTTTTGGCTGAACCTTTTGTGTCGTTCCAACTTTTCCTTTTATTACATCATCATTCGCAATTTCATTACCGTTAGTATCTATATGGTGGAACTTAATTTCTCCAACCATCGGCGCATTTTCTATCGTTGTTTCACGATTCAAATGTTCTGGATTAATTTCAATAATTTCCCCAATTTCTTTCAATTGATAGCCAACAGGTGCTTTGGTTTCAATAAGTGTATATGTTGCTTGTGGTAAGTCTTTGAACTCTGCAATTCCAGCTTCATTGGTGGTCATGGTGATTTTCTTATCTGGATCAGCTTGGGAAACTAGTGTAAATTCTGCACCGCTAAGTGCTTGCCTTGTTTCCAAATCGATTTTGTTTACGCGGAGCGATCCTAGTAGTAATTGATTTTTTTTGCTCTCTGTTACCTTTGTTTTAGATTCAATTTTTTCTTTTGTTAATTCCAACGAAACTGGTGTTGAATCTAATTGATAACCTGCTGGAGCTTTTGTCTCTATAAATGAATAGGTTCCCGCACTCATTCCAGAAACTAAGATTAAGCCTTCATCATTCGAGGTAAATACTTTCGCTCCTTCTTGATTGGCAGTCCAACTAGGTTGCCCTTGGTCATTTTCTTGGTAAAATGTTGTCTGACCTTGTTCCTTATGAGATAAGATGAACTCTGCTCCTGGTAGCGCTTGTCCATCAGGATCGACTTTCTTCAATTCTATGTCACCAGTTGTAATGATCCGTTCATTTTCAATGGTTGTGACATAATTTGGATCATTTATGTCATCATCTGATTTAGTGGATAATAGTACACCTTTTTCATAGTCTTCAGATAGCTTATACCCAGCCGGTGCTGTAATCTCTTTGACTAAATATTCACCTTCAGCAACTGACTGAAAAGCAGCATTTCCGTCTTGATCTGACGTAATCTTCAATCCTAGTGATTCTTGACTCTCTTTATCAAACAGTTGAAAAACTGCACCTGATAACGGTTGTTGCGTTTGTGCATCAACTTTCTTCAGTGGAATCTGCCCTACACCTTTCCCAGAGCCAGAGCCACTGGTTACAGTATGATTGACAGTTGCCCAATCCGCTTTGATTGCCTTGTCATTTGTAAAAACTGCTGTATTGCGGATATTTGCAGATTTGGTCGTAACAGTTTGATATTCGACAGTGACCCCTCTTGTTTCTTTTTTAAACGTGATCTTAAAGTAATTTGTATCGTAACTTTTTATAGCAGAGCCTGCTGGGCTTTGATCTTGGTCATAAGTAAAGGTAATATCATAGTCCTCACCTAATCGTAAAATATTATTCGTCAACTGGTCTCTTACGACAAAAGCATCTGTTCCGATTACAAAATTGGTATTTTCTGCTTTAGATAGGTCACTTAGTGTGAAAGTATCTTCCAGAACTAATTGTTTATAGGGACGGTTAGCTGGCATAATATTCGTTCTAATAGTCCAATTAGCCAGCTTATTATCAACTGTTGATACTCGTCCTATTTTATACGTATTGATTCCTAATGGAACTGTTAATTCAGCTTTCAACTCATGTGTGTAACTTCCTTCGTCACTAACCTTAGCTTTATTCGAAAATTTAGTATAGTAGTCAGAAACAGGTGCAGTGCTTGGTGCGGTCTTATATCGTACCGCTACTTTTTTATTGCCAATTGTAGAAAATTCTAAATGGATTTGATTGTCTTTAATCTCCATAACAGTTGGATAACGATCATCACCTGGCTGAATTTTTGCACCAGTCATTACAGTGATATTGCCATTATCGTTGACAATCTTATCTAGTTCTACGATTTCGATAGAGTTTTTATCTAATTTTTGAATCGACTCAATATCATCATTTAAAATTAAGTTTTTATACTTATGTCGTTCTTCGTTGATTCCGATCGTCCAGGTCAAAACACCTTCATTGCTATTGTAGCTAACATTTTTCTTGCCGCCTTCGACTAAAAAGCTAGGAATGTTAAATGTTGCAGAAGCTTCCATCGGAATATTTCCATTACCAGTAAGGGACACTTTATTGCTTAACTCATCGCCTACCTTAATGTCTGTATTATCAAATTTACTTGTATAGGTCAGAACATATTTATTCGTTGTGATTCCTTGGTGAATGCCTAACATATTTACGGTAAAACCAGAGCTCGTTTTACTAATAGTATAATCTTGGCCAGCAACTAAAGGATGTTTAGTTTTGTCATCACCTTTGGCGTAATAATAAAAGTCCTCAGATCCGTCAACCAGCTCGTTCACTCGTTCACCAAATTGATCGATCATTTGACTGAACTGCATACCCCAGTGTTTATTATTGACGATGATCGACCAATCCACTGTTCCTGATGTCATATCTAAGGAATCTTCTTCTAAAATCTTAGAAATATTTGATGGTGCTAAATTGACCTTTGCATCATCACTTCCTAATGAATCAGATACCTTATTTTCTATTTCACGTGGGCTAGGATTTTGAATGGCTGTTTCATAGACAAAACGATAAGCTGCTGTCGAAGTAGGGCTTTGATTATTCGTATAAATATAATCGGTCGTATACTGTCCAAATCCACTCGTATCCCAATGATTACTTGGTGCTAGACCGCCTAAACTAATCGATCCAGTACCATAAACATAGAGATTATAAATTTTTAAATTTGAAAAAGTTAGGTCATTTGGAACTTCATCCGTTAAAATATCTGTAAGTTTAGTCCCTAAAGCTAGTTCCGTGCTGTCCAAATTATAATCAATCGTCCAAACGATCGTATTTGTTTTTACATTGTATTCGCCTTTTTTAGTCATATGAGGATTATGATTGTATTGGAAATAAACATAGTTTGAAAGTGACGTACCATAGATCGTCGCTTCTGTGCTTAAATTGTATAATTCCTCATTGACAATTGATTCTTCTTTGATAACAGAATCATACGTCATGATGATGGCTTTATTCGTTTCTTTTTTTAAAGTCACTGTTAAATCTGTATTATTTTGTTGAAGCGTGTACTCTTCGCTTCCTAATAAAGTGGGTTCACCGATTAGGCTGCCCCCCATAGAAACATCTTGCGCAAAAACTTTCACATTTTTTACAGTCACATAGGCTGATGCATTCTCAGTACCTGTTGCTCCATTTTTATTAATTTTTGATTTTACGACGATTGTTTCGTTTGGCTGAATCGTTTGTCGGTTGATATTCGTTTTGATCTCAGTTGAAACGATATCGGTATTAAAATTTTTATTTTTTTTCAGGCTAATACTTCCTTCACCTGAGAGCTTAAATAATAGCTCATATTTTTTTTCTTGGTTATTAGCTAACGAGAAGGTAATCGTTTTAAGTAAATCACTATCATCGCTGTATGGAATAAAACTAGTTTCAATGTCGATTTGATATTTTCCATTGACTACTGTTTCATTAAATATAATAGTAAGCTTTCCAGTCGTATCTAGAGTCCAACTTCCAACGGTCTCTAATCTTCCTGATATGTTGTTTGAGATTGCAATATCTGCTGGTAGTTGATATTCATAACTTCCAGCCTGAATTGTTTGATTTTCTGTTCCAACCTGAAGAGACAACTTTAATGGTGCTTGTCTTTGTGGACGATTGGTTGTTGTATCGTATTCTACGCCTTTAGGATCAGTTAAAGTAACATTCGTTATTAAATTCTCAGTTTGTTGTGCTTTTGCTTGCTTTGACTCCAATTTCACTTCACTAGTTGAAGTTTCGGCTGATTTTTCTGGTACTTCCGTTGAAGCAACAACTGATTCTTCGATCTGCTTAGCCACTGTATCCTCTGTCGAAGTCTCATTTATAACAGCGCTTTCTGAACTTTCTGAAGAAATTACTGTGTTCAATGCTTCACTTGTTGATGTACTTGTCGAAATCTCCGAAGTGTTTTCAGATAAAAATGTTTCAGCAAAACTAACAACAGGAATCAAAGAATTAGCAATCATTAATAGTAACACCATTACTATCCAAAATTTCTGTCTTTTCATCATTTCCCTCTTCTCATTTTATTAAAAAACATATAACTATTAGTATTTTACCATATATTTTTCATTTTAATAGATAAAATCATTATATTTTATAATATAATTGTAAAATAAAAAGCATAATTGTTTTAAAAAAACAATCATGCTTTTATTTTTATTTCTTATTTCAAGTCAGCTGGTGCTTTTTGTTGCCACTCTTTTGAATAAAAGGATCCATCAAGATGATAACTTGGCACCTTAGTTGAACTTGTTTCCAAAAATGGTTGAATTCGCTGATCAGCTGCTAGCCAACCACGCCAACCTAAATGGATTGTATCAGCCATAAAGTACTGGGTATCACAATCTTTGGTAAAATCTGCAATATTATTAAATCCTTGCGTTGTTAATTGGTATTTCACCTTTTTAGCAAAACCTTGTAGCATCTCTTGAGAGAGTCCTGTAAAATCGGTCCAATGTTTATTCACTGGTGGAATAATAAACAAGACCTCGGCATTGTCTTGTGCCAACTGACTAAGGACCAATTGTAAGTCAGAAAACTCAGGAGAAAAACGATAATCCCAATTCGTTTGTGAATTTTCCAAGGATTTCAATTTCTTTTTCACTCGTTTGTCATAAAATGGATTAGATATTTCAAACGGATTGTTATTAGTCGATTTTTGACCAATTTCAGTCGCTAATTGATCTAAGGCACTTACATTATACGTAGCTGGCAAACGCTTCTCAGCTTTTCTAATCGCCTTATCTTTATTAACCATCCCGATTTTCCCAAACAATTCATCTTCACGGGAAAACATGTTAAGCATTAGATTGATATACTGCTTATCTGAACTACTTGGCAGTTCTCCAGAGATAATCGCTTTTAAAGCACGATCTAACCGTTTATCTTCTTTTACCTTTGGGAAATCCATTAAACGTTCGGCAAGATACCGATCGTCATCTGTTACTTTTTCTAAGTCACTAACCCATTGATAGGTTTGCAATTCAGAGTAATAGGCATTGAAATAGTCATTGGTCACGCCATCTTTAACAAACCACTGTGGGGAAATGATAAAAACAACTTTTTTATGCGCAAGATTTTTCCCCATCGACTGCATCATTAATGCTTGTGTTAACGATTGAGTACCTGGTGCTCCCAATAAAAACGGGCGGTAATTTCGATCGTATTTCTCGGCTAAAACAGTTGGATGAAATGGACTGATTCGACTCAGTTCAGATGACCCAAAAAATGGAACATATTCCTTTGAACCGATTGCTTTATTTTTGATCGCATTTCCTCTTAATACATTTGTTGCCATAGACGTAGAAGCATCTGCTAAAACACGTTTGCTATCTAAATCTATTTTAAATGGTGCAAAGAAGAAAGCGATAAGTAGAACCGCAGAAATCAAGATCGGTCCAAAGATGGCAAAGATTTTTTTCTTCATACTCATTATTGTAGTGCTTTCACTTGTTCAATAACTTTATTTGGTGTGTTCCATAAATCGCGGTCAAATTCTGAAACAGGTACCTGTACATTAAGTTGGCCCTCAAGTTCAACTAATAATTGAACTGTTGCTAATGAATCCATCAATCCTTCTTCAAATAAATCTACATCTCTATTTTCTTTGACTTCATCTGTCCCTGCAATTTCTTCTAAAATATCTAAAACTGTTTCTTCTAAGTTCATATGTCATTCTCCTCTATCTTGTACAGTTTTCAGCTGTAGGTTATTTTATTTTTAAGCAATAACTATTTTTTATTTAAAGAACAATGTATCTAAAAATCCTGAAAAAATCAAGAAACTAAAACAAACGGCATTAAATGTTAAGAAAACCGCAAAAGCATGCGTCAATTTATTAGATGGAATTTTTTCTTTATTTTTTTTCTTAAAACGTAGCCAAGCATCGGTCAAACAAATCAAGGCAGCATGATAGAATCCATACACTAGGTAATACCATGTTAAGCCATGCCACACACCCATCAGTAAGAATAACGCAAAGTAACCAACATTGGAAGCGACGATCCGGCTCTTAAACACTTTTTTCTTGATTAAGGTAAACATTAATCGCATATAAATATAATCACGGAACCAAAAAGACAATGTCATATGCCAACGATTCCAAAATTCCTTGATGTTCCAACTTAAGAAAGGCTTATTAAAGTTGACTGGCGTATCATAGCCCATCAAATAGCTTGTTCCAACTGCAAACAAACTATAACCGGCAAAGTCAAAGAATAGATACATACTATATATATACATGTACGCTACAAGCTCCCAAGAAAAGCCACCCGTTTTCACAGCCATCTTAGCCACAACAGGCATCAACACTTGACCAAAATAATAGCCAATAATAAATTTATATAAAAAACCCAAAAAGAAATTATGGATCCCTTTTCCTAGAAAGTCGACATATTTTTCTGGTGCTGGCGGATTCTCTACATCTTTTTCAAAACGACGATAACGATCAATTGGTCCAGACGAAATCGTTGGAAAAAATAACAGAAATTCGATATATCGAAAAATATTATATTCTTTGATCGAACCATCGCGTATTTCCATGATGATTTGTACTGACTTAAAGGTCAAGTAGGAAATTCCTAAAAAGCCCAATAAGGAAGCATGTCCTGAAACAAAAGGAACAACTTTAACTAAAACCAATGGCAAAATAGCTAAAAATACAGCAAGGTAAAAAACTTGACTAGCATTTTTCTTTTGACGGTAATGAAAATAAAACCAGACTAAGATTGTCTGCCAGATAACATAACCAATCAAAGCTACACCTTGTTTCCAATCCTCCCCACCAAAGCTCATGTATAAGAACAATAATGTAACTAAAACTTGATACCAAGCCCAACGCTTCCCTTTGATCAATAAGGTAAGGATCATTGGTAGCAGAGCAATCAATAGGTAAATAAAATAAATCGGATTCGCATAAGGAATCATGTGAGGAAAGTCGATCATGTTGCATTCACCTCATTCATCAACCCTTTACGGTCGATCTTTCCATTCGCTGTCAACGGCAATTGTTCAACATAGATAAATTTTTGAGGAATCATATAATCCATCACCGATAAACTGAGTTCTTCTTTAATTGCTTTCGTTAATTTAAATTCTTTTTCAAAATCATGAGGATTCGCTACCACAAAGGCTACTAGCTGTTGAACCTTATGATTTTGGTATTTCGGTACGACAGCAGCCTGTTTAACATAAGAAACACCCGCCAAATGATGATCAATATCTTCAAGCTCGATTCGATAGCCATGAAGTTTTACTTGAAAATCAATTCGCCCATCATAAAGCAACATACCATCGACGAGCTTACCAGCATCTCCTGTGCGATACGCTGGTTGACCATTGTACTCAAAGAAGGCAGCAGCTGTTTTTTCTGGATTATGCAGATAGCCTTTAGAAACACTTGGCCCTGCAATTACGATTTCTCCCACTTCTCCAGTTGAAACTTCCTGATCATTCGTCATGATGTAAACTGTTGTATCCTTTTTTACACGACCGATCGGTACACGACTGTATTCATCCAAGAGCGCTTGGGTGACTTCCACACCAGATATCGCTACAGTTGCTTCTGTCGGCCCATATGTATTAAAAATACGTGCTTGAGGGAAACGATCTACTAATTTTTGTGCCGTTGCTTTAGGCAGTTCTTCACCACAAAATAGAAAAACCTTTAAGCTATCAACATGCTCTCCGTCAAAGGTCGGTTCCATCAAACAAATATCCATAAAGGATGGTGTTGAAACCCAGACTTCAATGGCTAATGTCGGCAATAACGTAAATAGTTGTTTAAAGTCATTAATAACCTCTTTGGTCATCGGTGTTAATGAACCCCCTGAGGTCAAAGCTGGATATAAATCCATCACTGACAAGTCAAATGAATATGGGGCTTGAGATAAAAAGCGCATGCCTTCGGTGATCCCAAAGTCTGTCAATTCCCAATTCACAAAACTTAAAAGATTATTATGACTGATTTGAACCCCTTTTGGTACACCTGTTGTTCCAGAGGTAAAAATAATATAGTAGGTTTCTGGCCCAACTACTGGTTCCAAACTACCTACAGTCTCTAATTCTGCGCATATATTGTTAAGTTTATCTATTGAAATAATTTCAGCATCCGTTTCAATTTCTGGCCAATCCTTAACTGCAAAAATCATTGCCGGCTCAGCAACTTCTAAAATCATCTCAACTCGTTCTTTTGGTGTATGAGCCTCGATTGGTATATAAGCGTGACCAGCTTTGGAGGCACCTAAAAAACAAGCTAACATTTCAAATTCTAATTCGCCATAAACCACGACTGGACGACCTCGTCCTATGTTCTTTTGCAAATATCCAGCAATTGCATCTGAGTCTTGCTTCAACTCACCATAAGTATACGTTCGATTGGTTTCAATATAAACGGGACGGTTTGGCTCCTTCATCCCCCAACGATCGATTGCTTCAATAATATTTAAAATCGTCATGAAGTATTTCCTCCCTAAAACTCGTTATAAATAAATGTACCGCCGTCAATATTTTTATAATGATATAAATAAATCAACATTAAGAGAATCCCAAAATAAAACACGGTCTTTCCAATAAATTTCCCCCAATATTGTACATTAGGTTGATTAAAAAATGCTTTCATTCTATTTTAAGCCTCCAAATTTTTTCCAAATTCATCATTTTTGTACTGTTATTGTAATCAAAACCACTAATAAAAGAAACTAAATTCGCAAATAAAGTACACTTTGCCACTAACAGTTTTGTCACTTCCAACAAAAAGAGGGCAGAACAAAAGGGTAAAGGTTTTGTTCTCCCCACTTTCATGCATAAGAACTAACTGTTTTCAACGCTTTTTTAGTTTACTCATTTTTAGAGTGATCACTAGTTACTTTAAAAAAAATTAAGTTATTGGCGATATTTCCCATGGATAATACGAGAATAGATCGCTGATGTTAAAAAATAATACGCTAGATAAATCAAGATCAATAGTCCACATGACAGATAAGCCAACCAATAGCCTGAACTGGAAATAAATTTACTAAATACATAAATCGCAAAAGTTGCATGCGAGACACCAATAATCATTGGTGGAAAGAAGATAATGCTGTTTTGCTGGTAAACAAGTTTTGTGATTTCTTTTTTAGGAATCCCAATATTCTTTAATAAATCATAATTTTCTTTCTCTTTTTCGGCTTCAGAAAATTGCTGTAGCATTAAAATACTCCCTGTAATGATCAATGCCAACACACCTAAAAACATCGCCACGTAGATGAATAACCCCATTGCTCTTCTGTTATACCTCAATTCTGAAAAGCGATTTGTGTAATTTAACTGCCAATATTCCTGTTCATCATCCTCAGAATACTCTTTAGATTGCTCATTTTCTGCCTTCTGACTTGTTTTAGCAGTATAACCTAGCAGCTGATTATCGACCCACTGATATTTATAGTATACAGGGGCAATCCACTTAGGTTTTACCTCCTCAGATATCTTATTGACCAACTCTTCTTCATCATTCGTATGAACATTAAACGCATTTAATGTATAGGAGATTCCTGAATTTATCTCCTTGAACTGCTCATCCGATACAACCACTGTGGGAAAAGTATACCTCAATAAATCTTGTCCCAAAAAATCCGCGCGTACATCTGAAACATGAAGCTTGATTCCATCTGACAATGTAAAATCAGACCCATAGCGAATAAATCCGCCTAAAATATTTTGAATACTATCCAAAATAACAATGTCCTGTTTATTATGTAGCTCAATTTTTTTTAAATATGGATTTATTTTTTGAAATTCTCGATAGTTTGAAAGAGCTAAAATGTTTATTGGGCTTAGGTTATTTTCTTCAGCGTCCTGTCCAATTTTAAGATGAAATCGGCTACCCGTCAACTTATAATTCAATTTGACTAAAGAATCTATTTTTGTATCCGTTTTATTTTCGATTACTTGCGCTACTTTCTCAAAATCATCTTGTGCAACAATAAAATCTGTTGGTGCTGTAATATTTACAGAATTCATCCCAATTGTATAAAAAGAAGCCGCACCACCAATCATCCCTAAGGCAATTGCAATAAAAATCGTCACAAACGATAACGTATTGCCACTTCTTCTAACATGTTTTTTGGTGTTACCTAAGGCTAACATGTTTAAGTTTCGATAATAGTTGAACTTATCTTTTCCAAATAGATAGACAACTAGGTTCATTGTATAGTTAAAAAATAAATACGTTCCTACCATACAAATCAACATAATCGCTACTGGTGCAATCAAGAAACCTGCAAAACCAAACGCTGCTTTCATCAAAAAGGTTGCAAAACGAATCACATTATACGATAAAATATAGCCCGTCAGGATAAACACGATCCCTAAAACACCTAAGACAATCTCAAGAACAGACAATTTAGTTGAATTGGCCGCTCTTTTCTTCCTTTTACTAAGTAAATCTGAGACTTGATAGCGATAAATCAACCAGCTACTTCGAAAGGACACCGCCAACAGCATAAAAACAAAAACAATCCCTGTTTGTACCATGGATGGGATCGAAGCATAGAACAGACTTTCTACTTGCAAAAACATGGCTTTGGCCAAAATCATCGAAAATAGTTTAGAAAAAATAACGCCAAGAATCAGACCAGAAACTAGTGAAATCGCGCCCAAAATCAATGTTTCAATAAAAAATAGAAAAGATATTTGTTCTTTGCGCATACCGATTAAGTGATACAAACCAATTTCTTTTCCTCTTTTTAAAAGAAAAAAATGGTTCGCAGCAAACATGAATCCTAAAATCATGACCACGACTAGAATACCACCTAAATTCATCGCACTATCGATATGAATCTCTTGCCCAACTCTATTCGTTAGATTTCTATTATAGGTAATCGCATTAAAGCAATAATAGACAACAACAGCAAATGTCATACTAACAAAATAAACAAGGTAATTAAGAAATTGTCCTTTAAAATTTTTCCAAGACAAATTAAAAATCATTCGCTCGGCCACCTCCGCCAATCGTTGCCTGCATATCGATCACCCGATTGAAAAACTCTTTTCTAGAGCCTTGACGAACTACCTCTGAAAAAAAGACACCATCTTTAATAAACAAAATCCGATTACAGTAACTCGCAGTATAAGGATCATGGGTAACCATCATGATCGTAGCATCGTCTTGTATATTCATATTCGTCATATATTGAAGTAATTCTGCAGCTGATTTAGAATCCAAAGAGCCCGTTGGTTCATCTGCAAAAATAATTTTAGGCTTAGTGATCAGTGCACGTGCTGCTGCTACTCGCTGTTTTTGTCCAACTGAAATTGCATTAGGAAAACTACTTAACAATTGGTCAATCCCTAAAATATCAGCAACATGCGCCAACCGTTGCTCCATTTCAGATAGAGGCATACGATCAACAGCCAATGGCAATAAAATATTATCTTTTACATTTAATGTATCCATTAAATTGAAATTTTGGAAAATAAACCCTAGTTTCTTACGTCGAAAATCGCTGATTTGACCATCGCGCATCTTCAATATATCTTGACCATCTATTCGAACCGTTCCAGTCGTAGGTAACGCAATCGTGGAAATCGTATTGAGTAATGTCGACTTACCAGCACCACTAGGTCCCATGATCCCAACAAACTCTCCTTGTTCTACAGAAAAAGATATATTATTCAAAACTTGGACCTTATTGCTTCGGTACCCATATGATTTACTTAAATGATTTACTTCTAAAATTTTTGTCATAGATTTCGCTCCAGTTTATTCATTATCCTTATTCTACCAATATTTTGCGTAACTGAACATCGTTTCCTCTTACAATTAAGTAATAATAAAAAAAGATTCATCAATCATTTATTTTTCCAAGTCAAAACGTTGTGACAATTTCCACAAACCTTTTAGGGAGTTGTTTTCACAGTTTTTTCATTTCTCATAAACACTATATGTAGTTATACAAAGGCATTAAAAATTAAATTTCACACTATATATAGTTGAAAGATTCTATGAATTGTTTTATTATAAGGAAGAAATAAATCTATGAGGAGATGTGCAGTAATGATGGATATTAAGCAAGCTAATAATGAAGTGAGTTCTACTGGTTCAGCCTTACATACGATTAAAATCGTTAAAAGAGATGGTCGGCTAGTAGATTTTGATGATCGAAAAATTTATGACGCTTTGATCAAGGCTGAACAAAAAATTCGTGGTTCTTTAGACCCGCTTGCCCATGAACGTATTCAAGAAATCGTTGAAAGAATCGATCAAGAAATTTCAGATCGTTTTGCAGAAGATGTCAAAATTTATGAAATCCAAAATATCGTTGAACATATTTTACTGGCAAAAAATGAATATGAATTGGCAGAAGAATATATCAACTACCGCACTCGTCGAGATTTTGAACGTAGTAAAGCTACAGATATCAATTTTACAATCAGTAAATTAATCAACAAAGACCAATCAGTCGTTAACGAGAATGCCAATAAAGATAGCGATGTTTTCAACACGCAACGTGATTTAACGGCTGGGATCGTGGGAAAGTCAATTGGACTTAAAATGTTGCCTCCTCATGTTGCCAATGCCCATCAAAAAGGTGATATCCACTATCATGACTTAGACTACCATCCATATACACCGATGACCAACTGTTGTTTGATTGACTTTAAAGGAATGTTGAACGATGGATTCAAAATTGGTAATGCTGAAGTTGAGTCACCTAAATCGATCCAAACAGCTACTGCTCAAATCTCACAAATCATAGCCAATGTCGCCTCTAGTCAATATGGCGGTTGTTCTGCTGATCGTGTGGATGAACTATTAGCACCATTTGCTGAATTAAATTATCAAAAACATTTAGTAGATGCTAAAGAATGGATCGATGGTGCTGATCGTCAAGATGCTTATGCTAAAAGTAAAACCCAAAAAGACATTTATGATGCCATGCAAAGCTTAGAATATGAGATCAATACCTTATTCACTTCAAATGGACAGACGCCATTCACTTCTTTGGGATTTGGATTAGGTCTAAATTGGTTTGAACGCGAGATTCAAAAAGCAATTTTACAAATCCGTATCAAAGGTTTAGGTAGTGAACATAGAACAGCAATTTTTCCTAAATTGATTTTCACTTTAAAACGTGGTGTTAATTTAAACGACTCAGACCCAAACTATGACGTGAAACAACTTGCATTAGAATGTGCAACAAAAAGAATGTATCCTGATATTTTAAATTATGATAAATTAGTCGATTTGACAGGTAGTTTCAAAGTCCCAATGGGTTGTCGTTCTTTCTTGCAAGGATGGAAAGATGAAAATGGCGAAGAAATCAATGTCGGCCGTATGAATTTAGGAGTAGTCACTTTAAATCTGCCTAGAATTGCAATGGAAGCACAAGGCAATGTTGATAGATTCTGGACGCTTTTAGCTGAGCGTTTAAATACAATGAAAGATGCTTTAGTATATCGTGTTGAACGTTGTAAAGAAGCAACACCGGCTAATGCACCGATTCTTTATATGTATGGCGCATTTGGCAAACGTTTGTCTCGAAAAGAATCTGTCAATGAATTATTTAAAAACAAACGGGCTACTGTTTCACTAGGCTATATTGGTTTATATGAAGTCGCTTCTGCTTTTTACGGCGGAGACTGGGAAACGAATCCTGAAGCGAAAGACTTTACACTTGCGATCTTAAAAGATTTAAAAGCCCATGCAGATGACTGGGGCAATGAATATGGCTATCATTTTAGTGTCTATTCAACACCAAGTGAAAGCTTAACTGACCGTTTCTGCCGCCTAGATACCGAAAAATTTGGTATCGTCGAAAATATCACAGATAAAGACTATTACACCAACAGTTTCCATTATGATGTACGTAAAAATCCAACACCATTCGAAAAACTAGATTTTGAAAAAGATTATCCACAATATTGCTCTGGCGGTTTCATCCACTATTGCGAATACCCAGTCTTACAACAAAATCCTAAAGCTTTGGAATCTGTTTGGGATTACGCCTATGATCGTGTTGGCTATCTAGGAACTAATACACCGATCGATCATTGTTATGAATGTAATTTCGAAGGAGATTTCCACCCAACAGAACGCGGATTCGAATGCCCACAATGTGGCAACCACGATCCAAAATCATGTGATGTTGTTAAACGTACCTGCGGATACCTTGGCAACCCCCAAGCCCGCCCAATGGTACATGGAAGACATAAAGAAATCTCTTCACGAGTGAAACATATGAAATAAAAAGCGAAACGAACCGGTTAGCTCTGACTGAAAAATAGGAATATTGATCGTGACGCTTTTTGTCACTAGCAATATTTGACTTTTTCCGAAGAGTTGGTTTGTGCAGCTAGATTGGATAAAAAGCGGAATAGGCCGGTTAGCTCTCGAATAATAAGAAAGAAAAATATAGCGATGCTTTTTATCGCGGATTTTTACTTCTTATTATTGAGAGAGCTGGCTTATGCAGCTAGATTAAATAAAAAGCGGAACAATCCGCTGATTCCAAACACAGAAAAAAAGCGATGTGCATTGCATTAAGTTGCAGACATCGTTTTTATTTGAAAGGATGACTAAAAATGAGAAATCCTAAACCACAAGAGTGGCTAGCAGAAGAGCTCAGCCAAAATTATATTGGTGATTATAAGGCATTTAATTTTGTAGATGGCGAAGGTGTACGAAATAGTCTTTATGTCAGTGGCTGTTTGTTTGCTTGTGAAGGTTGCTTCAATCAGGCAGTTCAAAATTTTCGCTATGGCAAACCATTTACAAAAGAATTAGAAGAGAAAATCATTGAAGATTTATCTCATGATTATGTACAAGGGCTGACCTTGCTAGGCGGAGAACCCTTTTTAAATACTGAAGTTTGTTTGACTGTTGTTGATCGAGTGCATCAAGAATTTGGGACTAAAAAAGATATTTGGTCTTGGTCTGGCTATACATTTGAAGAATTATTGCTAGAGTCCGATGATAAACTGGAGCTATTGAGGAAAATCGATATTTTAGTGGATGGACGGTTTGAACTGTCCAAAAAGAACCTAAATCTCCAATTTAGAGGCAGCAGTAATCAACGGATTCTTGATGTCAAAAAATCTTTAGCTAGTGGTCAAGCCGTAATTTGGGACAAATGTCATGATGCTGAACAAGCATACGAACAAATAAAAAAAGGACTTTTTATCTAGTATTTAACCCAACGTAGTAACAGAAACTTTCTGATTACTACGTTGGGTTTTGTTTCTATCTATCTATTTATTTAATCAAATCATTAGCTCATCTTTTAGTGCTATATTACAATAAAAGAGAACTCATCAAAGTTGATTAGGAGGAAAAAAGATTATGACTACTAATTCGTTTGCTACTAAAAAGGCGATTATCACAGGAGCTGCTTCTGGAATTGGCTATGCTACTGCAAAATTATTTATTGAAAAAGGCTTTGTCGTTGGCTTGATTGATGCTGATAAAAATCGCTTGGAATCTATTTCTAAAGAATTCAAACAGGATGGTTACGACTGTTATTACCGAAGTGTAGATGTAACTGATGAAATTAATTTGAAAAAGGCAATCGATGAATTAACGGAAAGTTTAGAAGGCTTGGACGTCTTTTTCAGTAATGCTGGAATCAATGGAACTTGGGCGCCGATTGAAACCTTAACGATCAGTGATTGGGATCAAACGATAAACACCAACTTGCGCAGTACATTTTTATGTACAAAATTTGCGATTCCACATATGAAGGAAAACGGTGGATCGATCATTATAACAAGTTCTATTAATGGAACTCGAATTTTTAATAACTTCGGTGCTTCAGCCTACAGTTCTTCAAAGGCTGGGCAAGTGGCTTTTACAAAAATGGCTGCTTTAGAACTTGCTCGTTATAACATTCGTGTAAATGCTATCTGTCCTGGTGCTATCGATACGGCAATCAATGGAAAAACAAAATACTCAGCTGATCTGGATGAAGTTGAAATCAAGGTAGAATTTCCAGAAGGGAATCGTCCGTTGAAAAATGAGACTGGAACCAGTGAGCAAGTTGCTCAATCTGTGCTATTTTTAGCCACCGATGCTTCAGCTAATATTTCAGGTACAGAGCTTTATGTTGATGGAGCAGAATCTTTGCTTTAATTTAAACAAGAAATAAGAGCCCGAGACAAAACTTTTTTATTTTGTCTTGGACTCTTATTTGTTCTAATGAGCGCTTGTTTTGAAAAAGGTAAGAACCTCTTCACGAATCTTACGGTGATCAACAATCGGCTCGGGGTAATCTTTTCCAATAACTACACCACTCTTTTTTTGAAGCTCTTCTGACATCTTACTCGGCTCATGAATAAATTCATTTGATACATCTTTTAACTCGGGAATAAACTGGCGAATAAAATCACCGTATCGATCAAATTTTTCACTTTGTGTCGTAGGATTAAATATCCGAAAATAAGGAACGGCATCTGTTCCGGTAGAAGCTGCCCATTGCCAACCTCCTATATTACTCGCTGCATCATAGTCAATCAGTTTTTGTTGGAAATACTCTTCTCCCAATCTCCAGTCGATCAATAAATCTTTCGTTAGAAACGATGCCACAATCATTCGTAAACGGTTATGCATCCAGCCAGTCTGGTTTAACTGCCTCATTCCAGCATCTACGATTGGAAAACCTGTCTGTCCTTTTTTCCATCTTTCAAAAAAATCTTGATTATAGCTCCATTGTAGTTGTCGATATTGTTCTTTGATTTCTTGTGTTTTTTGTTTGGGATTCTCAGAATAAATCATATTATAAAAGTCTCGCCAACACAGTTCAGAAATAAAAGTTTGACGTCCATTGGAATCTGGTTCAGCATTAAGAGCATGCCAAACTTTGCGAATAGATAATTCACCTGTTCTTAGAAAACGTGATAACTTACTCGTTTGATCTGAATAAGGGTAGTCTCGACCATCTTGATATTCATGTAAGTGATTCTTTACAAACTCTTTTAAATAATTCTCCGCTACAACTTCCCCACATTCATATTCAAAAGGTAAATAAATGTCTTTAATGATTTGCTTAAACTTTTTTTCTCCTTCTATAAATAATGGATGTGAACTTTCTTTTAATGAATCTAAAGGAGCCACGGTTCTTTGATATGAGCGTTTTGGCATTGTCAGCCATTTTTTAAAGTAAGGTGTAAAAACCTTATAACTTTCTCCAGTTGGCTTTTTAATTTCCTGCACACCATGTAGATGACTGTCTTGATAAGAATATACTTGAATCTGGTTGTTCTCAAAAAATTCAATCATTTTCTGATCCCGTTCTTTTCCGAAACCACGTTCATCTAAATTAAAATAGATTTTACTCCAATCTGGATAGCCCTTTTTTAAATTGGTAAAATTTTCTTTTAGGTTTCCATATAAGAAATGGATTGGAACACCGTTCGCTTTCGCATGCTCATAAAAACTATTTAAGCTATAGAAAAAAGCAGCATGATTATAGCTATTTTCTATAAATTGCAGTGGATTCAATTGAAAAACACAAATAAGTTCATCTGCAAATTCACTATCTTCTACCATCTTACTAAACGCTGTATTATCCTCTAAACGAAGGTCTTTGCGAAACCACATAATCGTTTTGCCCATTGCCTCTTTCCTTTCAGGTTTATGAATACGTAGATAGTAGCATAGATACTAAATTATCACTAAAATTAAGCCTTGATTTGCTGTTACTTCAATGCTTCATTTTCATCCGTTTTTGTTTTTTCCCATAGGGGCAATACCATATTTTCGTAAGCCATTGGATCGAGGTTCGTCAAGGTTATCCCTAATAGCCGAATCCCTTGTTCAAGTCCCAGTACCTCTTCCCAAATCAGGTTGGCCTGGTAATACAATTCTTCTTTTTTTGAGATATACTCTGGTAAAGTCTGACGCTTTGTCACTGTTGTATAATCTGTGTAACGAACTTTCAACACAACTGTTTTCCCATGCTTTTGGACTCGCTCTAACGATTCTTCCACTCGTTCTGCTAATTGTCTTAATTGAGCAGTTACTTGCGCTTCAGTCGTTAGTGGTGTGCCATATGTATGCTCTTTCCCTACTGATTTACGGTCTCTTGTGATATTTACAGGAGAATCGTGGATCCCGCGAACTTTTCGATAAAGAGAATAGCCCATTTTACCAAAATTACGGATCAGCATCATCTCATCTTGTTTGTACAGATCCTCTCCAGTATAAATACCTAAATCATGCATCTTAGGTACTGTTTTTTTCCCAACTCCATGAAATGCTTCGATTGGCAATGCCTTTAAAAAAGCTTCAGCCTCATCGGGCATTACAACCGTTAACCCTTTAGGCTTTTGAAAATCCGAGGCTAATTTTGCTAAAAATTTATTATAACTGACACCAGCAGAACAAGTTAAATGTAACTCGTTCCAAATATCATATTGAATCAATTTAGCGATTTTAATCGCTGATTTACTGTTGATCTTATTTTCCGTAACATCCAAATAGGCCTCATCTATTGATACTGGCTCGATAATATCAGTATAACGGCGAAAAATCTCTCTAATTTGCTGAGAAATTTCAGAATATTTCTCATAGTTGCCTGGTTTAAAAATAGCATCTGGACATAATTCATAGGCTTTTTGAGCGCTCATGGCTGAATGGATACCGAATTTACGGGCTTCATAGTTTGCAGTAGTTACTACTCCTTTCCCTCCTGTATCACTAGGATGGCGTGCAATCACTAACGGATGCCCTACTAACTCTGGATGATCCCGTTCTTCAACAGAGGCAAAAAAAGCATCCATATCGATATGAATAATCTTACGGGAAATATCCTTCTTTAAAGGGAAACGTAGTTCACTGATCATAATCTCCATCCTCCTTTAAAATAGGCTTACCTTCGCCTTCTATCTTTAACCAAGTTTAAGAAAAATTCCCTTTTCGCTATCTTCTAGCATTTTTTCAATCTTTGTTTGAGCAACCTGTGAGATACTGGACGTTGACACCACTTGGTCAGCTATTTTTACTAGAGGATCTACGAACCTTATCTTCTTCTTTTGATAGATATCATAGTTATCCTCACTAGAGCAAACACTGAATTTTAGTGGGTGATTCATTTTATCCAATAACTGTTGAATTTGAAGACTATTACTTGATTTTAACTTTTTAAGAAACGCCGAATCAGTCATCAGCAAATCATCCCGCGTAATTTCTTGACTCTCTAGACCAAGCTGAATTGCTTTTGCCAGCCATTCATAACTACATATATTACGAGGATCGTAAAAAAAGTCGATCACTACTTTTTGATATTGATCTATAAACCATACGGCTTGATCAACTGTATTCAAAACGATCTGATTTTCTACGATAGTGATTGAACCTAAAAATTCCTGAATTTTTTTAAGTGGTACAGAAAAGTAGCGGTACACTTCTCGTAATGTGTAATCAATTCGATCACAACATAGCAATGGTGCTTGTTGCTCCAATAATCCCCATTGTTCATCATCAAATAAAATCTGCCGATGATCAAATCCATACTGATTTAGTAACGTGGGAATTGTTGATTGTTCAATCAACGCTGCTTTGATTTGTTCATGATAATCATCCGTTTTATTAGACAAAGCTAAATCGATCACATGAGAAAAAGCAGTGTGTGACACATCATGGAGTAACCCCGCAATTTGCTCTGCTACAGTTCCACCAAGTTTTCTAATCAACAACATAACACCGATAGAATGTTCGTATCTTGTTTCATTCCAAACTGGATTGATTAAAAAAGCCGGACCTGCCATATGAACATCTTTTAAACGCTGAATCTCTTCTGACAAGATCAATGCAGCCAGAACGTCTTCTACTTCAAATGAACCATATAGAATATCCTCAACAATCATTTATTTCTCCTTTAAAATTCTTCTGTCTTGTACAAATATTATATACGAACATTTGTTCATTTACAACTGATTTTATTCAAAAAAAAGGAAGTCAAGCTGTTTTAAGCTCAACTCCTTTATAGACAGTATCTATATTGCTTTTACTCCCCTTTCCCCCGTTCTAATTCGAATCGCCTCTTCTACGTTATAAACAAAGATTTTGCCGTCGCCGACCTCGCCTGTCTGACAAATAGCCAAAATCAAAGAGATAATTTTTTCGACATTTTCATCTAAAACAACGAAACTAACTTTAACTTTAGGTAATAATGTCGTAATGATTTCTTGTCCCCGCACGTATTCTTTCAAGCCTTTTTGGTTACCAAAACCTAGTACTTGACTGACCGTCATCCCTAACGCTTCAAAACGATCGTCCACCATTACTTTAAGCTCTTCTAATTTTTCCTGTTGTATGATTGCTTCTACTTTTTTCATCTATTTTCCTCCTAAGAATCCAATCCCATAAATGTTGGATAGGCTGTTTCATCATGTTCAATGCGATCTAAGCCTAATGCTTCTTCTTTGGCGGAAACTCGAATCGGCATAAACAATTGAATCCCTTTGATGATCAAAAAGCTGACAATTCCAGCAAATACGATGGTAAAAGCAATACTGGCTACCTGTGCCGCAAACAATTCAGTACCGCCATAAAGTAAGCCAGTTTTTCCGCCAACTGCTGGATCAGCAAAAATCCCCGTCATAATTCCTCCAAAAATCCCGCCAACACCATGACAACCAAAAGCATCTAACGCATCATCGTAGCCAAATTTATGTTTAACAAACGAAATAAAATAATAACAAAATGGGCTGACTAAAGCACCCAGAACAAATGAACTCCACAGAGAAACGAATCCGGCTCCCGGAGTAATGGCTACTAAACCTACCACAGCTCCTGTACAGGCCCCTACGACCGTTGGCTTACCGATTGCTAACTTTTCGATCAACATCCAGGAAAGCATCCCGCTGGCGGCGGCCGTATTAGTCGTCAGCATTGCATGGATCGCCAAACCATCCGCTGCCAGAGCTGAGCCTGCATTAAATCCGAACCATCCGAACCAAAGTAGCCCCGCTCCTAACACCACAAATGGAATGTTATGCGGACGATATTCCGTTTGCCGATATTCTCGACGTTGTCCTAAAACGATTGCCAATACCAGACCTGAAATCCCTGAGCTAATATGGACAACATTTCCGCCGGCAAAATCGATCGATCCTATTTTATCTAAAAAGCCTCCGCCCCAAACCATGTGAGCCATTGGATAATAAACAATGATCGACCAAATACCAATAAATAAAAAGATTGCTGAAAATCGCATTCGTCCAACAACAGCGCCTGTAATGATCGCCGTTGTAATCAAGGCGAACATCATTTGAAACCCAGCAAATAAGCCTTCTGGAATCTTTTCTCCTTTCGTCATTGAAACATGCTCAAAAAATAGTTTATCCAAGTTGCCAACAAATAAATTCTCTCCACTAAACGACATTGAATAACCAATCATGACCCAAAGAACTGATGCAAGCCCCATTACGCAAATCACCATCATCATTGTATTGAGAATATTTTTCCTACGCTCCAATCCACCGTAAAAAAATGCCAGTGCTGGAGTCATCAAAAAGACCATTGCGGAGCAAATCAGAATAAACGCGATATTTCCTGTTTCCATAAAATCCCTCCAATTCCCAAGTTAAGCCAACCTTCACTTTAGCTTTGTCGGTTATTTTAGCATCGTTTTTTTAATTCTCCTAGTAAAAATCTCTCAAACCTGAAAAATAATTTCATTTTTCTGACAATTCACGTTATAAAAAATAACATCTATACCAATAAAGCGTTTTCTTTGTAATTATCCGTTTTTTTTACACTACCAATTTCACAAAAAATAAGCTAACCCTTTTTAGTCAGCTTATTCTCACTTTAATCTACATGATACTCTTTGTATACATCCTGTTTCTTCAATCCACGTAGCTTTGCTACTTCTTTGATAGCTTCTTTTGACGAACTTCCAGCTTTCATCACAACTTCAATATGCTCTTTAATAGACAGTTCTAAATCTTCATTATCAGGTAGCGCTGATTCGCTAGCTCCTTCTACTAAAAGGCAGCACTCCCCTTTTAACGTATGTTCAGCCAAATACTCTCGTAATTCAGCTAACGTACCACGAAGATATTCTTCATGAAGTTTCGTTAATTCTCGACACACCACAGCCTTTCGCTCTTCACCAAAGACTTCCGAAAAATGCTTTACAGTAGTTGCAATTCGATGAGGTGATTCATAAAAAATTTGGGTTGGGGTTGCGGATTTTAATTGTTCCAAAACCTCAATCTGCTCTTTTTTCTTTCTTGGTAAAAAACCATAGAATGTAAAAGGTTGTGGAACTAGACCTGAAGCAATCAATGCGGTGATTCCAGCTGTGGGTCCAGGCAAAGCAACTACTTTGATGCCCGCTTCGATACACGCTTCAACTAACTCATGACCTGGATCACTAATCGACGGCATCCCCGCATCGCTAACTTGTGCAATCATTTCTCCCACCTCTAATCGTGCTACAAATTGCGGTATACGCTCTTTATAATTATGTTCATGAAAACTAATTTGAGGAGTCGTTATTTCAAAATGATTCAGCAATTTTTGCGTGTTTCGCGTATCTTCACTGGCAATGATCGTCGCCTCTTTTAAACAATTAATACAGCGAAAACTCATATCTTCCAAGTTTCCGATTGGTGTCGGCACTAAATACAGTTGACCTGTGCTAGATGAATCAAAACTTTTCTGTTTTTGCATAAGGGCTCCTTCTAACTTCATACTTTGAGTTATTGTAAAAAGGCTGAGACAAATTTTGTCACAGCCTCTAAATTTGATTCCTACTTATTTGTATCGTTCACCATAAATAACATCTAAACAAAATGCACATTCTTCATCATTTTCACGGCGTGAGCCATATAGAATATTGCAGACATGAAATCCTTCTTCATATAGCTTTTCCAAATTCATACGAGATTTAGACAGCTCTTGCTTAGCTGGATCATTTGGGTCGCTAGCTAATTTAGTCAGCTCCTGCAAATGTTCGCGTAAGCGTTGATTTTCGATTTCAAGTGTTGTATTTTTTTCGACTAGCTCATGAAGAGCTTCTTTAATCTCTGATAATTGTCCCAAAGTTCCTTGTAGATCCGTCTCTAATGAACTCAGACCATCGTATAAAGAACGTTTATCCATTGTGATCACCTTTTTCGGCTTGAGCTTTTTCTGTTGCTTCTTTGATTTCTTCGTAATCATATTCTACTGCGGTTTCACGTCCAACTAAACGAACTTTGATGATACGGCTCAATAAGTTCAATCCGACAACTCGACCTTTACCATCTGGCGTGATCACGTCTTTACCATAGTCAGGTAATTCCTTTTTCGCTGCTTCGTATTCATCATTTTCATATTTCAAACAGCACATCAAGCGCCCGCACAAACCAGAAATTTTTACAGGATTAAGTGATAGACCTTGATCTTTTGCCATTTTGATTGAAACAGGCATAAAGTCACCTAGAAAAGTTGAACAGCATAATTGTCTGCCACAAGGACCGATCCCACCTAAAATTTTCGCTTCATCTCGTACGCCGATTTGGCGTAATTCAATTCTTGTACGGAAAATGGCTGCCAAATCTTTGACCAATTCACGGAAGTCGATGCGACCATCTGCGGTAAAATAGAAAACCATTTTACTGCGGTCAAATGTATATTCAACACGAATCAATTTCATTTCTAATTCATGTGCTCTAATTTTTTCTTTGGCCACGCTTAGTGCAGCTTGAGCATCATCAACGTTCTTTTGTTCTTTTTCTAAATCATTTTCTGATGCTTTATTTAAAATGGGCTTCAATTCTTCTGGTAAGTCTTCCGGATCCACTGTTTTTTTAGGTATCGCAACTGTGGCCAGCTGTTTAGACTGCTGTGATTCCACAAGTACTTTCTCATTATAAAAATACTCTGATTTTCCAGGAGCAAAATAATAGATATGACCTGCTTCACGGAAGCGAACTCCTACTACTTCTACCATTTTCATCCTCCTATTTATGTTTTAGGGTGGATCATACGTATCACTAATTGTTCACAAACACTTTGCCAACTGACATTGGCTTCCCATTTTTGACGAGCTTGTAAAATTAGTTCCACTCGCCCAGCTTGTTGTTCCAGAACTCGTTTGAGCTGCTTTTGGGCCACACTTTCAGTTAGTTGTTTGCGATAATAAGCAAGTAATAAATCAAAACTCAACGCTTGCTGATCTTTTTCTTTAAAGACTTTGACCATCTTTTTTTGGACATAGACAAAAGCTTGTAGATCATCTTTTATCATATAGTCAAACCATTGTTGAGTAATTTCCCTAGCTTCATTAAACCATTCATCTTGAGAGATTTCAACTGCTTTGTCAAAACTATTTGTCAGTTCTGTCAAAAGACTGGCGGTATTTTTATTGATTCCAGACTCTACTAAAGCATGAATCAATTTTTCCTTTACTAAAGGTTGAAAATGAAGAACTTGGCATCTTGATTGGATTGTTGGTAAAATTTTTGCTAAAGAGGTTGTCTCTAAAATCGCCAGTACTTTTCCTTCGGGTTCTTCTAAGAATTTTAACAAGCTATTTGCGGCGCCAATACTCATTTTATCTGCTTGTTCAATTAAGAAAACTTTTTGCGCAGTCTCTACACCACTTTTGCTAAATTCAGCTTTCAACGCTCTGATTTGATCAACTTTGATCGTTTGACCATCGGGTGTGACCCGCATCACGTCTGGGTGTTCATTGTCATTGATCCGTAAACAATTATTGCATTGATTACAAGGATTATTATCCGTCAGATTTGTACAAAAAATATGTTTTGCCATCCACAAGCCAAATTCTTTTTTACCAGTTCCTGTATCGCCTTCAAAAAGATAAGCATGGGCAAGACGACCATGCTCAAAACTTTTTTGAAGTTGCTGGTAAAGCAACGGTTGTTGTTCATTTAAAACAGCTGCTTCATTCATTTTAATATTGATGGAACCCTTCAACCGGAAGAACAAACACTGTTGCTCCACCGACCTCGACCTCGACAGGATAAGGCACTTGTCCATCCATCGTAATATCTAGTGTTACAGGAGTTGACACATATTGTTTACGAGATTGGCAGGTTTTTTTAATCAATTCCAATGCTTCTTCGACACGGTCATCGTCGATCCCAACAATAAAGGTGCTATTTCCAGCTTTTAAAAAGCCGCCCGTTGATGAAAGTTTTGTCGCACGGATATTGGCATCAATAAATTCATTGGCTAAACGGTTACTATCTTTATCTTGGACAATTGCTAAAATAATTTTCATATTCGGTCACCTTCCTAATTTCTAAAATATTCTGGATAACGATTTACGATTGCTTGAAACGTTGCTTCGACAACATTTTCCAAACTCATTCTGGCATCAATTTTTGTGATTCTTTCTGGGTTTTCTTCTACTAATTTTAGATATTCATGGCGAACTCGTTGATGAAACTCAAGTCCTTCTGAATCCAATCGGTCGATTTGTTGTTGACGATGATTTTTGATGCGATTCAATCCAGTATCAGAGTCTACATCCAGGTAGATCGTAAAATCTGGTACAGTTCCTTCGATCGCAAATTCATTGATCGTAGCGATTGCTTCAACACCGATTCGTCGCCCTGCTCCTTGATATGCTAGCGAACTATCTACAAAACGATCACATAAAACAATATTACCTGCCTCCAATGCAGGTAACACCTTCTCCATCAAATGCTGACGTCTAGCCGCTGCATAAAGCAACGCTTCGGTCCGCTCATCCATTTCCTGATTTCTCGGATCTAAAATGATTTGACGAATCTTCTCAGCAATGGGAATCCCGCCAGGTTCTCTTGTCTTAATGATACTTCTTTCTGCTGCCAGATCCAGCCTTGGATATAATTCATTCAATACACTTGTTTTTCCTGCGCCATCTGGTCCTTCGATTGTTATAAAAATACCTTGCACTTTACTAATCCCCTAACTTACTTTGATTCCTTTTATCTATTATACTTTATCTGTCACAATCAGTCTAATTGAATTCCTTATTATTAAAAAAATCCTGATGAAAAATAAGACTGAGCTAAAATCCAATAGATTTTAGCTCAGTTTTATTTTATTTATTTGCCTTACTTACGCCCTTTTACTTTTTCCAAAAAGAATAACAACTATAGCACTCAAACAAAGACTGCCAAGGAAGAATAAATAATTCATAGTGGTTTCCCCGGCTTTAGGTAAGGTCTTGTTTTTTGGCATACTGTTACTATTTTTATCTACAGGATTATTCTCACTACTATCTTGTGGAGGTTTGGTTGTTTCTGCTTTTTTATTTTCGACGATGACTTCTAATGGTCCCATTTGTTCCAACGTAATTTCAAAGGGAATTGGTTCTTTTGTTAAAATATAGCCTGCTAGAGCCTTTGTTTCAACAAATTGATACGTCCCAAGTGCTAGATCTTGAACAATCAGCTGACCATTTTCATCTGTGGTAAGTCCTGTTTGAAGTGTATTGCCATTATGATCTTGAAGCTCAAAAATAACACCTGCCAAAACTTCTTTCGTCATTTGATCGATTTTTAGCAATTGGACACTCCCTCGGACTGGTTCAGCTTTATTGGTCACTTGTTTAAAAGCTATTTTATTTTGAAAATCACTTGAAGAAATATGAATTGGCGTAGTGTCAATTATAAAACCAATAGGTGCTTTCGTCTCTATCAAAGTATAGTCTTCTTGTAGTAAATTAGTGATTTCACCCACACCTTGTTCATTCGTGATGATTTGACCCATTTTCTCATTAGTTGAATCTTTATAGACATCAAATTCAGCCCCCGCCAAAACAGCACCTTCTTCTGATGTTTTCAACAGTTGAATAGTGAATACTTCTCCTGTTCCAGTCCCACTCCCATCAGAATACTGTGTTTTAGACTCTTTTGAATCGATCGTTACTTGATTACTTTCTAAAGTAGCAAGATTAGAAAATTCTTCTTGATCTTGTACCTGATGATCGATCGATGTATCGTAAGAAATAAGATAACCGATTCCTTTAGGCATATCACCAAAATCGACCGTGAAACCATTTGACAGATACTTGATTGTTACTTGATCTGTAATATCCGTTTTATTTACTGGATTATCAAAAATGCCCTTGTCAGCATCTGGAAATTCTGCTGACGTTACTTTGATCGATCCCGGAACTAACGTATAGTTATCCGTTTGAAATGTATCTGTAACTACAGCGTTAGGAAATTCCTGTCCACTAGCGTTTACTCGAACTTCCCAATACAGTGTACGCGAATCTGATGAGAACCAAGACCATTTATTGATGACTTCATTTGGATCATCAGTTGCTTCTTCCACTTCTACTTCAGTAGACACTTCAGTTGTTTTGTTGATAGGAAAAACAAGTTTGATCGTACCATATTCATCGATCATCTGTTTATCGAAACGGGTTAAAAATTGCAAGGTTCCTTTAACATTGGAATGAGTCTCAACAAAATCAGTATAGGTTAATAAAACGGTTTTTGAGTCTTTGTCCGCAACGGCTGTAGCTACAACGGAACCATTTTCATCTAACATATCAAAACTCAAACTATTCACCAAATCTAACGCATCAGGCAGCTCGATCAATGTTGTATCCCCTGCTTTGGCACTTCCATTTGGAATACTCCAGTCCATATGAACCTGAATAATATCCCATGATTTAAACGAGGTCTGATCTTCTCCCTTTTCATTGGTAATTTTCACATTTTGAATCACATCATTTAGTTCTTTTCCTTGAGCGTTTGATTCGAAAAACAAAACCGAACTAATCAAAGCAAAAAATAAAGTGACAATAAAAATAAAATCCATCCCTATTTTATTATATTTTCGTTCCATTTTGTACCTCCCTATCATCTAATTTTTATCGTTTCCATTAAAAAAAATATTCATTTTCCTGTTTTAAATCAAATGAAAACAGATTTCACCTATAGTATTAATTATAAAACAATAAAAAGTATACAATGTATTTATTTTATAAAAAAAACAAATTATAAAAACATCTATATTAGACTATACCTTTCTTATTTGGTTTAGGCGTAAAACATTATATTCCTACTATTTTAAACGTGCTATAATCACTGTAGAAAGACCAATAAAAACTGGGAGTGATTTATTTGGACAACTTATTTGCAGCAGTTGATGATTATTTTATTGAAAAACTGGTTGAAAATGATCCTATTTTTGATCAAATTTTGGCTAATAACCAAAAACACCAGTTACCTCCTCACGATGTGTCCCCTTCCCAAGGGAAATTTTTATATCTTCTCGCAAAAATTAAAGGGCCAAGCGGATTTTAGAAATTGGTACACTTGGTGGATACAGTACACTTTGGTTTGCGAAAGCATTAGATCACGATGGAAAAGTAGTCTCACTGGAATTTGATAAAAAACATGCTGAAGTTGCGAAAGAAAACTTGGCTCTCGCTGGTGTAGCGGATAAAGCAACTATTTTAATTGGTGCAGCTTCTGATAGCTTAGAGAAAATGGTAACCAGTCAAGAACCTGCTTTCGATTTAATTTTTATTGATGCTGATAAAGAAAATAATTCTGTTTACTTGAAATACGCACTACAACTCGCTTGTCCCGGCACTATTATTATTGGCGATAACGTTGTACGTGATGGCGCTGTTATTGATCCAAATAGTGCTGATGGACGAGTTATTGGTGTTCGATCTTTTGTAGATGACCTATCCGATTGTCCAACATTAACTTCAACTGCAATCGAAACCGTTGTTGTAAAAGGCTACGATGGATTTACGATCAGTATTGTTGAAAAATAATGAATAAAAAATCAGCTTCAGTTATGCGCCGTCCACATAACTGAAGCTGATTTCTATTCTTTTAAAGTTCTCGACGTCCTTCTACGGCTTTAAGTAACGTCACTTCATCTGCATATTCAATATCGCTTCCGACAGATAAACCGTGTGCTAATCTAGTTACTACAATACCTGCTGGTTTGATCAAGCGAGATAAATACATAGCAGTCGCTTCACCTTCTGTCGTGGCGTTTGTTGCAATAATCACTTCTTTGACCTCATCATCATGCAAACGTTGAATTAACGAAGCAATATTGATATCTTCAGGTCCAGTTCCTTCCATTGGAGATAATACACCATGAAGGACATGATACAAGCCATGATATTCACGCATCTTCTCCATTGCCATAACATCTTTAGGTTCTTCAACTACTAAAATAATACTGCGATCTCTTGTCGTATCCTGGCAAATCTCACAAGGATCTTCTTCTGTGATATTGCCACAAATACTACAAAAATGTAAATCGCGTTTCACACTAATCAATGCCTTCGCAAAAGCATTAACGTCCTCTTCTTTCATATCTAGAGTATAAAAAGCTAAACGAACGGCCGTTTTTTGACCGATCCCTGGTAATTTCATATAGCTTTCAACTAATTTAGCGATGGGTTCCGGGTAATGCATATTTTCTAACAATTCCTTTCATATCAAGCATTCAAAGAATGACTTTTTGTTAAGGTAACAAAAAGGGTAACAAGACAATGACTATAATTCAAGTACATTCGTTTCATTTTACCACATCTTTCACTTAAAAATAAAAAAAGCTAACTTCTTTTTAAATTCGTGACTGTAGTGACCCCAAAAAGTTAGACTTTTTATATAGTGGATTTTTCCACTCTATTTTTATACAGATAATTTCTTTTCCTTTCTAAATTCAATTGGGCTTTTCCAACCTAATTTTTCTTTCATACGTGAATGATTATAATAAATATATTTTTCTATTGTTTGTTTTAACTCATCGTAACTTTTATATATTTTACCGTGATACATTTCTTGTTTGAGAATACCGAAGAAATTCTCCATAGGAGAATTGTCTAAGCAGTTTCCTTTACGAGACATGCTCTGATAAATTTGTTTTTCTTTTAATGTATGACTATACGCTTTCATTTGATGAGCCCAACCTTGGTCAGAGTGGAAGGTACGACGAAATGGACAGTCTTTAGTCCGTTCAATAGCTTCTTCTAAAGCTTCCATAATCGTTTCCGCATTTGGCCTTTTTGATATGCGATAAGAAATAATTTCACTATTGTATAGATCCATGAAAGGGTCTAAGTAAAGTTTCTTAATCTGTAGAACATTAGAGGAATCCTTTTCATAGTATTTGAACTCAGTTGTATCAGTTGTAATTTTTTGATGCATAACACTGGTATAAAAGTGCCTGTTAAGAAGATTTTGAGCTATTTTTCCGATAGTTCTTCTCTACGAACTATACTTGCGTGACTTACGTGTAAATGAGCGAACTTGTAACGCCAACTTTTGCATTAACCTTTGTACTTTTTTCTTATTTACAATGCAACCTCGTTTTCTAAGTTCTTGATTCATTCGACGATACCCATAATCCTTATGTTGTTTTCGGATTTCTTTCATGAGTTGTTCAATCTCTTCAGTTGGGTTCTTACGATTGAACCTTTTCTGCCAATACATATAAGTTGATCTTGGAAACCTTAAGGTTTCCAGAATATCTTTTAATCTAAAATGTTCTCGGAGGCTGTGGATGATTTGCGCACAAGCTTCATTTTTTTGTGACGTTCCTTCAAACGCAACCTCCTCAATTCTTTTAAATAGGCATTCTCAATTTGAGCCATCCGTAGCTGCTTTTCTAACTCCTTTATTCGTTCGGTATCACCGGTTTTTATTGGTTCAGTTTCTTCACTTATCTTCTTAGGCATTTTGGAAGGGCGTCCTTTCATTTTTGATAATCCCTTCAAGCCATTTTTACGATAGCTTCTAAGCCAATTAGCAATTAAAGAAAAATTGTTCATCTCCAATTGATTTGCAACTTCTTGAAAAGACATCTCTGTTGTTAAATACAACTCTATCGCATCTAACTTAAATTGAACAGAGTAACTTCTATTTTTTCGACTACGAAGTAGTCCCTCTTCTCCAAATTCTTTATATACATTAAGCCATTTTCTTATTTGATTATTACTTTTAAAACCATATTTTTTCTCTAGGAAGGAAGTGCCACCTTTTCCAGCTAGATAATCATGTACTATTTTTAACTTAAACTCAAAACTATATTTTTTCATATAAAAAGACCTCCAAAAGTTAGATTTTTTTGGTCTAACTTTTGGGGGTCGGCTCATTTTAAGATAGCTTTTCTTTCTATAAAAAATAATTATTATCCTTGTTCGATATTGTCGGTATTTTCAACACCATTAAGCATCACATTAATATATTACTAACTAAGGTAACAAATACTTTACTACTATAGACCATTTCAACTATTTTTTTCTTAATCAATCCTCCAAATTTCCATGAGCAATAATAAAAATAGCCTTTCCTTTTTTGAAAAGACTATCTAAATAATACTATTTACTCGAAAAAATTATCATCCTCAGTAGTGATAAACTCCGTTTTACTCCATCTTGTACCATAAGGAAGATATTCACTACTAAATTTATACTTCTGTTTTCCTTCACTCGCTTTATATACTAGAACAAGATTTCCATCACTAGGTATTGCCTTATCATAATACAACGTTTTTTTATCCCCAACTTTTAACTTAGGACAACTTGCAAGAAGTGTATCATTTGAAGTAATTGTCAAGTTGGATTCAGATACTGTTAAACTTTGATATATCATTACATCTTTGATTTCATGTGACGACTCATTTATGATAATAAATTTATTATCAACTGGGAAGATTTCTGCATGAAAGAGACGTAGATACTTGTATAAAAATATTGAGAATACTATTACTATAACCATTACGAATAAATTTTTTTTTGATTTAAATCCCTTCATCCTATCACCTTTCTACTGATGATAAACGGTTCCCGTAAATCCTGCTCCTGTTGTTGCGATTAATCCTGTACGAGAACTATTCAATTTATACAAACGTCTGTTAAATATCATCTTTACAGTCCACTCAGCCATGTCTTTGGCTACAGGTCTTCTTCCTTTCATACCTATTGTAAAATTAGCACAATCATTATACGTGTTTCTCCCAGCTGCATTATTTGCTAAATCCATTTGTGTATAAGGTCCACTTGTACCATATTCATGAGCACTCCCCCACCTCTCAGCAACCCCAGCTCCATATCTATTAGTCATCAAGATATTCCAATAAAAATGCTGGAATGCATTCCCATCCGTTCCGTCCGTAGTAGCATTACTAAAAGTTTTTCTAGCTGCATTACTAGCTATATCAGCATAAAAAAAGCAATTTACTGATTCAGAAGGATATTTTTTAGCCAATTCTTTTTCTTTTGAATTTAGAATTTTTCCTGGAGAAGCAACCCCGCTTCTAGTTGATTGTTTAGGAAACTGGTTTAAAAGTTCAATTGTAAGATTATCTAATTCTTCATTAGTCATTATTGATGTATCATAATTCTCGTTAATCATTTTTGCAACTTTAACCATTGAATCACTATTCAAATTGTCAATATTGAGTTCTGCTGCCTCAACAGTCCCACCAAACATACTTAAAATAAAAATTCCTCCCAACAACATCATTAACTTACTCACACTTTTTCTAATCACATTTTAACTCTTCTTTATTTTATATAACATAATTATATCTAATACAACCAAAAATGTATATATTTTTATTTAATAGTTTAAAATAAAATATAGAAATTTAAAAACCACTCATTTATAGTTTTATCAGTTCGTTTCTTTGACGCAGAAGCTTTTTCAGATGGTAGTTACACTTATTTTTCTATCTGTGAAACAAGAGAGTCAGCTGCATATCATTTCATGTAGAAAGAAATACGCGATGCTGACCCATATACTGAAAGTTATTTCAAAATGAAAGAGGTTATTTTTGGTGTAGAAGATGCTTTTAAACAACTTGAAAAGTAAAAGGAAATCGTCTGAGCATTTTAATGAATATTGATGTTGTGCTCGGCAAGTGGATCGATCGTGTTTATCGATAGCTATTAAACATAAACACAATTTGACATTAGTCCAGCCTATTAAAATTACTTTCTCACAATAAAATAGTATCCTAGATGCACTCAAAACTTTTTTACTGAAAAAGAATGATTGATAAAGCTTTCATTGTAAAAAAATATAGTGAAAAAGGCTATATCGTTAAAAGCAGCGTACACAAAAGAAACGTTCTTATAACTTATATATCAGTAAATATGGTGAAAAATTGGTGAAAGAAATGCGTGAATCTATTAAAACTACTGAAGACTATTTAATCCAACAAGATGGAGACGAACCGTTCAATAAATTAATCGATCATCTAAAGAAAATTTCTAACTACTTAAAAGAAGCTGATTAGTTTTTATTCTAAAGTCAAAAAAAAGCCGAGACAAATGCTTGAACAGCATTTATCTCGACTTCATTTACCGCTATTTTCTGTCCTAAAATCCTGGCATTCCTTTAGCATATTTCCCCATAGTTGCTTCAGTTTCTTTTTCCACTTTCGTCAATGCATCATTGACCGCCATGATCACTAAATCTTGCAGCATTTCTACATCTTCTGGGTCCACAACATCTTCTTTGATAGAGATGTCTTTCATTTTACGATCACCAGTAAAAGTGGCTGTTACTAATTGGTTTGTTGCTTCACCAACAAACTCACGCACATTTAATTCCGCTTGCGCCTTTTCCATATCTTTTTGCATTTTTTGGACTTGTTTCATCATCCCTTGCATATTTCCCATGCCTCGCATCATAACTATCGTCTCCTCTTAATCGTTTATTACTTCAACAAGCGCTTCGCCAAACATCGCGATTGCTTCGTCTACTACTTGGTTATTGACTTCTTGTGCTGGTTCTTCATCTTCTAATAAATGATTCTCTTCATTATTGATGGGTTGTTCAGCAGTTGTTGGATCTCCTTGAGTATCTTTGTTTTGGCTAATAAAGGACTGACGTAATTTTGGCCAGCTTTCCTTCGTGATACAAACCATATCTGGTGCATAATTATTGACCAAACGGCTTAAATTATTGTGAACAGCCAACTGCATTTCTTCATCTTCCATGGCACGACCACAGACGATTTCATACTCAAAAGCAATTACTATTCCCTTAGGACTAGCGGCTACTGGTTCACTCGCTTTTAACATCGCTCGTTGAGTCACAGACATCATTTGCAATAAATCTTCCCAGACGTTTTTGACATTCAGTAAATGATCTTTCGTCGCTTCATTCAGTACTTTGTAAACTAACTCTGTCGGAATCCTTAGGGCGTTTTTACTACTAGTTGCTCGTGTTGGTTTAACCGGTTCAGCTTCTTTAGCCGTGACACCATTTTTCTTCAATTCAGTTAATTCTTTTTGTAGCTGTTCGATCTGTTGTTGTAAAGTAGTGATCTCAGCTGTCGCAATTGGTTGTGCCTCATTGGAAATCTCTACCGGTTTTTTAACAGATTTTGCCAACTTAACAGTTGCTACTTCAAGATAAATATTAGCATTATTGGTAAAACGAATATCATTTTGAGTATCACTTAAAATTTGGATCATTTGATAAATTTTTTCAGCAGCAGTCTGTCCCGCTAAGCTTTTGAAATTCTCAGTCAAATTTCCAACTTTTTCCGCTAATAAATTTGGCGCCTGTTGAAACATCAGTAAATCACGGCAATATAACAACAAATCTTCTAAAAAGCGTCTAGCTTCTTTACCCGAACTAAGAATCGATTCTAATATTTCTAAGGCTTGCTCCACATCACCTGTTACACAGCTCGAAATATACTGATCCATCATTTCGTAAGTTAGACTACCAGTAACTTGCATTGCGTCTGTCAGAGTAACTTTTTCATCACTAAATGAAATCGTTTGATCTAGGATACTCAAAGCATCCCGCATCCCACCTTCAGCTGCTCGGCCAATCACATATAAAGCTTGTTCTTCAAACTCAACATCAATTTGCTTTAAAATATACCCTAAATGATCAACAATATCTTGTGTGCTGATGCGTTTAAAATCAAACCGTTGCGTTCTTGAAATAATCGTCAATGGAATCTTATGCGGTTCAGTCGTCGCTAAGATAAAAATAACATTTTGCGGCGGCTCTTCTAATGTTTTTAGTAATGCGTTAAACGCACCCGTCGACAACATATGTACTTCATCGATGATATAGACTTTATATTCAGCTTGTGTGGGTGCATATTTGGCTTTATCGCGAATATCACGAATTTCTTCAACACCATTATTACTGGCTGCATCGATCTCAATGACATCGTTCAAACGTCCTTCAGTGATTGCAATACACGTCTCACATTCATTACATGGTTCCCCATCTACACTATGTTTACAGTTGATTGCTTTAGCAAAAATTTTCGCCGCACTTGTTTTCCCGGTTCCTCTTGGGCCGGTAAACAGATAGGCATGCGAGGTTTTCTTTTGTATGATCGCATTTTTTAATGTCTGCGTAATTGCTTTTTGTCCAACAACGTCATCAAAACGCTGTGAACGCCAGACACGATACAAAGCTTGATAAGCCATAATTTACCCCTCCCTCGAAATTTCACTATCTTCTATTATACGTGATTTTTATGGATAAGGCATTAAAAAAAGCAAACTCATTAAAAAATAGTTTAAAAAAAAGCCCTGACTCTCGTCAGAACTTTCTAAAACATATTAGATATGTGTATCTGTTTCTTCATTTTTAGTTGGTCCGTCCATCGCACGGAACATTTGATTATAACGTTCTTCATCTTCTTGATTATCTCTGATCACTTTTGAAAGTGTAAATGACGAAGAAATCAAGCCAACTGATCCCATCAAATAATACCCTTTAACCATCAAAGGTTCTTTTAAGGTGTACAAACCAATCAACATCAATGCCACGAAAAAGGCAAATGATCCCCAACTTAGAAAGACAAATGCAGGTGTGTTTCTGTAAGCTTTCTTTTTCATAATTCTCTCCTTTAAAATTAATAATACTTTTTAATTATAGCATTACTATTTATTAAATGACACACTTTATTTTAATTTTAAAAAAATAATAGACTTGAATAACTAACAAAAAATAACGATTTAGGTATTTAAATAGGCAATATCTTTAGGTAAGACCAGTCGTCTTTTATCAATATATTTTCGTAGATCCGTTATGTTCTTGAATGACGGAATATCTTCAACGATCATGTTGATTTTTTCATCTATCGTTTCAAGTGCATAATTTGATACATATAGGTCATATTGTTGATCAACACTATTCACCAATTGATCATAAAAATGGTTTTCTTGAACAGCTAGGTTGACCTTGTTCCGGAAATTTTCTTTTAAAACAGAGCTTAGCAACTGCGCATGTTCTTTGCCTAAATCGCTTAACACCAAAACAGATAATTGATGTCTCATCTCATCTGTCAATTTACTGAGATCCTGCCAACGAATCGCCATTTCATGAAGAATACTATCTAGGTACATCGATTGCCAAGGAAATTTCATTTTTGCTTCCAATACTCCTAAAGCTTTCGTAACGACAGCTGTAAAAACGATGAAATTTTGTTTGATTGCCCGGCTTGAATATAAGTAACGATCATATACCATAAATTTTTTATAAGGAAACATCTTGTGTTTGGCATAGAGATACTCAATCAAACGGACAATGCTTATTTTACTTTGTTCTGAGATAGAAATAGACAGCGCCTCTTTTATCGTTTTGACTAGATTCTCTGCTTGATAGATAACATTTACTTTCTCTTGTTCATTATCCCAACCAAAATCCCACCAAAAAATAGAATAACAAAAATCTTCATACCAATTATCAGGCAATACCACATTTAAAGGTTCCGCGATTTCTTCAACATCCGCTTGATATTTTCTGACATCGATCGTCGTTTTAACAAAACTATTGATTGGATCTTTTCTATCCTGAATCAAAAATCCTTGCCGTTCGCGAATGATCGTGACCGCAATTGAATAAGCTAAATGAACGATTTGGCTATCATTTAGTTCTAGAGCAAATTTCTGATTGATCTTATTAGACAATGTAAAAACTTTTGTACGATCTAGATGAAATGGCCATTCTCGGATTCCATATACTTCAATAAAATAGCAAGTAAAAAAGTAGCGAATCTGCCGCTCATCTTTTCCATGAACAAAGTAAGGCGATCGGCTCATCTGAATATTACGATCTTTGAGTGCCGAACTGATTATATTTGAAAGGCGGTATAAACTAGAATTACTTAAAAATAATTTTTTTTCCCAATAAACAGCTGGCTGCATCGGTTCAAAAAAGATTGATTCTAACAAAGAGAAAGCATTTGATTCTTGAATGATTTCAATGTAAATATCATGGATCGACCTGTGTGGTGAAGCAATCAGTCGGATTCCATGTTTTCTAGAGGTCTCGATCGTCAGATAATCGGGCCAGCGATCTTCTATGTACTGACAATCCAACATGATTGTTTTTTTTGAACAATCGATACTTTCAGCTAAATAATCGGATGTAATCCAACTATTTGGACCATTTAACAAATTCAACAACAACACTCTACGATGCATAGATGGCGATAACAATCGTTCCATTTTATCTCCTCTTTCTTACTTTCTATTAAATTCTTCAAAAATTTCCAGTAGTTAAGAATTTTTTGAAGAAATCCTTATTTAACAACAATTATAACATCTTTATCATGGTTTTTGAATTAAATTGGTTTATTTAAATCTGGGTCTTATTATAAAAATATAAAAACGCGGATTTAAAATTTATCGATAAATGGAAAATCTCACCACATTTTTGGAGGGATTCTACATGAAAAAAAACACAATTAAACACACGATCATTATTGGTTTCATCAGCATTTTAAGCATTTTTTTACTTATTGGTGGTTATATTTTCACCGATGCCTACAGTCGTGCAAACAGTTTGAATGCTAAACCGAAAAAAACAAACATTACCTTAGTCAAAAACGTTCCAACTGACAAAGAGTTAAGTAAACAGAACGTCACACCTAAGAAAAAGCAAAATAAGGACAAAATAGTTGCTGTAAATACGACCAAAGATACTATTGCGCCAACTATTTCCGCTCCAGAAGAAACGGTTGAACAAAATAGCCAAGTAAACATCTATGAAGAAGTCACAGCAAATGATAATAAAGATGGAGACCTTACTGCTAAATTATCTGCAGATAAAACACTAGATACCTCTGTTTTAGGCACCCAAATAATCCATTATTCAGTAACTGATGCAAGTGGCAATTCTGGTGGGGCCGACAGAACATTTACGATTGTTCCAAAAAGTGAACCTGTTGTGGTTGCGGCTACTACACCACAAGCTGAACCTCAGGTGACAGAACAACCAGCAGCACCTGCTGAACCAGCGCAAACCGAAGTAGCAACCACACCTGTGGCACCAGTAGCGGCGAGTTCTTCACCAATGACAATCACCATGAACGGCCAAACGATTCCTTATCAAAACGGCGGTCAAGGGAGTGGTCAAAACGTAATCGATTCTAATCCTGGTGGTGTTGCTTCTACCTGGGGAGGTGCGGCTGTTCAATCAGGGGATGATGGACAAAACACTCATTTTATCGGTCACAATCCTGGTGCTTTTTCAACAGTCTTTTCATTAGGCTCAGGTAGTCAAATCGTTGTGACAGATGCAAACGGTACCCCCACAACGTATACGGTACGTACTTTACTTCAATTGGATGATTATGGCATTGAAGTTGGAACTGGAACCGACTATTGGGATCTTACTGTAGGTACAGGCGGTGGTGAACGAATCACACTTCAAAGCTGTGTCAATGATAATATCAATTTATTTGTTATTGCCTATAAATAAAAGAAAGAGCATCAACGAGAATCACCTCGTTGATGCTCTTTCGATCAATTCTGTTGCAATCGTGATTTTTCTTGCGATCGGTGCTTGTTCATAAATAATCGACAATATCGTTTCAATCGCCAGCTCACCCATCCATTCTGTATGGATTTTAATTGTCGTCAACGGTGGACTAACATATTTGGCTACGCTGATATCATTGAACCCAATCACCGAAATATCTTCCGGTACTTTTAATCCAACTTCTTGAATCGCTTTTAAGGCACCCACAGCAAGTGCGTCACTAGATGCAAAAAAGGCCGTTGGAAATGTTTGAAGCTGTCTACTTAAAAACTGTTTCATCACATCATAGCCACTATTAACAGTGAACGGCGCCTTTAAAATATACTCTTCATGCAACAAGTCCTTTTGTTCTAGAATCTCTTTAAAAATTGTCAATCGTTTATCTTCAAGTAATTCATGACTTCCTCGAGTATATTCTTCTCCAGCAAGTATACCGATTTCTTGATGTCCATGTTGAGCTAAGTAAGTCAAAACAGCAGACATACTTTGTTGAAAATCGATGACTAGAGAATTATACCCTAAATCAAGCGCATCAAAGTCAACAAACAGCAAATTAGGATTTTTATCAAAAAGAAAATCTGCTTCAGCTTTGTCAAATTTTCCTAAAGCCAAAATCCCATCTGCAGTTTCATGATCTAATTCTTCCATGGAACGTTTGACCAACTCAATACGCATCTCTTCCGCTTTTTTTTCAATCCCTAAACGAATCGATAGATAGTAAATATCCTCTAATTCTTCTACTTCGTCATACCACTGAACGAATAGGATCTTTGCTTTAGCCGTCTTTGGACCTTTTTTATGCTTTGTATAGTTTAACTCTTCTGCCGCTTCAAAGACTTTTTGCTTTGTCTGGATTCCAACAGAGAGATCCGGATCATAGTTCAGCACTCTAGAAACTGTTGCAGGTGAAACACCTGCTAATGATGCGATGTCTTTGATCGTTGCCATGTTTTCACCAGCCTTTCTTTATAGACTATCGATAAAACGTTTAAAAGCAGCTTGACCTTCTACCGTACGTTTATAAACACCAGCATCCGCTAAAACCTGAGCAAAAATTTGCCCCACCTCTTTTTGAATTAGTTCTTTAGCATTGGCTTCATTAAAAGAATAATTTTCCTTCATCTGATCTGCCCAAGCTTTATGATACTCGGCAATATGATGTTCTTTTTCTAAAACATATTTTTCCACTTCTTGAAGTTCATCATTTAAACGAGGCGGTAATACGGCTAAGCCCATCACTTCGATCAACCCGATATTTTCCTTTTTGATATGCTGAACTTCCTGATGAGGATGAAAAATACCATCTGGATGTTCATCAGAAACATTATTATCACGTAGTACCAAGTCCATCTCAAATAACGAGCCTTTGCGACGTGCAATTGGTGTAATCGTATGATGCGGCGTTCCATCCTCCGAAAAAGCTCGAATCGAGACTTCCTCATCAGAATAGTGTTGCCATTTATCTAAAATCAAGGCAGCTGCTTCAACCAAGTCTTCTGAATTAGGACTTTGCAAGCGAATCACAGACATCGGCCATTTGACGATCCCAGCATTCATCAATGGAAAATCGCTTAGCTCAAAATATTGTTCGATCGGAGCTTTTTCCATCGGAAATATATGTCGTCCTGCTTGATAATGATCATGGGTCAAAATCGAACCACCTACAATTGGTAAATCTGCATTAGAACCAACAAAATAATGTGGTAATACTTCAATAATTCTAGTTAAGCGATGAAATGTTTCCTTTGAGATGACCATAGGGCGATGTTCTTCTGACAGAATAATTGAATGTTCATTATAGTAAGCATACGGTGAATACTGAAATCCCCAACTTTCTCCATCTAAATTCATCCGAATGATCCGATGATTCGTTCTAGCCGGATAATTTGTCCGACCTTTATACCCTTCATTTTCCATACATAAAACACACTTAGGATAATTTACCTGTGTGGCTTGACGTGCAGCCGCAATTTGCTTTGGGTCTTTTTCGGGTCTAGATAAATTGATGGTAATTTCTAATTGACCATACTCTGTTTCAGCTGGAAAAACAATATTTTTAGCAATAGCACGTGTCTTAATATAATCATTTTCTTTACTTAATTTATAGAAATAATCCGTTGCATCGACCGGGTCTTTTTCATAATATTGGGCAAAAAATGCATTCACAACTGAAGGTGGTGGTGTTAAAAAATCCATCAACTGTGCTTCAAAAATCTCTAAATCCGCTGATCCCTCTTGAACAACCCCGTTTTTTAAAGCTTGTTCGACTAACTCATCTAATAATTCCAAGGATGTTTTAGTCACGACCACTGGAGAAACAGGATCTAATGACTCTTCACCAACCATTGCAAGTACCCGATTTTGTAAATAAAGACGATCCAACTCCATCCAACCACCAGCTTGAATAGCTAACGTGACAAAATCAGTAACAGTTTGACTAATTGACACAACGATTCCTCCTAAATTTAAAAGCGTAGCAGGCTTGTTCAGCCTTGACAGAAAAATAGGAAAAATTGAATGTGACGTTCTTTGTCTCATTCAATTTTTATCTTTTTCCCGAAAGGCTAGCCTGTGGAGCTAGATAACATATGGTAACAACGTTCCGCTTTGCTTCACCTTGTACTTTTCAACATCTTAATAACAGAAGGAAGTAACGTTACGTTCCTTTCAGTTACCTTGTACCAAGTCTTTTCGTGCGACGAGTAATCGCAGGAGCATTCAACATCAACTCATTTCTTCGTTGTGTTTCTTGGTATGTTTCAATGCAAAATACTTCTTATTCATACCCTTTAGGATGACTAACATGCCATTCCCAAGCAGTTTTGATGATCTGTTTGATATCCGTAACTTGAGGTTCCCAGCCCAAAACCATCTTAGCTTTTTCACTTGAAGCAACTAGTTTACTTGGATCGCCTAGACGGCGAGGCAAGACTTTTGCTGGTATTTCTTTGCCAGTTACAGCACGTGCTGCTTCCAACATCTCTTTAACGGAATAGCCTGTATTGCTACCTAAGTTAAAAATGTTACTTTCATTTCCTTTTTGTAAATAATCTAAAGCTGCGATATGGGCTGCAATCAAGTCTTCAATATAAACATAATCACGAATACACGTGCCATCTGGGGTATCATAATCCTCACCATAAATCCCTAGATATTCTCTTTGTCCTAAAGCCGTTTGTAAAATAATCGGAATCAAATGCGTCTCTGGATCATGATCTTCACCAATCGAAGCATCAGATTTTGCCCCGGCTACATTAAAATAACGAAGAGCTACGTAACGAATCCCATAGGCTTTATCACACCATTTCATCATTTTTTCCATCATTAATTTACTTTCACCATAGGGATTTTCTGGATTTGTTGGCATTGTTTCGACGATCGGCATTTCCTTTGGTTCTCCATATGTTGCAGCGGTTGAAGAAAATACAATATGTTTTACGCCGAATTCTTCCATTACTTCTAACGTAATTTGCGTACCATGAACATTGTTATTAAAATAGACTAATGGCTTTTCTACCGACTCACCAACTAATGAACTTGCAGCAAAATGAATCACACCATCGATTGTTTCTTTTGTAAAGACATCTTGCATAAATTTTTTATCGCGAATATCACCTTGATAAAATTTAGCTTTTTCATGAATTGATTGTCTATGACCTGTTTGTAGATTGTCGATCACAATCACTTCGTATCCTTTATTGATCAGTTGGTCTACTGCGTGTGAGCCAATATAACCTGCCCCACCTAAAACTAAAATTGACATATTATTACCTCCTAATTAAATACAACTAAGATTAAAATTATTTTTTTGTATTCCTTATTTTACAGCTTTCTCGCTCCATCATCAACGTTTGCAATATAAAAATCTGCTGAGTAGCCAATTTTCTCCTTGTAAACTTTTCCGACTTGTTCAATAAAAGGCTCTAGTTCAGTTTCCTTAACTAAAGCAATCGCACAACCACCAAAACCAGCCCCAGTCATGCGTGCACCTAAGACTCCTGGCTGTTTTTGCGCTGCCATAACTAATGTATCAAGTTCAATACCTGTTACCTCATAATCGTCTTTTAAAGATGCGTGAGAAGCATTCAATAGTTGTCCAAAATAGGTTAAATCATTATCCGATAAGGCATTCTTCGCTTTGATCGTACGCTGGTTTTCAGTCACCGCATGTTTTGCTCGCTTGATCAACACCTTATCTGCAATCATTTCTTTATTTTTTTCAAACAAATCCTCTGTCAGTTTCCCCAAAGTCTTAATGGGTAACACAGTTTGTAGAAGGCTCAAAGCTAGTTCACATTCCGCCCGTCGCTCATTATATTTTGAATCTGCTAATTCTCTGCGTTTATTCGTATTCATGATCACAATCACATAGTCACCAAACTCTGCTGGTACTAATTCATAATCAAGCGTGTTTGTATCTAATAAAATTGCTTGGTCTCGTTTCCCCATACCAATTGCAAATTGATCCATGATTCCAGAGTTGACACCGATGAATTGATTTTCCACTCGTTTTCCTGTCTTCACAAGCTCCAGCATACTAAGCCCTAGATCAAATAGATCATTTAAGATAACACCCATTAACAATTCAATTGAAGCGGATGATGAAAGTCCCGCACCATTTGGAATCGTACCCCAAAAAAGAAGATCCATACCTTGATCGATAGTGTGTCCTGCTTCTATTAAATATTGGATCATTCCTTTTGGATAATTCGTCCAATCATCGGCTTTTTTGTAGGTTAGATCCGTTAATGCTACTTCGATAATCCCTAATTCTGAAAAATTCTCTGAATAAAAACGAATAACTTGATCTGTCCGCTTCCTAACAGCACCATATGTTCCAATCGTAATTGCCGCTGGAAAAACGTGGCCGCCATTATAATCAGTGTGCTCCCCAATCAAGTTGATTCTCCCAGGAGCAAAAAATAGTTCATTGGTCTCTATTCCAAATGTAGAATAGAATAGTTCTCGTAAGTCATTTTCCACAGTGATCACCTCTTGATACATTTTAGTAAATTAATTGTAAAACATTTACTAAATTTTTACAAGCTATTTCATAAAACGATTACATTTATTTAACTAATGTTAAGAAGAAGACAAGATCACTGCCTTTTTATTCTATCTATTGGATTTTTTTCTTACTTTAGTTCATAATAGAATTGTCTAACTAAGTGAGAGGAGAATGTATATGAAAAAATTTATTTCAGGTATGCTTGTAGGAACAGCTGTAACATGCGCCGCTGTTGTTGGCTTTGCAGCCACAATCAAGAAAACAGTTCTTGATCCAATCGAAGAAAAAGAAGATATGATCGAGGAAAATCGTAAAAAAGCAATGCGCAAACGCATCTCTCGATAATAAGAAAAGCGAAACACGTTTGCTCAGATTCTGAGTGATATAAGAGAAGTAATTTTAGCAGGGTGCTTTTCCCTGTGAATTAATTCTCGTTATCGCCGAAGAATCTAACGTGTGTAGCTGGATCAAAGAAAAGCGAAATAAAGCGATTAGCTCTCTTGAAAATTAGGAACCTGAATATGGAACGCTTTTTGTTCCATGTGAAGGTTGTCTATTTTCCTAGAGAGCTGCTTTATATAGCTAGATCAAAGAAAAGCGAAACACGTTTGCTCAGATTCTGAGCGATATAAGAGAAGTAATTTTAGCAGGGTGCTTTTCCCTGTGAATTAATTCTCGTTATCGCCGAGGAATCTAACGTGTGTAGCTAGATCAAAGAAAAATCCTATTCGTGATGTTTTTATCACAAACAGGATTTTTCTTTTTCACATTTTTTTAGTCAGCAAAGCTGTAAAAATTGTACTGGCAATCACATCAGCTTCTCTTAAATTCCACGGATCTGTTCCCGGTCTGGATGTTGCAGCTGTCAACCAATGAATTCCCTCCGTAGGAATACCATAACAAAACAGGCCAAGGATTCGTTCTCCTTCTTTTGACTGTAGTTGATTCGTTGTCCGCTCTACTAGCAGCGCACCTGTTTTATAGACTTCTCCTGTCGTTAGAGTCAACTCATGTAAACTCGCTATGCCATCTTTTAAAAGTTGGTGGATTAATGGATTTAAACTAAATTGATTGGCCGTTTTCGGCAATCTGGCTTCAATTAGGAAATGAGTTTTATATTTTTCGGTCGGACTATTCTTTGAAAATCCAATAAATCTTCCTGCATCCGTCATAATTTCCATTTTCGGTCCGACCAGTGTCACAATTCCTGCTTTGATCAAAGCCTTCAGTTCAGCTGTTCGCTCTAAAGGCGGCCCGATTGATAAAAAAGAATTCAAAGGAGCAAACCAATCCCATAACCACTTCTTAGTCTCATCATTTGAAAAAAGCTCCTGATCCAGCATAAAACGAACCTCATCTCGTAGATCCTTTAAACTATCCAAAGCTGCCACAAACGGTCCTGCTACTGTCCCTTTCTTTGCTTGCTCAAAGTCCCAAGTCAAATAATCAATAATAAATGTTTGAAAAGACTCTTGCTCTTTCGTTGTTTGCTCCGGATGTTGAATGACTGCCCAATCCCAAAAATCCTTTTGAGCAATACCGTATTTTTTTAAAGTCGCTACAGTGCCTCTAGTTCGAATAAACTCCTCACTAAAACGAGTTTGATTCACATGAGGATAGTTAGCTTTAAGCAGTGCTGAATAATAAGCAAATTCTATTTCTTTTTTTAAAAGCTCAAAAAATTGCTCAGCAGAAAATCGACCTTTTCTTTTAAACTTATTTAAACTCTTTTCTTTGAGAAAACGTGGCTGATACTCTATTCCGTAACCTTTTTGGTTAGCACCTCTGGCATGATAAGGAATACCACGACCAGATCCTGCAATGATTTTAGGTTCTTTCCCCGAAGGTAAATAAACTAATTCACCATTTTTCTCTTTAAAAGTTCCACCTCGATCACTCGTCAGTAAGGTTAAATAATCATAAAAAACCAAACCTAATCCTCTGATCAAAACTGGCGTATCCTCAGTGATTGCTTCAAGATAGGCATCTGCCGCATTTTTAGGTGAGCAATAAAACAAGCGGTGCTCATTAGCGTATGCGGCCAAGGCTTGTTCATGACCAATCAGCTGATTCTCTTGATGACCTAATGCTAAAACAACTGTATCAACCGTTGTTTCTACTGCTTTCGTATAGACGAGAAACTTATCGTCTTGCCTTTTCACAGCTCGCACCGTATCTTTAAAAAATTTAACAGAGGTCTGATCCGTCATTCGTGTTTGAATATATTCATAAAACCATTTTTGATATAACCCATAAAAAACACGTGAGCAATGATCATTTGGTCCTAGTTTTTCGCATTCTTCTAATAGTATCATTCCATTTTCAAGCTGTTGTCTTTTTATAAAATCCACTGCTTCGCCATGTGCCCATTCATACAAATTTGGCCCTTTCGCGACTGGTCCGTTTGTGCTTAGCGTCTCATCTGTAAATAAAGTGACATGTGCTGCCACTGAATTCATCAACAATGACAATGGCTGATTTGTTCGCCAAACTTTCCCTCCTGGACCATAGGGATCAAACATCGTAATTTGAATAACTTGCTCTTCTCTTGACCATTCAACGATTCGTTCTAAAATTGAAAGCCCTCGAGGCCCACCACCAACAATCGCAATCTTCATCTGTTTACTCCTTTCAGCCCTTTTTGATTTGTCTAATAGATCAAGCAGTCTTTGTAATTGCTTCTTTTAAAATAACAGCGTTGTTATTTTTTTCATCTTTAGCACTATAAATCAATGTGATGATAGGCTGTTCATTGGTAAGTTGTACTAGCTCTTGAAAAGCCGCTTGCGCCTTGCCAGACTGTAACTCAAGCAAATACTTTGTTTTAAATTCAGGAAATTTAACTGGATCATGATCAAACCATTTTCTAAGTTCGGTGCTAGGCGCGATTTCTTTTAGCCACAAATCTAACGCTTCTTTTTCTTTCGACATTCCTCTTGGCCACAAACGATCGACCAATATTCGGTAACCATCTGTGGGACTGACTTGTTCATATGCTCTTTTTAACTGGATCATCGTTGTCACCTCTTCTTTATTTTAACGTAATCACACAAAAAAGAAACGGCTTACGATTTTGATTTGGAAATAAAAACACAGAGAAGCAAACGTTGTTCAACATTCGAACCCTCGTTTTTCTCTGTGTTTAATTAATCAAGCATTTTTCTTTTTCGTTTTGCCAGTCCAGCCTTCATAGCCGCCTTTTAAAATGTAAAGATCTTTATAGCCATTTTTACGTAATTGATTTGCTGTACGAATACTCAATGATTTTTTTTGATCATAAATATAGACAGGTTGATCTTTACGAATGGAGTTCAACGTTGTTTTGATCGTTGTATAAGGCATGCTGCGTGCGCCAAGAATATGGCCGGCATCAAATGAGTCTTTTTCACGAACATCGATGATTTGCGCTTTTCTCATACTTTCTCTAAACTCTTCTTCGGTGATTATTTTGGCAGAGCGTTTTGCCATGATTCGAAGATATAACTCATTGATTCCCATTGCTAATAAAATTGCTAATAAAACTCCGTTGATAATCCATAAAACGTTCATTCTAAAATCCCTTTCTTACTCTTTCTCCATAAATTGTAAGGCTAGTGACGCAGCACCAATCACACCTGCTTCATTACCAAGCTGTGCTAGTTTGACTTGCGTACTGTTACGAACTTCTGGGAAAGTAAATTCTTCAAAATAGGTTTGAACACGGCTACGTAAAAATTCACCCGCCGCAGAAACACCACCGCCAATAACCACACTTGATGGATTTAGTGTATTTCCCACATTACCGATTGCTAGACCTAAGAAATAACACACTTTATCAACCACCATTAAAGCAAATGGATCATCTGCTTGAGCATAATCAAAGACATCTTTACTTGAAACATCTTGACCGTCATCGATTGCTTGTTTCAACTCAGAATCGCCTGCATATTCTTCAGACATATGACGAGCAACTCGCACGACACCCGTTGCACTTGAAACAGTTTCTAGACAGCCACGTTTACCGCAAGTGCATTCAAAACCGCCAGGATCCACAGTTACGTGCCCAATTTCTCCAGCACAACCGTTAACGCCGTGTAACAAGTTACCTTCTGCAATAATACCACCGCCAACACCTGTACCAAGTGTGATGAAAACAACATCTGGATTATTTTCTCCAGCACCTTTCCAACGTTCACCTAAAGCGGCTACATTGGCATCATTGTCTAATACAAAAGGGATTCCGGTCGCTGTTTCAATTTGCGTTTTTACACTTTGTTTTTTTGTCCAGTTTAGGTTATAAGCACCCACTACTGTTCCTTTTTTGATGTCTACACTACCAGGAGTACCCATGCCAATCCCAATAAAATCCTCATGTTTCATGTCATAAAGAGCGATTCGGTGGTTGATCGACTCAATGATATCCGGCACAATATGACTGCCTTCATCTAGAATATTGGTTTCAATACTCCACTTTTGCTGAACATCTCCATCAGTTGTTAAAATCGCAAACTTAATTGTTGTACCGCCTAAATCAATCCCAATCAATTTCTTGTCCATTTACTCGGTTCCTTTCTCAGTCGCTCTGCTTTCTTCAATTCGATGTTCTCTTTGCAAGACACTTCTCGCATGAAGATACGTGTCTCGATCAATCAAGTGACCTTCATAAATATTTTTCAATTCAATCATCATCAACTCAATATCATAAATTCTGGCACCTACATAAATGTAAATCCCGAATTGCTTGAATAACTGCTGGACATCGTATAACGTTTCCATTTAAGCACTTCCTTATTATACAAGTAAACCGAATTTTTTCAAACCCAAGACTAAACAAACGCCTAATAAAAATACGAAAATAATTCCGGCAATGATCCGTTCATGGATATTAAACTCTTCTGAACGATCTGGAACAGCTAAAGCTGAGGCAACTAGCAGTCCGCCAAGCAATCCACCAATATGTCCCATAATATCAACTGAGCTACTAAACAAGTTAAAAATTAAATTGATCCCGATAAACGTCGCATACCGTTGTACCATAAATGAAATTACAGGGTTGTTCCTAAAATGACGACCTAAAATAACAAAAGCGCCAAATAGTCCAAATAATGCGGTACTTGCTCCAGCAGAAATACTGTTTGGTGATCCAAAAGTAAAACTAACGACATTTCCAGCAATACCACTTAATAAATAAATCAACAAGTAACGCCAGTGACCATAGATATTTTCTACCTGTGAACCTACATAGTATAGGGTCACCATATTTACTGCAAAATGTAGCCAGCCGATATGTAAAAACATCGGTGTAAAGAAACGCCAATATTCGTGTAAATACAGAATCTCTCCTCGAGACATCGCTCCCCAGCGAATCAAAACTAAACTATTTTCTGATCCACCCGTCAATTCCATACCTAGAAAGACAATCGTGGTAATTCCAAGTAAAAGGTATGTCACCAACGGTTGCTTTAATAATCTCTTGATTTTCATTTGCGTTTGATAATTCATATGTTCCTCCTAGCTGATAAATAATCGTTTTACAGGTAAATCAAAGGATTCCGCCTGCCAATTTTCCTGAATCTGTTCACTGAATACCAAACTGCATGTTTCCCCTTGATAATGCTGCAAGAAGCGATCATAAAATCCCCCGCCAAAACCAATTCGAAAGCCTTCATGGGTAAACACGATCCCTGGCACCACCACTAAATCAATTATTTCAGCCATTACTTCTGGCGCAGCTACCGGTTCGTCCACACCAAATGCGGATTTTTCAAAACGTGTTTTAGGGGTTACAGAATGAAATGTCAACTGTCGTGCCGTTCCTGCAATTGGCATTAGGATTTGTTTTTCTTCCTGCCAACCTCTATTGAGCAGAATATGGGTATCAAATTCAAAATCAAGTGGTTTCGTAATCGCAATCGTCTGGGCTTTTTGCCAAGCTGGATCGTTGAATAATGCTTGACTAATTTCTGTCTCTTTTTGCTCTTTCAGCACAGGATGATCATGAAGCCATTTCAGGTTTGCTAAACCTAATTTTCTTAACCGTACTTTTTCCACATTCACGCCTCCTTAATCAGAAAAAATGCTACTATTTCTTAACATCTGATCGCTTTTTAACCTTACTTTGTAGTTTATAGAAAAACAGACCAAATAGCAAACAGACTTCTAGCTTTTCACTCCAGAATCTAGTCTTTTTTTCAGCCAATTGCTGATTGCTTTATAAACCTCGATTTTTTCATTTTCAAACAAAATTTCATGGCGTAAGTCAGCAAATAAAACGAGTGATACATCCTTGATTCCAGCTTCATCTAGTTCTTTTGCGACTTTCCGTGGTCCTATACCAAAATCGCCTACTGGATCTTGTTCACCACTAATAACCAAAATCGGTAAATCCTGATCAATGTTTTGGGCCCAACCATTTTGATTTGCGCCATCAACTAAACGAAATAACGTATAAAACCCATTATTTGTAAATGTAAAACCCGTTAACGAATCAGTTTCATAATTTTTGACGTTTTCTTGATTTTTACTTAACCAATTAAAACGACCACTTTCTGGAAACTGTTTGCTAAAACTTCCAAAGGCCAGATGATCCAACCATTTATTTGTTTTTTTCGGTGCGGTAACATTCAATCCTTTCGTTAGCGAAAGAGCGAGCGGTAACATAGAGGCCTTTTTACCAGTTCCCATAAAAATCGCTCCGCTGATATCAGCTTTATATAATTGTAAATAATTTCGTAATGCAAAGGACCCCATACTATGCCCTAACATAAAATGCGGCAAATCCGGATAATTATTCTCGATCCATTCTTTGATTTGATCAATATCGTCCAATACAAAGGTTATAGGTTCAGTTTCACCAAAATATCCATGCTTTGATTCAGCTTCTAGTACAGATTGACCATGACCTAGATGATCATGTCCCACCACTACAAAGCCTAATTCGTTCAGGTACTTGGCAAAGTCATGATAGCGTTCAATATATTCTGCCATGCCATGAATGATTTGAACGGTTCCAACCTTCCCACCTTGAGGCTCCCAGCAGATAAAATGGCTTGTTGTTTTGTGATCTGATGACAAAAAAGTATTGTGTTTCATATTTTTCCCTCTTCTCAATTGATACATTTTATTATAATGTATTCTTAGCAAATGAAATAGTCAAATGTGCATTTTCTTTTATGATTATTTAGAAGGAGAAAAAATGAAAATTCAACTGATTGGAGCATCTGGTACAGGAAAAAGCACCTTAGCACGTTATATTGCTGAAAAAGAACAAATTAAATGGATTGATACGGATCACTATCTTTGGAAGGATGAGACTTTTTCAGAGAAACACCCAATCGAGCAACGACTAAAAATGTATGAACATGACCGAAACGAATTTGATCAATTGGTGGTCTCTGGTTCTGTTTTTTCCTGGAACCCTACCAGTTTTACTGATCGTGATTTATTGGTCTTCCTTACACTAGATGATGAACAACGGTTTGAGCGTCTGATAAAAAGAGAAATAGTTAGAGGCGGTACTACTTCACTTTGGTTAAATGAACAAGGAAACCAAACCAACGACTTTTTGGAGTGGTGTAAAACTTATTATACCGCTAAAAGCTCCTCTGATATTGGGACATTTGCTGAACATAAGTATCAAATTGCTCAGTCTAAAAGTCCTGTTTTAAAACTCGACAGTAACCAATCACTCGAGATTTTATACCGGGAGATTATAAAATATTTACAAAGAAACCCTTTATGACTTGATTTTCACTAGTCATAAAGGGTTATTTTATTCTGGTATTGGAACTGTAATCACAGGATTTACCGATTGATCCACTACGATTTCTTCCGTTCCATAACGTTCACCTAAAACATATTTAGCCATATGAATCGTTCGGTCACTCATCCGTTCTAAGTTAGATGCTGTATCAATAAATAAAACACCATCTGCTGCCCGACCTTTGCCACTATTCATTATTGAAATGTATTTTTTGCGCAGTTTTTTGACCATCTGATCGATTTGTTCTTCCCTATTTAACATATGAGCAGCCATCTCTTTATCGTCATTTTCAAAAACAATTAAAGAATCGCGGATGTTTTTCAAGACTTTTTCAAATAACTCGATCACATCTTCATCATACAAAATCAGCGTCTCACGATCAGATACCTTCCCTGCTTTCTTCTCTTTCGCTTTTTGTTTTTTTTCAAGATGAATCGCTTCATTGAGATTCTGAATAATATTGCGACAATGATCGCCGATTCGTTCTAAATCCTTGGTTAATTCCAGCATCATCGTTTGTTCATGACTTTCTGAAAGCGTCAATTCTGTCGCTGAGAGCTGGACTAAATATTCAGTCAAACGATTATCAATATCATTGATCGCGGTTTCATACTGACTCGCATTTTCCATATCAATAGTATCTTGCTTTTCATAATAGGCTTTCGTTGCTTCAAAGGCGCCTAAAACATATTCCCCCATTTGTAAAAGCTCTATTTTTGCTTGATTCAACGCTAAAGCTGCTGAATTTTGGATAATAGATTCATTTAAATTAGAGGGTTTGAAATCGATACTTTTATCTTTCCCTGGGATGATTTTACGGACAAGTAATTCGATTTTATCAATAAACCAAAATTGAATCAGTAAATTAGAGACATTGAACAGACCATGAGCCACAGCAATTTGCATAGCTGGTTTTAAATTAAGCACATCGGAAATGCGCACAACGACCGCTGTAAACGGCGTCAGTAATGTTGTAAAAATAATTGCACCAACAAGATTAAAGATCACGTGAGAAGCTGCAGTCCGCTTAGCCGCAACACTAACGCCTAAGGCCGCAATGACAGCCGTGATCGTTGTTCCAATATTATCTCCAAATAAGATGGGTAATACTGACCCGATTGCTAAGCTTCCCTGACTATATAACTGCTGTAAAATTCCGATCGTAGCGCTAGAACTTTGTAAAACCATCGTCAGCAACGTCCCAATGCCCACACCTAAAATAGGATGGTGAGATACATTGACCATTAAATCAGCAAACTGAGGCAAAGTACTTAACGGCGCCATGCCTTCCCCCATTAATTTCAGTCCATAAAATAAACAACCAAAACCAAAAACGATTTGACCAATATTATTGACCCGCTCTCTTTTGAAAAAGAAAAGCAGAATCGATCCTACACCAATGATTGGCAAGGAATAGGAACTTAGATTAAAGCCAATGATAAAAGCCGTCACCGTTGTTCCAACATTAGCACCCATGATCACACCGATTGCCTGACGTAATGACATAAAACCGACACTCACCAAGCCTACAGTCAAGACCGTCGTACCAGAACTACTTTGAATAATCGCCGTCACGATCAAACCCGCTAAGACCGATCTTAAAGGGGTGGATGTAAAGGTATTCAAAATCTCCCGTAACGAATCTCCCGCAGACTTTTGCAGACCATCCCCCATATACTTCATACCAAATAGAAAAATCCCTAATCCTCCGAGAAAAGGAAACAAAATTTCTTGATAGGACACACCTGTTCCTCCTTTATTTTAAAAGCTGAATGAGCTCAGTCAGCCTTGACAGGAAAATAGGAAAAATAGAATGTGACGCTTTTTGCCACAATCGATTTTTATCTTTTTCCCGAAAGGCTAGCTCATGAAGCTAGATAGATTGAAAAGCGTAGCGGGCTCGTTTAGCTCCGACTGAAAAATAGGAAAACATGACTGTGATGCTCTTTGTCAGATTCAGGTTTTCTCTTTTTTCCGAGATGCTGCCCCACTAAACTAACTATTTAAATAATAAACTCCTTTTTAAGAGTACAAAAAAACAAGCCTCTTGTAAATAAATTATTGTTTTTTTTCATCATAAACTTAATTCTGTTTAACACAATATTGTCACTGTAAACAAAAAAAAGAGTTGGGAAACGTACGTTTCTCAACTCCGAATAAAAAATCAAACTCAAACCATCATCATATAAACGCCCGCAGCCACTGCTGCACCAATCACAGGACCAACGATTGGAACCCATGAATAAGCCCAATCAGAATCACCTTTGGTTGGAATCGGTAACAATTGATGTGCTAAACGCGGACCAAAATCACGTGCTGGATTGATTGCATAGCCTGTCGGTCCACCTAGAGATAAACCAATCGATAAAATCAGCGCCCCAACAACTAATGGATTTAAACCATCTGTAAAGTTATGTTGTGAAAATGAAAGTAAGCCTAAAACTAAAACAAATGTTCCAATCACTTCGGTCACCATATTTGCTGGATAATTGCGAATTGCTGGCCCCGTGGCAAAGGTTCCTAAAACGGCACCTTGGTCCTCCGTTACTTGCCAATGCGGTAAATAAGCCAACCACACCAAGACTGCCCCGACTACTGCTCCAAGTACTTGTGCTACAATAAACGGTACAACTAGACTCCATTCAAAACTACCAGTCATCGCCATTGCGATCGTAACTGCTGGATTCAAGTGCGCTGGTCCCATATATCCCGCGACATAAACCGCGATAGTAACTGCCATTGCCCAGCCAAAAGCAATCACGATCCAACCAGACGCTTCAGCCTTACTTTTCTTTAGATTGACTGCCGCACACACTCCATCTCCTAAAAGAATCAAAATCATCGTTCCTAAAAACTCACTGAAAATCTGTGTCATATTTGAAGTATCCATTTTACTTCGTCCCTTCTTTCAATGTACTCAAGTCAGATTCTGCGATCAATTGATTTAATTCAGTCGTATAATATTCCTTTTGTTCTTCAGACCAATGATGATAATGACTCATTTCGGAAATCACACCTTGTTTGACTTCATCTAGCGTGTCTCTCATGAAAAGTAAATGATTGGTTCTACGAACAAGATAGTCTGCAGGTGTTAAAACCATTTCATTTTCTAACGCATAATGTAGTGCTAGTGTTTCAGCTAAACTTAAACCTGTGACTGGTTCAGTTGTCGTAATTTTTTCAAAAAGTTCAGTAACATTTGAACCATAAAGGTGAGCAAGATACTCTGCCTCTTCTTGACTCAAACCTTGTTCCATCCCAATTTTCGCAAGCGCTATCAGTTCTGTTTCTACATTTGCCGCATCAAGATTGCCTCCTGAAACAGGATACGTTTTAGAATCGATCAGCTGGAACTCACTACTAAATTCTGCTTTCAAAATTCGTTGAATTTCTTTTAATGCACCTTCAGCCATTTTACGGTAATCTGTGATTTTTCCACCTGATAGTGTTAGCAAACCATCGTCTGAGCGCTCCAGTAGGCTACCACGAGAAACTGCCGAAGGATTTTCTTTACTCTCTGCCAGTGAATCTTCTAGATGATTCAAGACATTTTCTACATCAAAACGGCTTGCTTGTTGATTTTTATACTTAGCAACGATATCAATGACTTGATCAAAGCTTTCATCAGAAACCTTACCATTATTCCCACCGTTATAATCTGACCCGCCATTTTCGGAAATCAAGGGTCTAAGACCTGCCCAGCTTGCTTCGATATCATCAATCGTCACATGTGCCTTAGGATAATGGCTATTGACAATTTCCAATAAATAATCAACATCTTCTTGCGTAACCGTAGGATGTTCATAATCTCCTGTATAGTCTGTATCCGTTGTACCAAAATAGGTTTTTTTCTCTCTAGGAACCACGAAAACCATCCGACCATCATGTTTTCCAGTATCAAAATACGTTGGTTGTGGTACATGTAACTTACTACTATCAACAACAAGGTGAACCCCTTTTGTCGGGCGCATTTGTGGCACTAATTTTTCTTTCATGTCCAGACCACGAACCTTATCAGACCAAGGTCCCGTCGTATTAATCACAACTTTAGCCTTGATATCAAACTGTTCACCTGTCATTAAATCTTCTGCTTTTACACCAATGATTTTTCCTTGATCATTTTGAATAAAACCGACAGCTTTCACCTTGCTGACCATCAACCCGCCATCTGAAGCAGCTCTTTTAATATTTTCAATTACAAGGCGAGCATCATTATTTCTAAAATCTAGATACACACCACCGCCTTGTAGCCCTTCACTTTTTAATTGTGGCTCTCTTTCCAGCACTTCTTCTTTCGTCAATGTGTAATTTTCATATTTTGTGCCGATTACATTTGCTAAACGGTCATACAAGTCCATTGCTACTTTGACAGAAAACATATTGAAGGTTGCTTTTGGCTCATCGTAGATCGGTAAAAGCATGGGATCTGGCTTAGGAATATGGGGTGCAATTGCTTGAACTACTGCCCGTTCTTGGACAGTGTCTGCAACAACCTCTACATCAAAATTTTTCAAATAACGAATGCCACCATGAACTAATTTAGTTGAACGTGAAGAAGTTCCTTCAGCAAAATCCTGCATTTCGATTAACCCTGTTTTCATACCCGCAGCACTTGCTTGCAAGGCAACACCAGCTCCTGTAATACCACCGCCAATGATCAATAAATCTAATTCTTCAGACTTCATCTGTTCAATAGATGTTTGTCTTGTTTTACTTGAAAATGACATACCACTCACTTCTTCCCTTATTTTGATTTATGTTTGAACATTTGTGTGGCAGCTACTGCTTGTTGCCACCCTTCGTATAAATCATCGCGTTCTTCATCAGACATTTTTGCTTCAAACACTTGCCCATCTTCGTAAAACTCTTTCAGCTCATCTAAATCCTTCCAAAAACCAACAGCTAACCCAGCTAAAAAGGCTGCACCTAAGGCTGTTGTTTCTAAGTTTTGCGCTTTTTGAACAGATGTATTTAAAATATCTGCTTGGAATTGCATCAATAAATCATTATTAGCGGCTCCGCCATCTACTTTTAGAATTGGAATGGCAATGCCAGTATCTTTTTGCATTGTATCGATAATGTCCCGCACTTGATACGCAACAGATTGCAAGGTTGCTTTTACGAAATCTTCTCTTGTCGTTCCTCGCGTTAAGCCAAACACAGCACCTCTTGCATCAGAATCCCAATATGGTGCGCCTAGACCTGTAAAAGCAGGTACAACATAGACTTCATTTTTATTGTGCGATTCATTCGCTACGGCTTCTGATTCTGCTGCGGTTTGAATCATCTTCAAGCCATCACGCAACCATTGTACGGCTGAACCTGCTACGAAAATGCTCCCTTCAAGAGCGTAGTAAACTTTGCCATTAATACCGTAGCCTACAGTAGTTAGCAAGTTATTGTTAGACAACTGCGGTTTTTCCCCTGTATTCATTACAATAAACGAACCTGTACCATACGTATTTTTGACCATTCCAGGTTCAAAAGCCATTTGTCCAAACAAGGCAGCTTGTTGGTCACCAGCCATTCCAGAGATAGGAATCTCACTACCATAGAAGTGATAGTTTTTTGTTAACCCGTAAACTTCAGAATTTGATGTCGCTTTTGGTAACATTATCCGAGGAATATTTAAAATCTCTAAAATATCTTGGTCCCAATCTAGATCATGAATATTGAACAACATTGTACGACTTGCATTAGAATAATCTGTTACGTGTGTTTCCCCACCTGTTAATTTCCAAACCAACCAAGAATCGATCGTTCCAAATAGTAGCTCGCCTTTTTCAGCTCGTTCTTGCGCACCTTCAACATTATCTAAAATCCAACGAATCTTTGTTGCTGAAAAATAAGCATCTACGATCAAGCCCGTTTTCTCATGAATCAAGTCTCCATGACCCTCTTCTTTTAGTCGGTCAGCAATTGGTGAAGATTGACGTGACTGCCACACGATTGCATTATAGATTGGTAATCCTGTTTGCTTATCCCAAACAACTGTTGTTTCACGTTGATTCGTAATCCCAATTCCTGCTATATCAGAAGGTTTAACGCCAGACTCGATCAAAGCACCTGCAATAACAGATTGAACTGAATTCCAAATTTCATTTGCATTATGTTCTACCCAACCAGCTTTTGGAAAAATTTGCGTGAATTCCTTTTGAGAACTACCAATATTATTCCCTTTCTTATCAAAAATAATTGCTCTTGAACTAGTTGTCCCTTGATCGATTGCCATGATGTACTTTTGTTCTGTCATTGTTGTTTCCTCCTTATTTTGAAAGCGTAGCAGGCTCGTTTAGCTCTGACAGAAAAATAGGAAATTCTAACTGAGGTGCTTTCTGCCTCATTTATAATTTATCTTTTTTCCGAAGGCCTTCAATCCTTAGAGCTTTAGCTCTTAGGAATTGTTGAGATCGAAGAGCAGCGTAGTGCTAACCTGTGAAGCTAGATACTATATAGTAATAAAGCCTCTCTTTGAAAACGCTTTATATTTTATGTATTCATAATAATCGCAAATGACATCTTAAAAACGTCATCTTTTTTTTTATTTCAGAAATAATTGAAAGTTTTTGCGCATTCCCTTGTCTCATCAGTAACAAGCCCGAAAATAAAATAGCCAACTATTTTTGTTTTTGGGCTTGTTCTTTTAACTCATCTTCGATTATGCAGTTCACGAATCTTCAATCGAATTTGATTGATATCATAAGTTGAGCCTAATTCTGACAAGACATAGACCTCTTGTACCGAGCGATATACATTAGGTTTCATGACATTTGTGATCAACAAATCATAGCTTTTTTTAGCATCATAGGTTTCAATCGTTAAGCCATTTAAATTTTTCAAACTCAATACCAAAACTTGCGTCATGACTTCCTTATACAAATGATCCATCTTCAAATCAATACCAATACGCGTTTCACCAACGATTTCAAAATCAATGATCGCTAGGACACTGAGGTATTTGACTAATGACCATTCGTGTAAACTATTTCCTTTTTCATAACATTCTCCAAAACATTCCAAACTTCGATCTAAAAGAATATGCGAAAAGTCAGCCAGCTTATGACTAGATAAACTCTGTTCCTTTTGCCAAATATTTTCTCGATCAAATAATTCCAGCTCTCCTTTAAAAAAATATAACCGACTGTGAATCTGAGAGAAGTAATAGAAGATTTTTTTCTCCAACTCTGGGAAAAATTTTTGTGGACGATAATATAAAATCACATGCTCTAATACAAATGTATCGGCTAATGACGTTGGGGTACGTCGGCCTCGAATCAAACTATAATCTGCAAAATCTGCCTCTGCTAAAACAGACATACTCGTTAAAAAAATAAAATGGAGCAAACTTTCTTCTTCATCGATTTCAAGAGGATAGCGGCTGAAAAAACGCAATACAAAAGAACGTAGTGTTTTGAAAAAAGGATCTTGTTCGTACACTTGACTCTTATTGTAGAGCTCTTTAAATTGTTTCGATTGCACAACGATTCTTTTTTTACTGATCGTCAGCCATAAACTGATTTTTAGTTTACCATGTTCCTCAAAGGAAAGAGCTAACGCTTTTTCCAAGGCCTCAATGATTCGCAAGTTTTGAACCGTTAATGTTTTTTCCTGATGAATGTCATATGGTGTTAAAAACCAATAAACTTGAAAATAAAAATAACGAATTTGTAGCTCTTCTCCTTTTAATTGCCCGTTGCGGATTTTAAGATCAAATTCTTTCAATAACGAATTCAGCTCTTTGATTTTGCGGAATAGAGACGATTCACTGATCATAAATTTAGTTGTCAGCTGAACGATCGTAAACTCCCGATAATGAAATAAATAGTCAATCAGCTGAAACTTAATAGAAGCTCGGACATAATCATCGACAACTTTACTAATAGAAAATCCATCTGACATGTGAATGGCGACCCATTGACCATCATAAAATAACGAACAGTATTTTTCATAAGGTTTCAGATAATACCCTAACTCCTTCAAATCACTTTCAAAAGAAGCTTTGGACACACCTAAATAATCCAATAGTTCAGTATCCTCGATCCTACCACCAGCCAAAATCACCTTTTTTAAAATTCCAACTTCTCTTGCTTCTTTTCTATCTAATAAGGCTTCAATTTTCATCTGCTTCACTCCACAAGCCTTCAAATGCGAGCTGATTCGTGATATCGATCACGTTGGAATAATAGGGATGATACAAAAAATCTTTCTGATAAAACTCTTCGAGCGTTTGTCCCGCTTGAATACCAAGTGCAAGTGTGTTGATTTTTTCTAAGATGTCCGCTTTTGAAACCAATTGTGCCCCTAATAATTTATGACTCTCTTTTTCAAAGATAATTTTGCCACTAATCGTTTCACCACCGGAAAATAATGAGCTTTTTTGTTGAACATGAGCAACTGAAATTGGCTGCTCATAAAATGACCCTTCCGCTTCAGTCAATCCTGTACTTGCTACATAATGATCAACAAGCTTGGTCCCAATCGTGCGAATCGAACCTACAAATGGCGTTGTAGGTTCCACTAAATTTTGTGCAACCACCAAACCTGACCTAACCGCATTATTTACTAAGGGAATATAAAACGATTCATGCGATAAGCTGTACGGCACTTGAATGCAATCACCAATAGCAAAAATATCTACTTGCGAGGTTTCTAAGTATTCATTCACAAAAATGGTGCCATCTGTATGCGTCCGAACCTGTTCATCTAAATAACCTAAATCAGGTCGAACATTCATCGCAAAAATAGCACTGTCACATACTAACTGTGACTTCTTCGTTTCGATCAAAAGGCCTTCATCTACATCAGTCATTTTTTCTACGGTCTCATCAAAATGAAAGACAACTCCGCGCGCCACCATTTCAGCTTGAACTGGCTGAATCATTTCTTCATCAAAATATTTAAATAGCAAATAATCCATCCGTTCAAAAAGATGGACTTCTTTGCCTTTTTTCAGTAAGGTATCAGCTGCTTCAGCTCCGATTTGACCACCGCCAATCAACGCTACTTTACGGCTATTTTCCAATTGCTCGATTGCTTGTAGCACGCCAGGTAAAAATTTATATTTCAATACTTTATCTGAGTCGCTGCCGAGAATATTTTGCGACCATTGACTAGAGCCTGTCGCTAAAATAAGTTTATCAAATGAGATAAACGACTCAAGTGCTTCTTTTTCATAGTTGATAATATGTTGCGTTGCGTCTATACTAACAACTTCTGCATTTAGCAATAAGGTTAATCCATGATCTACTAACTCTTGTTCTGAAATAAATCGAGCCGTTTCAATTGGCTTGATTGTCTCATTAAAATAAAGATTGATGCCGCCAGGTAAATAACCGATCGTTTGCTGCTTATCCATTAAAAAAACTTCAGCCTCTGGATGTTTTTTTCTGATAGCTAAAGCCGCAGAAACTCCAGCAAATGAAGCTCCTATGATCACAACTTTCATGGTAAACCCTTCCTTCTAAATAAATAAACCGTTTTCCTAAAGAATAGCACAAGCTTGAAGCTAACGCATAGAAATAGCCTTATGTTTAATCAAAAAAAGGAAGGAACAAAAGCGACATCACTTTTGTTCCTTCCTCAATCTTATTCTAATTATCTTTCATAAAATCCTTAATAGCATCCGCATTCTTTTGCTCATCGATTTCAATCACACTACCGGATTCTGTATAATCATTGAAATTCCATGATCCTTCTACTGGAACAGATAATGATTTTAACGGTTTTACGTTGCCAGTTAGAAAATCTTTTGCTAAATCGATCAATAAACTTGTCGGCACATTGGTATCGATTTTCCCGACCATTTTCCCAGCAACTTGAGGTAATTCCCAAATTGGGATCAAATCTTTCGACTGTTCCACCAACGCGTCCATCACTTGTTGTTGACGTCTGATTCGACCAAAATCGCCTTCTTCATCCATTCTAAAGCGAGCATATTGGAGTAAACTATTTCCATGCAGTGTTTGTTTTCCTTTAAGGATATCCACACCATCTAGGTTAATGTCTTTTTCAGAATCGATCGTAACGCCTTTTGGATAAAGTTCATCAATAATATCACTGAATTCTTTAAAGTCAATCACTACATAATAGTTGATTGGCAAATCAAAATTTGTTTTTAAGACATCTTTGGTCATTTGCGCTCCGCCATACGCGTAAGCCGCATTGATTTTATCTTGTCCCCCATCAGGAAATGTTACGTAGCTGTCTCGCATGATCGAGATTAGTTTTGGTTGTTTCGTTTTACCATCATAATGGGCCACCATCAATGTATCTGAACGCCCTTGGTCTTCATCGTCATCTCTAGAATCATTCCCAACAACCATTACAGTCAATTCTTTATCACTTGTTTGTTCATCACCAGTAAAATTTTGGTTTTTACTGGAAACTTTTGCTTCACTTTTTTCTTTTGCTGTTTGAAACGATATTGCTGCATAACAGCCTGCACTCACCACTACAAGCAAAATGGAGAGTAAGGTAATGATCGTTATTTTTACAGATTTTTTCATGAGTTATTCCTTTCTGCCGCTTAAATGGATTCTGGGATAAAAGAAAAATCCTTCACCAAGAACACTCAGCGAAGGGATTAGATTAGAAGCGGCAAACACATGGACTTATGCCCTTTATTTACAACTTACCTTGATCTTCTCTTCGTTGAGTTTTAGCACTATATAACGTAAAAAGCTATGCTTTTAGCTGCTTTGAAAAACGCCTTAATTCGACGAAATTTGTCCTACCCGTACCTGTCTTTCGACATTTCTGAGCAGCAGCCTATGTTTATATAGGAGCCTCACCTAACAAGTATTTAATTCATTTTAAACTATAAGCGTATCGAATCACAAAGTCAAATTAAATTTTATATAAGTGCTTTACGGAAAATAATGTTATTTGGCTTAAACTACTCTACACTCAAAGCTACCCTATATACGATTTAAACTATATAAAATTTTACACGATAAAAATCTTTATATTTTCTTAAAAAACAACTTTAGATAGACTTTCCTCGTATTATCTGTTTCAATGTTTAGAAGACGAAACGCTTGGAGGAACCCCATGGAAAACTTTTTAGAAAAACAACAAGAATTCTTTTTTAGCTTTTTAACAGATAGTATTGATAATTATTTATTGGATCATTCTGATGAAACATTTTATGCATTTGCCTTAGACTGTAATATCTACGAAGAAGGAGAAATAAACCTTTGCATCAACACTGTTGAACTTTGGCAAGAAACAACTGAATACTATACAGAAAAAGGGTACAACCAAGAACAACTTGAAGCGATGAAATACTCTACTGGAGACTGGGATGAAAATCAACGCTTTGCCTCTCTTCATTTATTTGATGATTGGGTCGAAGACGAAGAGGATATCCAAACTGTACTTGATTGGCTTTGCGAACAAATGCTTTTGCTAGTAGAATCGCAAACGTTCAGACATATTCCTAAAACTGAAGACTTTAAATTATTGGTTTATGATCATGATGAATCTGTTGCTGCATCACAAGAACGGTTTGAAAAATTGACGATGTCTGATTATTTTCAAATAGATTAATAAAAACAGAATACTTATAAATAAAAATACCAAGAAGGAGTTCTCACAGCAATTAGCAAGAACTCCTTTTTGATAGTTTAAAAACAAAACTCTAATTCTTCTAGCTTGAATAACGTTTCTAAGATTTCATTCACTTTTTCAACTAATTGTTTTTCATCCACTATTTGATCTTGCGTTTCTACTTTTGCTGTATCACTTGAATAAATCAGGAAATTATACTCTTCCTTAAGTCTAACTTGATGTCCTTCTTTTATATACAAAATATAATCATCAATAACATCCGTCTCATATTCCCGCTTATACCCATTTTTCAAAACAATCGCTGTGATCAATGCATTGACTGTCAGCTCTTCTAAAGGAATTGTCTGCTCATCAATCGTCAAAATATAATTTTCATTTTCAATAATGCCACAAACATTACAGCCTCCATCCAACAAATCAACGGTTTTAGTAATTGTTGCTTTCTTCATCATTACAAATCCCTTCACACATCATTTTTAGTTCTTATCCTTACATATTATAGCAAAAATAATGATCGAATGAATAAGTAACTTGATTTCCTTATTCAACTAAATTCGATAAAAAAATAAATATATTTTAAACATTATGAGAAATCACTCATTTATATTTACTTTATATTTTCTTTGGATAATAATATAGACAAGCTACTATTTATAAAATAGTAGTAAAAAGAGGAGGTATTTTTTATGAAATTTTTCAAAGGTATGATGGTTGCAGGATTGGCAATCAGTTTATGTTCAGCTAGTTTGGCAGTGGTGTCAAACACTGCCGACGCAGCAACAGTAGTGGAATCAAACTACAATAAGACAATCACTTTATTCAATAAAGCGGATATCTTAGAGTACACAGGTTTATCCTTAACTAGTTCAAATGTGTCATCTGTTTACAATGAATTGGTTAAAGCAAGTACATGGGAAGCTGCTGGTTATTCTTCGTCAGAAGCTACTGTGATCGCCAGAGATTTCGGCAGAAATTATTACAAATCAGTCAACTTATTACAAAAAATGACGTATCAAAAAGACTTACATCTTAAAGTTATTTTGATCACTAAAGGGTATGTAAAAGCAGAATTTGGCTTACAATCATACTATGTTCCAGACACGCCTGTAACTCCAGAAGAACCTAAAGATCCTGAAGCACCAGTTACACCTGAAGAGCCTGAAACGCCAGAAGTTCCTGAAACACCTGAACAATCTGATCTTAAAAAATTAGAAATCCAAGTAACTTATACAACTGGACAACAAATTCAATTACAGTACCAAGTAAATAGTAACGGTACGATCAAAGCACAATATCAAGATAAATCAAACAAAATCCAATTACAAGGTAATGCTGCTGCAGAAAAAATCGAAGGCATCATCGCTGGTTTAGATTTAAAAGCTGGAAGTGAAAAAACAATCACTTCACACATTTTAAACAAATTAGGTAAAGGTTCAAGCTACAAACAATTCCAATATCAAGGTCAATTTAATGATAATACACAAGTTAAATTCAAATTAAAATAATCGTCAAAATACTCAATCATCAAAGAAGAACCTCATTTTCTGCAATCCGGAGAATGAGGTTCTTCTATTTATTTACTTTGTTTCTTTTTCTTCCATAAAATATAAGCTTGAATCAATACTAAGAATGCTAGTATAACGATCAATAAAATCAACCAAAAAGGAACTTTACTTTCGATTTCTACACTCTTATTTTCCTCATTGATCAACTTCACTTGTTCCCTTGTAATCTCAAACTCATTCTCAAATACCCATTTTTTTCCGTCTTGATTGATTTGCGTTTTACTACTATAGTGACCTGGCTGCAACTGTCTTTTTATCGGTACAGGAAAATCCATGACCGAATCAGGTGCCATTTCTAGAGCTTCTTTATCCAAGTTGATCAAGGGGGCTTCCTCTCCTTTTTTTCGGATGGCTATTTTAAGTTCCATTTTTTTTGAAATAGCAGCATTTTTATTCCGAATCGAATGGATGACGGACATTTTCTTTCCCTGTTTCGATTTTGCTACGTTGACTGCATCCATCTCATAATCTGGCACTATTGCGGTCTCTGTTTCATTCAAGACAACACCTACTACATAATGAAATCGTTGCTGAATAGTCACCTCTTTGTTCTTTACTTCATTTTCAGGAAGATTTTTGGTAAAACGTAATCCTCCTACTATCACACCGTCGTATTGTTCTTTCGGCATTTTCAAATGAAAACGAGCAATTTTTGTTTCATACGGCTGTAAGGAAATCGTTGTTTCAGAAACCTTGATCAATGATTCAAAAGGATAATTTAGTGTTTTGTCTTTGATGCCTTTGACCGTATAATCGATCATTCCTTCTTCTGTTGTCGTAGCATTTATCGCATTTACAGAAACAGTGATTGGTTCTGCTTCTGGATTGACCAACTTAACCTGTAATTCTTGTTCCACTTCCGGCTGCATTTTCAAATCAAAATAGGATTTATTGATATCAGCTTGATTCTCCGGTATAACTGCTTGTACATAAAAACTATTTGTTTCATTATTTTTGTCTTGTGCTGAAGCGTTTAATGTCTGCAATAAACCGAATAAAAAAATAAGACCAAATGAACAGAATAGCTTAATCGTTTTTGATTTAGAACAACCACTCATCCAAGTCACTCCTTTTAGTTAATCAGAAAAAAAGAGTGGAATAAAATAGTTCTCATCCCACTCTCTATAGATCACGCTTTATTTCTATGGTGCATCAGCTAATGTCCAGTCCATTGTAGAAGTATGTTTGCCAAGTGTTGCCATTGCAGCAGGTACATCGAGCGTAACCCCTTTGTTTTCACCATCAGGCCAAGTAAAAGTCCAAGTCCCTGCCCCAGCACCTGTTGCAGCTGTTGCAAACGGAGATGCAGTTGCTGCTCCACTCGTTAATTTAACTGCATTAACTGGTGTTGGTGCTTCAGCATCACTATTTGTTCCCGCCTGTGTATTCTTAAAATTCAAACTTGCATTTGGCAAAGAGGCTGCGGCTGCATTATCTTTAAAGCCATTCAGTTTGCCACTCAACTTCCAACCAGCATTGGTTCCTCTGGCATCTGAAACAACAACATTGATCGCACCAGGGTTTGTTGGAATGTATGATGCATCATTCACTGAGATTGTTTGTGATGCGTAGCTGATCGTAGAGACAGCCTCTAAAGTTAAAGCACCTGGTGTAAATGTGACATCTAAATCGGTTGCCTTATTAATATCAGCAGCAGAAGCAGATTGTCCTAAAAATAATGTCCCTAACACAACTGACAATAATAAAGCCGTAGAGCTAGTCGTAACGAATATTGAACTCTTCATTTTATACACCCTTTCTTTTTTGGTAAACCTTATATTTATTTGGCACCGACAGAAACTATAACTCTACCGCTGGCTGCTGCCTCAGTGCCAAGTGTTGCCGCTGTATTAAGTGTGACCGAAGTCCCTACTGCTAACTGTCGACCGGAAATATCCAGTGAGAAGGTGCCGTCTGCATTTACAGGTGTTTCTTCGTAAACATTTCCAGGGAACCTCACTCTAACAGTAAAGCTAGTTCCCTCTGGAGGATTTACGATCTTAACGGTTCCTTTAATCATCGTATCTCTGACAAAAATAGGATTTACAACAGGTGCTGGAACAACATAACCTGCTAATGATGGAATTTTACCGACTGCAAAAACAACGCTGTCACTAACTTTTCCTTTAAAAGATTGAGGATGTTCTGCTATAGTGACTAGTCGCAAAGGATTCCCTTCTTTTAAATTCTTATCTGCTATAGCGATCGAAAACGTCCCATCGTTTTCAATCGCGACTTTTCTTAACAAGCCATCTGGAAATTGTACTTGCACAAACAATTTAGTGCCAGCTGGAACGTTGGCCAAGTCAACCGAACCTGTGATAAACTTGCTCCCTTCATTGACACTTTTGAACTGTGGTATAGGAACTTGATAGTTTTTCAGTGGATCAAGGATAACCTGTTTGATTTCAGTCTCACTCGTTTTTGTCCGATTTCCGTCGCTTGCTTCGATCACAATTTTTAATTGATCGTCACCTTGAGGTTGGTATTTGCCAAATGGAAGTGTAAAATGACCATCTGGATCCACAGAACCAGTTAAAGTCGTTCCATCAGGTAAAGTAACTTTTGCTGTAAAAGACACACCAGCTGGAATTGGTTTAGCCAGAGCCACATGTCCATCAAGATTAGGCATCCCCTCTAAAATATCATTGATTGCAGGTTTGCTTACCACATAATGTAGAAAAGGATCTGCTATAACTTGTTTGATTGTTGGATCGCTCGTTTTTGTGTACTTCCCTACACTTGCTTCAACGACTATTTTTAATTGATCATTTCCTTGAGGCTGATAGTCTGCAAATGGAACGACAAACGTACCATCCTCATTAATTAAACCTGATAACGTAGTGCCATTCGGCAATTCAACTTTGGCGTTAAATGTCACTCCAACTGGTACTGGTTGGGTGATTGCTACTTGTCCTTTAAGGCTAGCCATACCTTCTACTACATCTTCAATAACTGGACTTGCAATAGGATAATCGACTAATGGATCTTCATCTACTTTATCGAAATAAAGAGTAAGAGAATCCCCATTAGCGTGGATTGTATTCAGTAAATCTAAATCAATAACTGGTTTATTAACGGCCATCGCAGTGACCTTTGCTTTTTCAGCAGTCACATCCGAAACTTTGGTAGAAAAATCAAAGTTAACATCTCCAAGTACGTTCGCTTGTAAAGCATTTGTCAACACGTCAGATGTACCATTCGCTATTTTACCTACTAGATCCAGCAAGCTATTGACCACAGGTTTCAATAAATCAAGCACTGGATTCAAAATTGCAAGCAGCCCAGTGAATTTCAATCCATCGACCGCTTCTTTCAATGGGTTAAATAAATTTGCATATGTTGTTCGGACATATTGCCCTAAGCCATCTGTAAAATCGACCATTACATATTTGCCATCAGGTGACAATTTCCCTTCAAAAGAAGCGTGATAACTCCCTAAATCTTGAAGAGAATTAAGCCCTTCAAAAGCTTTTTCTAAAGAGTCCAGTTTTAAGCCTAAAGGTTTCGCTAGTCCTAATAGCCTAGTGACTAAACCGCCTACATTTAAAACAAGGTCCTTAACGACTGGAATATCTCCTGGAACAAGTGGAAGTAATTTAGCATTCGCATTGATCATGATTGGACCATCGATCTTCCCACGTAATTCTTCTGGAATCGCGAAAACAATCACTTTTGGTGAAATCAAACCAACGTCTGCAACAGCGGTTCCTTTAAACGAAAGATTTAAATCATATGTAGAATCTGCATTTTTTTCCAACTTGACACCGTCATTAACGATCGTTCCATTCTTTGAAGAAAGTTGTGTTCCTTTCAAAATACTCACATCAGCTAAATCTGCAGCATTTGCTGATTCAGCAGCATTGACCTCATATCGACCATCGTCCCCCAAAAATACAAGTGAATTTGGTGTTAATGCTGCTGACAATAAAATCAACGTCCCAATGAACGAAATTCTAGAGCGCTTAAACTTTTTCATGATGTCCTCCTCATACCATAATTAATGCAACTACTTCTTATCACGCTTTTAAGTCGATCTGTAAAACAGGATAAATAAGTAATACAAGATTTCATTATAAAGAATACTATCTATATAATTTTATTTCAAATAATTAAATTGTAATAAAGAGAGAAAAATATAGTTAAATGATTAAAATGACAGACTTTTTTATCTTATAAAAAAAATTATCGTCAGCCCTTGTTTTTTATTCAAAAAACTAAATAGCCTTTTACTGAATTTTATTTTGAAATCTCTAGTTTTTCTTTAGATCATCAAACCAAATTTGGTGAGTTAGTCTTTATTTAAACACAGTAAAATACACTTTCAGATCAATAAAATAACAGTCACTTTATAATATCTTCTGATCCGAAAGGGCGATGACAAAGCGTATGTTATACTTGATTAGGAAGGAAATTCTAGACTATTGGAGGAGATTAAGATGGACTGTCAAGAAATAGTGACATTTTGGTTTGAAGAATGTGAGCCAAGTCAGTGGTTTAAGAAAGACTTAGTTTTTGATAAATTAATCAAGGCTCGATTTTCAGCTATCCATGAACAAGTTGCTCAAGGAGAAAAATCAGTTTGGCGGACAAGTATGGTCGGTCGTTTAGCTGAAATTATTGTTTTAGATCAGTTTTCTCGGAATTTATTTCGTGATGATGCACGAGCTTTTGCCTATGATGGAATGGCGTTGATTTTAACACAAGAAGCCATCGCCACAGGTAATTTGAATCAGCTAACAACACAGCAACGTGCATTCCTTTATATGCCTCTGATGCATTCTGAGTCGTTAATTATTCATGATGAAGCCTTAAAACGGTTTGCTGAAAAGGGGATGGAGCATAACCTTGAGTTTGAACAAAAGCATCATGATATTTTGATTCGTTTTGGTCGTTATCCTCATCGAAATAAAGTATTAGGTAGACGTTCGACAGAGGAAGAAATTGCGTTCTTAAAAGAACCTGGCTCTTCGTTTTAAACATCCAAAAAGAGGAAATCAAACTGACAATCGTTTGATTTCCTCTTTTATAGTGGCGTTCCGTCCGCTGAACATAACTCCGTCTATCCTTCTAGTAACAAGTCACTTTTAAACCTTAAATCTTATGGTTATTTTATAGATGTCCTTTATCAACCGATTAACAGATCATATACTAAATCACACTAAAAAAATCAACTGTAATCTTACTTATTGATTGTCACTCATCTTACATTTTCAAACAAATAAATCATAAAGTAATCATTATTCTTAAGTATCTACTATCCCGCTCATTTCTTCTTACAACTCTTTGACTATTATTAAAATGGCGAACCGTCAAAATCAGACCAATTAAAGCGAAAAAACGCTTGACTATGTCACAATTAAACCATATTCTTTATAAGAAATTTAAATAATAAACATAGAAAGAAGATAAATACTTGAAAAAGACAGTTAAGAATAAACCGTTGCTAACGGTTGTAGCGATTTTATTGCTCAGTACTTTTACTTTATTTAATTTAAAATCAGTTGCAGATAAAATAGTCTTATGGGGCGGTGAAGAAAACGTTGAAAAAATCAATAACAACCTAGACCAATTAGACACTATGCTCAACTCAAATGAAAAGAGAATCACCGATCTAGAAACACAGCTTAACCAAAGAAGCGGTCAATTAAGTCAAAGCGAAACAGAATTAATAAATTTAAGAACACAAGTCACTAATTTGACTAATGATAAAAATCAAACGCAAGGAACAATCACTTCCCTCCAATCACAGCTAACAAGTAAAAATGGCGAAATTCAACAAAAAATCGTTGAACTACAGCAAAAAGACAGTCAAATTCAACAAAAAATTGATGAAGGAAAGCAAAAAGAAGCCGTCAAACAAGCAGAAGTTGACGCAAAGAATAAAGAAATCGCAACCTTGAATCAAAAAATTAATGACATCACTAATGAGAAAAATACACTTCAAGCGCAGTACGATGATTCTCAGCGTAAGCTAGTCGATGCCACAAATCAAATCACTAGCTTACAAGACTATGTAAAAAAACTTGAAAAGGCAAAAAAAGATGCTGCTTCGGTAATGGCTAAATCTGATAAAATTATTGAGCAACATAAATAATCAAGAAAAAGCAAATGACTGGGTTATAACTCTGCGAGTCATAGCCCAGTCATTTAAACTCCAAATAAACAATAAACGGTGAAAGTAGAAGTAATTCCTTCATATTTCTTAGGATTAAACGCTTCTGTTTCATCCTTTTGCTTTTGCTTACTACCTTATAAAGCTAGCTCTTTTTCAAAAAACTCAGCCACAACATCCATCACTTCACCTTTGACCAAATGCCCATCGCCAACCCCCGTAATAAATTGACTATTCTCAGCATAGGGCTGACCTTCAATCATTTGGTAAAAATCAGCCATATCTTCATAGGGAATTTTAGGGTCTTCGGTGCCATGCCAAAATAAAACAGGTCGTTGAGCCAATCTTTCTGGTACTTTAGAAAGATCATAATTGGCTACCCAGCTAAGCAATAATGGTAAATCTTTTGGTACAAAAAAATCCATTTCTGCTGAGCGTTCCATCACCCGCTCAATATAGCGCAGTGGTTTAGGTGTTCCCATCATACATGCTGCTGTTTTGATTTCCGGGTGTTGGGTCAATAAAGCACAAGTTGTAATACCTCCCATAGAAACACCGCCAACACCAATTTTTCCAGATTCGATCAATCCTTGTTTATCAAAATGGCGAACTAATTGTGCAAACTCAATAATATTATATTGGATACTTGCCCAAAATGTTACCGAAGGAATTGGTGAGATCGGCCCAGTTTTTCGTTCACCATGATTCATTGCATCGGGTAAAATCACTCGGATTCCTTTTCTCGCCAATTTTCTCGCTTGGGTTAGTGACAATTCTTTGGCAGACTGCCAGCCATGATAATAAATCACTAACGGCAAAACTTGATCTTTACTTTCTTCTGCCACAACTTCTAATACTGGAACTTTCTTGATATAGCGATGACGGATACTGATTTTCATTTTATTCTCTCCTTAAAAACTGACCTAATTATACACCTCAAAGCTGATTACATTACTATCGGCTCGCTTAAACTCATTCCTTAAAAATTCTAGATAGGTTCCTGGCGTTAAAATACCATTAATTGTCAGTAGATCGATTCCAGTGGGTCCTAAAATCGTATCTGCCAGTAACACACAATTCGTTGTCAAAACAAAATACGTTTTAAAGGCTCCATGATGAAATTTATGGAGCTGGCAATTGGGCAAATTGGTTAATAAGCTGGCATAATCTGTATGGTTCCCATGCGGATCACACTGTAAATGAGAGGCCCAATCATAAGAACTTTGGCGGATATCATTTATACTTACTCGAATCCCCTCACGTTGTTCATCCGTTAATTTAATACCAAAACAAAACAAAGTTTTTTGATCGTGCTTGATACAAAAGGGAATGTAATCATTCCGCTTAGCACCTGTCACTAAAACACCATCACCAATTGTTTCAAAAAGATGGATAGAATCTCTATCGTAATTCCCATATGAAATAATTTCTCCTTCAAAAGAAAGATCCATATGTCCAATCGATCCAAAACTTTTTTCAGTTACATGGATGAAAATTTCCAAATCCGGTTTAACAGCTTCTTTTGTTTCTTGAATTTTAGCAATAGCATCGTTTTTCCCGGCTGAATCGGGTTCTAATAAAGTATTTGTTTCTTTCAAAACAAACCGTGGAATCAATGCTTCAATAAAAACTGGCGGCGTCAAACGAATCTTTCGCTTAAGCTGATCAATGGTTTTAGTTGGGAAAAATAATCTCATGCCCAAACAAATATTGATCACACCCAACAAAACAAAATAAACAACTAAACAAGTCAGAATTTGATTTCTAGATAAAAATGCTGAAAAAAGCAACAGGGTTCCAATGACGCTTCCACCAATACCTGAAACCAATAGATTCAATCGACCAGCGAAACTATTCTGTTTATACGTCCAATACTTTGCGAGTAATGCAACGCTTTTAATATCGATATAAGCTCCGAAGAGAATCGTCAAAACATCAAATGAAAAGGTTGAAATAACAAAAGAGATCGCCAATATAATTTCTAAAAGACTGCGAATCAGTCTTTCTTTTTTATGTTCTTCATGTTGGAAAAAGTGAGACACAGCATCGATCACTAAAAGAATTGGAATCAACAAATTAAAAAAAGAAAAGACTAGGCTTGGTTGATTTTGGATAAACGCACCAATTCCAACAAGGATGATCCCTGTTATAAGCAGATACAATTGGTTAAAACGAACTGAATTCACAAAAATACCTCCTGCTTACAAATAGAGTTAAGATAGATTTACGATTTCACAAAAGCATCCCTATCATGTGTAAAAGCAATCTTATCTTAACTCTTAGTATAGCTATTCTATATGTAGTTGGCGAATAAAAGCAATTTCAATTAGAACTATTTCACTTCACCCTTTTTCTTCTTTGTCTTCGCTTTATAATCACTCTTAAACGTAGTAAAACAAGAATAAACAAAATAACAAGTACTATTCTTGAAATGATGGTAATCATTATTTTGACAAAGCTTATTTCTTTTTTTGTATTTTGTTTATAGCTTGCTTCAATTGCTTTTAAGGCTTCTCGTGGAACCGGATAAGTTGTCATTCCCGTCTTATCGACATCACAAGCGTTGGCGTAGTTTCCTAAACCATCACTGCTCCTAAGATACATCTTTCCTTCAATGCCCTCTCGATTCAAGGAAAGGCTAAACGCACCATTCTTATCAGCAGTTGTTTCTTGATAATGGTACTCGTCATTATCCGTGTAGAATAGTTCTATTTGATATGTATTTTTTGATGCTGGCATTTTAATTTTACCAGAGATCTTTTTATTTTCTTTATTAAAATCTACTTCTGAAAAAAATGTAGTCGTTTGATCGCTACTCACTAAATACGGCACATTTTTGTAATGATAAATAACTCCTTCATCAGAAGTAAAACATAAATCTGTTGAATAAATCCCAATTTTATCTGTTTTTACCGGATTTTTTTCATAATACATATCTTTGATCTTGATCTTATCACGATAATAGATTGTTTCAATAAAGCCACTATAATGATGTGTTGGACCATTCAATAAAAATGTTGAAAAAGCCACATAGGGACTATTATCATAAGGAAATTCCAAATAAACCTCAGCCTTTTTCTTTTTGACAATTGTCGTTGTACCATCTAATACCTGTTTGCGAGCATCCCGACTCGTTAAATCATTTAAAGCATTAAAGCTTGATTCAGAAGAAGATTCCTCAATGTCTTCTCCATAACAAGCAATTGGAAAAACTAAAACCAACAACCAAACAACCAACATTTTCTTTCGCATACAAAAACTCCTTTTACAACTCCGTAACACAATAGTAACACTTTCGACATCTAACTGACATCAACAAGAAATTTTTTTAAGTTTTCTTAAACTTTATTCACTGTATAACCAACACCCCATTCACAATATTATAAATAAAACTCTACATAAAGGAAAGTATATTTTTAGTTTACTTGTTCCTTTTTTTAAAGCCGCCTAGTCAATTACTATTTTTCAATAAATAGGATAAAAAAAACTAACTCCTTATTTAATAAGAAGTTAGTGTAATGATTCAAAACCTTATTTTGTTTCACGGTGTAAATTCTCAAATAGGTACTATATAAGAAAAACGAGGTATATCAAGGATTTAAATCAATGAAAAGTATAACAATCTTAACTTTAATGGTTCTATGAAATCCCTCGACGGATTCGGAACTACGTCAAAAACTACATCAAATCTTGGGTAAGTGAAATGAGATTAGAATACTATGTATTAGCCCTCATTTGAGGGCTGTTTTTATTTAATTTAAATGTTATAACTTAACAACCTCAGTTGCTTTTTCAATCATCAACAAAGCAAAATTGTCATGTTGATAAACATCACGCTTCGTGGTATGACCTGTTCTTGTTAATAGTAAATCCGCATTATCTACATGTAGTCCAGTTGGTAAATACATACGTTTATTCCCGAATACAAACCAAATTTCATCTCGACCATTCTTTAATTTTTTTACATAAGTAAACATAATATCATCATCCTTTTCTATTTGTGGTGTTTGTTCTTCTGTGTTATTAGTATTATTTGCTTCATTTCCGAATCCTGTCGCTAAATCTTTTTCAAACTGATCTACCGTAATGCCCCATTTATTTAAGTATGGGTACGGATCAATATGGTCACTTGCATTCCCTGGTTGGTTGTACGTGCAATACATATGCGTTTTGATGCCTGCTAAATCTTTTGTATCAAGAGTGCATGGAATTCCAGCTTCTTTTGCTAACTGCCTTAACAAATCGACATATAAACGATAATCTCGATCAAACTCCGCTCTATTAACATGACTTTGGATCAATTCGACTGCAGCATACGTTTCATAATTCCATCCACCCCCAACATCATAAGCGCCACGTCCTGCTTCTGCAGTTTGAATCACCTGTCCGTTACCAACTACATGAGTGTAAAAACCGCTATTCAAATCTTTCCGATTCATATAGTCTGATTCATTTTTTGCAGTAGAATTCGGGTTCCCTGTGCTGTGAGCGTGTACTTGCCTATAAGGTGCATAGCCCACTTGGGGCGTTGCTCTAATCTGACGTTTGATCTCCATTGCTGCCATCCCCTTCTTTGTTGTATTGGTTAGTACTATACAGCATAGTTGCACCTAGAAATGCCGTAATAGCTGTAATGGTCGTAACAGCTAAATCAGTACTTTCCCAGCCATAAGCCTTCCCAAGCGAACCAATAAGTACACCTAAAGCAGGTAGTACAACTGATACCGCCCACTTCACTTTTTTGTATGTTTCATCTGACATTTTCATAAGCTTATTTCTCCTTTGCAAATAATGTTTTAATCTGCTGCCCGTGTTCAGCAAGTTTTAATTCATGATCGTCAAGTTTTGTATCTTGTCGATCAAGCTGAGCATGAATCGATATCCGATCCTCCTTACTAGCCTCTAAATCCTTACCAAGTAATTTAATAGTTAAATTCAGTTCATTGATTGTTCGATTTAATTTACTAAACATGTTTAGTACTGGTTTTACCGAAAATGCAATCAATCCCACGATGGACATAATGGAAGCCGCGATAGCCCCTAATGCTTCAATAGTCATTTATTCACCCACTCTCATAAATATTAAAAAGAGAGCAGCAATTGCTACCCTCGTTTTTTTAGTTCTGCTTTTACTTTTTTCTGTAAATCTTCTGGTACATCTGAAATAGATTTCAAATTCTTCTGGATCAAATCTGCGTATAATTTAACCATTATTTTTCACCTCCGCTGATTGCTTCATAAATTTCAGCAACAGCTAATTGAGTGTGTAGCGTTTCTTCTTCCTGTTTTTCTACTTTATCAACAAGCTTTTCGATTTCACTATTCGCTGCTTGATTCAACTTTTCTAAAAGGTTCAATTTTGCACTTACATCCTGAGTAAGAGCTTCCTTCCATTGATTTTCCCCATAATCAAAATATTGAGATTGGGGATTAGCCAACTCTAATGGCTCAATTTCTGTATAAGGGACCATTGTTTTAAAATCATCCGAAACCAGTGTATCTTTGTATCCTACCGGGTATAAACTTTCGTAAATTTTTTTCATTCTAATTCCTCCTTGTTATTTTGGTAACGGGTCATTAGTGATCCAAGTACCACTCACATATGAGCTACCTTTACCAGATTTAACCTCTATGATATTAGACTTATTGATGAAGGCTCGTGTATCTGCTGGCTGGTTCTCGTTACGACTGGTCGCTAAAGCTATATATTCTGGATCACTTGAATCACGCTTGTAGCCATCTGGAACTTTCAAAACCCAACGAGTTTCAATTCCACTTGCCCAAACATCGCAAGTAAAGTTAAACGCTACATGTACGAGGTTGCCGATTCTGGTAAATGTTCCGTTAACTTTTGCAATATTCGTCGGGTCTGCTCGATCAGCGTCTGTAACTGCTCTTTTAAACAATCCAGCTTGAACTTGCTGACCATTAAACAACAGCCCGTCTTTAAAATTTTTAATGCCTGCAATGGTTTCATTACCTGTATTTTTCATGGTTTCATCAAAGTTAGCATTTAATAAATCATGATAATCCGAATCACCTTTTTTGAATTTATACATTTAGATACCTCCTACTTTTATTTTGTACTCTAAACTTACGTAATCTAAATTGACTACGCTCGGTGTTGTGCCGTCACTGGCTGGTGCAAAT